>CBJMI02800__coassemble_522_pt1 | contig 35858 bp, 25 predicted proteins | sample CBJMI02800__metabat2_low_PE_003 | metagenome-assembled genome bin CBJMI02800
GGCGGCGGCGATCGAGGCCAGGAGGCGCGCGAGGGGTGGCCGGGCGGCGTCGAGGTCGGCCAGGTGGGACTGGGCGGTCTGGCGTTCCAGGGTGGCCAGGGCTGCAGAGGTGGTGGGGGTGGGGGTGGTGCTCGGGGCCGTGGTGGGGGCGCCGGGAGTCGGGGTGCCGGAGGCGGCCGGTATGCCCCGGGCGAGGGCGGCGCGGTGCTGGGCGGTCTCGGCGCGGAGGGGGTGGAGGAGGGCGGTCCGGGCGCCGGGGGCGCCGAGGAGGGCGTCGTAGGCCGACAGCAGGGCGTCGGTGGCGGCGACGGCGCGCAGTCGGACGGGGGCGTCCGGGTCGGGGGCGGGGGCCTTGGTGGCGGCGTCCGTCCCGTCGGTGCCGGTGCAGGCGGTGGTGAGGGTGATCAGTCCGAGGGCCAGGAAGGTCCGTCGGCTGGGCGGCTGCATCGGGGTCACTCCGGAGCGGGTAGGGAGGACGGCCTCCCCTTGTCCGTCCTCGGTGGCCCGATCTTCGCAGAATCCCCACGATTGCGGGGGGCCGGTGCGGCGGGTGGGCCGGTGTGAGCTTGCTCGCAGTGGGTGGCGTCCGGCTGGTCCGGGGAGGTCCGGAATCGGTGGTTCGTGGCTTCACCGGCTAGGCTTTGGGCCGAGCTGCCGTGACCCGGTGTGCGCCGGACGGGCGCGGAGGGCGCGGGGCGACCCCTGACAACAGCAGACGCGGCCGAGGAGTCCACCCGGATGAGCACCACCCACACCGACCGGCTGCGCGCGTTGCTGGAGCCGCTGGCCGCCCAGGCCGGACTGGACCTGGAGGACGTCAAGGTCACCAGGGCGGGCAACCGCCGGCAGGTGCAGATCGACGTCGACACCGACGGCGGCGTGGACATGGACACCATCGCCGAGTTCAGCCGGGTGGTCGGCGAGGCCCTGGACGCCTCGGACGTGATGGGGGACGAGCCGTACCTGCTGGAGGTCGGCTCGCCGGGTGCGGAGCGTCCGCTGGTGCTGCCCCGGCACTGGCAGCGCGCGGAGGGCCGGCTGGCCAAGATCCACCTGGTCGACGGCGGGGAGATCGTCGCCCGGGTGCTGGAGGCGGACGAGGACGGCGCGCTGGTCGAGGTGCAGCCGGTGAAGGGGCGCGGCCGTCCGAAGGAGCGCCGTCTGGAGTACGCCGAGGTGGCTCGGGCACGGGTCCAGGTCGAGTTCAACCGCAAGGACGACGAGCAGCTCCTGGACGAGGCCGCCGACTTCGACGAGGGGGACGACGGCGCCGAATGAGCCGGCCGCCGTACGACCATCATGAACGTGACGAAAGACGAGGAGGCGTAGCCGTGGACATCGACATGAGTGCCCTGCGCACGCTGGTCAACGAGAAGAACATCCCCTTCGACCTGCTGGTCGAGTCCATCGAGTCCGCCCTCCTCACCGCGTACCACCGCACCGAGGGCTCGCGCCGCCGCGCCCGGGTGCACCTGGACCGCAAGAGCGGGCACGTCACCGTGTGGGCCACCGAGGACCCGGCGGAGCTGGACGAGGGCGTCGAGCCGAAGGAGTTCGACGACACCCCGAGCGGTTTCGGCCGGATCGCGTCCAGCATCGGCATCCAGGTGATGATGCAGCGCCTGCGCGACGCCGCCGACGACCAGACCTTCGGCGAGTACGCGGGCAAGGAGGGCGACATCGTCACCGGTGTCGTCCAGCAGGGCAACGACCCGAAGAACGTGCTGGTCGACATCGGCAAGCTGGAGGCCATCCTGCCGCCGCAGGAGCAGGTCCCGGGCGAGGACTACCGGCACGGCACCCGGCTGAAGTGCTACGTCGTGGCGGTGCGCCGGGGTGTCCGCGGGCCGTCGGTGACGCTGTCGCGCACCCACCCGAGCCTGGTGAAGAAGCTGTTCGCGCTGGAGGTCCCGGAGATCGCGGACGGCAGCGTGGAGATCGCCGCGATCGCCCGTGAGGCCGGTCACCGCACCAAGATCGCGGTCTGGTCGCGCCGGGCCGGGCTGAACGCCAAGGGCGCCTGCATCGGTCCGATGGGCTCCCGGGTGCGCGCCGTGATGGGCGAGCTGCACGGCGAGAAGATCGACATCGTCGACTGGTCCGAGGACCCGCGCGAGATGGTCGCCGCGGCGCTGTCCCCCGCCCGGGTGACCAGCGTGGAGATCGTGGACGCCGCCCAGCGCTCCGCGCGGGTGATCGTGCCGGACTACCAGCTGTCCCTGGCGATCGGCAAGGAGGGGCAGAACGCCCGTCTGGCCGCACGTCTCACCGGGTGGCGGATCGACATCCGGCCGGACACCGAGGGGCAGGCCCAGGAATCGTCGGCGCAGTAGTCAGTGTTGTTCCTGGCGGTCCCCGCCGGTCCTCCGGGATCAACGGGGCGGCGCCATGTCGCTTCGGAGGGGTAGACTTGCCTTCGTCTGGCCGGACGCACGTCCGAGCACGCCCGGAACGCACCTGCGTGGGCTGCCGCAAGCGAGCGGCCAAGCACGAGCTGTTGCGTGTCACGGCGGTCGAGGGCGTCTGCGTCCCCGATCCCCGTGGCGCACTGCCGGGCCGGGGCGCTCACCTGCACCTCGACCTGGCCTGCCTCGACCTCGCGGTCCGCCGTCGGGCGTTCCCCCGGGCCTTCCGGCTCCAGGGGGCGCTCGACACGGAGCGGCTCCGCGGGTTCATCGAGGAGCGGGTCGGCGGAGCCCCTTCGGCGGACCGCCTCCCGTGACGGCCGCCGCTCACCGCGGCGGAGAGAACCACCGCAACAAGCACAGCGCTCGGGCAGCCGCGCGCCGTGCACCAGTCAGGTACCTCGCGATGTGGAAGTAGGTCGAGATTGCGATGAGCACTCGATGAGTACGCGATGAGTACGCGATGGGTACGCCCATGAAGTAGCGACAGTCCGGCGGACGAGACCCCCGGACTCATAGACAGGAGTGAAGTGGCTAAGGTCCGGGTTTACGAACTCGCCAAGGAGCTTGGCTTGGAGAGCAAGGCCGTCATGGCCAAGCTGACCGAGCTCGGTGAGTTCGTCCGTTCGGCGTCCTCGACGATCGAGGCGCCGGTCGTGCGCAAGCTGACTGACGCGCTTGGTGTGGCCCCCACCGGTGGTGGCGCTGCCAAGCCGGGCCCGCGGAAGACCGCGGCGCCCCAGCCCGCGGCAGGTGCCGCGGGTGCACCCAAGCCGGGTGCACCGACCCCGGGTCCGCGCCCTGGCGCGACCCCTGGTCCCCGTCCGACCCCTGCGGCCGCGGCTCCCGCCGCTCCGGCCGCGCCCGCGGCTCCGGCCGCCCCCGCCGCCCCGCGTACGGGTGCGCCGACCCCGGGCCCCCGCCCGGCCGCGCGTCCCGCCGCCCCGGCGGCTCCGGCTGCTCCCGCGGCCGAGTTCTCCTCGCCGGCTCCGGCCGGTGACGCCCCGCGTCCGGCCGCCCAGGCCCCGCGCCCGGCCGGCCAGGCCGGTGGCGGCGCCCGTCCGGGCCCGCGTCCGGCCGGCCCGCGTCCGGGCAACAACCCGTTCACCTCGGGCAGCGCGACCGGCATGGCCCGCCCCGGCGACCGCCGTCCGGGCGCGCCGGGTGCCCGTCCGGGTGCTCCGGGCGCGCAGGGCGGCGACCGTCCGCGTCCCGGTGGCGACCGTCCGCGTCCGGCCGGTGCCCAGGGTGCCGGTGCGCCGCGTCCCGGTGGCGACCGTCCGCGTCCGGCCGGTGCCCAGGGTGCCGGTGCCCCCCGTCCGGGCGGCGACCGTCCGCGTCCGGGTGGCGCGCCGGGTGCCGGTGCTCCGCGTCCCGGTGGCGCCCCGCGTCCCGACGGCATGCCGCGTCCGGCCGCGCCGCGTCCCGGCGGGCCGACCCCGTCCGGCATGCCGCGTCCGAACCCGGGCATGATGCCGCAGCGTCCGGCCGGCCCGCGTCCGGGCCCGGGTGGCCGCGGTCCGGGTGGCCCCGGCGGTCGTCCGGGTGGTCCGGGTGCCGGCGGTGCCCGTCCCGGCTTCCAGGGTCGTCCGGCCGGTCCGGGCTCGCGTCCGGCCGGTGGCGGCGGCTTCGGCGGTCCGCGTCCCGGTGGCGGTGCCCCGGGCGGCGGCGGCGGCTTCGGCCCCCGTCCCGGTGGCTTCGGCGGTCGTCCCGGTGGCCCGGGTGCCCGTGGTGGCACGCAGGGCGCCTTCGGTCGTGGCCCGGGCGGTCGCCCGGCGCGCGGTCGCAAGTCGAAGCGGGCGAAGCGCCAGGAGTACGAGGCCATGCAGGCCCCGTCCGTCGGCGGTGTGATGCTGCCCCGCGGCAACGGCCAGACCGTTCGCCTGTCGAGCGGCGCCTCGCTGATGGACTTCGCGGAGAAGATCAACGCCAACCCGGCCGCGCTCGTCTCCGTCATGTTCAACCTCGGTGAGATGGTCACCGCGACCCAGTCGGTCTCCGACGCGACCCTCGAGCTGCTGGCCGGCGAGATGGGCTTCCAGCTGGAGATCGTCAGCCGGGACGACGAGGACCGCGAGCTGCTGGAGTCGTTCGACATCGACTTCGGTGCCGACGAGGGCGACGAGGACCAGCTGGCCCCGCGCCCGCCGGTCGTCACCGTCATGGGTCACGTCGACCACGGTAAGACCCGCCTGCTGGACGCGATCCGCAAGTCCAACGTGGTGGCCGGCGAGGCCGGTGGCATCACCCAGCACATCGGTGCCTACCAGGTGGCGACGATCGTGAACGGCGAAGAGCGCCCGATCACCTTCCTCGACACCCCGGGTCACGAGGCGTTCTCCGCCATGCGTGCCCGTGGTGCCAAGTCCACCGACATCGCGATCCTGGTGGTCGCGGCCAACGACGGTGTCATGCCGCAGACGGTCGAGGCGCTGAACCACGCCAAGGCCGCGGGTGTGCCGATCGTGGTCGCCGTCAACAAGATCGACGTCGAGGGCGCCGACCCGACCAAGGTCCGCGGCCAGCTGACCGAGTTCGGCCTGGTGGCCGAGGAGTACGGCGGCGACACCATGTTCGTCGACATCTCCGCGCGCCAGGGTCTGAACATCGACCAGCTGCTGGAGGCCGTGGTCCTGACCGCGGACGCCTCGCTCGACCTGCGGGCCAACCCCGACCAGGACGCGCAGGGTATTGCGATCGAAGCCCACCTGGACAAGGGCCGCGGCGCCATGGCGACCGTCCTGGTCCAGCGCGGTACCCTCCGCGTCGGTGACTCGATCGTCGTGGGCGACGCCTACGGCCGCGTCCGCGCCATGCTGGACGAGAACGGCAACAACCTCAGCGAGGCCGGCCCGTCCCGTCCGGTGCTGCTGCTCGGTCTGACCTCGGTGCCCCGCGCCGGCGACAGCTTCATCGTCGTCGACGAGGACCGCACCGCCCGCCAGATCGCCGAGAAGCGCTCGGCCCGCGACCGCAACGCCGCCTTCGCGCAGCGTCGGGTCCGGGTGTCCCTGGAGGACCTGGACAAGGCCATCGCCGCCGGCTCCATCGAGCAGCTCAACCTCATCATCAAGGGTGACGTCTCCGGTTCGGTCGAGGCCCTCGAGGACGCCCTCGTCAAGCTGGACGTGGGCGAGGAGGTCGAGCTCCGGGTCCTGCACCGCGGTGTGGGTGCCATCACCGAGTCCGACGTCGACCTGGCGATGGGCTCGGACGCCATCATCATCGGCTTCAACGTGCGCGCCGAAGGCCGTGCGCGCGCCGCGGCCGAGAAGGAAGGCGTGGACGTCCGGTACTACTCGGTCATCTACCAGGCGATCGAGGAGATCGAGAACGCCCTCAAGGGCATGCTCAAGCCGGAGTACGAGGAGGTGCGCCTCGGCGCCGCGGAGATCCGCGAGGTCTTCCGCTCCTCCAAGTTCGGCAACATCGCCGGTGTCCTGGTCCGCGACGGCATCATCCGCCGCAACGCCAAGGCCCGCCTGCTGCGCGACGGCAAGGTCGTGGCGGAGAACCTCTCGATCGAGGGTCTGCGCCGCTTCAAGGACGACGCGACCGAGGTCCGCGAGGGCTTCGAGGCCGGTGTCACCCTGGGGTCGTTCAACGACATCAAGGTCGAGGACATCATCGAGACCTACGAGATGCGCGAGAAGCCGCGCGCCTAGTCGGTGTCAACCGGGGCCGGTCGACGGGTGGTATTTCCGTCGACCGGCCCCGGTCTCGCTGTGTAGGGTCCGGGGTGTTCGGAAGTCAGCTTCCGACGGTCCCGGCGCGGGCCCGGTCCGGGCCGCGCCTCCCCCGAGGCCTTCCAGGTCGGCGAGACCTGTCACACATGTTCGTGGGAACACTCACCTTCGACCTGCTGCTGGGCGACGTCCACTCGCTCAAGGAGAAGCGTTCGATCGTGCGGCCCATCGTGGCCGAACTGCAGCGCAAGTACAGCGTGTGCGCTGCCGAGACCGGGAACCAGGACCTGCACCGCAGGGCCGAGATCGGCCTGGCGGTGGTCTCCGGCGAAGCCGGGTACGTCACCGAGGTCCTGGACAGCTGTGAGCGGTTGGTCGCCGGCCGCCCCGAGGTGCAGCTCCTCTCCGCGAGGAGGCGCTACCACAACGACGACGACGAATGAGGACCGTGGAGCCGACCGGCGGAAGTCGCCGTTCTCACACGGATCAGGACCGAGAGCGCCCGCAAGGCCGGGCGCGGGCCGGTACTTTGGGGCATGGGCCCCGACGGGTGCGCAGCTCGCCCGGGTACCGGGCCCACTGCACGAGGAGGCAACGTGACCGACACCGCTAGGGCGCGCAAGCTCGCCGACCGCATCCAGGTGGTCGTCGCCCAGACCCTGGAGCGGCGGATCAAGGACCCGCGACTGGGGTTCGTGACCATCACCGACACCCGGGTGACCGGCGACCTCCGCGAGGCCACCGTCTTCTACACCGTCTTCGGCGACGAGACGGACCGCGAGGCCACCGCGGCCGCGCTGGAGAGCGCCAAGGGCGTGATCCGCTCCGAGGTCGGCAAGATCGGGGTGCGCTTCACCCCGACGCTGACCTTCGTCGCGGACGCCCTGCCGGAGAACGCCCGGAACATCGACGACCTGCTCGACCGGGCGAAGGCCATCGACGCGGCGGTGCGCACCACCGCCGCGGGCGCGACCTACGCCGGCGACGCGGACCCGTACCGGGTGCCGGCGTCCGAGCGTGACGACGAGGACGAGTAGTCATGGCGGGTGAGTCGGCGCAGGCCGCCTCGCGAGCCGGATCGACCACGGGGGCGCCCTCCACCAGCACGGTGGAGGGTGCCCTCGCGGCGCTCCCCGGGCCGCGCACCGAGGAGAGCGGCTTCGAGCTGGTCTGGCAGCAGGTGGTGGCGGAGATCGGGCGGGCCCGTTCGATCGACCTGATCTGCCACATCTGCCCGGACGGCGACGCGCTGGGCTCCTCCCTGGCGGCCGCCCTGGCGCTGCGCGCGCTGGGCAAGCAGGTGCGGGTCTCCTTCGGCGACGACCCGCAGGTCGTGCCCGAGTCGCTGACCTTCCTGCCCGGCCAGGAGCTGATCGTGCCCGCCGCCGAGGTGCCGGACGTGCCGGAGCTGGTGCTCTGCTTCGACGTCGCCGCGCAGAGCAGGCTGGGCCTGCTGCACGACAAGGCCTTCGCCGCGCCCGTCCTGGTGGTGTTCGACCACCACGCCTCCAACCCGGGCTTCGGCACCCACCAGCTGATCGACCCGTCCGCACCGGCCACCGCCGTGCTGGTGGACGAACTGCTGCGCCGGCTCGGCGTCGAACTCGACCAGTCCCTGGCCACCTGCCTGTACACCGGGGTCGCCACCGACACCGGCTCCTTCAAGTACCGGGCCACCACGCCCGCGACCCACGAACTCGCCGGGCGGCTGCTGGCCACCGGCATCCGGCACGACCTGATCTCCCGGCAGCTGTGGGACACCTCCTCCTTCGGCTACCTCAAGGTGCTCGCGGCCGCGCTGGACCGGGCCGTCTACGAGCCGGACGCGGCCGACGGGCTGGGCCTGGTGTGGACCTGGGTGCCGTACCAGGACCTGGCGCTGTTCAGCGTCACCGTCGAGGAGATCGAGGGGCTGATCGACATCCTGCGCCGGCCGGCCGAGGCCGAGGTGGCGTTGGTGCTCAAGCAGGACCCGGACGGCACCCTGCGCGGCTCCTCCCGCTCCAAGGGCGCGGTCGACGTGGCCGCCGCCTGCGCCGAACTGGGCGGCGGCGGCCACGTCTTCGCGGCCGGGTTCAGCGCCCGGGAGGACGTCGGCGCGGTGGTGGAGCGGTTCCGGGGTGCGCTGCGGCCGGTACGTTGAGGGCTCCTGCACGTCTTAGAGAAAGAACTCGATGAAGCGCAAAGGCACCGGCCCGGACGGCCTGGTGATCGTCGACAAGCCCGAGGGCATCACCTCCCACGGGGTCGTCGCCAAGATGCGGTGGCTGGCCGGGACCAGGAAGGTCGGGCACGCCGGCACGCTGGACCCGATGGCCACCGGTGTGCTGGTGATCGGCGTCGAGCGGGCCACCCGGCTGCTCGGCCACCTGATGCTGACCGCCAAGACCTACGAGGCGACCGTCCGGCTCGGCCAGACCACCGTCACCGACGACCGCGAGGGCGAGGTCACCGCCTCGACCCCGGCGCAGGGCGTCACCCGGGAGGCGATCGACGCCGGGATCGCCGCGCTCACCGGCGAGATCATGCAGGTGCCGTCCAAGGTCAGCGCGATCAAGATCGACGGCAAGCGCTCGTACGCGCGGGTGCGCGAGGGCGAGGACTTCGAGCTCGCGGCCCGGCCGACCACGATCCACTCCTTCACCGTGCACGAGCAGCGCGCGGCGGTCGCCGAGGACGGCACGCCGGTGATCGACCTCGACGTCACCGTCGAGTGCTCCTCCGGCACCTACATCCGGGCACTGGCCCGCGACCTGGGCGCCGGGCTGGGCGTCGGCGGCCACCTGACGGCGCTGCGCCGCACCAAGGTCGGGCCGTACGGGGTGGAGTCGGCGCGCACCCTGGAGCAGCTGGAGGCCGCCGTCACCGGCGAGCCCGCCGCGCCGCTGGAGGTGCTGCCGATCGCGCAGGCCGCGGCGGCCGCCTTCCCACGCTGGGACCTGGACGAGGACTCGGCGCAGAAGCTGTCCCACGGCGCCCGGCTGAAGGCGCCCGGGCTGGGCGTGGACGGGCCGATCGCGGTGTTCGGGCCGGACGGGCGCTTCCTCGCGCTGGTCGAGGAGAAGGGCGGCCAGGCGAAGCCGGTCGCGGTGTTCGTCGGCTGAGCCGGTCGTCTCCGGCCGAGCCGGTCGTTCGTGTGTGAACCCCCGTCGGGAAGCCCGGCGGGGGTTCACCTTTGCGGGCCGTTCACCCGAACGGAGGGCGTCACCCGCCCGGGGGAGCGCACGAGGTGAACGACCGTGGTGAGCGGCGCGGGAGCGGTGGGGGCGCCGCCCCGGCGGGCAGGCTCCCGGCGGCGAGCGGGCGACGGGCCCGAGCGAGGTCGAGGGGGCGTTCATGGGGTTTGCGGAGGGTGATCCGGGGCGGTACCTGCTGCGGATCCGCGACCTCAACGGGCGGCTGCACGGCTTAGGGTTCGTCGCCGACCCGCAGGGCGGGGTGCTCACCGCGCACGAGGCCGTGGCGGGCCTGGACCGGGTGGTGCTGCACACCCCCGGCGGGCAGACCCGGGTGCTTGGCCCGGACGCGGTGCTGCCGCTGCCCGAGCACGGGCTAGCCCTGCTGCGCACCGACGCGGTCGGCGGGCTGCCGGTGCCGCCGCTGCCGGTGGCCGCGGTGGCCGCGGTGGGCGCCGGGCAGGAGGTGCTGCTGCCCGCGCTCACCGGGGAGGACGGCCCGGCGGTCGTGCTGCGCTGCGGGCTGCTGGGCGTCGGCGGCGCGGCGTACGGCGGGCACCCGCCGGCCGGGGTGCTGGTGCTGGACGTGCCGGCGGTGGGCGGGGTCGTGGTGCCGGCCGGCTCTCCGGTGCTGGACGCCCGCAGCGGCGCGGTGGTGGCGCTGGCCGCGCCCGCCCTGCGCGGCGGGGGGTTGACGGCGGTCCCGGCCGGGGGCGGGGCACTGTCGGCCGTTACCGCCGGGGGCGGGGCAGTGGTCGCGGAGGCGCTGGCGGGGCTGCTGGCGCGCAACGCGGCGGCGGTGCCCGGGTACGGGCCCGCGCTGAACCTGGCCGGGGTGCTGCGGCTGTCCGCCTCCCAGCTGGCCGCCGCCGGGGCCGGGCCGGACCGGGTGGCCGGGCTGGCCGCCGACCGGGTCGACCGGCCGGACGGGCCCACCAGCGACGAGCCGGAGGCGACCGTCACCGTCCTGGTCGGCGCCCCCGGCAGCGGGCGCTCCACCGAACTGGCCGCGCTCGCCGTCCGCCGCTCCGGCGGCACCCGGCCGCTGCCCACCCTGTGGCTGCGCGGCGCCGACCTGCGCGCCGAGGACCGTTCGCTCGCCGAACCGGTGGAACGGGCGCTGGCCGCCGCCGCGGCCGAACTGGGCGTACCGGCGCCCGCGCCGGAACCGGTGGCGGCACTGTGCGCGGCGGCCGGACGGTCGCTGCTGGTGATCCTGGACGGCCCCGAGGAGGCCCCGGCCGACCTGGACCCGCGCTGGGTGCGCGGCGCCGGGCAGTGGCTGACCGGCTGCGGGGCACGGTTGCTGACGGCCTGCGGCGAGGAGGTCTGGGAGCGCCTGGCGGCCGAGCCGTGGGGCAGCGGCCCGCCCGGCGTCCCCCGTCCGGGGGAACCGGGACCGGACGGCGACCTGGCCAGCGCCCCCACCGTACGGATGGACGGCGCGGGCCCGGGCGCGCCGACCCTGGCGGGGCAGCGCCTCGGCCCGCTGCCCGCCGAGGCGGCCGAGCGGGTGCGCCGCCGCTACGGGCTGCCGCCGGGCCGCCCCTGTGCCGCCGAGGACGCCCGGCACCCGCTGGCCGTCCGGCTGGCCGGGGAACTGTGGGCCGAGGGCGTGCACGACGATCCGGCGGGGCGCGGTGAGCTCTTCGGCGCCCATCTGGACCTGCGCTGCCTGCGGGTGGCCCAGCGGCTCGCCGAGGACGGCCGACCGCGGCGGCCCGGGGCGCACCGCCGGGGCGCCGCCCGGGCCGCCGGACCGCGCCAGCGGCGGGTGCGCCGGCTCGCGGCGGCGGTGGCCGGGCGGGTGCACGAGGCGGCCCGGCGGATGCTCGGCGAGGAGCCGGGGGCGCTGGGCCGGGAGGCCTTCGAGGAACTCTTCCCGGTCGACGGCGGCTGGGCCACGGCTGTGCTCGCCGAGGGGCTGTTCGTCCCCGCCGGGCCCGGATTCCGCTTCGCCCACGGGGAGTTCGCCGACTGGCTGCAGGGGCGGCACCTGGACCTGGACGCGGCGCTGCGGATGCTGCTCGGCGAGGCGGAGGACACCCCGCCCGGGCCGGAGGGCTCCGGCCCGGCCGTCCCCCGGCACCGGATCGGTCCGGTCGCCGCCGCGCTGCGCAAGGTCGCCGAGACCTGGGGCGCGCCCGCCCTGGACCCGTGGCTGCACCGGATCTGGCGCGCGCTGGACCTGCGCCCGCCGGGCAGCGAACCCGCCTGGTGGGCGGCCCGGTTGCTCACCGCCGGGCTCGCCGCCAGCCCCGACCCCGTCGAACACCTGGCGCTGCTCGACCAGTTGGCCCGCCGGATCGCCGAGCGGGCCGCCGACGCGGCTGGCGGGCGGGCGCTCGACGGGCGGGCGCTCGACGGGCCGGTCCGCTTCGGCCCGGAGTTCTGGGCCGGCCTCGGCCTGCCCGTGGAGGCCGAACTCCCCCTGCTGCGCCGCCTGGTGGCCGCCGACGGCCGCGAGCAGCGCTTCCTCGGCGCGGTCGCCGAACGGCTGCGCGCCGACCCCGTCGCGGTGTTCCCGCTGCTCTGCGCCTGGTTCGACGACCCGGGCGGACTGCCCGGCCGCCCCGGGGTCGGGGTCGCCGACGTCGCCCAGGACCTGCTGTACGCCCACCGGTGGCTGGCCCTGGACGAGTTGGCCGACGCGCTGGCCGCCGCCGCGCACCCGAGGGCCGACGCGCTGCTCAGCGTGCTCGCCGCCGAGGAGCCGTCCGCGCTCTGCCGCGCGGTGGACCGCTGGAGCCACGACCGGCGGCCCGAACGGCACGTCGCGGCTGCCGTGCACGCGCTGCGGACGGCCCCCCACGCCGCCGGGGCCGGGGCCGAACTGCTGCGCTTCAGCGCACTCACCCTGCTCGCCCGCGAGGACGAACCGGGCCTGCACGGCGCCGCCCTGGCCCTGCTGGTCGGCGACCCGGCGACCCGGTCCGGGTACCTGGACGCCGCGCTCGCGCTGCACCGGGCGGGTGGCGACGCCTTCCTCACCCCGTACGCGCTGGCTCCGGCCCTGGAGAGCGACCCGGAGCCCGTCCTCGCCGCGCTCGCCGACCGGCTGGTGGCCCCCGGCACGGCCCCGGCCGAGACCCTGCGGGTGCTCGCCGACGCCCGCGCCCCGGTCGCCGTCCGCAGGGGCGCCGAACTGGCCGCCCGGCTGCTGCGCGAGCAGCCGGAGCTGGCCGGGCCGGTCGCCGTCGACTACCTCGGCCGGCGCCTGCGGCAGGCCGCGATCGACGGGCCGACCACCCGGCTGGAACTGCGGGTGCTGCTCGGAGCCGCGCTGGCCGCCCGGACGGCGGCGGTCCGCCGGCCGTTCGCCGAGGTGCTGTCGGCCCCGGTGGCCGACCCGGCGGCGGACGCGCTGCGCTGCGAACTGCTGGACGCGCTGCTCGCCGCCGAGACCGACCGGGCGGTGCTCACCGCCGCCGTGGAACGCCTCGCCGAGCACTGCGCGGCCGAGAACCCGGCCCGGGCCCGCGCCGTGCTGGCCCGCGCCGCCCCGGGCCTGGCCGACGCGGACGACCTGCTGGTGCGCTGCGCCGGGCGCTCCGCGGCCTTCGCCCAACTGCTCGCCCAGTGGCCGTGTGACGCCGCCCCGACCGCGCCCGACGGCCCCCGGCTGGCCCGGATGCGGGCCCTGGTGGCGGCCGGACGGGACCCGCAGTACGCCGCCGCCGAGGCCGAGCGGACCACCCCGGCGCCGGCCCCGCGCGCACCGGTGCGCTCAACCCCCATTCCGGTGCCTGAGCCGGGGCAGGCGCATGGCACGCTATAGGGGTTCGGGTTTTGAGCGTTTGAGCGTGCCGAGGGTACGCACCGTACGGAACGAGGAGCAGTCGGGTGCAGCGCTGGCGTGGCCTGGAGGAGATCCCCGCTGACTGGGGACGCAGCGTCGTCACCATCGGCTCGTTCGACGGGGTGCACCGCGGGCACCAGTTGATCATCGGGCAGGCGGTCGAGCGGGCCCGCGAACTCGGCCTGCCCTCGGTCGTGGTGACCTTCGACCCGCACCCGCGCGAGGTGATCCGCCCCGGCAGCCACCCGCCGCTGCTCGCGCCGCACCCGCGCCGGGCCGAGCTGATCGCCGAACTCGGCGTGGACGCGGTGCTGGTGCTGCCGTTCACCACCGAGTTCTCCAACGAGTCCCCGGAGACCTTCGTCCAGCAGGTGCTGGTGGACGCGCTGCGCGCCCGGGTCGTCATCGAGGGCCCCAACTTCCGCTTCGGGCACAAGGCGGCCGGGGACGTCGCGCTGCTCACCGAGCTGGGCCGGGCGGACGACTTCCAGGTCGAGGTGGTGGACCTGCAGGTGTGCGGCACCGCCGGGGACGGCGAGCCGTTCTCCTCCAGCCTGACCCGCCGCCTGGTCGAGTCCGGGGACATGGCCGGCGCCAACGAGGTGCTCGGCCGGCCGCACCGGGTCGAGGGCGTGGTGGTGCGGGGCGCGCAGCGCGGCCGCGAGCTCGGCTACCCGACCGCCAACGTGGAGACCGTGCCGCACAGCGCCGTCCCGGCCGACGGTGTGTACGCGGGCTGGCTGACCGCCCGGGGCGAGCGGATGCCGGCGGCGATCTCGGTCGGCACCAACCCGACCTTCGACGGCACGGCCCGCACCGTCGAGGCGTACGCCATCGACCGGGTCGGCCTGGACCTGTACGGGCTGCACGTGGCCGTGGACTTCCTGGCCTACCTGCGCGGGATGGAGAAGTTCGACTCCATCGAGGCGCTGCTCGACCGGATGGCCGACGACGTCAAGCGCGCGCGTGAGCTGACCGACGCCGACTGACGGCCGGCGCCGGTTTCCGTCCGGTACTGCGGCAGCGGGCCCGCCGACTCCTGGTCGGCGGGCCCTTCGTCGTCCTACTGCTGGGGCGGCTGCTGCTGCGGCGGGTAACCGTAGCCCGGCGGCTGCTGCTGCGGCGGGTAACCGTAGCCCGGCGGCTGCTGCTGGGGCGGGTAGCCGTACCCGGGCGGCGGCGGGGGCTGGGGAGCCCGCTGCTGCGGGTCGGCGTAGGGCTGGGGCTGGCCCGGGCCGCCGGGCGCCAGGCAGTCGTAGTCGTACCCGGGCCGCAGGGTCCCCTGCGGCGCCTGCGGCTGGGGCCAGCCGTAGCCGGGCGGGGGCGCGGGCTGGCCGGGCTGCGCCCCCCACGGCGCGCCGGGCGCGGACTGGGCGGCGGCCCGCTGCGGGTCGGCGTACGGCTGGGGCTGGCCCTGCTGGTAGCCGGCCTGTGCCTGCTGCTGCCAGCCGGCCTGCTGGGCGGCGGCCTGCTGGGCCCGGACGATGTCCTCGCCGACCAGGGTGGCCAGCTCGAAGTACGCCTCGCGGACCTTGGGCCGCATCATGTCGAGGTTGACCTCGGCACCGGCCGCCAGGCTCTCGTCGAAGGGCACCACGACGACGCCGCGGCAGCGGGTCTGGAAGTGCGCGACGATGTCCTCGACCTTGATCATCTTGCTGGTCTCGCGCACCCCGGAGACCACCGTGATGCTGCGCTGCACCAGGTCGGCGTAGCCGTGCGCGGAGAGCCAGTCCAGGGTCGTCGAGGCGCTGGAGGCACCGTCCACGCTGGGGGTGGAGACGATGATCAGCTGGTCGGCGAGGTCCAGCACCCCGCGCATCGCGCTGTACAGCAGACCGGTGCCGGAGTCGGTCAGGATGATCGGGTACTGGCGGCCCAGCACCTCGATGACCTGGCGGTAGTCCGAGTCGTTGAAGGTGGTCGAGACGGCGGGGTCGACGTCGTTCGCCAGGATCTCCAGGCCCGAGTTCAGGTCCTGCGAGGTGAACTGACGGATGTCCATGTAGCTGCGCAGGTGCGGGATCGCCGTCACCAGGTCGCGGATGGTCGCGCCGGTCTGGCGCTTGACCCGGCGGCCCAGGGTGCCCGCGTCCGGGTTGGCGTCGATCGCGATCACCTTGTCCTGGCGCTCGCTGGCCAGGGTCGCGCCGAGCGCCGTGGTGGTGGTGGTCTTCCCGACCCCGCCCTTGAGGCTGATCACCGCGATCCGGTAGCAGCTCAGCACCGGCGTGCGGATGATCTCCAGCTTGCGGGCCTTCTCGGCCGCCGCGGCCTTGCCGCCGAACTGGAACCGCGGCTGCTGGCGCTGCTGCTTGGGCTGGCTGCGCAGCAGCCGGTCCGAGGACAGCTCGACGGCGGCCGTGTAACCGAGCGGGGCGCCGTGCGCGGTCTGCTGCGGCGCGGCGGCCTGCTGGAACGCGGCGGGCGGCGGCGTGGCGGCGCCCTGCGGCGGCCAGGGCTGCGCGGGGCCCGGCGGCTGCGGCTGGGCCGGCTGGCCGGGCTGCACAGGCTGGGGCGCGGCCGGCGGCTGGTAGGCGCCGGGCTGCGGCCAGCCGCCCTGGCGCGGGTCGACCGGGCCGGACTGCGGCTGGACGGGCTGTGCGGGGTGCTGCTGGCCGGGCTGCACGGACTGGCCCGGCTGCGACCGGGCGGCCCACGCGGCCTGCGGATCCCACCCGGGCTGCGGATCGTGCGGCGCCTGCGGACCCGGCGCCGGCTGACCCGGCGCCGGCTGGGCCGGCGGCTGCGCGAAGTTCTGCGGCGGTACGGGCTGCGCCGGCTGCGGCATCGGAGCGGGCGCCGGTGCCGGGTAGGGCTGCGGCTGGGCCGGGGCCTCCGCCGCGGGCGGCCAGGCCGCAGCAGCGGGAGCGTGCGGCTGCTCCGGCGTCACGGCTGGCGTCGGCGTCGGCGCCGGTGTCGGAACCGCGGCCGGGAACGGCACGTGCTGCGCCTCGGCCTGGACGGGCGGGACCGGCGGAACCGCTGTGGGCGCCGCCGCGCCGGACTCGGCCGCCGGAGCCGGAGCCGGAGTCGGAGCGGGGACCTGGGTCGGGGACTGCGCGGGAGCCGGCGCAGGCGGCTGTGCCCCGGGCGCGGGCGCCTGTTCGCCCGCCGGAGCGGAAGCGGCCGCCGGAGCGATAACGGGAGCCGGAGCCGGAGCAGGCCCGTCCCCGGGAACCGCCGACTCGGCCGCCGGAGCCTGCCCGGCCGCGGGCGCCGCCGGAGCCGACTGCACGTACCAGGACGGGGGAGTGTAATCGGGCGCGTCGGACCAGTCGTCGTCGTCCTCCGCCGCGTTGTCGCCGACGTAGACGCCGTCCCGATCGCTGCTCACTAGGGCTCCCTCGTGTTCGCCGCCGCTTGTTCAGCGGTGCCGTTGCCGCAACAAAGACTAGGCCGTTCGGCTGCCCCTGTTGAAGGCGGCTTCGGTTCCGGACCGGGATCGACCGGCCCGGAAGCGCCCGTCAGTCCATCCGGCGCGGGCCTCCGAGCACCTGCTGTTCGGCCTGCCCGGCCACCGCCCGGACGTACTGACGCCGCATCCGGGTGGCCCACAGGGTGAGGTCGTCGCCGAGGGTGGGCAGCGCGGCCACGTCCTCCGGCGGCAGGGACAGCACCCGGCCGGTCAGCTCCGCCTCCTGCGGGGAGATCCGCTGCACGCCGACCAGATCGGCCGCGTTGAGCACCCGGGAGGCGTTCGGCCCCAGGTAGGGCAGCAGGGTCAGGGTGGTCTGCCAGGGCGCGGCGGAGAGCCGGCTGCGCGGCGGGCGGGCGCCGAGGTCGCGCACCACCAGGACGGGCGAGGCCACCGAGGCGCCCTGCGGGCCGAGCCGCCCGACCTGGTGGATCGTCACGCACGGCTGGCCGCCGCCCGCGGCCTGCGCCATCGGGCCCCAGAGCTGCGCGCGGGCGGTCTCCACCGCGACGCGGGCGCCGATCGCGGCCGCCCGCAGCGCGATGACCTGCGCCGTCCAGATGCCGCCGACCAGCACCAGGTCGTAGGAGCTGGGGCGGAACAGGCCGAGCACCGCGGGCAGGCCCTGCGGGTCGACGCCGATCACCACGCCGTCGTCGCCGACCGGGAAGGCCAGTGCGGCGAGGTCGGCGGCCTCCAGCACGTGCTTCTCCCGGCGCGGTCCGCGCAGCCCGAAGCCGGGCAGGATCCGCGGCCTGGTCCGCCGCTGCTCGGTACCGGGCTGCGGGCCGGGGGCCGGATAGGTCTGGTACGCCATCAGGAAGCTCCTCCCAGCGGCAGGGTGGCGAGCATGCCGGGGGCCTGTTCGAGGTCGAGCCGGACCAGCCCGAGGCCGGTGCTCTGCGCCCGGGCCTCCACCTGGCGGCCGACCTGGCCGACCTCGCTCTCGCTGCGCCCGGTCACCCGCAGGTGCCCGCTGACGGTCACCGAGCCGCCGGTGCCGTGCCCGGCGGTGAGGCTGAAGGTGCTGGCCAGTGCGGGGGAGCCGGTGATCAGGTTGACCAGGTCCGGTGCGCCGATCCGGCCGGGGGCGCCGCCGGGGCGGCTGAGCTGGGGCCAGCGGGAGATCCAGTAGGTGCTGTGCCAGCGGTCGTCGATCCGCCAGAAGCGGTTGCCCTCCTGGGTGCGGCGGGTGGTGCCGCCGCCGCTGCCGGTGCCCTGGCGCCCGGCCACCGCGATCGGGTTGGCGCAGGTGGCGATGGCCAGGGCGGCGATCAGTTCGCGCTCGTCCAGCACGGTGGCGTTGAACCCGGCGCTGTTGAGCCGCCCGGCCAGCTGGTCGGTGACCCGCTGGAGCGCCTTGCGGGCGCCCTCCTCGCCGCCGCCGCGGGCCCGGACGGCGGTGGCCGCGCGTTCCGGGTCGAGTTTGAGGGCGACCCAGGTGAGCCGCAGTCCGGGGGTCGAGGTGCCGTCCGGCAGCTCGCGGTAGGCACGGGCGGCCAGCGACTGCTCGGGCAGGTGCGGGGCCGGGGCGGGCTGGGTGTGCTGGACCAGTTGCACCGACTCCAGGGTGATGTCGTCCACGGTGAGCGCCGAGCAGATGACGTCCAGCGGCAGCGGCAGCGCGGTGCGCACCGGGCGCAGCGGCTGGTCCTTGGCCTGGACGAGCAGCACCGAGCTGAGGAAGGTGCCGTCGCCGACCATGCCGGTCTCCCGGCGGACCGGGCGGCCGCCGAAGTCGGCCTCGGTGGCGTGGGTGCAGGTGCGCAGCCCGGGTTCGAGCTCCAGCGCGGGCGCCAGGGCCGGGTCGGTGCCGGGCGGCGGCAGCAGCGACTTCGCCTGCCTGCGGCGGGACTTGAGGGCCGAGCGCACCTGCAGCAGCTCCGGGATGGTGCGGCCGCGCAGCGGGACGAGCGCCAGCACCAGCAGGACCAGCGAGACCGCGCCGAAGCCGGCCGCGACCGGGCGGCTGATCGTCCAGCCGACCGCGACCAGGGCGACCGCGACCTCGACCAGGACGAGCTGCTGGAGCTTCAACCGGCCGCCGAGCAGCCCGGGTCGGGGGTTGACGCGCACCTGGACGGCGCCGCCTGCGCCGCCCGTCGTGGGCGGGCGGACGGCCGCGGACTCGGCGGGCGGGCCGCCGCGTCGGGCTCGTCCGGACCGGCGCGACCTCCCGCCGCCCGCGGTGCCGCGGCGTTCTGGAGCGGTCTGGCTTGGCATCCCCCGGTGGCCCTCTCTGATCCGTTGTCGCGGCCCGGCTGGCTGGTTCGCGGACCGTACCCGTACCGTACTCACCGTCTGCTGCCGCATCGTAGAGGGTTCGGGCCGGATCCCGCCCGGCGGGTGCGGACCACGGGGCCGGTCGGGCCGACGGGAGGCCGACCACGTCTGGCACACGTCTGACAGAGGGGGACGACGAGGATGGCATCGCGCCGGGACGAGCTGAACGCGTACACCTTCGCGCGCAAACGCACGGTGGGGGCGTTCCTGCTGCCCTCCGGCGGCGGCAGCGACGAGGACGCGCCGCGCCCGGTGAAGGCGGTGCTGCCGAGCGTGCTGGTCGGGGCGGTGGTGGTGGCCGGGTTCGGCCTGTGGGGGGTGTTCAAGCCCGCGGCTCCGCTGCAGTGGGACAACGGCAAGAACATCGTCCAGGGCAAGCAGTCGACCACCCGCTACGTGGTGTTGACGGATCCGGACGGCAGGACCAAGCGGCTGCACCAGGTGCTCAACATGTCCTCGGCACGGCTGGTGCTGCCGGCGGACGCCAAGGTCGTGGTGGTCGACGACGGGGTGCTGGACCGCTACCCCAACCACGGTCCGACCATCGGGATCCCGTACGCCCCCGACAAGTTGCCGAGCAAGGACAACGCGAGCCGGCCGATGAAGTGGTCGGTCTGCGACCGGCCGGGTTCGGACGACAAGCAGGAGACCGTCAACCAGGCGGTGTTCGTGGCGGCGGGACCGGACGCGGCGGCGCTGGCCGCCAAGGACCGGATGCTCGGTCCGGACCAGCTGATGCTGGTGCAGCAGGCGGACGAGCAGCAGGTATCGACCACGTCGGGCCAGTCCGCCGGGGGCGCCGCGCCGGTGTTCCTGGTCGACGCGCAGGGCCGCAAGCACGTGATCGGCCCGAAGTCGGACGACAAGGAGCGCAGGGCGCTGATCACCGCGGTCTTCGGGCCAAACGCTGTGCCTCAGCGGGTCAAGCGGGAGTGGCTGGACACCCTGGTGAACGCCAGCCCGATCGTCTTCCCGACCGTCAAGGGGATGACCGACAGCCAGGGCGCCAACTCCGGTGTGAACCTGGGCAACGCGGCGGACCGTCGGATCGGTCGGCTGGTGCACTACCAGGACCGCAACTACGTGGTCGGCAAGGACGGCCTCTTCCTGATCACCCCCTTCCAGGCGGAGCTGATCCGGCAGAACCCGGCCTACCAGGTGCTCTACAAGTACGACCAGGACAAGCGGCCGCGCAGCGACGACATGACCCCGGACGACCAGTCCAGGTTCAACACCGACGTGAAGCTGCCCGACACCCCGGACGACTGGCCGATGAAGTCCGGTGCGCCGGTGAACAACTGGCAGGACCGCCAGGACGCCCTACTCGTCGTCTGCAGCACCTACGACGGCATGTCCGACGACGGGCGCACACCCAAGCGCAGCGTCTGGGCCGGCACCTCCTACCCGGCGGCGTACAACAACGGCGCGGGCGCGGCGTACGTGACGCCCGGCCACGGCCTGTTCTACCGGGCGGTGGACAACGCGGCCGGCGGCACCCAGCCCGGCGGCAACCAGCCGGGTGCCGGCGCGGCCGGGGCCAACGCCGGTGCGCCCGACGGCTCCGGCACCGACTTCCTGATCACCGAGACCGGCCTGCGCTACTCCGTCCCGGCCAACGGCGACGGCGGTCACGGCCCCAGCCCGACGCCGGGTGCGAGCGGCGCCGCGAAGACGCCGGTCCCGCAGCAGGGCACCCCGAACCCCGGCTCCGGGGGCCAGCCGACCCAGAACCCGGAGGACCAACCCGGCGGCAACCAGGCCCGATTGGGTTACCAGAACGTCCAGCCGCTGCCGGTACCGAAGGAGTGGTCGAACCTGGTCCCGGCCGGTCCGCCGCTGACCGCGAAGAGCGCCGCGCAGCCGCAGAACGCCTGACCTGCCGGGCTCGGCAACGGAATTGGCCCCAGTGTCATGGTCTGGTAACTACTCAGCGCTCGATGTTGGGTGAGTTGCGTGTGCCGACTACAGTGCTGCTCGACATCACACGGGTGATGTGGCGGCAGGGCCCTGGGGCCCTCCGTGCACACAATGTTTGTCTCATGGGGGATGGTGGAGCATGAGTGACGGCCAGTTCACGGTGACCGCACAGGAGATGATGGACTTCGCCGGGAAGATCGAGACGGCGATCGGTCAGATCGAGCAGGAGCGCTCCGCGCTCCAGACCACGGTCGACAACATCACCGGCGGCTGGAAGGGCCAGGCGGCCGACGCCTACAAGTCCCTGCAGACGCAGGTCAACGAGGACGTCAAGAAGCTGAAGGAATCGCTGACCGCGATCAAGCACGCGATCGAGCTGACCACCAAGCACTACGCGAGCGCCGAAGAGGAGCAGAAGTCGCTGTTCGGCCCGCAGGGCTGATCGTCGAAGCGCTGATCACCACTCTGTTCCGACCGTCCGCCCGCCGGGGCGCCCGCGGCTGAGCGCCGGGTGCTCCGCATCTTCGTCAAGGAGACATTGTGTCCGACCACATTCTCGTCAACTTCCAGACTCTGCACCAGGCGTCGCAGGACGTGCAGAACTCGGCCAACAAGATCGAGCAGATGCTGTCCGACCTGCGCAAGGAGGTCGTCAAGATCTCCCAGGGCTGGCAGGGCCAGGCCCAGCAGGGCTACAACGCCCAGCAGGCCAAGTGGGACAACTCCGCCCAGGACCTGAAGGACACCTGCGCCAAGATCTCCAGCTCGCTGGAGAGCGCCGCGCAGAGCTACCAGCAGACCGAGAAGAAGAACGCCGGTCTCTGGCAGGGCTGATCGACCGTTCCCGGACGGGAACAGCAGGGGCGGGTACCCGGGCTTCCGGGCACCCGCCCTTCGGCGCGTGGCGCGGCACGGGGTGGAGAACATGAGGGGTGGCAGGGTGTCCGGACGCGGGTTCCGTAGGACGGCCGCGGCGCTGGCCGCGCTCGTGGTGCTGGGCGGCCCGCTGACCGCCCCGGCGTACGCGGACGGGCCCGGGCTGGCCTCCGCCGGTGACTGCCCCAGGCCCGCGCCCGACGTGCAGACCGTGCCGTGGTCCCTCCAGCGGCTGCTGCTGGACGAGTTGTGGCAGGGCGGGAAGACCACCGGCAGCGGCGTGCGGGTCGCGGTCATCGACACCGGGGTGGACGACGGCAACCCGCAACTGGCCGGCAAGGTGGACGCGGGCCCCAGCCTGTTGTTCGACAAGCAGAACAACAAGCCGGTCGACGGCACCTCCAAGAACGACACCGTCGGCCACGGCACCAAGGTGGCCGGCATCATCGCCGCGAGCCGCAGTGACCGGACCGGTTTCGTCGGACTGGCTCCCGACGCCAGGATCTACGCGATCCGGCAGAACGACAGCGAGGGCAACGGCGACGTCTCCACCCTCACCGCGGCCATCAACGACGTCGTCAAGAACAACAACGACGTCATCAAGAACAAGGGCCCGGAGACGTCCCTGATCAGGGTCATCAACATCTCCCAGGACGTGCGCGGCGCGGGCGACGCCCACTTCGGCGGCTACCAGGAGCTGAAGACCGCGATCCAGGCGGCCGAGGACGCCGACATCGTGGTGGTCGCCTCCAGCGGCAACGACGGCAAGGAGGGCGACACCTACCCGGGCGCCTTCCCGACCGTGCTGTCCGTGGGCGCCTCCGACCGCAACAACGAGCGCGCGCCGTTCTCGCAGTACGGTTCCTTCGTGAAGGTCGCCGCGCCCGGCGTCGAGATGCTCTCGACGGTGCCCGGCGGCGGCCAGTGCGTGGACAACGGCACCAGCTTCGCCGCCCCGTACGTCGCCGGGCTCGCCGCCCTGCTGATCGGCGCCCACCCGAAGTGGACACCGGCCCAGGTGCGGGCCTGGATCGAGCAGTCCGCCCAGCGCACCGAGCGCGGCCCCAACGAGTTCATCGGCTGGGGCGTGGTGGATCCGGTGAAGGCCGTCACCAAGGCGCCCGAGAACCCGCCGTCCGAGGCCGCCCCGGACGCCCCGGTGCAGCTGGCCTCGGCCCCGATCGTGCCCGCGCCGGTCGGCATCGGCGAGACCCAGGCCGACCGCGACGGCCGCACCGCCACCTACGTGGTCGGCGCCGGGGCGCTGCTGGTGGCCCTGCTGATCGGCGGTGGCGTCGTACTGCGCGACCACCGCCGCAAGTCCGCCGACTGAAGAACCTGCGGAACGCCTGTAACACCGGCGCCCGCTCACCGCATCCATCAGGTGTCAGGGGCACACGGACACGGGGGAGCGGCAGGCGATGGGGTGGATGAGGGGTGGCCGGGAGGCCAAGGACGCCGAGTTCCTGGAACTCGTCTCCAGCCGCACCGGCCACCTCTACCGCTCGGCCTGTCTGCTCACCAGCGGCGACACCCACTACGCCGAGGACCTCGTGCAGGAGGCCCTCAGCCGGATGTACGTGCTCTGGCGGCGCAGCGCCTTCACCGGCGGCCGGAACCGCATCGAGAACCCGGCGGCCTACACCCACACGGTGATGGTGCGCACCTTCATCGCCCAGCAGCGACGCCGTTCCAGCGGCGAGCGCCCGACCGAGACCCTGCCGGAGCGGGAGGGGCACGACGCGGACAGCAGTCTGCGGCTGACCCTGCTCGACGCGCTCGGGCGGATGTCGGCGAAGGACCGGGCCGTGCTGGTGCTGCGCTACTGGGAGGACCGCAGCGTCGAGGAGACCGCCGAGGTGCTGCGGCTGTCCTCCGGCGCGGTCCGGACCAGGACCACCCGGGCGCTGGCCCGGCTGCGCACCCTGCTCGGCGACTCGCTGGCCGAACTCGCCGCCCGCTGACACGTTCCGCAGGTTCCGCGGCGTTCCGCAACGTTCCGCGCAGCGGGAACGCCCTGCTCACCCCCCTTTCTCTGGCACTTCCGCGACGCAAGGAGACGGTGATCCGCCATGTCCGAGCCGGACAAGTTCGAAGACGATCTTCTCTACGCCCTCACCCGTACCGGTGAGGGCTTCCGCCCCGATCAGACCGACCAGGCCGGGCTGGTCGCGGGCGGTTACCAGCGCGGCCGCCGCCGCTGGCGCCGCCGTTCGACCGCCGCGGTGGTGGGGGGCGCCGCCGCCCTGGCTCTGGTGGGCACCGGCGCGGTGTACCTGACGGGCAACGGTTCGCCGTCCGGCGGCACGGCCACGGTGGCCGCCGCCCCCTCCGCCTCCACCGCCTCGGCCGCCGCCCTGACCCCGGCCTCCGCCGGCGCGGGCACCCCCACCACCCCCACTGCGGCCGCGACGGTCTCCGGCGACGAGGTGCTGTCCACCTTCAAGGCCCTGCTGCCCAAGGGCGGGATCACCGGGGCCGGCGGCCGCGGCACCGACGACCCCCAGCTCAAGGGCACCTACGTGGGTGCCCAGCTGGTGTTCGACGACGGCGCCGGCAAGTCGCTCCTCATGCTCGGCGTCCAGAAGCACCGCCCGGGCCAGAGCCAGGACCGGTCGTGCCCCGAGCTCAAGCCCGGTCAACTCGACGCCTGCTCGGTCACCACCCTGGCGGACGGCTCCAAGCTGTACCTCAGCGAGGGCTACGAGTACCCGGACCACCGCGCCACCACCAAGGAGTGGATGGCGTCGCTGACCGGGCCCGACGGCCGGGAGATCAACCTCAGCGAGTGGAACTCGCCGCAGGAGAAGGGCGCGCCCGACAGCCGTCCCAGCCCGCCGCTCACCCTGGACCAGCTCAAGGCGATCGTGACCGACAAGTCCTGGGACCGGATCGTGGCGGCGGTCAAGCCCGACGGTGTCGACTACGCGGCCCTGAGCACCGGGGTGTCCCTGCAGGACCGGCAGGCGATCCTCACCCGGCTGCTGCCCGCCGGGGTGAGCACGACCAAGGTCGACGGCAACGAGGTCGTCATGAACGTCGAGCTCGCCCAGGGCGGCGCCACCGGCTCGCTGGTCGTGCGGATGCAGAAGCTGACCGGGCAGACGGGGGAGGCGAAGGACGGGTCCCAGGGCGCGACCACGCTGCCCGAGGGCGGTCAGCTCAAGCTCTACGGCCCCGGGACGGCCAACCCGAAGGGGGCGCCGATGGCCGAGGTCGTGCGGAACGGCATCCTCGTCCAGGTCGGCGAGCCGCCGACCGGCAAGCCGCTGCTCAGCCTGGACCAGCTGAAGGCGATCGCCACCAGCCCGGAGTGGAAGCCCGAGAAGTAGCGGCCACGGACGTGGCGGTGCCCCGGGCCTGGGGGAGGGCCCGGGGCACCGCCGTGTGGGGGTGGTGTGGGGGAGTGGGGGTCAGTCCCGCTGGTCCTCGGGGAGGCTGATCACCCAGCGGGTGGCCTGCCGGGGGCGCAGGTAGAACAGCCAGTAGAGGGTGGCGAGGGCGGTGATGCCGCCGGTCCACAGCAGCGGTTCGGCGTCCAGCTGGGTCATGACGTAGACCAGGACGACGATCAGCAGCGCCGGGACGGCCGGCCACAGCGGCATCCGCCAGGCGGCGGCGTGCTTGTGGTGGCCGCGGCGGGAGAGCAGCGAGGCGATGGCGACGAGCAGGTACATCGCGGTGACGGCGACGCCGGTGATGTTGCTGAGCAGCTCGCCCTTGACGAAGCAGAGGGCGGCGCCGGGCAGGCCGACGGCCAGGGTGGCGATCCACGGGGAGCCGAAGCGCCCGAGGGTGCCGAAGGCCTTGTTGACTGGCTCGGGCCAGGCCTTGTCACGGGCGGAGGCGAACAGCACCCGGGAGTTCTGGATGACCATGACGATGCCGGCGTTGATGATGGCCAGCGCGATGCAGAGGCTGATGAAGGTGCCGACCGCGGAGTTGCTCCACGCGGTGACCATGCCGGGGATGTCGCCGGAGGTCAGGGTCTGCAGGTCGGGGGCGCCCATGGTGATGGCGGCGACCGGGACCAGGATGATGGCGCTGGAGAGGCCGAGGGTCCACAGCACGGTGCGGGAGACGGTGCGGCGGGGGTTCTCCAGCTCCTCGGACAGGTAGACGGCGGTGGAGAAGCCCTGGGTGGCGAACAGGGCGATGCCGAGCGCGCCGATGATGGCGCCGATGCCGACCGGGCCGGCGGCGCCGCCGTCGGTGGAGACCAGGCCGTGCAGCAGGCTCGGGTGGTGGGCGTTGGTGTGGGTGAAGCCGAGCACCGAGACCACGCCGGCCGCGATGACCTCCAGGACCAGGAAGATGCCGGTGATCCAGGCGTTGGCGCGCAGGTCGAGCAGGCCGGCCAGGGTGGCGGCCAGCATCACGGCGGCGCCGGCGATCGGCTTGTCGACGTGCAGGACGGGCGCCAGGTAGTCGGCGGTGCCGAGGGCGATGACCGAGGGGACGATCATCACCACGATGAGCGACTGGATGAAGACCAGCCAGCCCGCGAGCCGCCCGGCCAGGGTGCCGACCATGGCGTACTCGCCGCCGGCGCTGGGGATCAGGGTGCCGAGCTCCGAGTAGCAGAACGCGACCGCGACGCAGAGCACCGAGCCGATGGCGATGGCCAGGGCGGTGGCGCTGCCGATGCTGGAGAACAGCTGCGGCACGATCACGAAGAGCGTCGAGGCCGGGGTGACGCAGGACAGCGTGAGCAGGGTGCCGCCCACGACGCCGATCGAGCGCTTGAGCTGCTGGGGCGCGACCCCGTCCGCCGTGGCGGTGACGTTCTGTGGCGGGCGAAGCGTGTCGGTCATCTGGATTCCGATCGGCTCTGTGCGGTCCTGGGACGGGAGCGGTATCGCCTCCGCTGGCTGTTTGCTCGGGTCTGTTCCGGTCGCTCCCGGGCCGCCATGGAACCGTGGGCGTATTGATCGCGTCAACGCCGGAACTGCTTCGGAATCCGTTGCGTCGAAGGGCATAATCATGCGATCCGATGATCACTTAAAGTCATGGCGCTGTTTGTCCGACTTGTTACTTTGGCTGCTTCGGGCATGAATCAAAGGTGAACTCCGTATTGCATGCCATCTTTCAAAGGCAACCGCCTGGGCTGGAGGCGACACGAGAGGTGTCAGCCGGTAGTGCGGCAACTGCCCAGGTGGGTACGGGAACCGCAGCCCTCGCCCGGAAAGAACTAAGTAACGTTTCAGCACCTGGGACGACGAAGGGGTCGGACCGACGAGTCCGACCCCTTCGATCACCGTACGTAGCCAAGGCCCGCTCGCGCGGCCGGTCACTGCACCGGCAGCCAGCCCGTCTGGACCATCTGCCCGTTGGTCGCACGGCGTGACACGTAGATGCCGCGGCCCGGTGGCAGCGCCTGCGGCTTGACCGTCCCCAGCAGCGCGCCCTCGTCCCGGTTGCCGGACAGGATGACGCCCTGCCCGCCCAGCTCGCGCATCCGCTGCATCACCGGCTCGTACATCGAGCGCCCGGCGCCGCCCGCGCTGCGGGCCACGATCACCCGCAGGCCGATGTCCCGGGCGAACGGCAGGAACTCGGCCAGCGGCGCCAGCGGGTTGCCCGAGCTGGTCGCGACCAGCTCGTAGTCGTCGACGATCACGAACATGTCCTTGCCGCTGTACCAGCTGCGGTTGCGCAGCTGCTCGGCGGTCACGTCCGGGCCGGGCAGGCGGCGGGCGCAGGCCCCGCGCAGCATGTCCACGACGGCGGCCATGGACGGCTGGGCGGCCGCGTACTCCACCAGGTACTCCTGCGGCACGGTGCCCAGCAGCGCGCGCCGGTAGTCGCCGACCACGATGCCCGCCTGGTCCGGGGTGTAGCGCTCGGTGATCTGCTTGATCAGCATCCGCAGCAGCGCCGACTTCCCGGACTCGGTGTCACCGAACACGATGAACAGCGGGTCGGTCTCGAAGTTGACGAACACCGGCGCCAGCTCGGCCTCGTCCACGCCGAAGGACAGGCCGCGCTCCGGGTGCTCGAAGCCCTTCGGCAGCGAGTTCCCGTCCAGGACGGCCGGCAGCATCCGCACCTGCGGGGCGCGGGGGCCGGTCCAGGCCCCGTCGACCGCGGTGACCAGCCCGGCCACGCCGTCCTGGAGGTCCTCCACCGAGGAGGAGCCGTCCAGCCGGGGCAGGCCGCCCAGGAAGTGCAGCCGCTCCGCGGTGATGCCGCGCCCGGCCAGCGGCGGGACGTTCTGCGCCACCCGGCGGTCCACCTCGGACTCCATCGCGTCACCGAGCTTCAGCTCGACCCGGTTCTGCAGCAGGTCCTTCAGCGCCGGGCGCACCTCGGCGTACCGGGCCGCGGTGATCACCAGGTGGACGCCGTAGCCGAGGCCGCGCTGGGCGATGTCGCCGATGACCGGCTCCAGCCCCTCGAACTCCTGCTTGAAGGTGTTCCAGCCGTCGATCATCAGGAAGACGTCACCGAAGGCCTCGTCCGGCAGCTGGCCGGCCGCCCGGCGGGCCCGGTAGGTCGCGATGGTGTCGATGCCGGTCGCCCGGAACAGCTCCTCGCGCCGGTTCATCACCCCGTGCACCTCGGAGACCATCCGGCGCACCTTGTCCACGTCCAGGCGCCCGGCGACCCCGCCGACGTGCGGCAGGTCGGTCAGCGACTGGAAGCTGCCCGCGCCGAAGTCCAGCAGGTAGAACTGCACCTCGCGCGGGGTGTGGGTGAGGCCGAAGGCGGCCGTCATGGTGCGCAGCACGGTCGACTTGCCCGAGCGGGGGCCGCCCACGATCAGGCCGTGGCCGGCCGCCCCGGAGAAGTCGACCTCCAGGATGTCGGTCTTCTGCTCGCGCGGCTTGTCCACGATGCCGATCGGCGCCCGCAGCCGGCCGCCCGGGTAGCCCGGCGCGGTCAGCCCGCGTTCCGGGACGACCTGCAGCGGCGGCAGCAGGTGGTCGATGCTGGGCGCCTCGTCCAGCGGCGGCAGCCACACCTGGTGCGCGGCCGGGCCCTGGCCGGCCATCCGCTGGACGAAGACGTCCAGCACGGTGTCCACCAGCGCGTCGTCCTGCTCCAATGCCTGCGGCGCCTCCTCCTCCACCGGCTCCGGGGGCAGGTCGACGAACGCGGAGGTGAACGCGACCGGCTGGGCGTTCACCCGCCGTCCGCCGGTCGACCGCTGCTGGCCCGGCGCCCGGTACGGGCCCGAGACGTAGGCGGCCTTGAACCGGTCCATCACGTCCTCGCCGAACTTCAGGTAGCCGACGCCCGGCACCGGCGGCAGGTGGTAGGCGTCCGGCACGCCGATCGCGGCCCGCGACTCGGCCGCCGAGAAGGTGCGCAGACCGATCCGGTACGAGAGGTAGGTGTCCAGGCCGCGCAGCTTGCCCTCCTCCAGGCGCTGCGAGGCCAGCAGGAGGTGCACGCCCAGGGAGCGGCCGATCCGGCCGATCTGGATGAACATCTCGATGAAGTCGGGCTTGGCGGAGAGGAGTTCGGAGAACTCGTCGATGATCAGCACCAGCGAGGGCAGCGGGTCCAGCGCCGCGCCGGCCGCCCGGGCCCGCTCGTACTCGTGGATGTTGGCGTAGTTGCCGGAGCGGTGCAGCAGCTCCTGGCGCCGGTGCAGCTCGCCCTCGATCGCGTCGCGCATGCGGTCGACCAGGGTGAGCTCGCCCTCCAGGTTGGTGATCACCGCGGAGGTGTGCGGCATGTCCGCCATGCCGAGGAAGGTCGCGCCGCCCTTGAAGTCGGCGAGCACGAAGTTCAGCGTCTCCGAGGAGTGGGTCATCGCCAGCGCGAGCACCAGCGTGCGCAGCAGCTCCGACTTGCCGGAACCGGTCGCGCCCACGCACAGGCCGTGCGGGCCCATGCCCTCCAGCGCGGCCTCCTTGATGTCCAGGTAGACGTGCTCGCCGTTGGCGCCGACACCGATAGGCACCCGCATCCGCTCGTGCTGGGCGCGCGGGCGCCAGCTGCGGGCCACGTCGAAGGAGCCCGGGTCGCCCGAGTTCATCATGTCGGTGAAGTCCAGGTTGGACAGCAGCGGCTCGTCGTCCCCGCCGGCCGAGGCCCGGTACGGCGCCAACTGCCGCGCCAGCGCCTCGGACTGCCACAGCGAGAGCAGGTCCGGCTTGCCGGCGTACGTCGCCCCCGAGGCCGAACGCAGCACCAGCTCCTGCGGGCTGACCGTCACCATCAGGTGCCCGCTCGGCTCGTCCACCTCACCCGGGACGACCTCGATGACGGTCACCCCCTGCACGCCCTCGGGGCCGGCCAGCACCGAGTCGTGCGGCACCCCGGCGCCGTCCATGATGACCACCAGGTGCGGCTGGTCCGCCGCGGGCGCCGCGTCCCGGACGAAGCGCTGGCGGCCGGACAGCTCGTCCTGCAGCAGGTACTCCAGCTCGCCCAGGTCGTGGGCGCTCAGCCGGCGCGAGCCCGCGCCGTCCGTCTCCTTGCGGTGCTGGTTGTGCGGCAGCCACTTGGTCCAGTCCCACTCCTCGGCCGCGCCGGGCGCCGCGGCGACCGCGACCAGCAGGTCGTCCGGCGAGTGCAGGGTGGTCAGTTGGGCGATCATCGCGCGCACGTTGCCGTACACCGAGTCCGGGTCCCCGCACACCGTGATGTGGTAGAACGCCCGCAGCGAGACCGCCAACGGCAGGTCCTGGAGGGTGCCGTGGGCCTTCAGGAAGGAGTGCATCGCGGCCGCCGACAGCGGCTCCAGCTCGTCCATCGGCGCCGTCTGCGGCGCCACCAGCGGGGTGGACAGCTGCACCGGCCCGAGGCCCACCCGGATCTGCGCGAAGTCGCCGTCCCCCGTCCGCCGCTCCCACAGCCGCCGGCCGTCCTCGACGATCGACCACAACTGGTCCGGCGCCGGGTTCAGGAACAGCAGCGCGCCGCGCTGGCTCTCCGCCGTGCGGCGCACCTGGCGCCGGGTCTGCTGAAGGTACTTGAGGTAGTCGCGCCGCTCGTCCGCCATCGCGGTCGAACCGCCCTTGCGGGCCCGCACGATCTGGGCCAGGACCATGCCGACCGTGGAGACGATCATCAGACCGCCCATGATCTTCATCGGGGCGGCCGCGCCCGGCGAGAAGAAGAACACCGCCGAACCGCCCATGCCGAGCATCGGCAGGATGCTCATCAGCCAGTCCTCGCCGCCCTGCCGGGGCAGTTCGGGCGGGCTGACCAGCTCCACCGGCTCGTCCGGCACCGTCGGCGGGTACGCCCTGGCCGGTCGCTTGACCATGATCACACCCATGCGTCATCCACCCCGCGGCGTCGATCGATCACTTCGGCATCAGCCCTCACGCGACTGCGCCCGCTCCGGTACGGGTTCGCGAGACTGAGGACGCCCCACACAGCGCAGCCCCCGTACCACCGTGCGCAGGCGCCGATACTAACGGTCGGTCCTCGTACCGCCCGCCGGGCCCCGCCCCGCAGCGGAGCCGGGCACGGACCGAGCGGGTAGGGTAACGCCGCGCCAACTCGCGGCCCGGCCGGGCCGGTTCCACAGCCAGACCGCGCGCCGCGTGCCGCGGCACCGTCAACCACAGGGGGAGCGCCAAAGTGCGTCGAAGGATCGAGGTGCGGCCGTGACTTCTGCCGCCGCCACGGGCTACTGCCGGGTGACCGTCGTCGCCCCGGACCGCCGGATCGACGTCGCCCTGCCCGAGGACGTCGCACTCGCCGACGTCTACCCCGAGGTGCTGCGCCTGGCCAACCAGAGCCAGCCCGACGGCACCCCCACCGGCTTCCACCTGGTCCGCCGCGACGGCACCGTGCTCGACAGCAGCCTCTCGCTGGCCGCCCAGCAGGTCCGCGACGGCGACCTGCTGGCGCTGCGCCCCTTCGCCGAGTCCCTGCCGCCCGCCGTCTACGACGACGTCGCCGACGCCATCGCCAGCGCCGTCGAGGCCGACCGCCGGTTCTGGACCGTCGATCTCATGCGCGGCTTCGGCCTGATCGGCACCGGCGTGCTGCTCACCCTGCTCGGCTTCGCGCTCTGGTTCTCCGACCTGCGCCACGACATGCACAGCCTGCCCGGCGTGCTGGCCGGCGTCACCGCCGTCGTGCTCACCGCGCTCGCCGGGGTCCGCGCCCGGGTCTACGGGGACGCCCCCGCCGCCGTCGCGCTCGGCCTCGGCGCCCTGCCGCACGCCCTGATCGCCGGCAGCGGCATCATCGCCGTCGCCCACAAGTGGGACGGCCCAGGCCGGCTGCAGTTCCTGACCGGCTGCGTCACCGTCCTGGTGATCGCCGTGCTGCTCGCCGGACTGCTGCCCACGATGGACGCGGTGTTCGTCGCCGCCGCCTTCGTCGCCACCGCCGGCGCCCTCGCCACCTTCGCGGCCGTGCTGATGCCGGACACCCCGGCCGGGAACATCGCCGCCGTCACCGGCGTCGCCGCCGTCGCCGCGGTCGGCTTCCTGCCCAGCCTCTCCGCCCGCTTCGCCCGGCTGCCGGTCGGCTTCAGCGCCCCCGGCCAGACCCGCACCCGCAGCCGCGACTACGACGAGGAGGCCGAGCGCGCCGAGGCCGTCCAGTACGAGCGCATCGCCCACCAGGCCCGCCGCGGCCACGAGGTGCTGGTCGGGCTGGTCGGCGGCTGCGCCGCGGTCGTGGTCGGCGCCTGCGCCGTCCTCTCCTTCACCGACCGCACCTTCCCCGAGCTGCTGGCGCTCGCCCTGGGCATCGCCACCATGCTGCGTGCCCGGCTGTTCCGCTACACCGCGCAGGTCCTCAGCCTCACCGCGGCCGGACTGCTCGGCCTGTGCCTGCTGATCGTCGGGCTGTCCCTGCACACCCCGCAGTTCATCCTGCGCACCGCCGGCGCCGGCACCGACCTGGACCTGCGCACCATCTGGCTGGCCGCCTCCATCGCCTTCGGCGCCGCGCTGCTCACCGCCATCGCCCTGGTGGTGCCCCGGCTCGGTGTCTCCCCGTTCTGGGGGCGCATCCTGGACCTGGTCGACAGCCTCACCCTGATCTCGCTGGTCCCGCTGGCGCTCGCCGTCCTGAACATCTACCGGCTGGTCCGCGGCGCCACCGGCTGACCCCCGGGACGCCCGCCTCCCACCCGCCGCCCACCCGCCGACCGGCACGGTGGGCGGCACTGGTACGCTTGGCCTCCGAGCGCAGCCGTGTGTCCGCCCCCAGGGGCAGCCGACCACCGGCCGCGCTCACCGACACCGAGTTCTCGCAGAGTCCTGTGCTGTCGACCAGGACCGCTCGGTAGACCCCGAAGGAGTTGCAGTGGCTCTCGCCTCTGACGTCAAGAAGCAGATCATCGCCGAGTTCGGCCAGAAGGAGGGCGACACCGGCTCCCCCGAGGTCCAGGTCGCCATGCTCTCCCGCCGCATCTCGGACCTGACCGAGCACCTCAAGTTCCACAAGCACGACCACCACTCGCGTCGTGGCCTGCTGATCCTGGTCGGCCAGCGCCGCCGCCTCCTGCAGTACCTGGCCAAGAAGGACATCGAGCGCTTCCGTACGCTCGTCGACCGCCTGGGCATCCGCCGCGGTGCCGCCGGCGGCGCCCGCTAAGACCGCCGCTCGGGGCGGCTCCCCACACCGGGGAGCCGCCCCTCGCGCGTATGCCGCGGCGGTTCGGCCGCGGCACCCGGACATAACAACTCGCGCGCACCTCCCCAGGTGGCCGAGGATTGCACCGTAGGGTTGTGGGCATGCCGGGTGATGGCGCAGCAGCGCGCCACCCGGGCAGCAAGCCCGGACCCCCGCGGGACGAAGGCTTCAAACGGAAGCCGCCCGCATCCGAGAGAGCGTCCAGACGCGGACCGCCCGTCCCGGCCCGGCAGCCGTGAGGCGCCGGTCCTCGGTAGTGGCCCCCGGAACCCCCGCCGCAGAGCGGGGCACCCCGGAGGCTTCGATCGAAGACCGGCCCGACTGCCGCCCTCCCTGGTTGGAGGGCTCCAGGGCCACCACGAGGCAGCGCGCGGGGACGCTCTCCCGGAGACGTACGAAAGAGGAGATCTTCCAGGTGGAAGAGAACGTGTTCTACGCCGAGGCCGTTATCGACAACGGTTCCTTCGGCACCCGTACCATCCGCTTCGAGACCGGCCGTCTGGCCCGTCAGGCCGCCGGCTCCGCCGTGGCCTACCTGGACGACGACACCATGGTGCTGTCGGCCACCAGCGCGTCCAAGCAGCCGAAGGAGCACTTCGACTTCTTCCCGCTGACCGTGGACGTCGAGGAGCGGATGTACGCCGCCGGCCGCATCCCCGGCTCGTTCTTCCGTCGTGAGGGCCGGCCCTCCGAGGACGCGATCCTCACCTGCCGCCTGATCGACCGCCCGCTGCGCCCGTCCTTCGTCAAGGGCCTGCGCAACGAGGTCCAGGTCGTCTGCACCGTCATGGCGCTCAACCCCGACCACCTGTACGACGTGGTCGCCATCAACGCCGCCTCCGCCTCCACCCAGCTGGCGGGCCTGCCGTTCTCCGGCCCGATCGGCGGCGTGCGCGTCGCGCTGATCAAGGGCCAGTGGGTCGCCTTCCCGACCCACAGCGAGCTGGAGTCGGCCGTCTTCGACATGGTCGTCGCCGGTCGCGTCCTGCCGGACGGCGACGTCGCGATCATGATGGTCGAGGCCGAGGCCACCGACAAGACCATCAAGCTGGTCGAGGGCGGCGCCGAGGCGCCGACCGAGGAGGTCGTCGCCTCCGGCCTGGAGGCCGCCAAGCCGTTCATCAAGGTGCTGTGCGCCGCGCAGTCGCAGCTGGCCGCCCAGGCCGCCAAGCCGACCGCCGAGTTCCCGGTCTTCCTGGACTACCAGGACGACGTCCTCGCCGCGCTGACCGCCGCCGTCAAGGACGAGCTGGCCCAGGCCCTGACCATCCCGGGCAAGCAGGAGCGCAACAACGAGCTGGACCGCGTCAAGGCCGTCGCGGCCGAGAAGCTGCTCCCCGAGTTCGAGGGCCGCGAGAAGGAGATCAGCGCCGCCTACAACGCGCTGACCAAGAAGATCGTCCGCGAGCGCGTCATCAAGGACAAGGTCCGCATCGACGGCCGCGGCGTCACCGACATCCGCACCCTGGCCGCCGAGGTCGAGGCCATCCCGCGCGTCCACGGCTCGGCGCTGTTCGAGCGCGGCGAGACCCAGATCCTGGGCGTCACCACGCTGAACATGCTCCGGATGGAGCAGCAGCTCGACACGCTCTCCCCGGAGACGCGTCGCCGCTACATGCACAACTACAACTTCCCGCCGTACTCGGTCGGCGAGACCGGCCGCGTGGGCTCGCCCAAGCGCCGCGAGATCGGCCACGGTGCCCTGGCCGAGCGCGCCATCCTGCCGGTCCTGCCGACCCGCGAGGAGTTCCCGTACGCCATCCGCCAGGTCTCCGAGGCGCTCGGCTCCAACGGCTCCACCTCGATGGGCTCGGTCTGCGCCTCGACCATGTCGCTGCTGAACGCCGGTGTGCCGCTGAAGGCCGCCGTCGCCGGCATCGCCATGGGCCTGATCTCCCAGGAGATCGACGGTGAGACCCACTACGTCGCGCTGACCGACATCCTGGGCGCCGAGGACGCGTACGGCGACATGGACTTCAAGGTCGCCGGTACCCGCAACTTCATCACCGCGCTGCAGCTGGACACCAAGCTGAACGGCATCCCGGCCTCCGTGCTGGCCGCCGCGCTGAAGCAGGCCCGCGACGCCCGCCTGCACATCCTCGACGTGATGAACGAGGCCATCGACTCTCCCGACGAGATGTCCCCGAACGCGCCGCGCATCATCACCATCAAGATCCCGGTGGACAAGATCGGCGAGGTCATCGGCCCCAAGGGCAAGATGATCAACCAGATCCAGGAGGACACCGGCGCCGAGATCACGATCGAGGACGACGGCACCATCTACATCGGTGCCGCCGACGGCCCGGCCGCCGAGGCCGCCCGCACCACGATCAACCAGATCGCCAACCCGACCATGCCGGAGGTCGGCGAGCGCTACCTGGGCACCGTGGTCAAGACCACGACGTTCGGCGCGTTCGTCTCGCTCATGCCGGGCAAGGACGGCCTGCTGCACATCTCGCAGATCCGCAAGCTGGCCGGCGGCAAGCGCGTGGAGAACGTCGAGGACGTCCTCGGCGTCGGCGCCAAGGTGCAGGTCGAGATCGCCGAGATCGACCCGCGCGGCAAGCTCTCCCTGATCCCGGTCATCGAGGGCGAGGAAGCCGGCGAGGCCGCTTCCGAGTGAAGCGCCGCTAGCTGACCCTTGCGGCCCGTACGCCTCCCGGCGTGCGGGCCGCACCCCGTTGTCCACGCGTTCGTCCGCACGTGCCATCCACGTGCGTTTCCTCTGGAGGTACCCAC
>CBJMI02800__coassemble_523_pt1 | contig 35167 bp, 23 predicted proteins | sample CBJMI02800__metabat2_low_PE_003 | metagenome-assembled genome bin CBJMI02800
GGCTGCCGCGGTGCCGACTGAACAACCACTACGGGCAGAGCGAGTCCGCGATGGTCACGGCGCACACCCTGACCGGCCCCAGCAGCTCCTGGCCGGCGCTGCCGCCGATCGGCGCGCCGCTGCCGGGCTGCGAGCTGCTGATCGACCCGCTGGACGCGGCGGAGCCGAACGTCGGCGAACTGCTGGTGGCCGGTGCGCCGTTGTCGCCGGGCTACCTCAACCAGCCGGAGCTGAACGCCAAGCGCTTCGTCACCGTCGACCCGACCCCGCGCGGGCACACCGCCGCCTTCCGCACCGGCGACCTGGTCCGGCTGGAGGACGGTGTGGTGACCTTCCTGGCCCGCCGGGACAAGGACGTGAAGATCCGCGGCTACCGGGTCAACCTGCTGGAGATCGAGGTGCGGCTGCTGGAGCTGCCGACCGTCTCCGCCGCGGTCTGCGTGGCCCTGGACGACGGGCAGGGCTCGCGCTCGCTGCACTGCGCGGTGACGGTCGACTCCGGAGCCGAGCCGCTGGACGGCGCCCGGGCGGCTGCCGAGCTGCGCCGCAACCTGCCGGACCCGTACATCCCGCGCTCCTTCACCACGGTGGCCGCGCTGCCGCGCACCCACAGCGGCAAGGTGGACCGGGACGCGGTGGCCCGTACGCTCGCCGGGCGCTGACCCTCCCCGCACACCGAAAGGGCCGACCGCTGGAAACCGCCCGGCGGAGGTCGGCCCTTTCGGCGGGAGCGGTCAGAGCAGCGACGGCCGGGTGCTGGTGCCGCGCCGCTCGGTGACGATGGCGGCGACCTTGGCCACGGTGTCGGCGGCGATCAGGTCGGCCACCTTCAGCGCCGTGCCGAAGCGCCGGTTCAGCCGGCCGACGACCTGGATCGCGGCCAGCGAGTTGCCGCCGAGGTCGATGAAGGAGGCCGTGGCGCCCGGGACCTCGGCCAGGCCCAGCACCTCGTGCCAGGTCTCACCCACGGCGGTGCGGACGGCCGGGTCGGAGCCGTCCTCCGTCGTGGCGACGGCGCCGGCGGTGGCAGTGGCCTCGGCGGCGAGCCGTTCGAGTTCCGGCCGGGCGATCTTGCCGTTCTGGTTGACCGGCAGCTCGGCGAGCACGGAGACCCGGGCCGGGACCATGCTCTCCGGCAGCCGCTCGCGCAGGTGGGCCCGGAGGCCGTCGACCGAGGCCTCGGCCGGCCCGGCCACCGAGACGTAGGCGGCCAGCGACTGGGCGATGCCCGCCGGGTCGCGCACCGGCACCACGACGGCATCCGCCACCGCCGGGTGCTCGCGCAGGCAGGACTGGATCTCGCCGAGCTCGATCCGCACGCCGCCGATCTTCACCTGGTGGTCGACCCGGCCGATCAGCTCCAGCTCGCCGTCCGCCCGCAGCCGGGCCAGGTCGCCGGTGCGGTACAGCCGGGCGCCGGGGACGGCCGAGAAAGGGTCGGGCAGGAAGCGCTCGGCGGTGAAGGACGGGCGGTCCTGGTAGCCCCAGCCGACGCCAAGCCCGCCGAGGAACAGCTCGCCGAGCTGGTCCACCCCGGCGGGCGTGCCGAAGGAGTCCAGCACGTAGGCGCTCTGGTTGGTCATCGGCCGCCCGTACGGGATCGAGCGCCAGCGCGGGTCGACGTCGGCCACGTCGTAGTAGGTGCTGTCCACCGAGACCTCGGTGGCGCCGCCGAGGCTGATGAAGCGGGCCCGCGGGAACGCCGCGCGGGTCGCCTCCGGCTGGGCCACCGGGATCCAGTCCCCGCCCAGCAGGAAGGCCCGCAGCGCGCCGGTGCGGCCGGTGCCCCAGGTGCGCAGGAACTGGGCCAGCGAGGACGGGACGGAGTGCCAGACGGTGATCCCGGCGTGCTCGACCAGCTCGGCCCAGTGCTCGACGTCGTTCTCCCGCCCGCGCTCCGGCAGGACGAGGGTGGCGCCGGTCATCAGGGCGGCGAACACGTCGTAGACCGTCATGTCGAAGCTCGGCGAGGAGACGCCGAGGATCCGGTCGCCGGGGCCGAGGCCGTAGCGGGAGCTCAGGTCGAGGATCATGCTGGTCCGGCCGACGTGGTCGAGCAGCGCGCCCTTCGGCTCGCCCGACGAGCCCGAGGTGAAGATCACGTACGCGAGGTCCCGGCCGGTCACCTCGACCTCGGGCAGCGCCTCCCGGCCGGCGGTCGGCAGCTCCTCGACCGGGCCGAGCGGGATCACCGGTGCACCGGTCGTCGGGTCCCCGGTGTTGGCGGCGCCCGCCGCGTCGGCGACCACCACGTCCACCCGGCCCAGCCGGTGCAGCACCTCGCGGCGGTGGGCGGGCAGCATCGGGTCGAGCGGGACGAAGGCCGCACCGGTCTTCAGCGCCGCGTACGCCGCCACCACCAGCTCGGCGCTGCGGGTCGCCGCCACGCCGACCCGCCCGCCGGGCCCCACGCCGTGCCCGGCGATCCGGACGGCCAGGGCGTTGGCCCGGGCGTCGAGTTCGCCGTAGGTGAGGCTCAGCGGGCCCTGGACCACGGCGATCCGCTCCGGGCCTGCGGCCACCTGCCGTTCCACCCGGTGGTGCAGGCAGACCGGCTCGGTGAGCGGCGGCTGCGGGCGGTTCACCTCCGCGACCAGCTCGCGTTCGGCGGCGGTGAGGTGCTCGACCTGGTCGATCCGCAGCTCGTCGGGGGCGGCGAGGTAGGCCGCGAGGTGTGCGGCGATCCGGTCGGGCGCCTGCTCGTCGTCGGGGCGGGCGGCGGCCCGCAGGCGCAGCGTCCAGGTGCCGTCCTCGGCGGGGGAGAGGGCGAACACCGCCGGGGAGGACTGCGGGTCCACCGACAGCTCCAGCCCGGCCCCGAACGCCGCCCCGCGCCGGGAGAAGGCGGCCCGGCAGGACCGCAGGGTGGGTGTGGAGGATCCGGTTCCGGCCAGTTCGGCGGGCTCGACCCGCCACGCCGTCCAGGCTTCCGCGTCGTCGGCGCGGCCCCACACGGTGACCGGCCGCACGCCGCCGTAGCGCAGCAGCAGCGCGCCCAGCCCGGCGGCGAGGTCCGAGGGCGCTCCGGCCCGCAGCCCGCTCAGCGGAGCGGACTCGACGGCCCCGGTGCGGTTGCCCCACAGCACCGGGAGGACGGGATCGGCGTGCTCGGTCATCGGGAAACTCCCTGGTCGGGTGCGTGAGGGGTGGCGGCGGCGGCCGGCAGCCGGGAGACGCGGGCACCGGGGCGGTCCACGGCCGCCCGGAGCAGCGCCCGCAGCTGGTCGGCCAGGCCGGCCGCCCACGGCGCGTCGAACGCCTCGGTCGAGTACTCGATGCTGAGCAGGAAGTCCGGGCCGTCCTCGATGAAGGTCACCGTGGCGTCGAAGGCGTGCTGCCCGGGGTACAGGTCGACGTCCTCGCAGTCCACACCCGGCAGCTCCGGGCGGCCCGGGGCGCTGCCGCCGGTGCGCAGCTGGAGGGTGACCTGGGCCAGCGGGTTGCGCCCGGGACGGCGGGCGGGGGCGAGGTGGCGCACCACGCTGCCGAACGGCACCTCGTGGTCGATGGCCCGCAGGTTGGCGGCGTTCAGCCGGGCGGCCAGCTCGCAGAAGGCCGGGTCGTCGGCGAGGTCGGCGCGCAGCACCACCATGTTGACGAAGTAGCCGATCAGCGGTTCGAGTTCCGGTTCGCCGCGGCCGGCGAACAGGGTGGCGAAGGCGGTGTCGGGGCGCCCGGTGCGCTCGGTCAGGGCGAGCGAGAAGGCCGCGCCGAGCCAGGAGAACAGTGACACCCGGGCCGCCCGGGCGAGGTCGGTGAGCGCGCGGTGCAGCTCCGGGTCGAGCCGTACGACGAGGCGGTCGGCGGCGAAGGACGGCCGCCGGGGGCGCTCCCGCCCGGCGGCCAGGTCGACGGCCGGGAGGCCGCGCAGCTCCGTCTCCCAGTGGCCGAGCAGCTGCTCCAGCTCCGGTCCCTGGAAGCACTCCCGCTGCCACTGGGCGTACCGTCGGTACGGCACCGGCAGTTCGGGCAGCGCCGCCTCCGGGTCCTCTCCGGCCAGCAGAGCGGCGTAGCCGGCGGACAGTTCGTCGGTGAGCAGGCGCAACGACCATCCGTCGGTCGCGATGTGATGCATCACCAGGCTGAGCACGTGCTCCTCGGGGCCGAGCCGGAACAGCCGCAGCCGGAACGGCCGGCCGGCGGCCAGGTCGAAGGGCTCGCGCGCCTCCCGGTGCAGCGCCTCGGCGAGCTCGGCCCCGTCGGCGACCTCGCACAGCGGCACCTCGGCCCCGGCGGGCGGGAGCACCAGCTGGTACGGCTCGCCGTCGTCCTCGCGGAAGGCGGTGCGCAGCACCTCCTGGCGGCGCACGACGAGGGTCAGCGCGGCGTCCAGCAGGTCCGTCCGCAGCGGGCCGCGCAGCCGGAAGGCGAGCGGGACGTGGTAGGCGGCCGTGCCGGGCACCAGCTGCTCGAACATCCACAACGCCTCCTGACCGGAGGACAGTTCGTACCGCTCGGCCGGGTCGGTCGCGCCGACGGAACCGGGCATCGTGCTCCCATCGGTGAAGAGTGCCGGGACATCTGTCGGAATACCGGGAGGACGTCGCTCCCCGAAAGTCCAGGGTCGGGCCGCGCCGGGACCGAGTGCGCCGGCGGACGATCACCGCCCAGTCTGTCAGCCGTACGCACTCTGCGGAAGATCCTTCCCGCGGGTGGGCCGGAAAGCTCCACGGGAAAAGGTAGTTGGTTGTCATACCTCGGCGTCTGCGGTATCCCTTGATCCCGAACCTGTCCGGTGCATGCTCACTTTCGGGAGTCGCGAATGACCGGCACACACATCGCCGGCGGCCTCGTCACGACGGCGGGCGTGGGCATGGTGCGGTTGCCGTGCGATCGGTGGCTCGCCAATCGGCCGGTCCACCGGAGCAGTTCGCGTACGCATCCGGTCCCGGCACCGGTCCTGGCGCGATTCCTGAGCCTCGCCGAGGAGTCGACCGGCAGCCCGGAGGCCGGTCTCGCGGCCGTGCTCGCGGTGCTGCTGCACCATTACGCGGGCCAGCAGGACGTCCGGCTGGACTTCGGCCGGGCGCAGGTGCGGATCGGCCTCACGGAGGACGCCGGGCTGCGCCGGATCTGGCAGGAGGTGGACGGTCAACTGGCCGGTCGGCGTACCGAGGTCGCCGAAACCGAGGTCGCCGAATCCGAGGCCCCGCTCACGGTCCGGCTGCGCCCCGACGGCACCGGCCCGGACGTCGTCCTGGAAGCCGCGTACGACCCGGCACTGCTGGACGAGCCGACCGTCGCCCGCGTCCTGGACCACGCCGCCCGGCTGCTGGAAGCGCTGGTCACCGACCCCGACGGGCCGGCCCGGCACGCCCGGTTCGGTTCGGCGCAGGAGCGCGCGCGGATCCTCGCCGACTGGAACGGGACGCGCACGCCCTACCCGGACTCGACCGTGGTGGCCGCCTTCGAGGAGCAGGTCCGGGCGACCCCGTCCGCGCCCGCCGTCGAGTTCGAGGGCGCGGTGCTCAGCTACGCCGAACTCGACCGGCGGGCGGGCCTGGTGAGCCGTCGGCTGCGGTCCGCCCAGGACTCCGGCTTCGTCGGCATCCACCTGGAGCGCTCGCTCGACCTGGTGGTGGCGATCCTCGGGGTGCTCAAGGCCGGGCTGGCCTACGTCCCGCTGGACCCCGAACTGCCCGCCGACCGGGTGCGCTACCTGGTCGAGGACTCCGGCGCCCGCACGGTGCTGTGCCGCCCCGAGGACATCGAGGTGCTCTCCGGCCACGGAGCCGCCGCGTTGACCGTGCAACAGGCCGTCGAGGAACCGGGGGAGGAGACCGGAGGCCGCCCGGAGATCACCGGCGACACCCCGATCTACCTGATCTACACCTCCGGCTCCACCGGCCGCCCCAAGGGCGTGCTGAACCGCCACGCCGGGGTGTTCAACACCGTCCACTGGCGCCGGCAACGCTTCGAACTGGGTCCGGACGACCGGGTCTTGCAGAAGACCCCGTTCGGATTCGACGTCTCGGCCTGGGAGTTCCTCTGGCCACTGGTCTCCGGCGCCTGCCTGGTGGTCGCCCGCCCGGGCGGCCACCGGGACACCCGCTACCTCAAGCGGACCATCCGCGAACGCCGGATCACCGTGGTCCACTTCGTGCCGTCCATGCTCGACGCCTTCCTGGAGGAGGACGAACTGGCCGCGCACTGCGGGAGCCTGCGCCTGGTCTTCGCCAGCGGCGAGGCGCTCGCCCCGCCGACGGTCCGGGCCTTCTTCGAGCAGCTGGACTGCGAACTCCACAACCTGTACGGCCCCACCGAGGCCTCCATCGAGGTCTCGCACTGGCAGGCCGGGCCCGGGTTCGCCGAGCGCGACGTACCGATCGGCCGTCCGATCGCCAACACCGCCCTGTACGTCGTCGACGAGCGGCTCGAACCGGTGCCGATCGGCGTGGCGGGCGAGCTGTGCATCGGCGGCGTCCAGGTCGCGCTGGGCTACCACCGGCAGCCGGAGCTGACCCGCGAACGGTTCGTCGCCGACCCCTTCACCCCCGGGGCCCGGCTGTACCGCACCGGCGACCTCGCCCGGTACCGCACCGACGGGCAGATCGAGTACCTCGGGCGGCTGGACGACCAGGTCAAGATCAGCGGCTACCGGATCGAACCGGGCGAGATCGAGACCGTGCTGCGCGGGTTGCCGGGCGTCGGGCAAGCCGCGGTGCTCCCGGTGGGGGAGGAGGGCGCCCGGCGGCTAACGGCCTTCGTGGTGCCCGCGGACCCGGCGGCCTTCGACCCCGAACCCCTGCGGGCCGCGCTGGCCGGGGCACTGCCCGCCTACATGGTGCCGAAGCAGTTCACGGCCCTCGCGGCACTGCCCACCTCGACGAACGGCAAGCTCGACCGCCGTGCCCTGGCCGAACTCGCCCGGCCGACCGATCCGGCCAGGGCCCCCGCCGACGACGCCGGGGACTCCCATGACGTGGAGAACGCCGAGGACTCCGAGGACACCGGGACCGAGCTGGAGACGACCCTGCGCGCGCTGTTCGCCCGGTCGCTGGGCGTCGCCGAGGTCGGCCTCCATGACGACTACTTCGAACTGGGCGGCCACTCGCTGGCCGCCGTGAAGCTGGCGACCCGGATCCGGGCCGCGCTCGGCGTGGACCTCGACGTCTGGACCCTGTTCGACTTTCCCACCGTGGCCGAGCTGGCGCGCGAACTCGCCCGGCCGCTCTGACGAAGGACGGTCCCCCATGACAGCCCTACCCGCCTCCGGCCCCGCCGCGGAGGACACCGACGACGCCGAGGACCCGGTGCGCGACCTGCTGGTCGCGGGCGCCGAGCGGCTCGCCGTCGACGACCCGGTGCTCCACCGGGTGCTGGCCCGAGAGCAGGCCCGGCAGAACGCCACCCTGTCGCTGGTGGCCTCCTCCAGCGTGGTCGACCCCTCGGTGCTGGCCGCCCAGGCCTCCACGGCGGTGAACGTGACCGCGGAGGGCTACCCCGGCCGCCGCTACCACGCCGGCTGCGGTGTCATCGACGACATCGAGAGCCTGGCGATCGAGCGCGCCATGAGCGTCTTCGGCGCCCGCTACGCCAACGTCCAGGCGCACTCGGCGACCACCGCCAACTACGCCGTGCTCTCCGCCCTGCTCGACCCGGGGGACACCCTGCTCGGGATGAACCTGGCCGAGGGCGGCCACCTGACCCACGGCAGCCCCGCCGCGTACGCGGGGCAGTACTTCGACGCCGTCGGCTACGGGCTGGACGCCAACGGGCTGATCGACTACGGCCAGGTGGCCGAGCTGGCCCGGGAGCACCGCCCCAAGGTGATCATCTGCGGGGCGACGGCCTACAGCCGGATCGTCGACTTCGCCCGCTTCCGGGCCGTCGCCGACGAGGTCGGCGCCTACCTGGTGGCCGACATCTCGCACGTCGCCGGGCTGGTCGCGACCGGCCTGCACCCGAGCCCGGTCGACCACGCCCACATCACCACCGCCTGCACCCACAAGCAGCTGTTCGGCCCGCGCGGCGGGCTGATCCTGGTCGGCCGGGACCACGACGCCCCGGCGCCCAAGGGCAACGGCGACCTCACCGCCTTCCTCCAGCGCGCGATCTTCCCGTACTACCAGGGCGCCCCCGCGCTCAACAGCATCGCGGCGAAGGCCCGGGCCCTGGCGATCGTGGCCACCCCGGTTTTCGCGGCCACCACGGAGCGGATCGTCGCCTTCTCCCGCGGGATGGCGGCCGAACTCGTCGAGCGGGGCTACCCGATCGTCTCCGGCGGGACGGACAACCACACCGTCCTGGTGGACCTGCGCGCCCGCGGCCTCAGCGGCCTGGTGGCCGAGGAGGCGCTGGAGGAGTGCGGGATCGTGGTCAACAAGAACCGGGTGCCCGGTGACACCACTCCGCCGCTGGTCGGCGGCGGCGTCCGGCTCGGCTCCAACAGCGCCGCGCACCGCGGGATGTCCGGGGCCGAGGCGGCGCGCTGCGCCGAGCTGATCGACACCGTGCTGTCCGCCGTCACCCCGCTCGGCCCGCGCGCCTACCGACTGCCCGACGACGTCCGCTACTCGGTCTCCTCCCAGGTCGCCGAACTGGCGGCCAAGTTCCCCCTGCCCGGCTACGCCACCGTCTAGACACTCCCCAGGTTCCCCCGGAAGGCACCTGAATCCCTGGAAAGGCATGCACATGAGCGAGCTCGACGACGACCGCCGGTACCTGGTGGTCCTCAACGACGAGGAGCAGTACTCCGTCTGGCCGACCGAGCGGGACGTCCCGGCCGGCTGGCGGGCGGAGGGCTTCGAGGGCACCCGCCAGGAGTGCCTGGACCACGTGTCCCTGGTGTGGACCGACATGCGTCCGCTCAGCCTGCGGCGGGCCATGGAGACCGCCCGGGACTGACCGGCCCCGGGCCGTGGAGCCCGGCGCGGACGCCGAAGGGCCCGGGGCGGTGCCCACCGCCCCGGGCCCTTCGCACCGCCCTGCTGCCCAGCTCACCCGGCGCTGCTGCCCAGCCGCAGGGCGCGCATGGTGTCGGCCACCTCGCGGTGCAGCCCCGAGCCGCTGGCGGCGAAGCGGTCCAGGACCCGCTGCTGGACCTCGGGGTCCTTCTCCTGGCTCAGCTTGAACATCACGTCGACCTTGGTCACCGTGAAGAAGAGGCCGCCGACCGCGCCGACGATCTGCCGGTGGTACTCCAGCGAGGGCGCGAGCGCCATCCCGTCCCCGAACCGGTCCTCCAGCGTCTGGGCGGTGGTGTGGACGATCGCCAGGGTCTCGTCGTCCCCGGCCAGTTCGACCCTGCCCTCCAGATGGACCGCCACGTAGTTCCAGGTCGGCGCGACCATGTCGGCCGAGTACAGGCTCGGGGTGACGTAGCCGTTCGGGCCGTGGAAGACGAGCTTCGCCGGGCCGCCGCCGTCGGCGGCCAGCTGCTGCCAGTGCGGGTTCGCCCGGGTCAGGTGCGCCCACAGCCGCATGCCCGGCAGGGCGTCCTCGGGCGCGGCGTCGGGCGGTGCGATCACCGGGACGTGGGTGGCGTTCGGCACCGGGTCCCCGTTGCTGACCAGCACCGCGAGCGGGTGCCGCTCGATGATCCGCAGCGGCCAGTCGTCGCCGTCCACCTGGTAGAGCTTCGGCGTGAACACTCGTCCTCCTCAATGTCGGCGGGGTCGGCGGGATCAGTGGGATCGGCGGGTGAGCGGCGCCGCGGGTCAGCCGGACAACGCCTTGACGAGCATGTCGCCGATCTCGCCGGCCCGGACCGCGGACAGGGAGAGCAGGGTCTCGGAGAGCCCGTGGCTGTGCTCGCCGAAGCCCTGGACGTAGATCCCGCACCGCACGCTCTCGTCGGTGACCACCCGGTGCTCCCGGTCGAGCCGCAGCCGGCCCTGGTCGTCCAGCGGACAGTGCGGCAGCAGACCGTCCAGGAACACGGCCGGATCGGTGCGGGTGTATCCGGTCGCGCACACCAGCGCCTGCGCCTCGATGACGGTGCTGGTGCCCGAGGACAGCGATTCGACGTCGATCCGCAGGCCGTCCGGAGTTTCCGTCACTTCGCGCACGCGGGAGACGTTGTGGAAATTCAGCCGGGGATTTCCGGCCACCCTTTCCAGATAGGCCTGCTGGAACAGCGAGTGCAGAAGATCGGCGTCCACCACCGAGTAGTTGGTGGAAGCGTGATAATCGATGAGGCGCTGCCGGACGTCGTCGGGCGCGGTGTGGAAACGGTCCACCGCCTCGGGGTTGAACACCTGGTTCGCGAACGGGCTGTCGTCGGCGACACTGAAGCCGTACCGGGCGTGCACCGAGTGCACCTGCGCCCGCGGGAAACGCGCGTGCAGGTGCTCGATCGCCTCCGCGGCGCTCTGGCCCGAGCCCAGCACGACGAAGGAGCGCGGGTCCTGCCGGGCGATCCGGTCCACCTCCGGAAGGAACTTGGCGGTGTGCCAGATCCGCGGCGAGGCCGGCAGGCCGGCGGGCAGCCGCGGCTCGATCCCGGCGGCTATCACCAGGTTGCGGGCGCGCTGGACCTGCCGGGTGCCGTCGGGGGCGACGAAGTGCACGTCGAGGAACTCGACCCCCTGCTCGCCGCTGACCGGCTCGACCGACACCACCCGCGACCCGTACGAGACGAGGTCCGCGAAGCTCTCCGCGACCCACTCCAGGTAGTCGTGGAACTCCACCCGCAGCGGGTAGGGGGACTTGGTGTTGATGAAGTCCGCCAGTCGGCCCCTGGCCTGCAGATAGCACAGGAACGAGTACGGACTGGTCGGGTTCCGCATGGTCACCAGGTCCTTGAGGTACGAGACCTGCATGGTCGCGCCCTCGATCAGCATGCCCCGGTGCCAGCCGAAGCGCGGCTGGGCCTCGAAGAAGCGCGCGCTCACCGGTGCCTCGCCGGCGATCTCCGCGACGGCGGCCGCGAGGGCCAGGTTCGAGGGGCCGAAGCCGATTCCGGCCACGTCGACGATACCGGTCCCGGCGACCACGCCGGAACGTTGCCGCTCACCCACGGACTTCCCTGCTCTCTCCCTTTTGGGGATGGCCTGTCGGGGTCGACGATCAGTCCGGTCGACCGATGACGGTGGTCAGGGCAGCACGTTGCCGCGGCTCCTGATCACTCCATGACAGTAGGAGCTGCCCCACCGGCTGTGCAAGCAAATGGGGGAAATCCCGATCCCGGGTGGGGCGTTGACCTTCTGACGGGGATGTGGATCGGGTTCACCCTTGACGGCGCATCGTCACGCTGAATAGCATCCGAAGCGTTCGAGGTGGCATAGCCGCATCCCAAGTCGACGACTCGGCAAAAGAGTTCGTTTCCGGCAATCCGAACTCCATTCACTGACTTCTCGTCAAGAACTGACAAGGGCAAGGTTTCGCGCGAAGGGATCCGCGACCGCACCATGTTGGAATCACCGAGCACGACCGAGTCGGATCCCCGCCAGGGGTGGACCCTCGCGAGCCGCTTCTCCGCCGCCGCGGCGGCCTCCCCGGAGGCGACCGCCGTCCGCAGCGAGGCCGGAGACCTCCGCTACGCCGAACTGGACGCGGCCGCCGACGCCCTCGCCGCCCGGCTGCACGGGCGCGGCGTGCGCCGCGGCGACCGGGTCGGCGTCCTGCTGGAGCGATCGCCCCGGCTGATCGTCGCCCTGCTCGGCATCCTCAAGGCGGGTGCCGCGTACGTCGCCGTCGACCCGGGCGACCCGGTGGCCCGGCTGCGCACCGTCCTGGGCGACGCCGAGGTCGCGCTGGTGGTCACCGAAGATCCCCAACGGGCCGGGGTGGAAGGGGAGTTCCCGTCCCTGGACATCCAGGACGCCCGGGACACCGGCGCCTGCGCGCCCACGGTCGAGCAGACCCCCGAGGACCTCGCCTACGTCGCCTACACCTCGGGCTCCACCGGCCGCCCCAAGGGCGTCTGCGTGCCGCACCGGGCCGTACTGCGCCTGGTGCTGGACGCCGCCTTCCTGGGCGCCCGGACCGACGACGTCTTCCTCCAACTCGCCCCGGTCGCCTTCGACGCCTCCACCCTGGAGATCTGGGGCGCCCTGCTGAACGGCGGCTGCCTGGCCCTCGCCCCGGCCGGCCGGCTCGGACCGGCGGAGATCGTCAAGACCGTCCGCGACACCGGCACCACCGTGCTGTTCCTCACCACGGCCCTGTTCCACCAGGCGGTGGAGGCCGGACTGAGCGACCTGCCCGCCCTGCGGGCGCTGTACACCGGCGGCGAGGTGCTCTCCGCCGAACTCGTCGACCGCGCCGCCGCCGCCCTCCCCGGCACCCTGCTGTCGGCGGCCTACGGCCCCACCGAGAACACCACCTTCACCAGCACCCACCCCGTCCGCGAACCGCTCGGCGAGCGCGGCGTGCCGATCGGCGGACCGATCGACGGCACCGGCATGGTCGTCCTCGACGAGCGGCTGGACCCGGTGCCCGACGGCACCGTGGGCCGGCTCTTCGTCAACGGCGCCGGCCTCGCCCACGGCTACCTCGGACTGCCCGGCCTGACCGCCGACCGCTTCCTCCCCGACCCGTACGCGAGCACCCCCGGCGCCAGGATGTACGACACCGGCGACCTCGCCCTGCGCGCCCCGGACGGCGCCTTCGAATTCGCCGGGCGCGTCGACGGGCAGCTCAAGGTCAACGGCGTCCGGATCGAGTCCGACGACATCGAGGCCCGGCTTCGCCGCCACCCGGACGTCCAGGACGCCGCCGTCGTCCTCCAGGACCACGGCCCCGGCGACCGCCGGCTGGTCGCCTTCTACAGCGGCCCGTACGCCGTCCCCTCGGTCGAACTGCGCCGGGGCCTCGCCGAGGACCTCCCGGCCACGATGATCCCCTCCGCCCTGGTCTGGGTCGACCGGCTGCCGCTCAAGGCCAACGGCAAGGTCGACCGGGCCGCTCTCGCCGCCCGGCGCGGCCGGACCCGCCCGGACGGCGAGGTGCCCTACCGCGAGCCCGGCGACCGGATCGAGCGCCGGCTCACCGTGCTCTGGCAGGAGATCCTCGACGTCGAACCGGTCGGCGTCGACGACGACTTCTTCGACCTCGGCGGGCACTCGCTGACCGCCAGCCGGATCACCCGGGAGATCACCGCCGAGTTCGGGGCGGTGATCCGGGCCCGGGCCTTCTACCTCAACCCCACCGTGGCCGGGCTGGCGGAACACATCAGGACCCAGCGGCCGGAACCGGCCACCGATGCCCGGTCGGTTCCGGCCGCTGCACAGCCACCGGCCGCTGCACAGCCACCGGCCGTCGCACCGGCACCGAGCGCCGCGCAGGCACCGGCCGCCCCCGAGGCCGCGCAGTGAGGATCACCGTCCCCGGCGGCGCGCCGGAGCACGACCCCGAACGCACGGACCTCAGCGACCCCCACTTCTACGCCACCGGCGACCCGCACGCCGTCTGGCGGCACTACCGGCACAAGGCCCCGGTGACCAGGCTCGCCGTGCCCGGCGGCCGCACCTACGTCTCCGTCACCACGCACGCCGAGACCGGCACCGTCCTGCGCGACCACGCGCGGTACACCTCGCGGCGCGGAAACATGCTGTCCGTCCTCGGCGAGCAGGACCCGGCGGCCGACCGGATGATGGTCGCCAGCGACCCGCCGGTCCACGGCTACCTGCGCCGCCCCGTCGCCCAGGCGCTCTCCGCGCGCGAACTCGCCGCCCGCCGCCCGGCCGTCCGCCGGATGGCCCGGCTGCTGCTGGAGCCGCTGACGGGCGGCGAACCCTGGGACCTGGCGGCCGCGATGACGGCCTTCCCGATGATGTTCACCGGCGCACTGATGGGCCTGCCCGAGGCCGACTGGCCCGAACTGACCAGGCTCACCACGATCGCGATCGCCCCCGCCGACCCGTCCTCCCGGGACGACTCCGGCGGCCACCAGCTGGTCTCCGCCCACCACGAACTCTTCGACTACTTCGCCGAGGTGGCGGCCGCGCGCACTCCGCGCCAGGACCTGATCGGCCTGCTCCAGCAGCTCACCGTCGGGGACCGGACGATCCGGCCCGACGAGGTGATCTACAACTGCTACAACGTGCTGCTCGGCGCCAACGTCACCGCCCCGCACGTCATCGCGACCACGGTGAGCGCCTTCCTGGAGCACCCGGAGCAGTACCGGCGGCTGCTCGACGGCGACGCCACCGTCGCCTCCGCCGTCGAGGAGGGCCTGCGCTGGGCCTCCCCGGCCACCCACGCGATGCGCTACGCCACCGAGGACACCCGCCTCGGCGGCGAACCCGTACGGGCCGGTGAGGCGGTGGTCGCCTGGCTGGGATCGGCGAACCGGGACGAGTCCGTCTTCGACGAGCCGTACCGCTTCGACGTCGCCCGCACCCCCAACCGGCACCTCGCCTTCGGGTTCGGGCCGCACTACTGCGTCGGCGCGCCGCTCGCCCGGATCGCCCTGGCCGAGTTCTTCACCGAGGTCACCGAGCTGGTGGAGCGGTTCGAACCGGCCGGCCCGGTCGAGCACCTGGCCTCCAACTTCATCGCCGGGATCAAGCACCTGCCGGTGACCGCCCGGATGCGCTGACCGCTCGCCCCCGCCCGGAACCCGGGCACGTGAGAACGAACGCACCATGCGACGAGAGGACCCTCCTGCCGTGATCGAGATGCGCAGTGACACCTTCACACTGCCGACGCCCGAGATGCTCACCGCGATGACCGAGGCGGAGCTCGGCGACGACGTCTACGGCGAGGACCCGACGGTCAACGAGCTCGAACGCCGCTCCGCCGAACTGACCGGCAAGGAGGCGGCCTGCTTCTTCCCCAGCGGCACCATGGCCAACCTGGCCTCGGTCATGGCCCACGCGCCGCGCGGAACCAAGGCCGTGGTCGGCACCGAGAGCGACATCTGGCTGTACGAGGCGGGCGGCGCCTCGGTCTGCGGCGGGGTCGTCTACGAGCCGGTGCCGAACCGGCCGGACGGCACGATCGCGCTGGCCGACCTCGCCGCCGCCTTCCCCGCCGACCCGGACGACCCGCAGTTCGCGCTGCCCTCGCTGATCTGCCTGGAGAACACCCACAACCGCTGCGGCGGCGCGGTGCTGCCGCTCGACTACCTGGCCGAGGTGCGCCGCTTCGCGGACGAACGCGGCGTCGCGGTGCACCTGGACGGCGCCCGGGTGGTCAACGCGGCGATCGCCGCCGGGGTCGAGGTCGCGGAGATCACCGCGCACGTCGACTCGGTGCAGTTCTGCCTCTCCAAGGGGCTCGGCGCGCCGGTCGGCTCGATGGTGGCCGGCAGCGTGGAGTTCGTCGGGAAGGTGCGCCGGCTGCGCAAGATGCTCGGCGGCGGGATGCGCCAGGTCGGACTGCTGGCGGCGGCCGCCCTGGTCGCCCTGGACACCCGGGAGCGGCTCGCCGAGGACCACGCCAACGCCCGGCGACTGGCCGAGGGGCTGGCGCTGATCCCCGGCGTGGAGATGGACCCGGACACCGTGAAGACCAACATCGTGATCTTCAAGGTCACCGACGAACGCTTCACCTGGCGCACCTTCCTGGCCTCGGTGCACCGGCAGGGCCTGGCGGTCACCGAGTTCGGCCACGGCCGGATCCGCGCGGTCGTCCACAACGGGGTGAGCGCCGAGGACGTGACGGCCGCCGTCGGCATCGTGGCCCGGGTGCTCAAGGAGGGCCCGACGGCCGGCTGAACCGGCCGCCGGGGCGCCGCGGGCGGCGGATCACGCCGTCCGCAGCACCTGCTCCACGAACGCGTCCAGGTTGGCGACCGTACGGGAGACCTGCTCCTCCAGCGTCAGGGACTCCTCCGGCCGGCTCACCGACGCCGACCGGCGCCTGCCGCGCACGTACAGCGAGCAGCCCAGGTCCGCGCAGATGTAGGTGCCGACGGTGTTTCCCTCGCGCCCGGCGGCACCGGCCCGCCGGGCGGAGAGCAGCGCCACCCCGCTGCCGCCGTGGATGGTGATGCACAGCGAGCACACGTTGGTCTTGGTCAGGCTGCGCCGGACGTTCGGCGCGCGGAGCGTGATCCCCACCAGGCCCTCGCCCCGTACGGCGACCAGGTAACCGCGGTCGGGTGCGCCCGGATCCCGCCATCCCAGGAAGTCCAGGTCGTCCCAGGGGAGTTCGGACAGGTTGCGGGGAACGCTGAGCCTGCGTGCCTCTCCCTTCGAGCAGTTGACGAAGGATTCACGAATCTCGTTCTCGGCAAGTGGACGCATCCGTCAGAGCCTAGGGCGTGTCCGACGCTTCCCGCCAGACGCACCCCGGTCGACCGCCGAGCGGGCGCCCCCGCCCTGTGCACTTCCCCGAGGCCTTCACCCCGGGCAGCCGGGCGGTGCTCCAGCGGCCGCCACCGGCGGCCGGTGGGGCGTGAAGCGGGCGGGCGTGCGCCGGGCGTGACGTTCACGAATCAATGACAGCGGGTAGTCGACTGGGTGCGAAAGGTAGCCGAGTGGGGGGTGATGCAGGGAGCGACGATGCCGGAACACGAGGAGCGGGGCGCGCGGGCCGAGTCGGAGGGCCGGGCCGGTCGGCGGGTGCCGCCGCAGGGCAGGCACGGCGAGGCCGCCGATGCCGAGGAGGCCGATCCCGGGAGACCGCTCGGGCCGCCGGGGCCCGGGCGGGACGTCGATCCGGCGGCGCGCTGGCCCGACCTGATGCTGCCGCTGCTGCGCACTCCGACCTCCGCCCGCCCGCTGGTCGGTGTCGGCAAGCGCGACCGTGACGGCGCACCGGCCCCCGCCGAGGTCGCCGCCGTCGTCGATCTGGCCCTGCTGGTCGGCGAGTTGATGCTGGCCTACGGGGAGGCCGCGGAGGGGGTCGAGGCGGCGATGCTCGCCGTGGCGCGGACGTACCGGGCCGGCCCCTGCGATCCCCAGGTCACCTTCACCCGGGTGGCGATCTCCTACCAGCAGGGCCCCGGGGAGCCGCCGGTGACGGCCGAGCGGACGGTGCACCACCCCGCCGGGGACTACGCGGGGCTCGCGGCGCTGTTCCGGCTGGTCACCCAGATCACCGCGGGCGGGCTCGCCGTGGACGCCGCCCACCGGAGGCTGCGGGCCGTGCGCCGGCACTGCCGCCACTACCCGGCCTGGGCCCTGGTGGTGTCCTCCGGTCTGCTGGCCGGTGCCGCGACGCTGCTGATCGGCGGCCGGTCCGACGCCCGGGCCTGGCTGGTGTTCGTCAGCGCCGTGGTGGCGGCGATGGCCGGTCACTGGCTCGCGGCGCTGGTGGGCCGGCACGACCTACCGGAGTTCTACCGGATCGCGGCGGCCGCGACCCCGGCCGCGGTGGTCGGCATCCTGATGTCCTTCAACCAACTGCACCTGCGCGGCTCGGTGGTGATCACCGGCGGGCTCTACGCCCTGCTGCCCGGCTGGCCGATGGTGGCGGCGGTGCAGGACGGCCTCGCGGGCTTCTACCTCACCGCCGCCGCGCGGTTGCTGGAGGTGGTGTACCTGCTGGCCGGCGTGATCGTCGGGGTGATGACGGTGCTCTACGTCGGCGTCAACAACGGCGCCGACCTCGCCACCCAGAGTGTGCCGACCTCCCTGGCCGACCCGCCGCTCCAGCTGGCGGCGGCGATCCTGCTCGCCCTGGCCTTCGCGGTGCTGCTGAACACCGAGGCGGCCACGCTGCCGGCCGTCCTGGTCAACAGCACGGCCGGCTGGACGACGTACGCCGTGCTGGTCGGCGCCGGTGGGGAGCCGATCATGGCGACCGGGATGGCCGCCGTGCTGGTCGGCCTGTCCGGCCAGCTGATGGCCCGGTACCTGGGCAGTTCCGCGCTGCCGTTCGTCACCGCCGCCCTGGGCCCGCTGCTGCCCGGTTCACTGCTGTACTTCGGCCTGCTGGCCTTCGTCCGGGGCGAACCGGAGACCGGACTCAGCGGCCTGGGGCGGGCCACGGCCACGGCGATGGCCCTCGCGATCGGCGTGAACCTGGGCCGCGAGGCGGCCCGGCTGTTCCTCCCGGCCACGGGGGCGCCCCCGCCCGCCCGCCGGCGCGGGGGCCGCCACCGCCGCTGAGACCCGCCCGGGCCCGGACCGGGCCGCAGCCGGGCACGGCCCGCCGCGGCGACGCGTCCCGTCGCGGGGACGCGTCCGTCGCCGGGATCTGTCCGGTGACGGAGGCGTCCGGCGGGCTCGGGCATGAACACGCGGGACGCGGTTAGACGAGTGGGGCAACGACCCCGATCGGAAGGATCCGCCGTGGCCGACCTCTCCCGCCCGCTGCCCGCCGCCCCCGAGCGCCACCGGAGCCCCCAGCCGGCAGGCGCCTGCCACACCTCCGAGGGCGCGGTCCCCTTCCTCCCGGCCCCCGCCCACCGCACTACCGCGAAGGAAGCGAAGGAACGCGAGGCGGCGGCGAAGGCCGTCTGCGCGGGCTGCGCGGTCCGGGTGGAGTGCCGCCGGCACGCGCTCGCGGCGCGGTTGCCGTACGGCGTCCGGGGCGGGCTGACCGCGGCGGAGCGCCGCGCCCTGTTCGCCGTCGATCCCACCCCCACGGCCGCCTGACGACCGCCGCCGAGGTCGGAGGCCGGTCGCGGGTTTGGTTGTCTCGTGCGGCGGTAGACGCGAGTCATGGGCAGGGTCGGAGAGGTGACGGCTCCGCCGCCCAGGGGCGGCTCCGACGCCGTGCGTCGCAGCCGGCCTTCCCGACCGCCGTCCCCACGACCCTCAGGGAGGACCTCGTGATCATCCTCGGCGTCATCCTGCTTATCGTCGGCTTCCTGCTCGGGATTTCGATCCTGTGGACGATCGGCATCGTCCTGGTCGTCATCGGCCTGATCCTGTGGCTCCTGGGGGCCCTCGGGCACGCTGTCGGTGGCCGCCGCCACTACTACTGACCAGCTGGAACGCGGTCGCGCCGGTACGGACCACCGTCCGTACCGGCGCGATTCACGTCCTCCCGGGGAGGACCCGCCTCAGGGCGCCACGGCGTCCGCCGCGGGCGGCTCCGGTTCGTCGTCGTCACCGTCCGTGCCGCCCTTGCGGCGGACGTCGGCCGGGGTGGGGGCCGTGATCGAGCGTTCCTCGGCGGACCGTTCCCGGTCCCCGACCTTCCCCCGCGCCTTCTCCCGGACGTCGGCCGGGGTCGGCGCGGTGATCGAACGCTCCTCGGCGGACCGTTCCTGGGTCGGTTCGTCCGGCTGGGTCCCGTTCTGGTCACGCGTGGTCATGGCTTCCTCCCTTTCCGAGGCTGTCCGGGCCTTTACGAGGCTGTCCGGACCCGTCCGAGTCGTCAGCGAACGGACGACCGGACGGGTGCCCCGAAATCCGCCCCCGAACCCTGGGCCCGGTGGCCGCACGCCGGGATCCACCCGGTCAGACGACGACGCCCGGTTCCAGACCGCCCGGTTCCAGGCCGTCCGGTTCCAGGCCGTCCGGCGCGGCCCCCGGCCTCGGCGGGAGGACGGCTCCGGTACCGGTGCGGATGAGGGCCGCGTGCAGCCGTCGTACGGCGCCCTCGGCGTCGGCGAGTGCCTCGGCGTCCGGTACGACGGTGCCGAAGGACTGCCGCCGGTCGGCGGGCAGGGAGCGCCAGGACAGGACGGGGGCCAGCACGGTGCTGGCCCGGGCGAGGAACCAGGCCAGCTGGCCGTGGGTGCGGGCGATGCCGAGGGCGAGGACGGCGAGCGCCTCGCGCAGGCGCTCCAGGCGGTCCATGACCGGCAGCGGCTCCGGTCCGGTCTCTGCCCCGAGCGCCTGCGCGAGGCCCTCGGCGGTCTTCCGGGCCAGTGCGGCGTCCTGCGCGGCGAGTTCCCACAGGCCGTCCCGGAACTGCCGCTCGGCCTCCGCGGCGAGCGCCGCGACCTGCGCGCCCATGCCCGGACCGGAGTGCGGTCGGCGGGGGGAGGGCGTGCTGCGCGGGGTCATGGAGGCCCTTCCGGTGGGGTACGCACCCCGGGCGGGTGCTGTCCCACCGTGGTGCACCCTCACGTCAGCCCGCAGCTGCGGAAACGAAGTGACCTGCCCGGACCTGGCGCCGGAACGAAGCCGGGGCGGGCCGGGAACGAGTGATCGGCTTTCGGTCGCGCCGAGTGGCGCGTAGCCTCGGCACCGATCCCGCAGACGGGGCGGCATGTCGATGGACGGGTGGCGGTGACGGTGGAGGAGTTGTCCTTCGACAGTACGAGCGCGGAGGCCACGGAGGAGTTCCTGTCCACGGCGTACACGCCGATGCGGATCGGCAAGTCGGCGGCGGACGCCAGGACCCGGATAAGCCGCAGGGCGGCGGGCCCGCTCAACGTGGACCGGCTCTCCTTCGGCTACGACATGGCCTACGACGCCGAGAGCCTCGGCCGGGTGTGCCTGCTCAGCATCCACGCCGGCACGGTCGTCGACCGGAGCGGGGCGGACGGGGAGCAGGGGGAGAGGGTCTTCGGCCCCGGCGAGACCTTCCTGATCGCCCCGCCGGACGCCCCGTACCGCGGCGAGGTCCGCTCGGCCCGCTACACCATCGCGATGTTCGACACCGCGCTGCTGGACGCCGTTGCGCCGGCCGGCGCCGGGGGCGCCCCGGTGCGGCTGACCGGCCTCCGGACCGTCGACGAGGCGGCGAACCGGCAGCTGGGCGCCGCGGTCGCCTACGTGCGCGACCACGTGCTGGACAACCCGGCCGCCTACGGGAACGAGCTGCTCGTCACCACCGCGGCCCAGCACCTGGCGGCGGCCACCCTCGCGGCCCTGCCCCACACCGGCCGCACCGATCCCGTCCCTGCCGACCGGACCGACGCCACGCCGGCCACGCTGCGCCGGGCGATCGCCTTCGTCGAGGCGAACGCGGACCGGGAGATCTCCCTCGCGGACATCGCCGCGGCCGCCTTCGTCACCCCGAGGGCGCTGCAGTACGCCTTCCGTCGGCACCTGGACACCACCCCGCTCGGCTACCTGCGCCGGGTGCGGCTGGACGCGGCCCACCGGGACCTGCTGGCCGCCGACCCGGCGACCGCCACAGTGACCGGGATCGCGATGCACTGGGGCTTCGCCCACCCCGGCCACTTCGCGAGCCTGTACCGCGCCGCGTACGGGCGTTCGCCGGGGTGGACCCTGCGCCTGCGGGACTGAGCGCTGCGCCTGCGGGACCGAGCGCCGCACGTGCGGGACCGAGCGCCGCCCGCGGTCAGGCCGGTCAGCACCTTGGGTGCCGGCCGGGCGGTCACGGCGTCGTGGAGGGCCCCGGCGAGCACGGCGGCCGTGCCCAGGTCGACGTAACCGTCCAGGGAGAGCACGACGAGGCCGGGCGCCGTCGTGCGGCGGACCACGCGCAGTCCGGCGTCCATCCCGCTCCCTTCACCGGCGAGGGCCCCTGCCCGGAGGACCGCTTCCACGGTGCCCCGCTCCGGCCGCCGTCCGCAGCGACGGGAACGAACCCGTGCGTCATCGCGGCGAAACCCCGGTGCCGACCGCCCGGCCCGGGCCGGGCCGTCGGCACCGGCCTCAGCCCTCGTGCAGCGCCCACCGGCTGCCGTCGACCTGCTCCGTTCCCGGCAGGGCGATCAGCTCGGGCTTGAACAGCGGCGGCGCGCCCATCGCCGGCTCCCAGGTGGCCAGCGCCTCGTCCTGGGGGACCTCGATCCGCCGGCCGGCGGCCAGGTCGGTGACCACCTTCACCAGCAGCCGCACCCCGAGCGGCGCCAGGTGGTCGTGCCACAGGCTCCGGGCCGTCGAGCCCGGCGGCACGAACAGATGCTCCTGGGCGGCGATCGGGCCGCCGTCGGTGCGCTCGGTGAGGTGGTAGACGCTGCCGCCGGTCACCTTGTCGCCGTCGCGGACCGTCCACCGGATCGCGTCCCGGCCGCGGTGCAGCGGCAGCAGGCTGGGGTGGTAGCCGATGGCCGCGACGGCGGCCCGGGCACGGGTCTCGCGGCCGAGGAAGGCGTGCGAGTGCGCGGCGAGGATGATGTCCACCCCGTCCGGGACGTGCCGTGCGCGCAGTTCCGCCGAATCCGTCCAGGGGATGTCCCGGGGGTACGCCCAGGAGCGCAGGCGGTCCCAGCACATCGCGTTGCCCTCGTCGGACTGTCCCTTGCGCAGCCGGGGGGCGGCCGCGCCGACGATCTTGTGCCCTTCGTCCAGCAGCGCTTCCGCGACCTGCACCGCGAACGCGCCCTGCCCTGACAGGTAGATGTGCATCCTCACTCCTTCGGCCCGGCGGGGGCGTCCAGCCCGGCGGGATCGGGCTCGAACCGCACCGGCAGCGTCGAGAAGCCGGTGAGGAAGTTGGACCGGATCGGCAGCGCCTCGCCGGTCTGCTCGAAACCGGTGGTGAAGTCCCGCAGGGCGATCAGCAGTTCGGCGATCTCCACCTTGGCCAGGTACGAGCCGACGCAGAAGTGCGGGCCGTAGCCGAAGGCCAGGTGCCGGTTGGGGGTCCGGCCGAGGTCGAACACCCCGGGCCGGTCGAAGACCCGCTCGTCCCGGTTTCCGGAGGCGTGCCAGAGGGTGACGATCTCGCCGGGCCGCAGCCGTACGCCGTGCAGTTCGGTCTCCCGGACGACGCTGCGCCCGAAGTGCATGGTGGGCGAGGCCCAGCGCAGCACCTCGTCCACCGCGGTGTCGACGGCGACCTCGTGCCGCTTGAGGCGCCGCCACTCCCCGGGCCGGGCGGCGAGGGTGCGGACGCAGTCGATCATCGTCAGCCGGCTGGTCTCGTCGCCCCCGATGATCAGGCTGTAGCAGTTGAGCACCACGTCCTCGTCGGTCAGCGGCACGCCGTCGATCGCGCTGGCGACCAGCATGCTGATCACGTCGTCGCCGGGTGCCTCGCGCCGTTCCTCGACGAGGTCCATGAAGTACATCAGGATCTCGTTGCGGGCCATCTCGGAGTCGACCTCGTCGACGTCCTCGTCGTCCGCGGACAGCGCGGTCCGCGTCAGGCCGAGCAGGTGGTCCTGGTCCTGCCCGGGCACGCCGAGCAGGTTGGAGATGGTGGTCATCGGGATCCGGGCGGCGATCTGCTGGGCGAAGTCGCAGCCGCCGGACTCGACGGCCTCGCGGATCCACTGCCGGGTGTTGGCCCGGACGGTCCGGGCGACCTCGTCCAGCACCCTGGGGGAGAGCACCCGTTGGAGGATCTTGCGCAGCTCGTGGTGGCGGTGCCCGTCGGTGACGGCGAGCATCCGGCCGGCCCCGGCGTCGCCGCCGCCCAGCAGGGTGACGAGGACGTTGCCGCGCTCGGAGGTGAAGTTCCGGTCGTCCCGGTAGGTGGTCAGGATGTCGTCGTGGCGGGAGAGCACCCAGAAGCCGCGACGGCCGTCGACCGGCGGGTTCCAGTGCACGGGCGCGGTGTCCCGCAGGGTGCGCCAGAACCCGTCCAGGTCGTGGGTCGCGAAGGTGGCCGGGTCGCCCAGGTCCACGGTGGCCGGTGCCGGAGCCGGTGCGCTCATGCTCACCAGTCCGTTCGCCAGAACCGGCGGGGCCGGAACGGGTAGGTGGGCAGCGGCACCCGGTGGCTGGCCTCGCCCACGTGCAGGGCGTCGAAGTCCACCTGACGTCCGGTGACCCAGGCGGCGGCCAGCTCGGAGAGCGCCCGCTCGTCCCGGCCGGAGGGCACGATCCCGTGGTCGGTGCGGGAGAAGCCGTCGGAGTCGGTGCGCGGGGCGGCGGCGGTCGTGGTGGCCGGACCGCGGGCGTCGTCGGCCAGCGCCGCGATCAGCTCGGCGCGGCTGCGGACCACGGCCGCCCAGCGGCGGGGCATCACCTTGCGGCCGAGGTTGAGGCTGAAGCAGACGTCGTCCAGGCGGAGTCCGGGGTTCGCCTCCAGCCACTCCCGGAGCCGGGTGCGCTGCCGGTTCAGGGCGTCGTCGTCCAGGGCGGACAGGGTGGCCAGCCGCGGCCGGCCCTCGACCTCGGGGGCGCGCCGGGCGGGCGTCGGCGCCTCCTCCAGCAGCAGGTGGGCGTTGTAGCCGCCGCCGCCGATCGAGGTGATGCCCGCCCGGCGGATGCCCGCCTCCGGCTCCCAGTCGGCCCCTTCGAGCTGCGGCACGAAGGGGGTGCCGGGGAAGTCGAGGTCCGGGTTGACCTCGGTCAGGTTGATCGTCGCCGGGAGCTTCCGGTGGTACAGGGCGAGTGCGGCCTTGATCGCGCCGAAGCCGCCGGAGACCACGCCGCCGTGGCCCACGTTGCCCTTGACCCCGCCGATCGAGGTGGTCGCGGTCTGCTTCCCGAACGCCATGGTCGCGGCGTGCACTTCGAGCTCGTCGGTCACCGGCAGGCCCAGGCCGTTGGCCTCGTACATGGAGACGGTGTCCGGGGCGACGCCGCCGACCTCCATGGCGCTCGCGATGCAGGCGCTCAGCCGTTCGGGCTGGGCCAGGCCGTACGCCATGGCGCTGACGCCGTTGTTGTTGACGGCCGAGCCCTTGACCACGGCGTAGACGTGGTCGCGGTCGGCGACGGCGTGGTTCAGCGGCTTCAGCAGCACGGTGACGACACCGCTGGACAGCGCGGTGCCGGTGCCGTTGGCGTCGAACGGGCGGCAGTGGCCGTCCTTAGAGAGGATGCGGTTCTCCTCCCACAGGTGGCCGCGCGGGTGCGGCAGCCGGACCATCGCGCCACCGGCGATCGCCATGTCGGTCTGGCCGAGCAGCAGCGACTGACAGGCCAGGTGCACCGCGTAGTGGAAACCCGCGCAGACGGCCGCGACGGTGACGGCCTCGCCGGTGAGGCCCATGTAGTACAGGGCGTTGGAGGTCATGGTGTCCGGCGACCACGCCAGGCTGGCCTCGATCGCCTCGGGGCCGACCGACACCCGGTCCGGCGGGGAGCTGTAGAGCGCGGCGGTCTGCGGGTTGTTGGCGCCGTACATGCCGATCTCGGCGACGAGCCGGTCCGGGTCGTAGCCGCCGTCCTCCAGCGACTCCCAGGCGCTCTCCAGGAAGAGCCGGTTCTCCGGGGTCATCGCGGCCGCCATCCGGTCGCTGATGCCGAACACCGACGGGTCGAACTTGTCGTAGGTGTCGAGGACGCCGCACGCCCGGACGTAGAACGGGCTGTGGATCAGCGTCTCGTCGACGTGGATGTCGTCCTTGGCCAGGAAGGAGATGGACTCCCGGCCGTGGACGAGGTTGTCCCAGAACTGCTCCTTGGTGCGTGCTCCGGGCGCCCGTAGGGACATGCCGATGACGGCCACGTCGCCCGGGTCGTACTCCTGCTGGGGGCTGTCGGTCATGGGAGGGGCTCCTGCTCCGTTGTCGAGTGAGGGTGGCTCAGCGGCTCAGCGGCTCAGCGCCCGGCGGTGCCGCGGCCGCGCAGCGCGGCGCGACGGGTGCCGGCGCGCTCGCGGGCCGACCGGACCACCTCGGGGGTGGCGCCGCTCTCGTCGTCGAGCCATCGGGCGAGGGAGGAGATGTCGCGGAAGCTGAAGAGGTCGGGAACCCGGACCCGGCGCTCGAAGCGGCGGGTCATCAGCCGGGCCAGCCGGACCAGCAGCAGCGAGTCGCCGCCGAGGTCGTAGAAGGCGGACTGCACGTCGATGGCCGACGGTTCGAGGCCCAGGAGCTGGCCCCAGATCTCCGACAGGGCCACCTCGGTCGGCGTGCTCGCGGCCGTCAGCGGCCCGTCGGCGCCGGCGGCCGGCGGCTCGGGCAGCGCGTTGCGGTCGAGCTTCCCGCCGGGCCCGATCGGCAGGGCGGGCAGCAGCACGAGCGTCGCGGGCACCATGTAGTCGGGCAGTTCGACGGCGAGCCGGCCGGTGACGGCGCTCTGCAGCGCGGCGTCCAGTCGGGGGCCGTCCGGCGCGGCGCCCTCGGCCGCGGGCACGACGTAGCCGACCAGGCGGTTGCCCCGGACGACGGCGGCGGCCTCCCGGACCTCGGGGCAGGCGGTCAGCCGGGCCTCGACCTCCTCCAGCTCGATCCGGTAGCCGCGCAGCTTGACCTGGTGGTCGGTCCGGCCGAGGAAGCGCAGCTCACCGCCGTCGGTGAACTCGACGACGTCCCCGGTGCGGTACATCCGCTCGCCGCTGCGGAAGGGGTCGGGGAGGAATCGTTCGGCCGTGGTGCCCGGCCGGTTGACGTAGCCGTGAGCGAGGCCGGGGCCGCCGAGGTAGAGCTCCCCGGACGCACCGGCCGGCACCTGCCGCAGCTGCTCGTCGAGCACGTACACCCTGGTGGTCGGCGGGCCGATGGTCGGCTCGCCGGTCCCGTCCGCGGGCACCGGCCCGAAGGAGCAGAACACGGTTCCCTCGGTGGGGCCGTAGGCGTTGAACACCCGCTCGGCGCCGGTCTCCCGGTACGTCCGGTCCACCAGCTTGCGGCGCAGCGCCTCACCGCCGAACACCACCGAGCGTACGTTGGGCGGCAGGGCCCCGGCGTCCAGCAGGCCGTTCATGACGGACGGGACGACGTTCAGGTGGGTGATCCGGTCGGCGTACCGGCTCTCCGCCAGGTGCACCGCGCTCTCGACCAGCACGACGGCGCCGCCGCGGCACAGCGCGTTGAAGACCTCCATCACGGACATGTCGAAGCAGACCGAGCTCGCCGCCGAGATCCCGCTCAGGTCGCAGCCCTCCAGGACCCGGTCCAGCTCGGCGAGCATCGCCGTGCAGCCGCCGTGCCGGACGGCCACGCCCTTGGGCCGGCCGGTGGATCCGGAGGTGTAGATGACGTACGCGGTGTCCTCGGGCACCACCGGTACGGGCCGGGCGCCGGGCTCGGTGGTCACCGTGTCGCCCAGCACGACCACGGTCGGGCCGGGCGGGCAGGCGGCCCGGGAGGCGGGTGTGGTGAGCACCAGGCGGGCGCCGCTGTCCCGGACCATGAAGGTCAGCCGGTCGGCGGGGTAGTTGGGGTCCAGCGGCAGGTAGCAGGCGCCGGTGCGCAGGGCCGCCAGGATGCCGACCAGCAGGTCGGGGGTGCGCTCGACGCAGATGCCGACCGGGACGCCCGGCGCCGCGCCGGCGGCGGCCAGCTGCTCGGCCAACTCCCGGGAGCGTTCGTTGAGTTCGCCGTAGGTCAGGACTCCGGCGTCGGAGTAGACCGCGGTCGCGTCGGGGCTCTTGACCGCCTGCTCCAGGAACTCCGATTGGAGGGTCGCGGTCACCGGTCCGTCCCCTCGGGCAGGCCGGTCGGCGCGAGGTCGCCGAGGGGCAGGTCGGGTCGGGCGATCGAGTCGAAGAGCACGCTGCGGTACAGCGCGAGCAGTGCGGTCACGGTGTGCCTTTCCAGGTAACTCGGTTTGAACTGGACGTGGCCGGCCACCTCGCCGTCGATGTCGGCCATCGAGATCTCCAGGTCGAACTTGGCGAGGTGCCTGCGCACTTGGAGCGGCTCCAGCGGCAGGGCGCCGTCGGGAGTGAGGGTGCTGCCGACGCCGTGGAAGAGCTTGACGGAGCGGGGGAAGGCGTCCGAGGACAGCCAGTTCACCACCACGTCGAACCACGGGGAGCGGCCCTCGGCGCGCGGCGGCTTCAGCTGGGAGGCCAGCAGGTCGAGCGGGTAGTTCATGTGCTCCAGCAGGCCGAGCGAGAACGCGTGGACCTCGCGCAGCAGTTCGCGGAAGCTGCGGTCGGCGGCGGGGTTCGCCCGGACCAGCACGGTGTTGAGGTAGTAGCCGATGGCCGACTCCCAACCCGGCTCGGCCCGTTGGGCGATGGCGGTGGCCAGCACCGAGTCCTCCGTCCCGACCGCGCGGTTGAGCGTGGCGAAGAACCCGGCGAGGACGACGGTGCTGATCGACACGCCCTCGCGCAGCGCGAACTCCCTCAGCAGGCGGGTCTCTTCGGCGCTCCAGCGGAACGCCAGGTCGCGGCCCTCGTAGGTGACGCCCGGTGGCCGCTCCTTGTCGGACAGGTCGAGGTGGGCGGGCGGATCGGCCAGCTTCCGCGACCACCAGTCCAGCGCCGCGTCGGCCGCCGGGCTCGCCAGCCACTGCCGCTCCCGGGCGACGAACTCGGTGTACGGGGCGACGGGCGGCCCGGCGGCCGGGTCGGCGCCCTCGTAGTACTCCTGGAGCTCGCGGATCATGACGTCGGCGGAGGCCGCGTCCGAGGCGATGTGGTGGACGAGCACCAGCAGGTAGTGGTCGGCCGGCCCGCGGGTCAGGAGGACGACCCGCACCAGCGGTCCGTTGTCCAGGTCCAGCGGCCGGTGCCCGTGCCGGGCCAGCTCCTCGCGGGCCTGTTCGTCGTCCAGGTCGGAGGTGTCCACCACCAGGAACTCGTACACCGGCTCGTCCAGGATCACCTGGTACGGGCTGCCGCCGGCCTCCACGAAGAGGGTGCGCAGCGCGGGGTGGCGCAGCATGACGGCCCGTACGGCGCGCTCCAGGGCCTTCTCGTCGACCGCGGCCCGGATCCTGGCCGCCACCATGAAGTTGTAGGGCACGGCGTCCGGCGAGACCATCTGCATGAACCAGAGCGAGGCCTGGCCGTGCGAGGCGGGTGCCAGTCGGAGGCCGAGGCCCTCGGCGCGCAGCTGGTCCAGCGCGGGCGCGTCGGTGGCCTCCAGCAGGCCGCGGGCGTCCAGCTCGTCGAGCAGCTCCTCGGCGTCCAGTTCGGACAGCTCGGACAGCTCGGACGGGCCGTCGGGGAGCGTCCGGCCCGGCCCGGTCCCGGCGGCCGCGGGTGGACCCGGAACGGCGGCCGGAACCGGGGCTGCGACCGGCGCGGGGTCCACCGGCTCCACCGGCTGCGGCGCGGCGGCCGGTCCGGCGGTGAGCTCGACGAAGTGGCCGACCACCTCGGAGATCGCCCGGCCGTCCAGGAACACCACCGGCGACACCCGGTGCCCGAACAGCGACTGCAGTTTGTTGACCAGCCGGATCGCCAGCATCGAGTCCAGACCGAAGTCGAGCAGGCTGGCGTTCGGGTCGAACCGGCCGACCGGCACGCCCAGCGCGTCGGCCAGCTCGGCGAGGACGACCTCCGCCACCGGCCGGCTCCCGGTCGGCTGCTGCTCCACGGGCCGGGCCTCGGGCACCGCCGCGACGGCGGCGGGCGCGGGCGCGGCCGCGGTCTCCACGGCCGGGGTGCGCGGCTCGGTGTCGATCCAGTAGCGCTCCCGCTGCCACTGGACGAGCGGGGTCTCCACCACCTCGACGTCGTCGGCGAACAGCCCTTCGAAGGTCAGCGGCAGCCCCCGGACGAACAGCGAGGCGGCGGCGCCCAGCAGGCAGCGCAGGTCGCTCTCCTCGCGCCGCAGGGAGTTGATCGCGTGCACCCGGGCGCCGCGGGTCAGGGCGATCTCCTCGACCGCGCCGCGCAGCGTCTCGTGCGGCCCGATCTCGACGAAGGTGCCGACGCCCTGGTCGACCAGTGTGCCGATGGTCTCCGCGAACCGGACCTGGTTGCGCAGGTTGTGCACCCAGTAGTCGACGTCGGCCGTCGGGTTCACCGCGCCGGCCACCGCGGTGGAGTGGAAGTCGATGCCGGGCGGCAGCGGGACGATGCCGTCGAGGGCCGCGCGCAGCGGCTGGATCAGCGGGTCCATGCCCGGGCTGTGCACGGGCCGTTCGACCCGGATCCGCCGTACCGAGATCCCGTCCCGCCCGAGTTCGGCCTCCAGGGCGTCGATCGCCCCGGGGGAGCCGGAGACCGCCGCGCTGGTGGGGCTGTTGACCACGGCGACGGCGGCGTGCCCGGCGTACGGCGCGAGCCGCGGCAGCAGCTCGGCCTCCGGCAGGTCGACCGAGATCATGGCGCCCACCGCGGCCTCGCGCTCCAGCAGGTGCGAGCGGGCGACCACGACCCGGGCGGCGTCCTCCAGCGAGAGCGCCCCGGCGACGCAGGCGGCCGCGACCTCACCCAGGCTGTGCCCGACCACGGCGGCCGGCTCGATGCCGAGGCCGAGCCAGACCTTCGCCAGCGAGACCTGGAGGGCGAACAGCACCGGCTGCTGGAAGTCCATCTCCTCGTACCGGGCCCGTTCGGCCGGGGCGGCCAGCTGCTCCAGCACCGAGCAGCCGCCGACCGCCCGCACGGCCTCGTCGCAGGCCTGCATCCAGCTGCGGAAACCGGCGTGCGAGCGCAGCAGTTCGCGGCCCATGCCGACCCACTGGGTGCCGCCGCCGGAGAACACCAGCGCCACCCGCCGGTCGATGTTGCCGGAGACCGCTCCCGTGAGGACGTCGGGGTGCGGCGTTCCGGCGGCGACCCGGGCCAGGCCGTCCAGGACGTCCTGCCGGTTGCGGGCGAACAGGGCGATCCGGTGGCCGTGGTGGCTGCGCCGGGCGGCGAGGGTGTAGGCGAGGTCGGAGACCCGCAGGCCGGGGTCGCGCTCGACGTGGTTGGACAGCTCCCGGCAGGTGTCGGCCAGTGCCTCGGCGGTACGGGCCGTGACGGGCACCAGGTGCAGCCGCTCGTCGGCAGCGACGGCCCCGCGGCTCGGCGTGGTGTGCCGCCCCCGGTCGCCGGCCAGGAACGGGTGGGCGGCGACCGGCAGTCCGGCGGCGTACAGCGCGCCGAGCGAGCCGAGCAGGGTCGCGGCCTCGTCGGCGCCGCGGCGCATCGAGGGCAGGGTGGTCGCCGGGAGGATCTCCGACACCGACTTCAACAGCAGCGGGTGCGGGCTGAGTTCGACCACCGCGTCGACGTCGTGGTCGCGCAGCCTGGTCAGCGCGTCGACCACCCGGATCTCCCGGCGCAGGTTGTCCGCCCAGTAGTCCGGCCCGAGTTCGGCGCCGTCGACGGGCGCGCCGGTGACGGTCGAGATCATCGGAATGCGGGCGGTCCGCGGCCGGATGCCGTCGAGTTCGACCTTCAGCGGGGCGAGCACGTGGTCGACCAGCGGGGAGTGCGGGGCGTGGCCCATCCGTACCCGGTGGTTGGTGACGCCCGCCTCGGTCAGCCGCTGGACCAGGTCGTCGATCTCCTGCGGGGTGCCGGTGACCAGCGTGGAGTGCAGGCCGTTGCGGCCGGAGAGGGTGAGCCCACCGGTCAGGTACGGCGTGACCTCGTCGGCGGCGGTCATCACCACGATGCCGTCGCCGCGCCCGACGGCCAGCTGCTGGAGCAGCCGGCCGTGATGAGCGGCCAGCCGGGAGGCGTCGTCGAAACCGAGCGCCCCGGCGACGTGGGCCGCGGCGAACTCGCCGACGCTCTGCCCCACCACGACGTCCGGCTCCACCCCCAGCGAGCGCCAGGCGTCGGCCAGGGCGACCTGGAGCGAGAACAGCAGCGGCTGGAAGACGTCCATGTCGTCCAGGCGGCCGTCGGGGGAGAGCAGTTGGTCGACCAGGGAGAAGCCCAGCAGCTCCCGCATCCGCCGGTCCGACCGCATCATCGACCGGCGGAACACGGGCAGGCCGGCGAGCAGCTGCCGGCCCATGCCCACCCACTGGGAGCCGTTGCCGGAGAACAGGAAGGCCACCCGGGGCCTGCGTCCGGGGGCCTCCCCGACGCTCAGCCCGTCGGCCGTCGCACCGCTGCCGAAGGCGTCGAGGCAGGCCCGGAGTTCGGCCATGTCGCGGGCGGTGGCCGCGAGCCGGAAGGCGCCCTCGCCGGGCTTCCGGGCGCACAGTGCGCGCAGGTCGTCCTCGTCGCGCAGCGCCCGGGCCCGTTCGGCCAGCGCCTCCCGGGAGTCCGCGGCGAGCAACAGCAACGAGGCCTCGGGGCGCGGCAGTTCCTCGACCGCGACGTGGCAGATCGCGCCGCCGAAGCCGAAGGAGCTGACGCCTCCCCGGCGGGCGTCGGAGCGCCGCGGCCAGGGCGTCAGCCGGTCCTGGACGGTGAGGTTGTACTCGTCGAACATGATCTGCGGGTTCGGCGCGCTGTAGTGCAGGCTCGGCGGCAGCACGCCGTTGCGCACCGACATCGCCAGCTTGACCAGGCCGACGATCCCGGCGGCCGCCTCCAGGTGGCCGACGTTGGACTTGACCGAGCCGAGCCGCAGCGGCTCCGTCCGGTCGCCGCCGAGCACCGCGCCGATGGCGTTGGCCTCGATCGGGTCGCCGAGGGGGGTCGCGGAGCCGTGGCACTCGATGTAGTCGACGAGGTGGGGTGCGATGCCGGCCCGCCGGTACGCGGTGCGCAGCATCTTCTCCTGCGCCTGGGGGTTGGGCGCCGTCATGCCGTTGCTCAGGCCGTCGTTGTTGGAAGAGCTGCCCTTGATCAGGCAGTAGACCGGCAGGTCGCGCTCCAGGGCGGTGCTCAGCGGGGCGAGCACGACGACACCGGCGCCCTCGCCGCGGACGTAGCCGTTGGCGCGGGCGTCGAAGGACTTGCAGCGGCCGTCCGGGGCGAGCGCGCCCATCTGGTCCATGGCGGTGTAGTAGTCGGAGACGAAGCTCAGGTTCACGCCGCCGGCGAGCACCAGGTCGCTCTCGCCCAGCTGGATCGACTGGCACCCCACGTGCACCGAGACCAGCGATCCGGCGCAGGCCGCGTCGATCGCCATGCTGGGGCCCTGGAGGCCGAGCAGGTAGGAGACCCGGTTGGCGATGATGCCGTCGTGCATCCCGGTCGCGGTGTGCGGGGTGATCTGGCTGTCGGGGCCGCGGTAGTGGGCCAGGGCGGCGTAGTCGCCCCAGCAGGAGGCCATGAACACCCCGGTGTCGGTGCCCACCAGGCTGTGCGGCGCGATGCCCGCGTCCTCCAGCGCCTCCCAGGACAGCTCCAGGATCAGCCGCTGCTGGGGGTCCATCTGGACGGCCTCACGGGGCGAGATGCCGAAGAACAGCGGATCGAAGCGGTCGATGCCGTCGATGAACCCGCCCCAGCGGACCCGGTCGTTGAGCAGTTCCCGCCGTGCGGCCGGCACCGGTCCGACGGCGTCGCCGCCCTCGACCAGCAGCCGCCAGAACGAGGCCGGGTCCGGTCCGCCGGGGAACCGGCAGCCGATGCCCACGACCGCGACGGGCTCGTGCGCGGTCGTTCGGCGTCCGCCGCGGCGGTCGGCGTCCGGGGCGGGCTCGGCGGCAGGCGGCCCGTCGACCACCGCGCGGGCCAACTCCTCCACGCTCGGGTACTGCCACGGCCAGGTGGCCGGGACGGGCCGGCCGACGAACTCCGACAGGGCCGCGGCGAGGGCCACCGACTTCGCGGAATCCAGCCCGTACCGGTGCATCGGCGTCCGTCGGTCCACGGCGTTCGCGGGCACGGCCAACAGCTCGGAAACACGGGAGAGCAGGAATTCCGTCACGGCGGACACGTCTCGCGCTGCACGTTCTCGGGGCATGGCGACTCCATGGGCAGGGCGGGTGGAATGGTGGGGGGTGGAGTTTTTCCGCCGACCGGCCGCCGGCGCATGGACAGCCGGACCGCGGAGGCGAATTCAGCCGCTTCCGGAATCCCGGATCACGAGCGTCACGACAGCTCGGGAGATCGCGGACCAGCGGGCCACTGTGAAGTTCTCGCCGACGCGTGCGGCTCGTGCCGATCGGTCCGGCGGCACGTTCGCCGCCGGGGACTGCGCGGCGCTGCTGTCCCGATCCGCCCTGAGCACGGAGAACGGGGGGGAAACACGGGAAACCCCAACCGGGGTGGGTATCGAAGTCGATCGTGTCAAGCGCAAGGGAATATGCGAATTGAGGTGCTTCGGATCACCGAGCATTTACCGACCAGCGGGTACGAGAGTGCCACTTGGTGAATGGGGAGACAAGCGTCGCCGGAGACTGGTCGGGCCAGTGGCGAGATTCGATCGCCAAAGTGTCCGATTCGATCTCCTCGGGGAGTGGGCGTATGAACCGCCTTACCGCCGGGCCGAGTTGGCGCGGGGCGGGGTGGACAGCGGACGACCCACCCGGGCAAGCTGATCCCCATGCCAGTTGCGAGTCTCGAGACGGCGTTAGTCCGCGCCGACCGCTCCTCAGCCGGTCGGCACTTCCCGCGGCCCCGGGTGGCCGCACCCCCCGGTGCACCACGCGGCGCACACCCCGGGATGTGCGAGGGCGGGCTCGCATGACCGACACCGCGGTCACGCCGCTGATCCGACCCGGACTGGCCCTCGGAGTGCTGGCCGGGGCGCTCGCCCTGGACGTGAGCGGCCTCGGGGTGCTCAACGCCGCCCTGCCGTCCATCGGCACGCGTTTCGACCTGAGCGACACCACGCTCCAGTGGGTGATGACCGCCTACGCCGTCACCTTCGCCGGCTTCCTGCTGGTGGGCGGCCGACTGGCCGACGTGCTCGGCCGGCGCCGGGTCTTCGAGGCGGGCGTCGCGGTCTTCACCGCCTCCGCCCTGGTCGGGGCGGTGGCCCCGAACACCGCCGTGCTGCTGGGCGCGCGCGCAGTCCAGGGCATCGGTGCCGCCCTCTCCGGACCGGCCGCGCTGGCCCTGCTCTCCGAGGCGTTCCCGGCCGGCCCGGCCCGCAACCGGGCGTTCAGCGTCTACGCGGCCGTCGGCGCCGCGAGCTTCAGCGGCGGGGTGATGCTGGGCGGCGTCCTGACCCAACTGCTCGGCTGGCGCTCGGTGCTGTGGTTCTCCGTACTGCTGGGGGCCGGCGTCCTGGCCGTCACCCGCATCGGACTGCCCGACGGCGCCGGGCACAGCGGCCGGCTGGACCTGCCCGGCGCCGTCGCGGGCACCCTCGGCCTCACCCTGCTGGTCGTCGGCGTGAGCAGCGGCGGCGCGACGGCCTGGATCGTGCTCGGCGCCGCGGCGCTCTGCCTGGTGCTGTTCGTCGTCCGCGAGCACCGCACCGCCGACCCGGTGCTGCCGCTCGGCCTCTTCCGGCTCACCTCGGTGCAGTCCGCGAGCCTGGCCGCGTTCCTCCAGTACATGGGCTCGGTCGGGATGCTGTTCTTCGCCCCGCTGTACCTCCAGGGGATGCTCGACTACTCCCCGTTCGAGTCCGGCCTGGCGCTGGTGCCGATGTCCCTGGCCGTCTTCCTCACCGCCAACTTCGCCACCGGCCGCCTGCTGGCCCGGTACACCCCGCGCACCCTGATGGCCGTCGGCCTGGTGCTGATCGGCGTGGGCACCGGCCTGTGGACGGCCACCCCGCACTCCGGCGGCTACGTGACGTACGTGCTGCCCGGCCTGGTGCTCAGCGGCGTCGGCCAGGGCCTGAACTTCCCCTCGATGACCACCGCGGGGCTCTCCGGCGTCCCGGCCGAGCAGCAGGGCGTGGCCGGCGCGGTGAACGTGGTGACGCAGCAGATCGGCGCCAGCGTCGGCGTGGCGCTGATGGTCCTGGTCGCCGGGACCCGCGAGGACCAGCTCGGGGGCTACCATCTCGCCTACGTCACCGCCGCCGTCGCGTGCCTCCTCGGCGCGGCGGTCATCGCCGCGGGCCGGCGGACCAGGGCAGCCCGGACCGACTGACGGAGCTTGCGCACGGGGCGGGCCCGGTGCGCGAAGTGCCGCGCAC
>CBJMI02800__coassemble_529_pt1 | contig 33549 bp, 26 predicted proteins | sample CBJMI02800__metabat2_low_PE_003 | metagenome-assembled genome bin CBJMI02800
CCGGCTCCAAGGTCGTCATGGACTACTACGAGAAGGCCGGGCTGCTCCCGTACATGGAGAAGCTGGGCTTCAACCTGGTCGGCTACGGCTGCGTCACCTGCATCGGCAACTCGGGCCCGCTGCCCGAGGAGGTCTCGGCCGCCGTCAACGAGTCCGACCTCGCGGTCGTCTCGGTGCTCTCCGGCAACCGCAACTTCGAGGGCCGGATCAACCCGGACGTCAAGATGAACTACCTGGCCTCCCCGCCGCTGGTGGTCGCCTACGCCCTCGCCGGCAACATGAACATCGACATCACCCGGGACGCCCTGGGCCAGGACGCCGACGGCAACGACGTCTTCCTCGCCGACATCTGGCCGTCCGAGCAGGAGGTCGCCGACACCGTCGCCGGCTCCATCGACGAGGCGATGTTCGACAAGGGCTACCAGGACGTCTTCGCCGGTGACCACCGCTGGCAGTCGCTCCCGGTCCCGACCGGCAACACCTTCGAGTGGGACGCCGAGTCCACCTACGTCCGCAAGCCCCCGTACTTCGAGGGCATGGCCAAGACCCCGAGCCCGGTGACCGACATCGCCGGTGCCCGCGTCCTGGCCAAGCTGGGCGACTCGGTCACCACCGACCACATCTCCCCGGCCGGCAACATCAAGCCGGGCACCCCGGCGGCGCAGTACCTGACCGCCAACGGCGTCGAGAAGCGTGACTTCAACTCCTACGGCTCGCGCCGTGGCAACCACGAGGTCATGATCCGCGGCACCTTCGCCAACATCCGCCTGCGCAACCAGATCGCGCCGGGCACCGAGGGCGGCTACACCCGCGACTTCACCCAGGCCGACGCCCCGGTGTCGTTCATCTACGACGCCTCGCAGAACTACCAGGCCGCCGGCATCCCGCTGGTCGTCCTGGCGGGCAAGGAGTACGGCTCCGGCTCGTCCCGCGACTGGGCCGCCAAGGGCACCGCGCTGCTGGGCGTCAAGGCCGTCATCGCCGAGTCCTACGAGCGCATCCACCGCTCGAACCTGATCGGCATGGGTGTCCTGCCGCTGCAGTTCCCGGAGGGCGAGAACGCCGAGTCCCTCGGCCTGACCGGCGAGGAGACCTTCTCCATCACCGGCGTGACCGAGCTCAACGAGGGCCGCACCCCGAAGACCGTCAAGGTCAAGGCCGGTGACAAGGAGTTCGACGCGGTCGTCCGCATCGACACCCCCGGTGAGGCGGACTACTACCGCAACGGCGGCATCCTGCAGTACGTGCTGCGCTCGCTCATCGGCTGAGCCTGCCCACAGCGCCTGAAGGGGCCGGACCGCACCACGCGGTCCGGCCCCTTCCGCGTTCCCGGACGCGCGGGACGGCCACACGGGGCGGACACGCCGGAGGGGCCCGCCGACCGCGTGTCGGCGGGCCCCTCCGTCAGCCGGTCAGACCCGGTCGCAGGCCTGTGCCCGCAGGGCGCGGGCCAGGTCGTCCCGGCGCTCCAGCACCAGTCGGCGCAGCGCCGGGGCGGCCTGCGGGTGGCCGTCCAGCCAGGCGTCCGCCTCGGCGAGGGTCTGCTCGTTCGTCTGGGCGATCGGGAAGAAGCCGCTGACGATCCGCATCGCGATCTCGATCGTCCGCTCGGCCCAGACCCGTTCCAGCAGCTTGAAGTACGGCGCCGCGTAGAGGGCGGTCAGGTCGCGCTGGGCGGGGATCGCGAAGCCCGCGCTGTTGGCCTCGACCAGGGCGCTCGGCAGCTCGTCGGAGTCGGTCACGGCCGACCAGGCGGCGGCCTTGGCCTCCGGGGTGGGCCGGGCGGCCAGGCACTGGGTGTACTGGCGCTTGCCGCCCGCCGTGTTGTCGCTGGCCAGCTCGCCGGCCAGCTCCTCGTCGGTGGCCTGCCCGGCGGCGGCCAGCGCCAGCCACAGCGACCAGCGCAGCTCCTGGTCGACCTCCAGGCCGTCGATCCGGGCGCTGCCGGCCAGCAGGCCGCGGACCAGGCCGAGGTGCTCGGCACCGCCCGCGGTCTGGGCCAGGAAACGGGCCCAGGCGAGCTGGTGGTCGCTGCCGGGGACGGCGGCGCGCAGCTCGTTCAGGGCGCCGTCGGCGAGCTTCCGCGCGCCCTCGGCGCGCCACTCGGGGGCGGCGTACAGGTCGACGGCGGTCTTGGACTGGGCGTGCAGCGACTGCAGCACGCCGATGTTGCCCTCCTGGCCGGCGAAGCGCAGCACCAGGGCGACGTAGTCGCGGGCCGGCATCAGGCCGTCCCGGGTGAGGTTCCAGACGGCGGACCAGGCGAGCGCCCGGGCCAGTTCGTCGCGGATGTCGCCGAGGCCGGTGCGCAGGGTCTCCAGCGAGTCGGCGTCGAAGCGGATCTTGCAGTAGGTGAGGTCCTCGTCGTTGAGCAGGACCAGGTCCGGGCGGCGGCGGCCGACGGCCTCGGCGACGACGGTGCGGGCGCGGGTGACGTCCAGCTCGATTTGCTCGGTGCACAGCAGGGCGCCGTCGGCGTCCCGGTCGTACAGGCCGACCGCGATCCGGTGCGGGCGCGGTACCTCGCCGTCCTGGAGGACGGCCAGTTCGGTGATCCGGCCCTCGGCGTCGGTGGTGACCTGCGGGGTGAGCGCGTTGACGCCGGCGGTCTGCAGCCAGGCGGCGGCCCAGCTCTTCAGGTCGCGCCCGCTGGTCTCCTCCAGGACGTTCAGCAGGTCGCCCAGTTCGGTGTTGCCGAAGGCGTGGCGCTTGAAGTAGCGGCGGGCGCCCTCGAAGAAGGCCTCCGAGCCGACGTACGCGACCAGCTGCTTGAGGACGGAGGCGCCCTTGGCGTAGGTGATGCCGTCGAAGTTGAGCTTGGCGTCCTCGAGGTCGCGGATGTCGGCGGTGATCGGGTGGGTGGTGGGGAACTGGTCCTGCCGGTAGGCCCAGGCCTTGCGCTGGTTGGCGAAGGTGACCCAGGCGGAGGAGTACCGGGTGCGGGCGCCGATCAGGGCGTAGGAGCCCATGAAGTCGGCGAAGGACTCCTTCAGCCACAGGTCGTCCCACCAGCGCGGGGTGACCAGGTCGCCGAACCACATGTGCGCCATCTCGTGCAGCACGACGTTGGCGCGCGCCTCGTAGGCGGCGTCGGTCACCTTCGAGCGGAAGACGAACTCCTCCTTGAAGGTCACGCAGCCGGGGTTCTCCATCGCGCCGATGTTGTACTCGGGGACGAAGGCCTGGTCGTACTTGCCGAAGGGGTACGGGTAGTCGAACTCCTCGTGGAAGAAGTCCAGTCCGAGCTTGGTGACGCCGAGGATCTCCTCCGCGTCGAAGTGCGGGGCCAGCGACTTGCGGCACAGCGCGGCGAGCGGGATCTCCAGGGCCGTGCCGTCGGGGAGTTCGCGGCTGTAGTGGTCGTTCACGACGTGGTACGGGCCGGCCACCACGGCGGTGAGGTAGGTGGAGATCGGCGCGGTCGGCGCGAACTCCCAGGTGCGGGTGCCGCCTTCGGTGCGGACCGCCTCGTGTGCGGCGTTGGAGCGCACGTCCCAGGCGGCCGGGGCGGTCACGGTGAAGGTGAACGGGGCCTTCAGGTCGGGCTGTTCGAAGTTGGCGAAGACCCGGCGGGCGTCGGCCGGCTCGTAGTGGGTGTACAGGTAGGTCTCGCCGTCCACCGGGTCGACGAAGCGGTGCAGGCCCTCGTCGGTGCGGCTGTAGGCGCAGTCGGCCTCGACGGTGAGGACGTTCTCGGCGGCCAGGCCGTCGACGTGCACCCGGGCGCCGTCGTAGGCGGTGGCCGGGTCGAGTTCGCGGCCGTTGAGGGTGACGGAGCGGACGGCGGGGGCGAGCAGGTCGAGGAAGGTGTCGGCGCCGGGCCGGGAGCAGCGGAAGGTGATCGTGGTGGTGGAGCGGAAGGTGGCGGCGGCCGGGTCGGGGGCCGAGGTCACGTCCAGCCGGACCAGGTAGCCGTCGACGGCCAGGACGCCGGCTCGCTGTTGTGCTTCCTCGCGGCTCAGGTTCTTGCCCGGCACGGCGGTACTCCTTTGTCCGGCTCGCACGGTGGTGCGCGTGTGGGTGGTGCGTGTGGGTGGTGCGTGTGCAGGGTGGTGCGGTTCCGCGCGCGGGGTGCCTCGCGCACGCAGGGGCATCCTTTCACGGCCTCCCCGGCCGGTACCATTGCACAGGCCGCCGCGTCCGGGCCGGAATCAGCGGCGGCGCGCGGGTGTTGGGGTTCGGATGGGGCTGTGCCCCGCCGCCTCGGAACACCTCACGAAGGACGAGACCCAGTGACGACTGCCGCTGAGCGCAAGACCGCCGACTTCTGGTTCGACCCGGCCTGCCCCTGGGCCTGGATGACGTCCCGCTGGCTGATCGAGGTCCAGCAGCTGCGCCCGGTCGACGTGAACTGGCACGTGATGAGCCTGTCGGTGCTCAACGAGCACCGTGACCTGCCGCAGAACTACCGCGAGCTGCTGGACAACGCCTGGGGCGCGGTGCGGGTGTGCATCGCGGCCGCCCAGCAGCACGGCGAGGAGGTGCTGGGCCGCCTCTACACCGAGCTGGGCCTGCGCTTCCACAACCAGGGCCTGCCGCAGAACCGGGAGACGGTGGAGGCCGCCCTGGTGGCCGCGGGCCTGCCCGTCGAGCTGGCGGACGCGGCGGACACCGACGCGTACGACGAGGCCCTGCGCGCCTCCCACAAGGAGGGCATCACCCTGGTCGGCGAGGACGTCGGCACCCCGGTGATCGCGGTCGAGGGCGCGGACGGCGAGCGGGTCGCCTTCTTCGGCCCGGTGGTCACCCCGGCGCCCAAGGGCGAGGCCGCGGCCCGGCTGTGGGACGGCACCCTGCTGGTGGCCTCCACCCCGGGCTTCTACGAGATCAAGCGCACCCGTACGGCGGGCCCCTCCTTCGAGTAGGCCCGGAGGAGTCGGCCCGGAGGAGTGGGCCGGGACGAACGCGGAAGGGGCCCGGAACCGAGTGGTTCCGGGCCCCTTCCGCGTTCCCGCCGGGGTCAGCCCGCGGCCGCGTCCCGGCGCTGCTTGAGCAGGCCGCCCGTGATGAGCAGGGCGACCAGCACCCCGGCCGCGTACAGCTGCTGGCGGTTGCCCTCGGTGGTGGTCATCAGCGCGAGGATGCCGGCCACCGCGGCCATGGCGATCCAGGTCAGGTACGGGTAGCCCCACATCTTCACGGTGAGCAGCTCGGGCGCCTCGCGCTCCAGCCGGCGGCGCATCCGCAGCTGGACGATGCAGATGAACAGCCAGACCACCAGGATCGCGACGCCGGTGGTGTTCATCAGCCAGGTGAACACGGTGGCGGGCCAGAACTTGGCGGCCAGCACGGCGCCGAAGCCGAACAGGCAGGAGGCGAGCACGGCCCGGCGCGGCACCCCGCCGCCGACCTTGGCCAGCGCCTTGGGCCCCTGGCCGCGGCCGACCAGCGAGTACGCCATCCGGGAGGCGCCGTAGATGTTGGCGTTCATCGCGGACAGCAGCGCGACCAGCACCACCACCTCCATGATCGCCCCGGCCCCGGGGACCCCGAGGTGGCGCAGCACCGTGACGTACGGGCCGTCGGCGACGACCGCCGGGTCCGTCCAGGAGACCAGGGTGACCACCAGGGCCATCGAGCCGATGTAGAAGATCGCGATCCGCCACACCGCCGTGCGCACCGCGTTGGCGACGTTCCGCTTGGGGTCGTCGGACTCGGCCGCGGCGATGGTCACGGTCTCCAGGCCGCCGTACGCGAAGACCGAGGCGAGCAGGCCGACGATCAGTCCGCTGACGCCGTTGGGCAGGAAGCCGCCGTGGCCGGTGAGGTTGGTGGCGCCGGGGGCGCCGGGGCCGATCACGCCGGCGATGCCGAGCCCGCCGAGGACCAGGAAGGTGACGATCGCGGCGACCTTGACGGCGGCGAACCAGAACTCGAACTCGCCGAAGTTCTTCACCGCGGTCAGGTTGCTGGCGCAGAAGAAGACCATGAACAGGCCGACCCAGACCCAGGAGGAGACCCCGGGTATCCAGCCGTTGACGATCTTCCCGGCCGCGGTGGCCTCGGCGGCGACGCCGCAGCAGAGCATCACCCAGTACATCCAGCCCGCCGTGATCCCGGCCCAGGGGCCGATCTCCTTCTCGGCGTGGACCGAGAAGGAGCCGGAGGCCGGACGGGCGGCGGACATCTCGCCGAGCATCCGCATGATCAGCATGACCAGCAGGCCGGAGAGGGTGAAGGCGAGGATGATCGCCGGACCGGCGGCGGCGATGCCCGCCCCGGAGCCCACGAACAGGCCGGCGCCGATGACGCCGCCGAGGGCGATCATCGACAGGTGGCGCTGCTTGAGCCCGTGGCTGAGCTGCTGGCCACCGGACGCCTGTGGGCTGCTGTCGGTGGTCCCGGGCGCCGGGGGCGCGGGAGTGGGGGCCATAGGGCTGGATCCAGACTGTGCGGTATGCGGCATGAGTTGTCCAATATCCGGGGCCCCGCTGCCCATGCCAAGGGTGTCCGCCCCGGCGCCCACCATGCGGACCGGCTGGCTACCGTACGAGTCGGTATGTTGACGGAACGTCGCTCCGGGCCGGTTCCGACAACGCCCGGGGGCGCTGCTTTGTCCGAAACCGTGGCGGCGGCGCAGTGGATCACCACGTAAGTTCACAGTTGTTCACTCACCTGGACCCTTACCGAGGAGCCCCCGATGGCCACTGCCACCACCCCGATAGCGCGCCGCGCCGTCCTCGCCGACCTGCTGCCCACCGCCTCCACCCGCCTCGGCGCCCAGGCCCGCGACCTGGCCCTGGTGGCTGGCGGCGCCGCGCTGACCGGCGTGGCCGCCCAGCTGTCGGTGAACATCCCCGGCTCGCCGGTGCCGGTCACCGGCCAGACCTTCGCCGCCCTGCTGGTCGGCACCGCGCTCGGCGCCCGCCGCGGCGTCGCCTCGCTCGCGCTCTACCTGCTGGCCGGCATGGCGGGCCTGCCCTGGTTCGCCGAGGGCACCTCCGGCTGGGCCATGCCCTCCCTCGGCTACGTGCTCGGCTTCGTCCTCGCCGCCGCCCTGACCGGCGCGCTCGCCCGCCGCGGCGCCGACCGCACCCCGGTGAACACCGCCGTGACCATGGTCCTGGGCAGCCTCGCCATCTACGCGGTCGGCGTCCCGTACCTGGCCCTCAGCCTGCACGTGTCGCTCGCCCGCGCCGCCGAGCTGGGCCTCTACCCGTACCTGGTCGGCGACGCGCTCAAGGCCGCCTTCGCCGCCGGCGCCCTGCCGCTCGCCTGGAAGCTGCTCGGCCGGCGCTGACACCGGCGCCCCCGTTGTCGGGCCCGGGTGCGCTCGCGTGCCACACTCATGGCATGCGCGTGTACCTGGGCTCCGACCATGCCGGATACGAACTGAAGAACCACCTGGTGGAGTGGCTGAAGGGGGCCGGCCACGAGCCGGTCGACTGCGGGCCGCACATCTACGACGCCGAGGACGACTACCCGCCGTTCTGCCTGCGCGCCGCCGAGCGCACCGCCGCCGACGAGGACGCCCTGGGCATCGTGATCGGCGGCTCGGGCAACGGTGAGGCGATCGCCGCCAACAAGGTCAAGGGCGTCCGCGCGGCGCTGGCCTGGAGCGTGCAGACCGCCGAGCTCGGCCGGCAGCACAACAACGCCAACGTGATCTCCATCGGCGGGCGGATGCACACGGTCGAGGAGGCCACCAAGTTCGTCGAGGTCTTCCTCAACACCCCCTACAGCGGCGAGGCCCGGCACACCCGCCGGATCGAGATGCTCAGCGAGTACGAGACCACCGGCGAGCTCCCGCCGATCCCGGCCCACCACCCCCAGGGCTGACCCCTCCACCCACCACTCACCGACGGCCGGCCGCACCCTCCGTGCGGCCGGCCGCCGTCGTCCCCGGCCCCCGTGCCACCTGTGGGATCGGCCACAGGCCCCGGCGCACCCGTGTCCCCGCACGCGGGGCGCACGCTCCGCCCGCAGGCTCCCTACGCCCAACCGGCGCACGCCTCCTGACGCCGTGCCCGCCACCTCCCCGATCGGCCGAAACCCGCCGAGCGGTCCGCGCCCCCGCGCCACCGCCCGCCCCCGGCCCGTCGACGCCGGGCCGCACCCGTGGATAGGGTCGGACCCCATGGCTGGCAGACCGCCGGGCGCACCGCCCCAGACGACTGCGACGAGGCCCGGCGCCGCCCCGGCGTCCGAGCCCGTGACGGCCCGGCTGCGCAAGAGGCTCCGCCGGGCCCGCCGAAGGCTGCGCACGGCAGGGGTCGACTACTTCCGCGGCGGCGCCGCCGACTGGCCGGTGCTCTGCGCGCTGGCCCTGCTCGTCCCGCTGATGATCGTGCTCAACATCTGGATCCCCGACTGGGCCCCGCCCACCGCCCTGGTCCTGCCGATCCTGGCCGGCGCGCTGCTGCTGCGCCCCGGCAGCCTGGTGGTGCTCTACGCGCTGGCCGCCCTCGGGCTGTCCGCCGAGTCCGTGATCCACACCGGCCAGCGGGTCGCCAGCGAGAACCCCGAGGCCTACGTCTACGGCGTGACCCCCGGCGCCGCCCTGGTGGTCGGCGCCGCCGGGGTGGGCGGCCTGCTGCTGGCCCAGTTCCGGGCCCGGGTCGGCGTCCCCTGGTGGGGCGGCTCCACCATGCTGTTCGACCTGCGCGAGCGGCTGCGGGTGCAGAGCCGGGTGCCCGCGCTGCCGGCCGGCTGGCACGCGGACATGGCGCTGCGCCCGGCCGGCGGCCAGTCCTTCTCCGGCGACTTCGTGGTGGCCGCCCGCACCGGCCCCGGCCAGCGGCTGCTGGAGGTGGTCCTCGCGGACGTCTCCGGCAAGGGCATGGACGCGGGCTCGCGGGCGCTGCTGCTGTCCGGCGCCTTCGGCGGGCTGGTCGGCTCGCTGCCCGCGCACGACTTCCTGCCCGCCGCCAACGGCTACCTGCTGCGCCAGTCCTGGGAGGAGGGCTTCGCCACCGCCGTCCACCTGGTGCTCGACCTGGACACCGGCGAGTACGAACTGCTCTCGGCCGGGCACCTGCCCGGCATGCAACGCCTGGCCGGCGCCGGGCGCTGGGAGGTCAAGGAGGCCGAGGGCCCGCTGCTCGGCATCTACGACGGCGCCAAGTTCGATGGCGTGCGCGGCCGGCTGAACCGGGGCGACGTGCTGATGCTGTGCACCGACGGAATGGTCGAGGCACCCGGCCGGGACCTCGCCGAGGGCATGGACCGGCTGATGGGGGAGGCCGACCGGCTGGTCCCCGGCGGAGCCCCGGGCAGCGGCGCGGGCGCGGCGGCCGCACTGATCGAGACGGTGGCCCGGGACATCAACGACGACCGCGCCGTCCTGCTGCTCTGGCGCGACTGATCTCACCCGCCCGCCTCCGGGCGGTGACTCGCCCGCTCGCCTCCGGGGCGCTCCGACCCGGTGCCGACGGTCGGCGCTCCCTCGCTCCTGCGTCGCTCCCTCGCTTCTCCCTTTCGGCACCGGCGCCCCCCTTCGGCTCGGGGCGGTGACTCGCCCGCCCGCCTCCGGGGCCGCTCCGACCCGGTGCGGGCCGCCCCGCCCGCCCGCGAGGGGCACATGCCGCAGGCAGTCGCTGTCAAGCCTGGCAGCTGATCTTCGGCCATATCGGACGCCCCGTCGGCTGACCGGATCAGAGGCTTCCGTTCCCTGCTCCCGGGCGTTTCCCGGCCGCTCAGCACCGCCCCGCCGATGATTCGTCAGAACGGCTCCGCTATCGTCCCGGTCGGCGGAAACTCGTCTCGCATCGCAGGATGTCGGCGCTGGGCCGACAGTCAGACCTTTACGCAATCGGCACGGTCGACCACACTGAGTCCGGGCGGGACTGTTCAGGATTCGGGGGATGGGGGGCGACACGTGCGACACACCACACGGCTGGCCGACGCGGGCCCCCTCACCGGCGCTGCGCCGGACGGTCCGCGATTCCGCCTCGGGACCGTCGGACAGGCCGGGGTCCGGCTTCGCAGGTGCCGCCGGGCGGCGGCACCACGCTATGAAACGAGGAAGTGAGTCCGGGTGGCACTCTCCGTCTCCGCGCTGGTCCTGTTCGCGATCCTGTGCATCATCTTCATCCGGAACAAGCAGATGAAGATCCCGCACGCGATCGTCGCCGCCCTGTTCGGCTTCATGCTGCACGAGACCACGATGGCGACCTCGATCAACTCGCTGCTGGCCAACCTGGCGCACAGCATCTCCAGCATCACCGGCGGCTGACCGGGTACGGGCCGACGGTCGGCCCCGCCCGCCCTTCGGCCCGAAGCGCGCGGGCGAACAACCGCCGTTACCGGCCGGCCCGCCTGGCCTCCCGCCAGCGAGCGAACAGACCCCGGGGGCGCGCCGCCGCCGGGGCGGGGGTACGTACCGGAACGGGTGCCACGGCGCCCGCCGGCGCGGCCGCGAACGGTGCTGCCCGCTCCGCCGTCAGCAGTACGAACAGCCGCGCCCAGCACAGCCGTTCGCCGCGCGGCCAGTCCAGCGCGCGCAGCGCCGCGGAGGCCGCCTCCGACACCTCGCCGTCCACCCGGACCTCGGCGACGTCGTCGCCCGCCTTGCCGCCCAGGAAGAGCTTCACCCCGACCGGCCCCGGCCCGGCCAGTTCCCCGCGCAGCGCCGGCGCCAGCGCGGGCAGCACCCGGTGCTCGGCGAGCCAGGCCGCCAGGTGCTCGTTGCCGAAGCCGAACACCGCCGCCGGCCCCTGCACCGCCCGCCAGCCCGGGAGTTGCGGAAGGTCGGGGCGGTCGGCGTGCACGCCGTGCCCGTCCGCCAGCTCGACCAGCACCGAGGCGGTGGTGGTCGCCCACATCTTCACCGCGTTGGCGAGCTTCTCCTCCTCGGTCTTGCCGAGGCCGGCCGCGCAGTCCCACACCACCGGTGCGTCCGCCCGGCCCAGCTGCAGCACGAAGCCGAGGTCCACGTGCCCGGCGCCGCCGTCGTCCCCGGGGTGCTCGCGCACCGCCACCGCCGTGCTGCCCGGTCCGCGCACCACCTCGCCGTCCGGAAGGAACACCTGGCCCAGCCGTGCCATCTCCCGGATCACACAGCGCTGTATGACGGCCAGTCGCTCCTGCGGACCCACCGGGACTCCTCCACCTCGGGAGCGCGGCGCGTGAGGTCGCGCTCGAACTGCGCTCGAACGCCGCCGAGGCTATCGGCCCGACCGCCGTGCGGGAAACCGCGCGCGCAGTCCGAACCTCCGGTCGCGGAAATGTTCTGAATGCCCCACTTTGGGGAGCGGAAACCGAAGGCCGCCCGCCTGGAGAACCCGCATGCCCCGCCCCGCCGCGACACCCCGCCCCGCGCCGACGTCCCGCCCGGCGCCGACGCCGCCTCCGCCGTTCCCGCTCCTCCTCCCGGACGGTTCCGGCCTGGTCGCCGAGATCGAGGCCTACCTGGCCTCGCTGCCCGTCCCCGCCCGCACCCCCGGGCCGTACGTCTGTCCGTACGGGAGCACCCCGAGTCCGTGGCACGCCGGCCACCCGGCGCCCCGGGCCACCCTGCTCGACCGGGCCCTGCGCCGCCCCGCCCGGCCCGTCCCGGTCACCGCCGCCGACCACCTGCGGCTCGCCTCCCGCTACATCGGCGCCCACGGCTGGTTGCAGGGCGCGATGTGGGACGCGGCCGGCCGGGTCTGCCTGCTCGGCGCCCAGGCCGCTGTCCTGGCGTACGGCTACGGCACCCCGGCGACCGTGCGCACCGCGCGGGTCCAGCTGATGGAGGTGCTGCACGCCACCGGCCGCCCGGCGCGCTCCCCGGACGAGTACAACGACCGCCCCACCACCCGGGAGGGCGACGTGCACCAGCTGCTCGACCGGGCCGCCGCCCGGGCCGCCCGGCTCGGGCTCTGAACGACGACGGCCCCGGTGCGCTGGGCGCACCGGGGCCGGCCTGTCGGAGCGGGCGACGAGAATCGAACTCGCGTGACTAGTTTGGAAGACTAGGGCTCTACCATTGAGCTACGCCCGCGCGACCCCCCAGCCGTCTCCGGCCGGAAGTTCGGGAGACAGCGTACCTGCTCCGGCCGCTTCCGTGCACACCGCATTCCCCGGGATCCCTCTTCCGCCGCGCCCCGAATAACTCGGCGAGCCGTACAGGCCCGGCGTGTACGCTTCCTCTCGGCACCACGGGGTGTGGCGCAGTTTGGTAGCGCGTCCGCTTTGGGAGCGGAAGGCCGTCGGTTCGAATCCGGTCACCCCGACAGTGCGGCAGGGTCTCGCCCACCGGGGCGGGGCCCTGTTCTGTTGGGCGGTACGGTGGCGTCTGGCGTCCGCCTTTCGTGCTACCGGTAGGATGGGGCGCTGGCGGTAGTCCCTGTGGCGTCCACCCAGGTCAACCGCACGAGGGCGAGGAGTCAAGCTCACCGTCCACCCACACGGGAGATGCAGCTCCAACCGCCCATCGCCCGTCTCGCCCGACCCAACCGTTCCGGCTCCGGCCGGGCCGAGGGACGGGCGGAGGCAACCGACCGCAAGCCCATAGGAGACCTAACCGTGAAGAGCGCCGTCGAGACTCTGAACCCGACCCGGGTTCGACTCACCGTCGAGGTGCCCTTCGAGGAGCTCAAGCCCAGCCTCGACGCGGCGTACAAGAAGATCAACCAGCAGGTCACGGTTCCGGGCTTCCGCAAGGGCAAGATCCCGGCTCGCGTCATCGACCAGCGCTTCGGCCGTGGTGCCGTGCTGGAGGAGGCCGTCAACGACGCCCTGCCGCGCTTCTACACGCAGGCCGTCGACGAGGGCAAGATCGAGGTCCTCGGCCAGCCCGACATCACCAACATCGAGGGTGTCGAGACGATCGCCGACGGCGGTGACCTGAAGTTCACCGCCGAGGTGGACATCCGCCCGGAGATCACCCTGCCGGAGTTCTCCTCCATCGAGGTGACCGTCGACCCGATCGCCGTCTCCGACGAGGACATCGAGAAGTCGCTGGAGCAGCTGCGCGAGCGCTTCTCGTCGGTCAAGGACGTCGAGCGCGCCGCGGCCGCCGGTGACATCGTGGTCGTCGACCTCGTCGCCAAGGTCGACGGTGAGGTGCCGGAGGACGGCACCGCCACCGGCGTCAGCTACGAGATCGGCTCGGGCCGCCTCATCGACGGCATCGACGAGGCCGTGACCGGCCTGTCCGCCGGCGAGGAGAAGACCTTCGAGACCGAGCTCAAGGGTGGCACCCAGGCCGGCAAGACCTCCGAGGTCACCGTCACCGTCACGGCCGTCCAGGAGAAGGAGCTGCCGGAGCTGGACGACGAGTTCGCCCAGCTGGCCAGCGAGTTCGACACCCTGGAGGACCTGCGTGCCGACTCCCGCAAGCGCCTGGAGCGCATGAAGGAGTACGACCAGGCCACCCAGGCCCAGGAGAAGGTCCTCGACGCGCTGCTCGCCCTGGTTGAGATCGAGTACCCCGAGAAGCTCCTGAAGGACGAGATCGAGACCCGCAAGCACAACGTCGAGCACCACCAGCTCGAGCCGATGGGCCTCAACCTCGAGACCTACCTGGAGACCCAGGGCAAGACCCGCGAGGAGTGGGACGCGGAGATCGAGGAGCAGGCGAAGAAGGGCATCAAGACCCAGTTCGTCCTGGACCAGATCGTCGCCAACGAGGAGCTGGGTGTTAACCAGGAGGAGCTCACCGAGCACCTCATCCGCCGCGCCGCCGGCTCGGGCCTCACCCCGGACCAGTTCGCGCAGCAGGTCGTCCAGGGCGGCCAGGTTCCGCTGCTGGTCGGCGAGGTCGCCCGCGGCAAGGCTCTGGCCACCGTGGTCGAGGCCGCCAAGGTCGTCGACACCGAGGGCAACGAGATCAACTTCGACGACGAGGACGAGACGGCCGAGACCGTCGACGCCTCCGCCGCCGAGACCGTCGAGGACAAGGCCGAGGAGGGCACCGAGGCCTGAGCGCCCCGGTAGCCCCTCGAGGCGACACAGCGGGCCCGGACGCCGTACGGTGTCCGGGCCCGCTGTCGTCCCCCGCGCGCGACGCGACCCTGCGCTCACAGCGAACAGTTCTGCGTGAGGGATTCTGCGGCCGGGCCTGCGCGTTAGGGTCCTTGGACAGCAACAATCACGACGTGATACCCGGAAGCTGTGCGACACCGTGAGAGCCGTGGAGCGGCCCTCCAAATCGACTGAGCAGGTGGCTAAGTGACGTTCCCGCAGATGCAGATGCCTGGCCCGATGGCGCCGCACGCCGCCGCTGGTGACGTGCTCGGCGGCCTTGGCGACCAGGTCTACAACCGGCTGCTCAACGAGCGGATCATCTTCCTCGGCCAGCAGGTCGACGACGACATCGCCAACAAGATCACCGCCCAGCTGCTGCTGCTGGCCGCGGACCCCGAGAAGGACATCTTCCTCTACATCAACTCCCCGGGTGGCTCGATCTCGGCGGGCATGGCGATCTACGACACCATGCAGTACATCAAGAACGACGTCGTCACCATCGCGATGGGCATGGCCGCCTCGATGGGCCAGTTCCTGCTGACCGCCGGCGCCAAGGGCAAGCGCTTCTCGCTGCCGAACGCCAACATCCTGATGCACCAGCCCTCCGCGGGCCTCGGCGGTTCCGCCACCGACATCCGCATCCAGGCCGAGCAGCTGCTCCGCACCAAGAAGCGGATGTCCGAGCTGATCGCGTTCCACAGCGGCCAGTCCTTCGAGCAGATCACCCGGGACTCGGACCGCGACCGCTGGTTCACCCCGGAGGAGGCCCTGGAGTACGGCCTCATCGACGCGATCATGCACAGCGCCGCGGACGTCCCCGGCGGCGGCGGCACGGGCGCCTGAGCCTCGGCCCGGCCCACGAGACCACAGCCACAACGCCCCGGAGGACAAGAACCCCCATGAACATCCCCAGCCTGTCGGCCGCCAAGGCCCGCGTCGAGGACATGCGCGCCGAGGGCCGCTACATCGTCCCGCGCTTCGTCGAGCGCACCACGCAGGGCATCCGCGAGTACGACCCGTACGCCAAGCTGTTCGAGGAGCGCATCATCTTCCTCGGCTCGCAGGTGGACGACGTCTCGGCGAACGACATCATGGCGCAGCTGCTGTGCCTGGAGTCGATGGACCCGGACCGCGAGATCCAGATGTACATCAACTCGCCCGGCGGCTCGTTCACGGCCCTGACGGCCATCTACGACACCATGCAGTACGTCAAGCCGGACATCACCACGGTCTGCATGGGCCAGGCGGCCTCCGCCGCGGCCGTGCTGCTCGCCGCCGGCACCCCCGGCAAGCGGATGGCGCTGCCGAACGCCCGCATCCTGATCCACCAGCCGTACACCGAGACCGGCCGCGGCCAGGTGTCCGACCTGGAGATCCAGGCCAAGGAGATCTTCCGGATGCGCGAGCAGCTGGAGGAGATGCTCTCCAAGCACTCCAACAAGTCGGTGGAGCAGGTGCGCGACGACATCGAGCGCGACAAGATCCTGACCGCCGAGGAGGCCGTCGAGTACGGCCTGGTCGACCAGATCATCTCCACCCGCAAGACCTCGCTGACCTCCTGAGGCCGGCACCGACGGGGCGGGGCGCGCACCCGGTTGCGTGTCCCGCCCCGACCCGTCGGCGGGTTCTGCCACGGCATCTGTTCGGTATCAATTCGCCCAGGGCGTAGGGCAGACCCGGCGAAGAGGACGGAATCACGGGCCGGGCAGAGTACCGTCGGATAGCGAGACCGAGCGCCGTCGGCGCGGACGGTCCACAGCACCAGGCCCCGGAACCGCTGCGGGGCCCCTGGCGAAGGGGAAGCACCTCGTGGCACGCATCGGAGACGGTGGCGACCTGCTCAAGTGCTCGTTCTGCGGCAAGTCCCAGAAGCAGGTGAAGAAGCTGATCGCCGGCCCAGGCGTGTACATCTGCGACGAGTGCATCGACCTGTGCAACGAGATCATCGAGGAGGAACTCGCCGAGACCTCCGAGGTGCGCTTCGAGGAGCTCCCGAAGCCGCGTGAGATCTACGAGTTCCTCGACCAGTACGTGGTCGGCCAGGACCTCGCCAAGAAGGCCCTGTCGGTGGCCGTCTACAACCACTACAAGCGCGTCCAGGCGGGCGAGGCCGGTCGCAGCGGCGGCAACGGCCGCGAGGACGCCATCGAGCTGGCCAAGTCGAACATCCTGCTGCTGGGCCCCACCGGCTCCGGCAAGACGCTGCTGGCGCAGACCCTGGCCCGGATGCTGAACGTGCCGTTCGCGATCGCGGACGCCACCGCGCTGACCGAGGCCGGTTACGTCGGCGAGGACGTCGAGAACATCCTGCTCAAGCTGATCCAGGCGGCCGACTACGACGTCAAGAAGGCCGAGACCGGGATCATCTACATCGACGAGATCGACAAGGTCGCGCGCAAGAGCGAGAACCCGTCGATCACCCGTGACGTCTCCGGCGAGGGCGTGCAGCAGGCGCTGCTGAAGATCCTGGAGGGCACCACCGCCTCGGTGCCGCCGCAGGGCGGGCGCAAGCACCCGCACCAGGAGTTCATCCAGATCGACACCACCAACGTGCTGTTCATCGTCGGCGGCGCGTTCGCCGGCCTGGAGCGGATCATCGAGGGCCGGGCGGGTGCCAAGGGCATCGGCTTCGGCGCCAACATCCGCTCCAAGCGGGAGTCGGACGCCAGCGACCACTTCCGCCAGGTGATGCCCGAGGACCTGGTGAAGTTCGGCATGATCCCCGAGTTCATCGGCCGTCTCCCGGTGATCACCAGCGTGCACAACCTCGACCGCGAGGCGCTGCTGCAGATCCTCACCGAGCCGAAGAACGCGCTGGTCAAGCAGTACCGCAAGCTCTTCGAACTGGACGGCGTGGAGCTGGAGTTCTCCCGGGACGCGCTGGAGGCGATCGCCGACCAGGCGATCCTGCGCGGCACCGGCGCGCGCGGTCTGCGGGCCATCATGGAGGAGGTGCTGATGTCCGTGATGTACGAGGTCCCCTCGCGCCAGGACGTCGCCCGCGTGGTGGTCACCGGGGACGTGGTCTCCAAGCACGCCATCCCCACCCTGGTCCCGCGCGACATGATCAAGCGCGAGCGGCGCGACAAGAGCGCCTGACGCCGAGGACGTACGAAGGGGCCCCGCACCGGATCCGGATCCGGTGCGGGGCCCCTTCGTCACGTCGGGGGCCGTTGCCTACTTCGCCACCTCGGCGACCGCGCGCAGGTCGCGGGTGTCGGCGGCGAGCTTGTCCACGTCGGGCTGGCTGCCGTCGTCGGAGCCCTTCAGCACCATGACGACGCTGCTGTTGTCGGCCCAGGCGCAGAGGGCGAGCTTGCTCTCGCCGTCCTCGGACGTGGCGCAGTCCATCTGACCGCCCTTGGGGCCCGGGTCGACCGAGTGCCGGTCGGTGACCTTGGCGCCCGCGCCGGTGAAGCCGCTGAACATCTGGTCCAGCTCCTGCTTGGGCAGCAGCACCTTGCCGTAGACGCCCACCGCGATCAGCTGGGGGTTGGAGTCGGAGTCCTGGTAGACCCCGGCGACGCCGGTGGGCTTCCAGTTGCCGTCGCCCTGGCCGATCTTCGAGGTGAGCTCGTCCTGGATCTTCCCGGTCACCGCCGGGTCGTCGTTGGCCTTGAGGTCCTTGAAGGTCGCCGGGAAGACGATCTTCTGGGTGCCGGCGTTGCTGGTCGTGTCCCAGACGAAGTAGCCGAGGGCTCCGCCGACGATCACCAGCACGGCGGCGATGGTGCCGAGCACGATCCACAGCGTCCTGCGGGACTTGCGCGGCGGCACCGGCGCGTACCCGCCGTAGCCGGGATAGGCCCCGGGCGCCGCCTCCGCGTACCCGGGGTAGCCGCCGGCCCCGGGCGCGCCGGGCGCGGGGTAGCCGGGCGGCGGGGCCTGCGGCGGGACAGCGCCGTAGCCGGGGGCGGCCGGCGGCGGCGTCGCCGGGTAGCCGGGCTGCGGCGGGGGCCCGTACGGGTTCTGATCGGACATGCGAGGCCCTTTCTGGGACGTCACGCGTGGATGCCGCCGGAAGTTCCGGCGGTGCGGTGGTGCTGCGACATGCCCCGGGTGCGGGCCCGGGTTACTTGGCGACCTTCATGGCGTCGCGGACGGCGCGGGTCTTGTCCGCGGCCTGGGCGGGGGTGAGGGCGGTGCCGCCGCCCCCGGTGAGGCTCGCGTTGGTGAAGGTCACGCGGGCGTAGGTGGACTTGTCCGCCCAGATGCACACGGTGGACTGGGCCTTGCCGGCGAGCAGCGAGAAGACGCCGCAGCTGAGCCGGCCCGAGGAGCTGTGGCTGTCCTGGGCCGGGAAGTCGGCCAGCGGGGTGGACCAGGTGAGGCCGCTCCCGCCCTTCTTGGAGTCCTCGATGATCTGGTCGGGGCTGTTGATCGTCCCGTAGAAGCCGGCCACGGAGAGGCCGGTCGTCACGTCGCCGGCCTTGGAGTAGGTGGCGACCACGACGGTGAGGTTGCTGCCGTACTTGTCGGCGTCCTTGGCCTCCGGCTTGGAGGTGTCGACCGCCTCCTCCTTGGCCGTCTTCTGGGTGTAGCCGTCGGGGAGGGTCTGCGGCGTGGAGATCTTGTAGCTGCCGCCCGAGTCGCTGCCCGCGCCGAGGAACTTCCACGCGGCGAAACCGCCGCCGCCGAGCACCAGGGCGCCGATGACCAGTCCGATCACCAGACCGCCCTTGCCCTTGCGCGGCGGCGCCGGGTAGCCCGGCTGGCCGTACGGGCCCTGCGGGGGCACGCCGTACTGGGGCTGCGGGGCGCCGTAGGGCTGCTGGGGCGGGTAGCCGTACTGGGGCTGCGGGGCGCCGTACGGCTGCTGCGGCGGCGGGGCGCCGTACGGCTGCCCCCCGTAGGGCTGTCCCTGCTGCGGATACTGCTGCTGTCCCTGGCCGTACATCAGTCCTCGTGCTCCCCCGCCGCGCCCGCGGCCGATCTGGTGGTGGTAGTTCCGTGCACGTCCGGTCACCCGGACGAGTGCCCGGGCACGCTACCGCACCGCGCCCGCCCCGGCGGTGTCCGGGCGGGGGAGTCAGCGGACCGAAAGCGGTTCGTAACCAGCGCCCCCGGTTACGTAAACTGTGCGTCGTGACCGACACGACGAACCAGCGCCCCGTGAGCACCACCGGGGACGATGCGGCAACCCTCCCGACGACCTACACCCCCGCGGACGTAGAGGGCGAGCTGTACGAGCGCTGGGTGGAGCGTGGGTACTTCACCGCGGACGCGAAGAGCGACAAGCCCGCGTACACGATCGTCATCCCCCCGCCGAACGTCACCGGCGTCCTGCACCTGGGCCACGCCTTCCAGCACACGCTGATGGACGCGCTGACCCGCCGCAAGCGCATGCAGGGCTTCGAGACGCTCTGGCTGCCCGGCATGGACCACGCCGGCATCGCGACCCAGAACAAGGTCGAGCAGCAGCTCGCCGAGGCCGGCCTGTCCCGGCACGACCTGGGCCGCGAGGCCTTCGTCGAGAAGGTCTGGGAGTGGAAGAAGAGCTACGGCGGCCGCATCCTCGGCCAGATGCGCCGCCTCGGTGACGGCGTGGACTGGTCGCGCGAGCGCTTCACCATGGACGAGGGCCTGTCCCAGGCCGTCCAGACCATCTTCAAGCGCCTGTTCGACGACGGCCTGATCTACCGCGCCGAGCGCATCATCAACTGGTGCCCGCGCTGCCTCACCGCGCTCTCCGACATCGAGGTGGAGCACGAGGACGTGCCCGGCGAGCTGGTCTCGATCCGCTACGGCGAGGGCGAGGACTCCATCGTCGTCGCCACCACCCGGGCCGAGACGATGCTGGGCGACACCGCCGTGGCCGTCCACCCGGACGACGAGCGGTACAAGCACCTGGTCGGCCGGACCATCAAGCTGCCGCTGACGGACCGGGAGATCCCCGTCGTCGCGGACGAGCACGTCGACCCGGAGTTCGGCACCGGCGCCGTCAAGGTGACGCCCGCGCACGACCCGAACGACTTCGCCATCGGCCAGCGCCACGACCTGCCGAACCTGACCGTGATGGACGACCACGGCGCGATCACCGTGCACGGCCCCTTCCTCGGCATGGACCGGCTGGAGGCCCGCTCGGCCGTCGTCGGCGCGCTGCGCGAGCAGGGCCGGATCGTCGCCGAGAAGCGCCCGTACATGCACGCCGTCGGCCACTGCTCGCGCTGCCACACCGTGGTCGAGCCGCGGCTGTCGCTGCAGTGGTGGGTCAAGGTCGAGCCGCTGGCCAAGGCCGCCGGCGACGCCGTCCGCGACGGCAAGGTGGAGATCCACCCGAAGGAGCTGGAGCGCCGCTACTTCGACTGGGTCGACAACATGTACGACTGGTGCATCTCGCGCCAGCTCTGGTGGGGCCACCGGATCCCGGTCTGGTACGGCCCCGAGGGCGAGGTCGTCTGCGTCGGACCGGACGAGCAGCCGCCGACGGGCGAGGGCTGGCACCAGGACCCGGACGTCCTGGACACCTGGTTCTCCTCCGGCCTGTGGCCGTTCTCCACGCTCGGCTGGCCGGAGCAGACCGCCGACCTGGAGAAGTTCTATCCGACCGACGTCCTGCTCACGGGCCACGACATCATCTTCTTCTGGGTCGCCCGGATGATGATGTTCAGTCTGTACGCGATGGACGGCCAGGCGCCTTTCAAGACCGTCGCCCTGACCGGTCTGGTGCGCGACGAGTTCGGCAAGAAGATGTCGAAGTCCTCCGGCACCGCCGTGGACCCGCTGGACTGGATGGACGCCTACGGCGCCGACGCCGTCCGCTTCACCCTGGCCGGCGGCGCCAACCCGGGCGCCGACGTGCCGATCGGCGAGGACTGGGTCAAGGGCTCGCGCAACTTCTGCAACAAGATCTGGAACGCGACCCGCTTCGCGCTGATGAACGGCGCCACCGTCGAGGGCCCGCTGCCCGCGCCGGAGGAGATGACCGCGGTCGACCGCTGGATCCTGTCGCGGCTGAACACCACCGTCGCCAAGGCGGACGCGCTGTACGACGACTTCCAGTTCGCCAAGGTCTCGGACGCGCTGTACCACTTCGCCTGGGACGAGGTCTTCGACTGGTACGTCGAGCTCTCCAAGACCACCCTGGGCAAGGGCGGCCCGCAGGCGGACGCCTCGCGCCGGGTGCTGGGCGAGGTCCTGGACGTCACCCTGCGGATGCTGCACCCGATCGTCCCGTTCGTCACCGAGGCCCTGTGGACGGCGCTCACCGGCGCCGAGTCGCTGGTCGTCGCCGAGTGGCCGAAGGACAGCGGCTACCGTGACGCGGCCGCCGAGGCCGAGATCGCCACGCTGCAGCAGGTGGTCACCGAGGTCCGCCGGTTCCGTTCGGACCAGGGCCTGCAGCCCGCGCAGCGCGTCCCGGCCCAGCTGGAGCTGGCCGGCACCGTGCTGGCCGTCCACGAGGACGCTATCCGCTCGCTGCTGCGGCTGACCGTCCCCGAGGAGGGCTTCGCGGCCACCGCCTCGCTGCCGGTCGCCGGTGCCACCGTCGCGCTGGACCTCTCCGGGACCATCGACGTCGCGGCGGAGCGCAAGCGCCTCGCCAAGGACCTCGCGGCCGCCGAGAAGGAGAAGGCCCAGACCACCGCCAAGCTCGGCAACGAGGCCTTCCTGGCCAAGGCACCGGACGAGGTGGTCGCCAAGATCCGGACCCGCCAGGAGGCCGCAGAGGCCGACATCGCCCGGATCACCGCCCAGCTCGCGGCCCTGCCGCAGGGCTGAGCCGCCCATAGGCCGAGGAAGGGCCGCACCCCGCGACGCGCGGGGTGCGGCCCTTCGGGTTTTCCGGCGCGCGCCGGGTGTGTTCTCTTCGGTGTCCTCTTCCTGCGACTAATAGGGAAGCTGCTACGCCTAATAGAGCAGCAAGATTGCTCCCTTCCGGCGAATATTCATCCTGGACCGGGTGAGGTCTTATTCCGAGCGAATTGATTCCGGTCTTGCCCGCGCGCGTTCGCAGAAGTTTCCAGGTCGGATGTGTACGGTGTGTACGGAGTTTCCGAAGGCATTTCCGCTGAGCGTTCTCGCTGAGCGGCGGACGGGAGGGCATGGCGTGGTGGTGACCGAGGAGTTGGCCCAGGAACTGCCTGCCGAGGCGGTCGAGGAGGCCAAGGCCAGGGCGGCGACACTGCTGCTCGCCTTCCGGCACGGGAACCAGCTCGCTTTCGACCACGAGCTGGACCTGCTGCTGGCGGAGAACGTCGAGCGGGAGGTGACCACCCTGCTCACCTGGATCGCCGCCGAGGCCGTCCGCAAGGCCTACGCGCCGGAGGTCGGCGACCGGGTGCTGCGGGCGATGGCCCGGCGGGCCCCGCAGGACAGCGCGGCGGTCCAGGTGGACGAGGAGACCGCGAACGCCGCCCAGCTGATCGAGGCGGTCGCGGGTGGCCGGGTGAACGAGGTCCGCGGCCTGGTCGCCGCGACGGCGGACACCACCTACCTGCTCGGCGGTCTGCTGCAGGGCGTCGCGATGATGCTGCCGCTGCTGCCCGAGGGCGAACTGGCCGAGATCACCGCGGAGTTGCGCCGCCGGCACGGCGGCACCGCGCACGTCCCGGAGGCCCGGGCCGGGGTCTGACCCCCACGCCCGGCCGCCCGAACGGCCTACGCGGCCAGCGGCACCACGGGCTCCGCGCCGCGCCCGGCCAGTGCGGCGATCCGGGCCGAGGCCAGGCCGTCGCCGTACGGGCTCGGGGCGGCGGCCAGCCGGGCCAGTCGTTCGGGGGTGTCGGACAGCCAGGCGCGGGCCAGCCCGCCCAGCTCCTCGCCGGGCTGCACCAGGGCGGCGAAGCCGGCCTCCACGGCCTCCGGGCGCTCGGTGGAGCGGCGCACCACCAGCAACGGACGGCCGAGCACGGTGCACTCCTCCTGCACCCCGCCGGAGTCGGAGACCAGCAGCGCGGCGTGGTTCGCCAGGCCCAGGAAGTCGCCGTAGCCGACCGGTTCGGTGACGGCCAGAAGCTCCAGCAGGCCGGCCAGCCCGAACCGCTCGACGGCGGCCCGGGTGCGCGGGTGCATTGGGAACAGCACCGGGGTGCCGGCCCGGGCGATCCGGTCCAGCTCGGCGAGCACGGCCCCGAGCGCCTCGGCGGTGTCGGTGTTCTCCGGGCGGTGGACGGTGGCCAGCACGTACCCGGCCGGGCACTGGACCTTGAAGCAAAGCCGGGGCAAAGTGGCGGTTCTCACCCTGGCGACCGTCGTGTTCGCGCCATGACACTCACCCTGTGAGGCCGGGCCGCCACCGCTCCGTAGACTGTGGTCGTGAGCGACAAGGCCGACCCGAACCCGTACACCCTCCGCCCCGCCGAGGGCGACACCGGCGACGCCCTGCGCGACGTCGAACTCGAACTCTCCAAGCGCTGGCCGGAGAACAAACTGGAGCCCTCGCTCGATCGGATCGAGGCGCTGATGGACATCCTGGGCCAGCCCCAGCGGGCCTTCCCGTCCATCCACATCACCGGCACCAACGGCAAGACCTCCACCGCCCGGATGATCGAGCAGCTGCTCAACACCTTCGAGCTGCGCACCGGCCGCTACACCAGCCCGCACGTGGAGACCGTCACCGAGCGGATCAGCCTGGACGGCGCCCCGATCAGCCCCGAGCGCTTCGTCGAGGTCTACCGCGACATCGAGCCCTACGTGCAGATGGTCGACGCCGCCCAGCCGGTGCCGATGTCCTTCTTCGAGGTGCTCACCGGCATGGCCTACGCGGCCTTCGCCGACGCGCCGGTGGACGTCGCGGTGGTCGAGGTCGGCATGGGCGGCTCCTGGGACGCCACCAACGTCATCGACGCCGCCGTCGCCGTGATCACCCCGATCGGGCTGGACCACACCGACAAGCTCGGCGAGACCACCGGCGCCATCGCGGTCGAGAAGTCCGGGATCATCAAGTCCGGCGCCGTCGCCGTGGTCGCCCAGCAGCAGCTGGACGCCGCCGAGACCATCCTGCGCCGGGCCGTCGAGGTGGACGCCACCGTCGCCCGCGAGGGCATGGAGTTCGGCGTGATCCGGCGTGAGCTCGCCGTCGGCGGCCAGCTGGTGACGCTGCGCGGACTCGGCGGCGAGGAGTACGAGGACGTCTTCATCCCGCTGCACGGCGAGCACCAGGCGCACAACGCGGCGCTGGCGCTGGCCGCGGTCGAGGCCTTCTTCGGCGTCGGCGGCGCCCGCGGCGGCCAGCTGGACGCCGACAAGGTCCGCCAGGGCTTCTCCGGCGTCTCCTCGCCCGGCCGCCTCGAGGTCGTCCGCCGCAGTCCCACGATCATCCTGGACGCCGCGCACAACCCGCACGGCGCCCGGGCCACCGTCGCCGCGATCTCCGAGTCCTTCGGCTTCACCCGCCTGGTCGGCGTGATCGGCACCTCGGGGGACAAGGACGTGGCCGGCGTGCTGGAGGCCTTCGAGCCGATCCTGGCCGAGGTCGTCGTGACCCGGAACTCCACCCACCGCGCGATGGACGTGGACGCGCGGCCCTGGCCGTCGAGGTCTTCGGCGAAGACCGGGTCCAGGTCGAGCCGCGGCTCGACGACGCCATCGCCGCCGCGGTCACCCTGGCCGAGGAGGAGGGCGACCTCGGCGGCGCCGGGGTGCTGGTCACCGGTTCGGTCATCACGGTGGGCGAGGCCCGCCTGCTGCTCGGGAGGAAGTGACATGAGGACGCTCTGTTCGTCGACGCTGATCGGCGAGGCGCTGCTGATCATGTTCGCGGCGCTGGTCGCGATGCAGCTCTCCAGCGTCTCGACGGCCACGGTGTGGATCGTCAGCGGCATCGCGATGGCGCTGTGCGTCGCGCTCTGCGGCATGATCAACCGCCCCGGCGCGGTGCAGATCGGCTGGGCGCTGCAGATCGGCCTGATCGCCAGCGGCTTCGTCCTGCCGACCATGTTCGGCCTCGGCGTGGTCTTCGCCGGCCTGTGGTGGTGCTCGGTGCACTACGGCCGCAAGGTCGACGAGTTCAAGGCCGCCCGTGCGGCGGCCGAGGCCCAGGCCGCCTGACGGCTCGGCCGGCCGCCCGCCGGGACGGGCGGAACCGACCGGTCGTTCACGCAAGGTAACCTCTGCCCCGTACCGCATGCCGCACCAAATCCCCAGGAGACGCACCGTGTCCCAGCGCACTCTCGTCCTGCTCAAGCCCGACGCCGTCCGCCGCGGCCTGGCGGGCGAGATCATCAGCCGCATCGAGCGCAAGGCCGGCTGGCAGCTGACCGCCGTCGAGCTGCGCACCTTCGACCGGGAGACCCTGGAGCACCACTACGCCGAGCACGTCGGCCGCCCGTTCTACGAGCCGCTGCTGGAGTTCATGACCTCCGGCCCGTCGATCGCGATGATCGTCGAGGGCGAGGAGGTCGTGAAGGGCATCCGCATGCTGGCCGGCGCCACCAACCCGCTGGAGGCCGGCTCCGGCACCATCCGCGGCGACTACGCGACCATCACCCGTGAGAACCTGATCCACGCCTCCGACTCCCCGGAGTCCGCCGAGCGCGAGATCAAGATCTTCTTCCCCGCGCACGCCTGACCCCGGCGGGCGACGCGCCCGGCAGGACGTTCGTGCCGCCCCGGTCGGGACCATTGACCCGGCCGGGGCATTCTTATCGTGAAATAGGGAACTGGGGAGGCCGACACGGCGTCCCAATCCTGGGAGAAGCGATCACGCTCCGGACAATGGACGTCATGCCCCCACGTCGACGTCCGTACCGCACGGCGTGACTACGATGGACGCGACTCAAGGGCCCGGTAAGGCAGCTCAGCTGGTCTCCGCCCAAGCGTGGGCGCACGCATCCGTCCACCCCCATGAACTCCGAGCCCGGGAAGGCACCCACACCCCATGGCGAGCAACCTGTCGTTCATCGGCCGCGACTTGGCGATCGACCTCGGAACAGCCAACACGCTGGTGTACGTCAGGGGCAAGGGGATCGTCCTCAACGAGCCGTCAGTGGTGGCGGTCAACACCAACACCGGCGGCATCCTGGCGGTCGGCGCCGAGGCCAAGAAGATGATCGGCCGAACCCCCGGCAACATCGTCGCCATCCGCCCGCTCAAGGACGGCGTGATCGCCGACTTCGAGATCACCGAGCGGATGCTGCGCTACTTCATCCTCAAGATCCACCGGCGCCGCTACCTCGCCCGCCCGCGCGTGGTGGTCTGCGTGCCCTCCGGCATCACCGGGGTCGAGCGCCGCGCCGTCATCGAGGCCTCCTCGCAGGCCGGCGCCCGCCAGGTGCACATCATCGAGGAACCGATGGCCGCCGCGATCGGCGCCGGGCTGCCCGTCCACGAGGCCACCGGCAACATGGTCGTCGACATCGGCGGCGGCACCACCGAGGTCGCCGTCATCTCCCTCGGCGGCATCGTCACCGCCCAGTCCATCCGGGTGGCCGGCGACGAGCTGGACAACGCCATCGTCCAGCACATCAAGAAGGAGTACTCCCTCCTCCTCGGTGAGCGCAGCGCCGAACAGATCAAGATGAGCATCGGCAGCGCCTACGGTCTCGAGGGCGAGAAGGACGAGCACGCCGAGATCCGCGGCCGCGACCTGGTCAGCGGCCTGCCCAAGACCGTGGTCATCTCCGCCGCCGAGGTCCGCGCCGCCATCGACGAGCCGGTCAACTCGATCATCGACGCCGTCAAGACCACCCTGGACCAGTGCCCGCCCGAGCTGGCCGGCGACGTCATGGACCGCGGCATCGTGCTCACCGGCGGCGGAGCCCTGCTGCGCGGCCTGGACGAGCGGCTGCGCCGCGAGACCGGCATGCCGATCCACATCGCCGAGAACCCGCTCGACTCCGTCGCACTCGGCTCCGGCAAGTGCGTCGAGGAGTTCGAGGCGCTCCAGCAGGTACTGGACGCCTCCCCGCGCCGTTAGCACCAGCACAGCGAAGATTCCGACACTCAACTGAACGGGCCGCCGCCCGGGCCCCACGGCCCCGGGCGGCCGCCGGGTACGAAGGGGCAGTACCAGCACCGTGAGGGACACACGAGAGAGCCGGCTGCTGCTCATCCTGCTGGTGGCCGTCGCCTTCGCACTGATCACCGTGGACATCAAGGGCGGTGAGGACTCCCCGCTCGGCCCGGCCCGGCACGCGGCCGCCGACGTCCTCGGACCGGTCGAGCGCGGCGCCGCCAGCGTCGTCAACCCGGTCGCCAACACCGTCCGCGCCTTCCGCGACACCGCCACCAACAGCGGCCGCACCGACCAGCTCGCCCGCGAGAACACCGAACTGCGGCAGAAGCTGGCCTCCTCCGACATGGCCGCCGGGCGCACCAAGCAGCTGGACGACCTGCTGCGCACCGCCGGCGCCGGCGGATACACCGTCAAGGCCGCCCAGGTCATCGCGATCGGCCCGGCCCAGGGCTTCTCCTGGACCATCACCATCGACGCCGGCAGCGACGACGGTCTCACCCGCGACATGACGGTCGTCAACGGCCAGGGCCTGGTCGGCCGGGTCACCACCGTCGCCCCGACCACCGCCACCGTGCTGCTCGCCTCCGACCCCGGCTTCTCGGCCGGCACCCGGCTGGAGGGCAGCGGCGAGATCGGCTTCGCCTCCGGCGGCGGAGACAGCCCGATGAAGGTCTCCCTGCTCAACGGCAAGGCGCAGGTGAAGAACGGCGACCGGCTGGTCACCTTCGGCTCGCAGAGCGGCCGCCCCTTCGTGCCCGGCGTCCCGGTCGGCAAGGTCGTCGAGGTCCAGGCCAACGCCGGCCAGCTGACCAAGACCGTCCTGGTCGAGCCCTTCGTCCAGTTCACCCGGCTCGACCTGGTCGGCGTGGTCGTCGTGCCGCCGCGCACCGACCCGCGCGACGCCGTGCTGCCGCCCGCCCCCACCCCGGGGCAGAGCCAGACCCCGGCCGCGTCCGCCCAGCCGTCGGCCACCGCGCCCGCCGCCCCGCCCGCCAAGCCCAATGGGGGGAACTGAGCCATGCGCCTCGCCCGCATCCCCGTCTCCGCCGCGCTGATCCTGCTCGGCCTGATCCTCCAGGTCAGCGTCTTCGGCCGGCTCCAGCTCCCGGGAGCCACCCCGGACATACTGCTGCTCATCGTGGTCGGCCTGGCCATGGTCTACGGGCCGACCGGTGGCTGCCTGGTCGGCTTCGCGGGCGGACTGCTGGCCGACCTCGCACCGCCCTCCGACCACGCGATCGGCCGCTACGCCCTGGTGCTCTGCCTGATGGGCTACGCCGCCGGGCTGCTGCGCCCCGAGCACGGCCGCCAGCGCTCCGTCTCCAGCGCGCTGCTGGTGGTCGGCGCCGCGGCGATCGCCTCCACCCTGCTGTACGCGGTGGTCGGCGCCCTGGTCGGCGACACCGCGGCCCGGCACGTCGGCCTCAGCGGCCTGGTGATCAGCGCCCTGCTGTACGACCTGCTGCTGGCCCCGTTCGTGGTGCCGCTGGTGATGCTGCTCGGCCGCCGCTTCGGGCGCGACCCGGTGGCCGCCAGCGACGACGACCAGAACGGCCCGGGACTGGGCACGCTGGCCCGCTACCGCACCACTCGTGAGGTCTCGGCCGGCCCGTCCTACAAGAAGCGGCGCATCCCCGGCTTCGCGCGGCGCCCGTAACGACCCGTCGAGGCACCTGACCTCCTGACCCTCCCGCATCCCTGGAGCGCACGAGACGTGAGCAACATCCCCGAGACCGGCCGTACCCGGCGGGTGACGATCCGTCTGGTGGTGCTGCAGATCCTGGTGCTGTCGCTGCTCGCCACCCTCGGCGGACGGCTGTGGTACCTGCAGATCCGCAACGCCAAGGAGTACACCGCCAAGGCGACCGGCAACCACATCCGCGAGGTGGTCGAACCGGCCGTCCGCGGCGAGATCCTGGACGCCTCCGGGCGGATCCTGGCCGGCAACGAGACCCGGCTGGTGGTCTCCGTCAGCCGCACCTCGCTGCTCCAGCAGAAGGACGGCGGCAAGGCGGTGCTGGGCCGGCTGGCCGAGGTGCTCGGGATGCCCGCCAAGGACGTGCAGGAGAAGGTCCGGCTCTGCGACGCCAAGACGCCGCAGCCGTGCTGGAACGGTTCGCCGTACCAGCCGATCCCGGTCACCAAGGAAGCGACCACCCAGCAGGCGATGCAGATAATGGAGCGCCGCGAGGACTTCCCCGGGGTCACCGCGCAGCCCACCGCCGTGCGCCGCTACACCGGCGCCGAGGGCGCCAACATGGCCCAGGTGCTCGGCTACCTCTCGCCGGTCACCGACGACGAGGTCAGCAAGACCGCCGACAAGACCGGCCTGGACCGCTACCTGCCGGCCGACCAGATCGGCCGGGCCGGCCTGGAGTCGGTGTACGACCGCGACCTGCGCGGCACGGCCGGCATCACCAAGCTGGAGGTGGACAACCTCGGCCGGGTGATCGGCAACGCCGGCACCGTCGCCCCGCAGACCGGCAACAACCTGGTCACCAGCATCGACGCCCGGGTGCAGAAGGTCGTCGAGGACAACCTGGCGCAGGCCATGAGCGACGCACGGAACACCTTCGACAAGGTCACCAACCGCAACTACGAGGCCGACTCCGGCGCCGCCGTCGTGATGGACGTGCACACCGGCCGGATCATCGCGATGGCCAGCGCCCCGACCTACGACCCCAACCTGTGGGTGGGCGGCATCAGCGGCAAGGACTACCAGTCGCTGACCAGCAAGGACTCCAACTTCCCGCTGCTGAACAGGGCCATACAGGGTCAGTCCGCCCCCGGCTCGACCTTCAAGGTCGTCTCCACCACCGCCGCCGTGCAGGCCGGCTACTCGCTGGACGGCACCTACCCGTGCCCGAAGGCCATGACCATCGGCGGCCGTGAGTTCAAGAACTTCGAGAGCGAGAGCTTCGGTTCCATCTCCCTGGAGAAGGCGCTGGAGGTCTCCTGCGACACCGTCTTCTACGGCCTGGCGTACGACCAGTGGATGAAGGACGGCGGCATCAAGCCGAAGAAGGACGCGGCCGACTGGTTCTTCAAGACCGCCCACGAGTTCGGCCTCGGCGCCAAGACCGGCATCGACCTGCCCTCCGAGGTGCCCGGCCGGGTGCCGGACCGGCAGTGGAAGCAGTCCTTCTACGACAACAACAAGGACGCCTGGTGCGCGCAGGCGCAGAAGGGCGGCAACAGCTTCTCCGACCAGATCGCCAAGGAGAACTGCGTCGACGGCTACCAGATGCGCGCCGGTGACGCGGTCAACTACGCGATCGGCCAGGGCGACACCCTCGTCACCCCGGTCCAGATGGCCCGGATCTACTCGGCGCTGGCCAACGGCGGCACCTTCTACCGACCGACCATCGCCAAGGCCGTGATAAGCCCGAGCGGGGACCTCGTCCGCGAGATCGCCCCGCACGCGGACGCCAAGTTCCCCGGCGACCAGAAGCTCCTCAGCTACATCGACCAGGCCACCGCCGGGGTCATCACCAGCGGTACCGCCGCCTGGAAGTTCAACGGCTGGCCGCAGGACAAGATCGCGCTGCACGCCAAGACCGGCACCGCCGAGGTCGAGGGCAAGCAGACCACCTCCTGGCTGGACACGTACAGCAAGGACTACGCGGTCGTCATGACGATCAGCCAGGGCGGCACCGGCTCCGGCGGCTCCGGCGACGCCATCCGCCGGATCTACCAGGCGCTGTACGGCGTGGACGACAAGGGCAACATCGACAACGGCAAGGCGCTGCTGCCGACGCCGCAGGCCGACCTGCCGAAGTTCAACCCGGACGGCACCGCGATCGTCAAGCCGGCCGCCTACACCGTCGACCCGGCGCAGGGCTCCGTCGCTCAGGCTCCGGCGCCGGCCGCGGCTCCGGCGTTCGCTCCGGCCCCGGCGTTGACCCCGGTTCCGGCGTTGGTCCCGGCCGCGGCCCCGGCTCCGTCGGACGCCGCCGCGGCGGTGGCCTGGGACCCCTCGGCGACCTTCCTCGACCCGGCACCGCCGGCCGGCAGCCCGGCCCCCTACACCGCGGTCGACACCGCGCTCGAACCGACCAACCGTCAGGGAAGGGGACGGGCATGAGCTCCTACGGCTCGTACCGGCAGCTGCGGCTGACCCCCCAGCGCAGCGGGGTCTCCAAGGCCCTGGCCAAGGACTCCCCGCTCTGGCGGCTGGACTGGATACTGCTGCTGGCCGGGCTGGCCCTGTCGGCCGGCAGCTCGATGCTGGTGTGGTCGGCCACCCGCGGGCGCGACAACCTCACCCACGGGGACCCGCAGTACTTCCTCTACCGCCACCTGACGAACTTCGTCATCGGCCTGGTGCTGTGCGCCGTGGTGATAGGGATAGGAGCACGGCGGGTCCGCACCCTGGTGCCCTTCGTCTACGTCGGCGTGATCGTGCTGCTGCTGGCGACGCTCAGCCCGGTCGGCTCGACCGTCAACGGCGCCCACTCGTGGATCCAGCTCGGCGGCGGCTTCTCCGTCCAGCCGGCCGAGTTCGCGAAGATCGCCATCCTGCTGGCGATGGCCGTCGTGCTGTCGGACCAGGTCGACGCGGGGGAGCGGGAGGTCCCCTCGCACCGCGCGGTGTTCCGGGGCCTGTTCTGGGCCTGCCTGCCGATGGGCCTGGTCCTGCTGATGCCGGACGCCGGGTCGGTCATGGTGATGTCCGCCGTCGTGCTGGGCATCCTGCTGGGCTCCGGCGCCGCCAACCGCTGGGTACTCGGCATCCTCGCGCTCGGCGTCGGCGGCAGCATCGCGATCTGGAAGCTCGGACTGCTGAGCCAGTACCAGATCGACCGCTTCGCGGCCTTCGCCAACCCCCAGCTCGACCCCAACGGCGTCGGCTACAACACCGCGCAGGCCCGGATCGCGATCGGCTCGGGCGGGCTGACCGGCAAGGGGCTGTTCCACGGCACCCAGACCGTCGGGCAGTTCGTGCCGGAGCAGCAGACCGACTTCGTGTTCACCGTCGCCGGCGAGGAACTCGGCTTCGTCGGGGCGCTCGCGATAATCGCGCTGGTCGGCGTGATCCTGTGGCGCGCCTGCCGGATCGCCCGCCAGGCGACCGACCTGTACGGGACGATCGTGGCGGCCGGGATCATCGCCTGGTTCTCCTTCCAGGCCTTCGAGAACATAGGGATGTGCCTGGGCATCATGCCGGTCGCCGGCATCCCGCTGCCATTCGTCTCCTACGGCGGATCCTCGATGTTCGCGGTCTGGATCGGCATCGGGCTGCTCCAGGCGGTGCGCAGCCAGCGGCCGGTGGCGGCCTGAGGGTTCGGCGGTCAGGGCCGGTCCGGGGAGTCCCCCCGGACCGGCCCTTTTCCGTGCGGTGAAGTCAGCTTGACGATGCGTCAGATCGGCTGCAGCAGGCAGTCGGCGGCGCTGAGGATCGCCCGGGTCTGGTGGGCAAGCTGCTCCTGGACCGGGACCCAGCGGGCGCCGAAGCGGTTGCGCAGCCGGTCCAGGCTGTCCGCCACGACGGCCCGGGCGCGCTCCCGGGCGGCCTCGGCGGCCGGGCCGCGGGAGTCGGCGAGCAGCCGCAGCAGGATCGAGGCGACCCGCAGCGGCAGCCGGGCCGCGACCAGCCCGGCGGTGGTCGCCCGGGCGGCGCTCAGCTGCCCCGGGCACCACAGCTCCAGCCACTCGGCGGCCACCCGCGGGGCCACCGCCAGGTTGAACTCGGCGGTGCGCGCCAGCGGTCCGTACGCCTCACGGGCCTGCGCCGGGACGCGGGCCAGCAGGGCGGTGAGCTCCTCGGAGCGGGTGGTGAGGTCGCGCGCGGCCTCACCGACGGCCTGCGGCCCGGCCGGGTGGGTGCGGGCGTCGCCGACCGCGTCCACCGCCCACATCGGCACCTCCAGGACGGCGGTCACCGCGCCGCGGCGGGCCGCGTAGGACCAGGTGGACAGCTCGGGCTCGTCCGGCAGCGCCCGGGAGGTGCCCGGGCTGCCGGGCGCCGGCATCAGATAGGTGCCGGGGGCCGGGCTGGTCCAGCCGACGGCGTCGTAGGAGTCCACGTCGAGCGGGATGCCGGCCCGGTCCGCGGAGCGGGCGAAGCGCTCGGCCAGGCCGCCGACCGGGCCGGTCAGCTGGACGAAGGCGCCGCCGAAGTCCACCCCGTGCAGCGAGCACTGGAGGAAGGGGCGCAGCTCGTCGATCAGTCCGGTCAGCGCCACGCTCTCCGGCATCGGCGGGCGGCCGGAGCCGGGGGCGGGCAGCAGCTCGGGCTGCTCCTCGAAGGAGGGGCGGAAGAAGTGCTCGTAGTGGCGGCGCATGGTGAGCGGTCCGTCCAGCCAGCCGGCGTTGAGCGCGGCGCCGTCCGGGTCCAGGCACAGCAGCAGGTGCCAGGACAGGCCGGGCCGGGCCGGGCGCTCCAGCAGCACCTCGGCCAGCCGGACGGCGGCGGCGGTGCCGATCGGCTCGTTCGGGTGCGGGCCGCCGACCACCAGCACGGCGCGCGGTCCGCGGTCCACCGAGAGCAGCAGCAGCGGGCGACCGGCCCGCGAGCGGCCCACTTCGCGCAGTCGGCAGCGGTCCGGGTGGCGCAGGGCGAGCCGCCGGGCCGCGCACTCGGCCTGGGCCGGGGTGGGCTAGCGGGCCGGCCGGGCGTCGAGGGTCCGCGGGGACAGGGGCCGGACCCGCCGACCGGTGTCGGTCATGGTTCTCCTTGCGACCGGTCGTACGGCCGCCGGGGCGCGGGCGTGCTGCGCCGCCGCGGCGGCCGCGCCCCGCGGACGTCGGACTGGCGCGGC
>CBJMI02800__coassemble_531_pt1 | contig 33346 bp, 17 predicted proteins | sample CBJMI02800__metabat2_low_PE_003 | metagenome-assembled genome bin CBJMI02800
GCCCGGGCGAGCAGGGCCGCGAACGGCCACTGCGGCCGCCGCAGCACGTGCTCGCCGCGCAGCTCGATCTCGTCGGCCATGGTCCGCGCCGTCGCGCGGGCCAGGTCCGGCAGTCCGGCGTGCTGCTCCGCCTCGGCGAGCAGCCCCAGGTGCAGCGCCCGCCGGAAGACCGTGCCGGAGCGGGCCGCGGCGTCCAGGGCCCAGCGCATCCGCTGCAGTCCGATGCCGGGTCGGCCGCGGCGCACCTCGGCCCAGCCCAGCAGCACGGACAGCATGTTCTGCCAGTGGCCCAGCTGGCAGCGGACGGTGAGGTCGACCCCGGCGGTGGAGGCCTGCCAGGCCCGTTCCACGTCCCCGTCGAGGACGGCCAGCAGGGCGTCGGCGTAGAGGGCGAAGGTGCGGTCCCACGGCCGGTCGCAGCTGTCCGACTCGGAGAGCTGCAGCAGCTCCTCGCGGTAGCGCTCGGCGGCGGCGTTGTCGCCGAGCAGGACGTGGCTGACGGCCAGGTGGACGCGGTAGTTGATCCTGGGGTCGCTGCGGGACAGGCCCATGAACCGGTCCGGCCGCTCCTCCGCGCCCTGCGCGTCGACCAGCGGGAGCCCGCGTTCCAGTTCGGCGACGGCCTCCTCCAGCCGGCCGGCGGTGAACCACAGCACGCCCTTGCCGTAGCAGGCGGCCGTCCGGGCCTCGGTCCCGCCGCCGTGCTCGGCCGACTCGTCCAGCAGCGCGACGATCCCGGACACCCGGCGCAGGTCGCCGCCGGCCAGGTGCATGATGACCCGGGAGGCCAACAGCGCGGTGGGCCGGGTGTTGTCGAGGGCCTTCTGCAGCACCTCGACCCGGGTGCAGGCGTCGGTGACCGCCGGGGACCCGTAGCCGAGGGTCATCGACAGCAGCCACACGACCCGCTTCTGCAGTTCCAGCTCGGCCGCGACGGACCGGTTCCGGGGCTGGCCGCGCAGTACGTCGATGGCCTGCGACAGCCAGGCGCGCGCCTCGGAGTGCAGCCGCCGGCGCTCGGCGAGGTCGCCCATTCCGACCAGGGGCTGCACCGCCTCGCGCAGGTCGAGTTCCTGCGCCGCCCGGCCACAGTGGTAGCCGATGGTCTCGGCGCAGTCGGTGCGGGCCCTGCCGACGGCGCCGTCGGCCAGCGCGACCGCCACCCGGTGGTGCAGCCGGGCGCGGTGGACCGGTTCGAGGTCGGCGAGCAGCAGGTCCCGCACCAGCCCCTGCGCGAACCGGAAGCCGTGCGGGTCGACCGGATCGGGGCGCAGCAGCCCGCTGTGCAGCGCGTCGTGGATCAGGCCCGGTGGCTCGCCCAGTCCGGTGAGGACGTCGGTGAGCAGCCGGCGGTCCACGGCCGGGCCGATCACCGCGCAGGTCTGCAGCACCCGGATGACGCCCTCCGGGCACTCGGCCAGGCGGGCGCCCAGCACCAGCCGCAGGTCGAAGGAGAGCGGGGCGGCCGGTTCGGCGGGTCCGGTCACGGCGGTGGCGGTCGGCCGCAGCTTGGTGAGCAGGTAGGGGTTGCCGCCGGTGGCGCGGTGGGCGGCCGACACCAGGTCCCAGGTGGGCGGCTCGCCTCCGGTGCGGTTGATCAGGGCCCTGGTCTCGGCGAGCGAGAGCACGTCGAGGTGCAGGTACTCGGCGGCGACCTCCTGGAGCAGGTCGGCGACCGCTCGGCCGAGTTCGGGGCGCTGGGCGAGCCGGTGCTCCCGGACGGTCGCGACCACCAGCAGGTCGCTGTCGCCGAGCTCCTTGGTGAGCAGCTGGAGGAGGGCCAGGGTGCCGGTGTCGGCGAGGTGCAGGTCCTCCAGGAAGAGCACCAGCGGGCGGCGGGCGGCGGTCAGCAGGGCCTGGCAGACGGCGTCCTGGAAGGCCAGGTGCCGGGCGGGGGAGAGCGGCGCCTCGGTGCCCGCGGGGCCCGGCGCGCGGTCCGGGCGCAGCATGCCGAGGGTGTCCAGGACGGGCTCGGGCAGGGTGGCCAGTTCGGCGGCCCTGGTGCGGCGGAGCTTGCGGACGACCCGGGTCCACAGCCAGTACTCGGGGAGTTCGGGGCCGGCGGCGCAGTGCGCCCAGACGGCGTCCAGTCCGGCGGCCGGCAGTCCGCCGGCCAGTTCCTGGAGCAGCCGGGTCTTGCCGACGCCCTGTTCGCCGATCACCAGGACGGTGCGGCCGCGGCGGCCGGGTGCGGTGAGTGCCCGCAGGGTGGCCAGTTCCCGGGTGCGGCCGATCAGCCGTCCGGCTGGTGCGACGGCCGGGGCGACGGCCGCCGGGGTGGGGGAGGGGGCCGACGCCGGTGCGGGGCGCGGCGGTTCGGGCACGGCGGCGGGGGCGGGGGTGAGCGCCGGGGCGGGGCCCGGGACCGCCGGGCCCGCGGTGGGCGTCCGCAGCGCGTCGACGTCGGCGACCAGGGTGAGGCGGGGGCGCAGGGCGGCCGGGGAGGCGGTCCGCCCGCCCGCGTGCACGAGGTCCTGACGCAGGATCGCGCCGTGCAGCTCCTGGAGTTCCTTGCTGGTGTCGGCGCCCAGTTCCTCGGCGAGGTGGGCCCGGATCCGTTCGAAGGTCAGCAGTGCCTCGGCGGGCTGGCCGCAGTGGTACTGCGCCAGCATGAGCTGGCAGCCCAGCCGTTCCAGCATCGGGTTGCGCCGGACCTCGTCGTCGAGTTCGCGCACCACCTCGTCGTACCGGGCCAGGCCGAGGCTGGCGTCGGCCCAGGTCTGCAGGCCCACCAGGCGCAGCTGTTCGAGCCGGGCGGACTCCAGTTGGGCGAAGTCGTAGGCGGCCAGTTCCCCGTACGGGGTGCCGTGCCAGAGGCCGAGCGCCTCGTCGACGGTGCCGCGGGCCGCGGCCAGGTCCCCGCGGGCGAACTGCTCGCGCCCGGCCTCGACGGCGGACTGGAACCGGCTGGCGTCTATGCAGTCCCGGTCGACCTCCAGGACGTAGCCGGGGGCCTGGTACCGCAGGGCCAGCAGCCTGTCCTTGGAGTGGACGGGCGAGTGGCCGTCGATCGCCTTGCGCAGCCGGGAGACGTACGACTGGAGGGTGCCGACGACGGCCTGCGGCGGTGAGGAGCCCCAGATGGCGCTGACGATCCCGGAGACCGACACCACCCGGCCCGCGTTGATCAACAGCAGGGCCAGCAGGGCCCGTTGACGCGGCGGGCCCAGGTCGAGTGCCCGTCGGCCGGCCAGCACGGACATCTGTCCCAGCACCCTGATCGGTGCGGGGCTCCGTAACACGAGATCGGAAGCGGCGTTGTCGACTCGGCTCATCTCATCACATCCCGTCAGGCAAGACAGCTGGTGCATCCGCCGTGACCGCCGGGGTGAGCCGGGGCACGGCGTGATTCGGGTAATGTCCGAACATGGCCGGGGATGTTGCAGCGGCCGGCCGTGCGGGGGTACCGACGGCGGGGCCTCAGGGGAGTCGCCGGTTCCGTGGGGTCGCCGTTCCCTGCCGTCACCGACGGTTGCCGGTCCGGCGGTGCTGGGGGGAGCTGGGGAGGGCGCGGAAGCCGTCGACGGGTGTGGTCTCGGGCGCAATCAGGCCGGGCGTCTGGACGGGGCGCTGCGCGGACGGCGTGGAGTGGTGATGGCGGGGCCTCCCTCGGCGTGACCAGCCGCGATCCGTCTGCGCCCGATGCAACGGCACAGCGCTTTGCTGGTCATGTCACTGTCATGTGAATCATGAACGCTGGCAGGCTACCCCGGATCGGGCGACGGTGAAACCCGCCATCGGACCGGAAGGTTCCACCTTCCGGACGACTACGGACGGTGATGGCGGGTGGGCGCGCGCCGGCTCCCCCCGCGCGGTCGTCCACGGGAGGAGCCGACGGGCCGTCGGGAGCGCGGCCCCGCAACCGGTCGGGGCGGCGGCCGGAGCCGGATCAGGAGTGCGTGACGCCTGCCCCCTCGCCGAGGACGGCCCCGGCCCGGCGCTCCCCGCGCAGCCGGGCCAGCAGCAGGTGACAGCCCGCGCAGACCACGGCCAGGCACAGGCAGGCGCCCCACACCGCCGTGGTGCCGGACGCCTCGATCACCCGCGCGCTGAGCACCGGGGCCAGGGCCACCGACACGCTCCAGACCGACAGGAACCAGCCCTGGTAGCCGCCCTGCCGGTCGGCGGGCGACAGTGCGGCCACCAGCGCCATGCACGTCGGCCAGACGACGATCTCGCCGAGGCTCCACAGCACGACGGTCGCCCCGTACCCGACGGTGCCGTGCACGGCGGCCGTCAGCCCCATGCCGAGACCGGTCACCACGGTCGCCACAGCCAGCGCGTGTTCCGGCCGGAGCCGCCCGGCCAGCCGGGTCAGCGGGAGCTGGAGCACCGCGATGACGAGACCGTTCATCATCATCGCCGCGCCGTAGTCGGCGGCCGAGAGACCGTCCCCCGTCATCGTCAACGGCAGTGCCACCAGAGGCTGTTGGAACATCAGGCCGAGCATCAGCACCGAACCCAGCAGGACCGGGAAGCCCGGCGAGCGGTGCCGCGGGCGCTGCGCACCGGCCGCGTCCGTCACCCCGGCGCTCTCCGGCGGCAGGCGGGTCTCCGGCACCCGCAGGTACACCATGACGCCGGCGAGCAGATTGGCCACCGCGTTGACCAGGAACAGCAGCAGGAATCCGTGGGAGGCGGCGAGCCCGGCCGTCACGGCGGCCACCGAGAAGCCCAGGTTGGTGGCCCAGTAGATCAGCGAGTACGCCCGCGGCAGATCCTGCGGGGCCACCAGGTCGGCGACGGCCGCCGCGCGGGCCGGGCGGGTGGCGTTCAGGCCGACCCCCACCGTGAGGGTGAACAGCAGGACCGGCACCCGGCCGTGGGCCAGGCCCAGCCCCAGCATGCCCGCGACGGTGAGGACCTCGCTCGCCAGCAGCACCGTCCGCCGCCCCACCCGGTCCGCCAAGATGCCGCCGAACAGCGAGGCGATCCCGCTGCCCACCCCGAACGTGGTCAGGGTCAGGCCGGTGAAGAAGACCGAATAGCCGCGCACCGTGGTGAGGTAGATCGCCATGAACGGCACCACGAAGCCGCCCGCCGAGGTGACCAGCGTTCCGCCCCAGAGCCACCAGAACGGCCCCGGCAGCCCCCCCGGTGCCCCGGCCGACCGGAGCGGCACCTCAGCTCCGCCCGTCGTACTCGACCCTGAGGGTCCGCGCCAGGTGGTCGCGGAACTCCACCGCCGCGACGTCCGACGCGTGGTGCGACAGCACGATCGCCGGGTACCCGGACCAGTCCGGGTACGGCCGCAGCAGCGCGCCGGGGCCGACCGTCCGTACCACGTGGTCCACGCACGGCTCCTTGCGCACCTCGTCCAGCCCGTGCACCCGGGCGATCCGGCCGCCGCCGCCCACCGGCACCAGGTACGCCGCCGCGTGCCCGGTGCCCACCGGCTCCGTGCTCCAGCACTCGGGCTCCCGGCCGAGGTGGATGCGGACCGCCTCCGCCGCGAGGTCGATCCCGCTGCTGACGTGCACCAGGTGGTGCATGAACCCGCCGCCGCCGATCCGCGCCCCCATCTCCAGCAGCACCGGCCGGGTGCCCGAGACCAAGCGCAGCTCGGTGTGGGTGGTGCCCTCGGTGACGCCGAAGGCGTGGTGCGCACCGACCACCTCCCGCTCGACGGCCGCCAGGACGTCCGCCGGGAGCCGGGCGGGAGCCCGCAGCGTGGTCTCCTCGAAGTACGGACCGTTCAGCTCCCCCTTGTAGCTGACGGCACAGACTCGGACCCGGCCCCTGTGCACCAGCGACTCGGCGGAGATCTCGGGGCCGTCCAGGTACTCCTCGACCAGCACCCCGGTGCCGTCGGCGGCCCCGTCGTCGTACCCCAGGTGGGTGTCGCACAGCGCCCAGGTGGTGCGCACCGCCCGCTCCAGCTCCCCGGCGGAGTCGACCCGGATCACGCCCAGGCTGGAGTAGCCGTCGGCCGGCTTGACCACGACCGGGAAGCGCAGGCCCACCGCGTCGGCCCAGTCGTCCGGGTGACCGACGGCGACGAACCCGGGCACGGCCAGACCGGCGGCGGCGAGCAGCCGGCGCATGCTGCGCTTGTCCCGGACGGCCGCCGCGGCCTCCTCGGTCAGGCCGGTCAGCCCGAGCACCCGCGCGGCCCGGGCGACGAAGGGGACGACCTTCTCGTTGCCCGCCATGATCCCGTCGAACGGCTGGCGGGCGAACCGCTCCACCAGCGCGGCCACCGCCGCGTCGGGATCCCCGTCGACGTCCAGCGGCAGGAGTTCGACCACCCCAGGGGCCTTGCGGGCCCGCTCGGGGTCGTCGTCGCCCCGGGGCGCCAGGATCAGATCGACGCCGGCGCGCTCCGCGCCTTCGAACACCCAGGGAAGAGCGGAGAACTGGCCGACCAGGACGAGTTTCGGACGCTGCCGCATAGGGATCTCCGTACGAGAGTGTGGGATGTGTCGGTGCCCGGTGACCGGGCGCCCGCCACAGCCGCTCGACGGCCCGGGTCGCGGGCCGCGTCCGGGCGGCCGCGCGGAACACGACCAGCCTTTCCCGGCACTCTTGGCGGATCCTTGCAAACGGTTTGACGCCCGCCACTCGCCGTTCACCCTCACCCACCACCCGCCCGCCGCGCCCCGTCGGGACGTCGCAGGACCCCCCCGGAACCGTCAGTCCAGGATGCACAGCAAAGCTGTACAGTTCAACCTGAAGGTTCCAGCGCGGAGGACATGGACGAGTCCACCGCGGTCGACACCCCGTCCGGGGGTCAAACAACTTCCCAATGAGTGGTGTGCATCGTGAAGTGGCAGGTCACGGGTTCTGGTGTGCGTTGGCGTCGGCGTGCTCGGGCTGGTCATGGGGGTGTGACTTCGGTGTAGATCGTCGGTCAGCGGGCGACTTCCCGGTTCGTCAGGACCAGCAGGGCCCGCACCAGCGCGGTCGCCCACTTCGGGTCGGTGCGGGCCTTGCCGAGCACGCGCCAGTTCTTCAGGTGCGCGAAGCCGTGCTCGACCGGGGCCCGGACCGCGGCCAGCGCCTTGTTGGACAGCTTCTGCCCCCGGGTAAGGGGCCGGTTGCGGGCCGCCTTGTAGCCGGTGATCACCGCCGGGTCGGTGTCCGGGGCGCTGTCGTCGAGGCCGACGAAGCCCAGGTCGGCGATCGCGCCGAGGCCGGCCGCGCGCAGATGGGCGGTGAGTTTGTCGTGGCGGCAGGCGGTGATCTCCGAGGTGCGTCCGGGTCGGACCGCGGAGACCCATGCCAGGCGGCCCTTGTCGTCGGTGAGTGCGATCACGAGCAGTCCGTGGCATTTGTGCTTGCCGGAGTAGTTCTTCCGGTTCTCGGTCCCGGTGCGGCGGCGGGTGCGTACCAGGGAGCCGTCCAGCAGGACAACCCCGCCACCCGATCGGGCGATCTTCTTGAGCGCGCGGTCCAGGCGCGGGGCGCGGGCGGCCAGCAGGCCGACGACCTCGCGCACCCACCGGGTGACGGTGGTGCGGTGCACCCCGTTCCCGCCGGCCAGGTCGCCGGGCCGCTGGTCACAGCGCAGCACGGCCAGCACGATTCCGGCGATCTTCCCCGCGGACAGGGCCCGCCACCGGGATCCGATCTTCTTGCAGTGGCCGCGTATCAGGTCGGCGAGCCAGTTCAAGGTGGCGCTCGACAGCGGCAGGCGGGCGGTGTGGACAAGACCTTCGGGGCCCTCGACGAGACCGTTGTTTTTCTTCACACCAAACTCAACTGCCGCCGGGGGCCCTCCGGTTACGCCCCTGCGGCGTGCAGGGCCGGGACGGCTACAGCCGTGCGGTGAACTTCCCGTCCGCGTTTGTGCAGCCAGCCGACCCTGTTGCCCATTCGGGTTGATCAGGTTTTCGTGGCGAGGTTGATCTCCAGGCGGGCGAGGTGGCTGGTGTGGGAGCGGTCGAGGGCGCGGTCGTTCCACCAGGCGTCGAGGCGGTGGAGGTTGAGCGCGCAGGCGCCGGTGATGTGTTCGAGTCGGGTTTTGTCCGGTTCTGGCTCAAGTCTTGTGGCGCTGACACGCTGCGTTATCGAGGATGGCCAGCCACGGAAGGACCTTCGCTATGCCCCCAGAGGCACGGTTCCCCAGGGGTCGAGGCCCATACTGCGCCAGCGGCGCCCGTCCCGGCTGTGGACGAACCGCGAGCCCTCGTAACGCAGATCGCTGATCCAGAAGTCGGGGATCTCGCGCTGCACGTACTGGTGCAGGAGTTCGACCATCCCGCAGTCGAAGCGCATCCAGCACTCGGGTGGTGCCCAGTGGCGACGGAAGATGACCGTCGTCCATTGGTTGGGATCGGGGTCAGAGGCGTACCAGCACAGTAGATCGGCGTCCACCGTGCCGCCCCATGCGATCAGCAGGTCGGGCCCATCGAAGTCCTCCTCCTCGGCCGTGTAGCAAGCCGTATCGGTCTCCTCCTTCACTGGGAAGGGTGGGTTGGGGTAGACCTCGGAGACAGGAGGATCCACGTAGAGGAAGTTGTCGAACGTCCCCTCGCCGTAGACCTGCATGAAGGCTCGGTAGTCGTCGGGGAAGCCGTGGTCGTACTCGGCGGTCATGTGCGACCAGTCGATGGCGTTCCCGCCGCTGGCCGGTGGGGCGACCAGAGGCCGAAGCCTGCGAATCATCTGAAACGCAGAGGACGTGCCCTCGGACTCGCTGCCCACGTCGATCTCCTGATCACCTGTGCCGAATTGCCGCGACACGGCGCGCGAATGTGACCATAGCCGAGCCAGGGACGCGGGTGCCATCATCAGCCGAGCAGTGCGGCTCCGACGTGGTTTTGCTGGTCAGCTGGACGCTGATCCTTACCTGGACGCTGATCCTCACCTGGACTTGGAGCATCAGACCTGCGGGCCCTCTGAAGCTGGTCACGCAGCGTCAGGCCAGAAGGACGCGCTTGCGTAGGAGGGCGAAGCTGGCTCGCCCGAACATTTGTCGCTTCAGCATCTTGATCCGGTTGACGGTGCCTTCGACGGGGCCGGAGTTCCAGTGGGTGGTCAGTCCGGGGGGTCGACACCGTTGCGCAAACAGTGCAGGACCAGGGGGCGTGATTGTCGCCGGCGCCTCCGACCTGCCGGTCAGCCTGATCAAGCCTTGGGCCGAACGCATCGCCGCCCGGCCCGAGTCGGGCACGTGCCTGTGGCCCCAACCCGTACTGGACGCGGACGGTCCGCGCTTCGGAGCTGAACTCGGTCTGGAGTACGGCGAGACGCGGGCCGCCTGGCTCGCCTTCGACGACCGGGACCGCGAACCCAACCTGCGGCTCCTCGCCATCCTCCGCGGCGTGCACGACCTGCGCACCCTCGGTGGAGGCCACGACCGTGACGGCCACCGTCGCACTGTGCCCCAAGCGGTGTGGCACGGTCTGCTCGCCGAGGAGACCCTTGACCTCGAACCGTTCGAGCCCGCGACCGGAGACCGGCGGCGAAGGGGAAGCGGCATCCCGCTCGGTGTCCTCGCGGACGTCCAGATCTACACCACGAACGCCAACCCGCGGATCCAGGGCAAGGGCCACTCGCCCCTGTGTCGGCATTCCAACGAGCGTGGCGTCGCGGACGACGACGACCTCCTGGCTCCCGCAGACCTCCTCGGCCGCGAGGACCTCGACTACCACTGGTGCAGCAAGTGCGGCGGCTACGCCGTGCGTCGGCTTACCGATACCCAGCTGTCGTACTACCGCGCGGCGCACCGCCTCCACGAGATCGCCCGGGACCTCGACCGAGAGCGGGGCGGCGAGCGCCTCGACCCAGAGAAGGTCACGGAACAGCTGCGCGAGCTGGCCAACTGGCATCCGGCGGGCCAGGATCCCTGGTACACGAGCGGATCCCGGCGCTGGTGGCGCATCGCCCGTGACCTCCAGGACAAGGCCGAGGCCGCCCGCCGTCACGACACGCCATGACCGTTCATCGCTACCACTCCGCACCAGCCCGAGCACCCGAGAGCACCCCACGCATGGACCTCACGCCTACCACTGCCACCTCGCCGCACGCCGCTGGCCCGCGCCTGCTCGTCCGGCTCACCGCACCGCTGAGGCGGGCGGGCTGGGCAGACGGCGAGATCTGGGGCGAGAGTGACGAGGCCGACGAAGACCCCAAGACCGTGCCGGCCACGATGGAGCTGTCCCGCTCGAACTTCCACATCAGCGTCCACTGGGACCCCGAAACGGCCCTACTCACCGTGGACGACCCGACCGACGGGTGGGGCTGGGGCGGGGACGAGAGCCTACCGCCCTTGTTCCCGCTCGACGACGACCTCGTCATCGACCTCAGCGGACACCCGACCCAGGCCGCGAAGGCGGAAACCGCACGCCGGGCCTTCGCCGAGGCGGGACTCCTCGACGCCACCCGCATCCACCTGCCCGACATCGCCAGAGGTCTGCGCCACGACCTGGTCACGCTGCTGTGGGCCGACCACATCAGCGACGCGATCAGTCGCCACCGGGGCGGCGACGACGGATCCGCGGCGATCGCGGCGCTCGGGGAGGAGTTCTCCTGGCGGGCGGGTGCCGGCCTGCGCGCCTACCCGCTGATCGTCCCGGACCCCGTCCCCTCCGCGGCCGCCCGCGGTATCGCCGAATGGTGCTGGCGTCGCGAGAGCGACGTCGAGGAATGGCACTTCAAGATCCGCGACATCACGATGGCCCGCGCCAACATCGCCGCCACCCGCGCCGTCCTGCCCCACGTCCACCCCGAAGGCGTCGACTGGCCGGCCGTCCGCCTCGCCCTCACCACACCCGCCCGCCGACTCGCAGACGGCAGCGTGCTCAGCGACATCTTCGAAGAAGGCTGGGCACCGATCCTCGCCTCCATCCACCGCCAGATCGACTTCTGGCAGACCGCCGACGAAACCCTCGGACCGGACACCGTCCTGCGGCTGCTCACCCTGCACGGCTCCCGTACCGAATCCGTCGGCGAATGGTGGGGATCCGGCTGGTACGAGACCGCTGCCCGCCGCGCTGTCGCCCGCGCTGCGAACAGCGGCGGCCTCCCGCCCGCCTTCCCCGACGCCGAGCGGCTCGCGGACACCGCAGCCTGCCACCCCGACCTGCTCGACGACGACACGTTCGCCTGGCTCACCGAGGCCGTCTGGAAGGAGGAATCCCTCCGACGTGACGCCCTGCTGCCGGTTCCCGTCGCGCTCACCCTGCCGGACTGGGCAGCACAGGACTTGCTCGCTCTCCTCCAGCCGGGCACCGACGAAGAGGAACCCGACCGCGCCAAGACCAGTGGCTCGTACCCGGCCGATCGGCGGCCGGGTACGAAGGCCTGACTCTAGACGCTCACGCCGCCTTGCCGAAGTGGTGGCCGACTGATGAACCGGGCGGGCCGGCGATCGACTTCCCGGAGTCATCACCTGTGCCGCGGGGCGACTCCCGCCAGACGGCCTTGGTTTTTACAAACCGAGGCGTTTCCGGAACATTGGCTGACTGCCAGTCAGGATGGTGAAGCGCCGCATAGTGCGGTTGCAGTGTCAGTAGCAGCCGCAATCGTTGCTCCGGTAGGGCGCGCGACGAACCGCAGCAGTTCAAGCCAGCTTCCCGAATTCGGTTCAGTGCTAGAGGAGTTGGTCGATGTCGAAGACGGCTGTCACCGGTGCGTGGTCGCTCCAGCGTTCGGCATGGGAGGCGGGGCGTTCGACGTAGGCCTCGATGGCGGTGTCCGCAAGTTTCTGACTTGCCATCAGATAGTCAATCCTCCAAGTCGCGTCGCTGTCGAGTTGTCAAAGGCTCGTGGTGGTGTGGGCTTCCAAGGCTGGCCACCCTGACCGAGCCGCTCCGGGAAGACATCGCGCCGGCAGTCGAGGGCCTGGATGCGCCCGGTCCTCACCTTGATCTTCGACGGCTCAGGCGGCCCGCTGCTGCGCCGCCGAGTTCCCTGATCGATGGTCTCCGGACCCTGGGGTCTCAGTGGACGTTAAGTCCGTTTCTGTTAGCGGCCTCGTCCGGGTTGGGTGAGGAACCCTTGGCGCGTGAGGCGTCCGAGGCGGCTGCGGGTGATGTTGACGGACGCCTCGTCGGTGTGGGCATGCCGAGGAGTTCGTGCAGCTCGCGTGCCCGGAATTCCTGGTCGGGGTGCTGGTGGGGCTAGCGAGACCGAGGCGGCCACACGACTCGGACCGTTCAGCTACCAGTGGTAGTGCTATGGTCACCTAGGGTATCGGTGGGGCCTTCGTGATAGCGCCCCAGGTCGCCAGGTGCCGGCCCGGACGGCAACCGATGCGCCACGGCCCGAAGGACTTCAGCGGATCTTAGGGGTCCGGACGCTCCTGTCAGTCCGAGCCCATCGGTCGTCAACAGGAAGGCGGACACGGTGAGCGACGAGAATGCGCAGCTGATCTACGGCCAGGGGGAAGAGGCGTGCCCCGAGGGGAGCTTCTGTCTCTACCGTGCCACCAACTTCAACATCGGTCAGGCCCCGGGAGTCGGCGACAAGATCCTGGCCATCCCGGTGGGCTCGCACGTCAACGACTTCTCCGTGTACGGCTTCGACCACAGCGGCGACGGGGTGAGCAGCGTCGTCAACCGCACCGGCGAGGACAACGCGCTCTTCTCGGCCGCCGACCAGCGGGGGCATTCGCTGCCGGTGGACCGCAGGTCCTCGATCGCGGACCTGCGGCGGATCGCGATGGCTGACAGTCCCAACGGCACGTGGAACGACCAGCCGCAGTCGGCGCTGGCGGCTCCCTTCCTGGGGAACCTGATCGTCGAGCAGTCCTTCCTGAGTAAGTGGCAGGACTGGGAGAGTCAGAAGTGGATCTACTCCTACCGGATCACGGTGAGGGCCGCCGAGACGCGCGTCGTGAAGTGGGCGCTCGGCTTCGGTGACCTGCCCGAGGGAACTGCCCTGTACAAGGGCTTCACCGAGGTCTTCTGGGGCCAGATCCTGCGGGACGGTACCGAGGGTAGCGTCCTGCTCGGCTCCCCGGCGGGCGGCGGACACACCATCGACCCCGGCACCGACCTCGCCATCGACATCCAAGTCCTCTACGCGAAGGAAAGCTCCGCCCAGGAACACCTCACGAGCTTGAACGCCCAGCAACTGGGCTAAGCGCAGACGCCACCGAACCGCCCGGCCGTGGGCCGTTCCGCCAGGACGGCCCACGCGTCACCCCATCCACCCCCTGCCGTCGTCCAGAACTGCTGTCGGACACGGCGCGGGCCGGCGGTGGGGATGAGCGGAGTCGGGCTGAGCAGCCACTTCTTTGGTGCTGGGCGCGCCCGGGTGGCGTGTGCGCGGTGCGGCAAGACCGCTCCTCCTCCCCGTCGAGCCTGTTCGCGGAAGGGCCGGCCGCAGTTCACGCCCTCCCTGCGCCCGGCGATCGGCCAACTTCAGCGCGCCGCATAGGAATCGTCTTGCAGATCGGGTTTCGTGTGGCGTGTTCCTGGCGAACTATGTCAACCATGGGCTTATCTCCGGTCGTCGATCACCCTGCCGTCGCTGTCTTCCGTGAACCCCGAGGCGGGCGGCCCGTTCCGGTGCTGGGTCCGCGGGTTGATGCCGAGGCGCAGCATACTGCGCGTGTGTTGGCCGGGGTTGCGACTTATGCCGGACCTGTCGAGCGGACCGCAGCGCTGCGCCAGGCCGCCGCGGAAGTGGGTGAGTTGGTGGCCGCGCTGACGGCTCTGGCTCCGGCCGTGGCCGGGGAGGACATCCCGGCGGAGTCGACCAGTCAGGCGTACTTCCGGGTCCGTGAGGTGGAACTCTCGGATCAACAGGCCGCCCTGCACGGGGCTTTGGTCATCCACCGCGGTTTGGAAGACCTGTGTGATGCCTCGCTGTCGGGCGCCGATCTGGCGTTGGAAGTCACCGGGATGCGGCAGGCGGTGCTCGACCTCACCGGCGCGGCGCCGGGCGGCGACGCTGAGCCCGTCCCGCCGGTGGCTGTTCCCGAGTCTGGTGTAGGGGCGTCATTGGAGACAGTATGGAGTGCCCGGTGGCTGATCGGGCACCAGGTCCATGTCCTGTTCAACGTCTGCGCCGCGGTCGCCGTGGCCGACGCCGCCCGCCACCTGCGGCACGGCGACGGCGATGCCGCGCTGGGGCGGCTGGCGGACGCGACGGTGTACGTGCGCGGCTTCCCTGCGGCCATGAACCACGCCAGCACGATCCCGGCCGACTACTACATGGCGGCAATCCGCCAGACCATGGCGCCCCCGTCGACGGACATCCCGCTCAGCGGGCGCCAGCACCGCGGGTACAAGCTGTTCCGGGCGGCGATGAAGGACCTGCTGTCGCTACTTCCCGACTCCTATGAGCAACTAGCTTGCAAGTCAGTGGAGTTGGCCGATGCGCGGGGTGCTCTCCTGGAAGCCGACATCGTGGACGCCGAACGGCACGTCACCCTCGCGTACTCGATGGTGCACCTGCGCCGTTCCATCGCCCAGCGACCCGAAGGCCCTGACAACGCCGTTGCGGAACTGCGGCTCATGCGCCACCGCCGCGCGGGCCAGTACGCCCCCCTGATCCGGTTCGGGGACCACTACATCGCCGACGCCGTGGCCGGCCTGCGCCACTCGTAAGGCCGCGCGCCCACCGTTCGCACTCCCGGCAGGAGAACTGATGCCAGGCACCACACAGAACACTGCCGTAGCCGCCGACTGGAACCTGGATCCGGCCGATGCCGGCGCGTGCGAGCGAATCGCCCGCACCCTGTGCACCGGCGGGCACGACCAGGTCGACAGCCCCGAGTGGCTGGCACAGGGCCGGGACGCCTGGGACGAACTCCCGTTACCACTGCGCCGCGCGGTGCGCCGGTTCCGCAGGCACTCGGGCCCGCACGGCACCCTGGTGATCGGCGGCCTGCCCGTCGACCAGGCGAGCCTGCCGGTGACACCGGCCGTACCCGGCTCGGTCCAGCGTCAGGCCACCGTCCCGGCCGCGCTGCTCACCATGCTGGCCTGCGGGCTCGGTGAGCCGCTCGCCTACCAGGCCGAGAAATCCGGCGCCCTCGTGCAGGACGTCGTGCCCGTACCCGGGCAGGAAACCTTCCACGGCAACGCCGGATCGGCACCCCTGTCCTTCCACACCGAGAACGGCTTCCACCCCCACCCGCCCGACTACGTGGTCTTCCTGTGCCTGCGCGCCGACCACGACGGGACCGCCGGCATGCGCGTCGCCGGCATTCGCCAAGCGCTGCCGCTCCTCAGCCCGGCCGGCCGCCAGGTGCTGTTCGCACCGGAGTTCATCACCACACCACCACCCTCCTTCGGCCCCCACGCCGCGGGCGGGGTCGAAGCCGAGCCCCGGCCGGTGCTCTCGGGAGCCGTCGAGGATCCCGACATCCGCATGGCCCAACTCGTCACCACCCCGCTCACCCCTCGGGCCGCCGCCGCACTGGCCGAGTTCGGCCGCGCCTGCGAGGCGACCGCCCGCACCCTGCGCCTGACGCCCGGCGATCTGGTCGTCATCGACAACCGCGTCACCGTCCACGGCCGCACCGCCTTTCACCCCCGCTACGACGGAGCGGACCGCTGGCTGCAACGCACCTACGTCACCACCGACCTGCGCCGCTCCCGTGACCACCGCCCCGACGACGGTCACGTACTCGCCCGCTGACCAGCCCGGAGTGAAGCAGCCAGCAGAGACCCGTTGCCGTGCGGGGAGGGCTTTTCGAGTACCTGGTATCGCTTATTGCTCACGCCCGGGCGCACGTCCGGCCCGTTGGCGGCACTCGCAAGCTCGGCCTCCCGCGCGGAGAGGACGGAGGAGGTCGAGGGCGCGGACGACAAGAGCGCGGCGACGGGTTCCCGGGCGACAGCGAGAACCCCGTGCCCAGCCAGGTAGGACCAGGCCGCTGGCCGGCTGGATCGTGGAGAGGATCGTCCGCTGACGCCCACGGGCTCGGGCAGTGCGGCGCCCCGGGTCAGGAGCCCGGGGCGCCCCCCTGTGGGTCGGTCAGCAGCAGCCGTGCCACTGGTAGTCGGTCGGGACTTCGAGACCGGGGTCGGGGTCGTCGCTGCTCAGGGCGGCGACGGAGTAGATGGTGGTGCCCTGCTTGATGGTCTCGGCGACCGTGATGTCCTTGATCTCCTCCGGCGGGATCGTCAGGGGGTTCGCGGAGAGGATCACCAGGTCGGCGAGCTTGCCGACTTCGATGCTGCCCTTGCGGTCCTGCTCGAAGTACTGGTGGGCGGCGTTGATGGTGATGGACTTGACCGCGTCCAGGGCCGACACGCACTGCTCGGGCCCGAGGACCACCTGGTCGGTGCGGGTGCGGCGGGTGACCTGGCTGGACAGGATGGCGATCGAGTTGGGCAGGGCCACCGGGGCGTCGTGGTGCGACGTGTAGACCATTTGCCGGTCGACGGCCCAGCGGGCGGGGGAGATGGTGGCGGCCCGCTGCGGCCCGAGGACGGTCTTCCGGTACCAGTCGCCCCAGTAGTAGGTGTGCATGGAGAAGAAGGACGGGATGACGCCCAGGCGGGCGAAGTCGTCGACCTGGTCCTCGCGGGCGGTCTGGGCGTGGATCGCCACCGTCCGCCGGTCGCCGGGGCCGGCCTCCTCGGTGGCGGTCTCGACCGCCTCGACGAACTGGTCGATCGCGGCGTCCCCGTTGACGTGCGCCAGCACCTGCCAGCCCCTGGCGTACGCGGTGCGCACCTGGTTGAGCACGACTTTGGGATCGTCGATGGTGGGGTAGCCGCGGTAGCCCTCGGGCGTGCCCTCCGGACGCTCCTTGTAGGGTTCGGTGAGCCAGGCGGTCCGGCCCTGTGGGGAGCCGTCCAGGTACATTTTCACCCCGGCCGCCCGCACACCCCGCTGGTACTCCTGGCTCGCGCCGACCGGGTCCGCCTCGGGTGAGTCCGTCGCCTCGTCGGCCCGCGCGTACGCGACGACGTCGATCTTGAAGGGCACCACGGCTGCGGCATCCCGCAGGGCCTTCAGGTTCTGCAGCGTGGCACCGCCCTCCTGGACGGTCGTGAAGCCGAAGCTCGCGGCTGACGCCACGCCCTTGCTGAAGAGGGCGGCCAGCGCGGTCAACGGCAGGCCCTGAGTGGCCTTTTCGGAGGCCGGGCTGAAAGCGGTCTCCTCCAGTACGCCGCTGGGCTCGCCGAACGGCCGGGCAAAGGGATCGGATTGGCGGCGGATGACGCCGCCGTCCGGATCTGCGGTGGCCCTGTTGTAGCCCAACTCCTGAAGGCCGCGGCTGTTGACCGCCCCGAGGTGGAAGGACTGGTGGATGGCCAGCACCGGCCGGGTGGTGGACACCGCGTCGAGATCCTCGCGGGTGGGGTGGCGGCGTTCGGTGAGCATGGCGTCGTCGTAGCCGAACCCGATGATCCACTTGGAGAGGAGGCCCACCGGGGTCTTCGCCCAGGCGCGCAGCTTCTCCTGGAGCGAGGCGATGTCGGTGACGTCGCCGTCCGGGGCGGCCAGCAGATTGGCGAGCGTGGCCTGCAGTCCGATGCCGCCCAGGTGGCCGTGGGCGTCGATGAACCCGGGCAGCAGGGCCTGGCCGCCGAGGTCACGCAGCTGCGTGCGCGGTCCCTGCCAGCGTTCGACGGCCTCCTGGTGGTCGCCGACGTGGACGATGACGCCGTCCTTGACGGCCACCGCCTCGGGGCGGGGGTCGGCCTCCTGGGAGCCGGCGGCCGCCGTCACGATCTCACCGCCGTGGAAGATGACATCGGCCTCGTCGTACCGGGCCGCAGCCTGGACATCGCCCTCGTCCGTCGTCGCTTCCGGCTGACCGCTCATTCCGCATCCCTTCTGCCGCCCATGTTCAGTGAGCGATTGGCTACCCATGGCTATCGGGCCATGAACATGAACCTGACCCCGCCTGCGCCTGCGCCAGGGCAGTGTCGCGGTGGCGCGGTCGCGCACTGGTCAACGCTTCTGGATGGTCAGGTTGTTGTCTCCGTCGCCCGTGTTCCCCCAGTAGGCGGTTGCCTTCCAGCCTGCGGGATTACCGACATTGTTCTTCGTGGTGGCGTTGAGGCGGACGCCCTTGTTCACATTGGTGATGTAAATGGGGGAGCCCGAAATGATGATGTTGCCCTGGGTGGCGACGCCCGTCGGGCCGACGTCGACCTTGGGCCATGTCCAGCCCGGCTTGTGAGATTTTGCGGCGAACGCGTCGGCCACCACGAGTTCGCCACCGCCGTGGGGGATGGTGATGTTCAATCCTGCGCCCATGGTCACGTTCCCGCGCACGGTGATCGTGCCGTTGGTGGCCGTCGGATTCACCCAGGTGACCTTGAGCGTCTTGTTCGCGTCGATCGTGACGTCCCCGGTGGTGAGGGTCTGATCCGCGCTGACCGTAACGCTGCCGTTGGCCTGGATGGGCCCGTTCGTTGTGAGCGTCTTGGCTGCCGCCACCGTGACGTTGTCGTTGGCCTGGATGGGTCCGTTCGTTGTGAGCGTCTTGGCCGCTGCCACCGTGACGTTGTTGTTGGCCTGGATGGGTCCGTTCGCGGTGAGCGTGCTGTCCGCTGCCACGGTGAGGTTGGATTTGACCTCCAGGGCGGTGGCGCCGACCCGGCAACGCAGGTCATTTAGCCGCGTAACCCAGCCCTCCCCTACGGTGACGTGGGAGTTCAGCACGATCCCCGCGGTGTTGCCCGTCTTGGAGTCGATACTGTCCGTCTTGACCGTGTCGTTGGCGATCAGTGAATTGACCACGACATTCGGGTTGTTGACAGTCAGATAGGTGGTCAGGAAGTAGTCCTGCCCGTCAAGCGTCGCCTTCAGTGTGAAGTTGGCGTTGTCGTCCAGCGCCGGCGACTTCCAGACCCGGCCCGCGAAGTTGGCCTGGACGCTGTCCGTCGCCTCCTTACCGTCGGCACTCCTGTAGTACATCGTGTACGTGATGCGTGTGTCGGCTGGCGCATCCCACAACAGATCCACGGTGATGCCCCGGTTGATGACGACCGTCCGGGGGCGTAGGCTGCGGAAGAAGAAGCCGTCGTTCCCCTTCTGCACCTTCACCTGCCCGGTGCGCTTCTGATAACTGCCCTCCGCACCCGTCGTGGACGTCGTCTCCTCGATATCGAAGTCCACCGTCCCGATCGACGGATTCACCTCGATCCCCGACAGCGTGAAGCTGACCGCCCACGTGCCGTCGAAGACCGCGGTCGTGTCCGGCACGAACGAGAACACCGCCTCACTCGGATCCGTCGCATCCCGGTCGACCCACCACTTGGTCCCCTGCGCCTCACCGTTCACGTCGCTCACCGCCGTGGTGATCAGCGACGGCTCCACCGTCAGATCCGCGCCCGACGCCCCCGTCGGCACCTTGAGTGTGATCCCTTTGCAGTACACCTTCGACGTCCCCGACGGCATGTCGCGCCCAAAGCGCAACACCACCGTGCCGTACTCCAACTCGTTCATCGTGCTCACCCGCAACGGGCTGGGCACCGTCCCTCGCGCGGGCTTGAGCAGGTTGGTCTCCGCGGTGGGTTCAGCGGCAGTCACAGGTGTCCTTTCCGGAGCAGCGGCGGGATACCACGCTCACACTGACTCGGTGCCGTCTCTTGAGGTCAGACCGACGAGGTCCCCGGCCCGGCACTATCGGCTTCGGGGTCGACAGGGAGCGTCGGATCGCTCACGTCAACCTCATCGTTCGAAGCAAAGTTTCCCGCCTCGGAGACCACGGTCCACCGGGTGTTCTCATAGGTGTTGCCGGGCCTCGCAACGACGTTGTCCCACTGGCTGGCATTTGATGCGTGATAAATGAAGTTCCCCCCGCCGATACTGTTCGACAGCGCAATCCTGTCGCCGTTCCGGACAACCCTCTTTCCGCCGACCGCCATGCTGCTGGCGCTGACTGACGTGCCGGTGAAGGAACCATGGAGGTTGACGGCGGCCGCCGCCGCGGTGTCGAGACGGCCCGTCTTGAGCCAGATATAGCCTGTGGCGCCGGGATCTACAGTGATATTACCGTTGGCCTGGACGGGCCCGTTCGTGGTGAGGGTCTTGCCGGTAGCGACCGTGACGTTTCCGCGCGCCGTGATCGTGCCGTTGGTGACCGTTGGATCCACCCAACTGACCGTGAGGGTCCTGTCCTTGTCGATCGTGACGTCACCTGTGCTGAGGGTCTTGTCCGCCTTGACCGTGACGTTGCCATTCGCCTGAACGGGCCCGTTCGTGGTGAGCGTCCCGGCCGCCGCAACCGTGACGTTGCCATTGGCCTGAACCGGCCCATTTGCCGTGAGCGTCTTGGCCGCCGCCACCGTCACATCGCCGTTGGCATTGAGGGCACCGTAGAGGTTCAGGGTGGCCTCGGCCGTGGTGTCGAACCGGCCCGACTTGAGCCAGATATAGCCATCGACCCCAGGGTCCACCGTGACGTTGCTCTTGGCGCTCAGCGTGTTCACCACGACGTTGGGGTTGTTGACAGTCAGATAGGTGGTCAGGAAGTAGTCCTGCCCGTCAAGCGTCGCCTTCAGTGTGAAGTTGGCGTTGTCGTCCAGCGCCGGCGACTTCCAGACCCGGCCCGCGAAGTTGGCCTGGTTGCCGTCCATCGCCTCGGTCCCGTCCGCCTTCCGGTAGTACATCGTGTACGTGATGCGGGGGTCGGCTGGCGCCTCCCACAAGAGGTCTGCGGTGCTGCCCCGGTTGACGACGACCGTCCGAGGCCGCAGGCCGCGGAAGAAGAACTCGTCGTTCCCCTTCTTCACCTGGACCTGCCCGGTGCGCTTCTGGTAGCCGTCATCCGGCCCGGTCGTTGAGGTCATCTCCTCGATATCGAGGTCCACCGTCCCGATCGACGGGTTCACCTCGATCCCCGAGAGCGTGAAACTGACCGCCCACGTCCCGTCGAACAAGGCCGTTGTGTCCGGTACGAACGAGAACACCGCCACGTTCGGGTCCGTCGTGTTCCGGTCGACGTGCCACTCCGTCCCCTGCGCCTCGCCGACCACCTTGCTCACCGCCGTGGTGATCAACGACGGCTCGATCGTCAGATCCGTCCCCGACCGCCCCGTCGGCACCTTGACCGTGATCCCCTTGCAGTACACCTTCGGCGCCGCTGTCGGCAGGTCCCGACCGAAGCGCAGCACCACCGACCCGTACTCCAGCTCGTCCATCGTGCTCACCCGCAACGGGCTCGGCACCGTTCCCCGCGCCGGCTTGAGCAGATTCGTGTCCGCGGTGGGTTCCATGGCGGTCACTCCTGTCCTTCCGCAGGGACCGCCAGGAGCACGCTCGCCACCAGACGGCTGCTGCGGCTCATGACGGGCCCGTTGTCGGCGGCGGTCTCCTCGGTGATCTCGACGTCGGTGCTCTCGAAGCCGGGATCCATGTCGATCAGGAACGAGATGGCCCAGGTGCCGTCGAACTGGGCGGGCTGGTCCGGCACGCAGGCGAAGACGGTGGCGGCCGGGTCGGTGGTGTCGGGCACGATCCACCACTCCTGGCCCTGCGCGCTGCTGCGCACGGACGGCACCGTGGTGGAGATGGCCAGCGGCTGGCGGGCGAGGCGCGGGTCGCTGGTCAGGGCCGGTACGCGCACCGCGATGCGGGTGCAGCGCACCGGCTGCTCGGCGCGGGCCTGGCCCTCCTCGCCCACCGTCAACCGGAGTTGGTGGTAGCGCGGCGGCGCGTCATCCGTGGTGGCCGGTCCGGGGGTGATGTCCACCCGGTAGGGCAGCAGCAGGTTCATCGGGTCTCTCCTTCGCCACCCGCGCCCGGGTGCAGTTGCAGGTAGCCGGCGCGAGCGGCAGGGGCCGGGTCATCCGGATGTGACAGATCATCAGCAGGCAGGATCGGCAAATCGGTCCAGAGCGGCGGCCCGTCTCCCGAGACCAGCGGCTCGGCCCAACTCCACGCGCCGTACAGGGCGCTGGGGCGCGGCATGAAGATGCCGTTGTCCGCGGGCTCCGGCTCGGCCGAGCGTCGCGTCGGCTCTCCTGAACGGGCCGGTGCCAGCAGCGGGTTGAGGCGGAACGAGGCGCGGATGGCGGCCAGCGCCCGGTGGGTGATGTCGGCGTCCACGGTGAGCGAGGTGACGGGGAGGACGTCGGTGGTGGCGTGCACGGCCGTGTGTGGACAGGCGAGCAGCGTCAGGTACCGGGTGACGGGGCTGTCTGCGGCACGGGCCGGCATGGCGATCCCGGCGCCGGTGCCGATCAGCTCGAAGTACGAGTCGCCGTCGCCCGACGCCTGGCCCGCGGCGCCCCGGGCCTGCACCGGCATGTACAAATGCCGGTACGAAGTCTCCTCGCCGGGCTCTGAGGTGTAGTAGCCGATCAGCCCGTCGGCCAGCTGCTCGTACGCGCCCAGCCGCACCGGCCACCGGTAGTTCGGGTACTCCTGCTCGTTCGGCTCAAGCGCCTCGTCCCAGGCCGGGTCGGTCAGCGGCGGGCCCTGCAGCTCCAGGCCGAGCCGGGCCCGGATCAGGGCGACCGGCCGCCCGATCAGCCGGGCCGGGGTGCGGTCCTCCTCGGGCGCGGGATCGGTGATCCGGCTCAGCGCCTGGTCGATCGTGGACATGAGCGCGCTGAAGGTGTCGGCGTCGCGGCCGACCAGCTCACTCGCGAAACCGGCCACGTGCGGGTAGACGCCCACGAAATCTTCGGGCTCGTCGTAGCGGGCGTGCGGCAGCGAGTTCCAGGCGATCTCCCGCCGGTTCTCCGCCGTGCGGATCACCCGCAGCTCACCCAGTGGACTGCCGTCAGGGGCGTAGACCAGCAGCGTCTGGTCGAGGTGGTTGACCAGCAGCCAGCCGGCCACCGGCGTGTCGCCGAGCGGGTCGGGAGCACTGCTCACCGCCGCCAGCGGGCGGTCGTCGCTGTGGTGCACGGGCTCGAAGCGGATCCGGGTGTCCTGGAGCAGCCGGGGCGGCAGTTGGATGAAGCGCTGCGGCCCGGGCGGGTTCGGGAAGAGCGGACTGTCGGGATCCGGGGTGACACTGGCCGCGCGGACCGGGGCGAACTGGGCGGGCTGCGACTGCTGGGCCGTGACCAGCCGCAGGGCCTGGCCGAACCGGTCGATGATGTGCAGCTCGGTGAAGTAGAACTGGCCGGCCCGCACCGGCTGGAACCGCTGCTCGCGGCGGTCCCCGGCCCCGTCCGGCACGTGGCTGCTCTGCCCGGCCAGGGCCAGGATGCCCGGGTCGGTGGTGACCTGGGCGGCGCCGTCCTGCTGGATCAGCCAGTCGTTGAAGCCGTCCAGGGTCTGGGAGAGGATGTCGAGCTTGTCGAAGTCGTCCTGCAGGGCGTGCAGTTGGCCCAGCAGCTCGTCCGGCGCCCCGGCCAGCTTGCGCCTGGTCTGCTCGCGCAGCACGTATGAGAGGGCGGGGGTGAGGAAGGAGCGCCCGGCGAAGTTTGTCCAGCGCACGCCGCCCTCGCCGTCGCCCGCTGGTACGCCGGTGCCGTTCCAGTGGTACTCGTCCCCGTCGAAGGTCCAGTTGTCGTTGCCGCTCTCACCGGTGCCGTCGCTGCGGAACGGGGTCGCGCAGTACTTGACCCGCCACTGGAGGTACATCGGCAGCCAGGGCTGGCGCCAGACCTGGGTGTACTCGGGGAACGGGCCCTCGGTCAGCTCGGTCGGCCGCTCGATGATGTCCTTGAGTGCGCTGCCGGTGCGTGCGGCGCGGTCGAGCATCGCCAGTTCGGCGACCAACCGTCGGCACAGGTCGGGCAGGCCGGTCAGGTCGGGGGCGGCCGGGTTCGGGGCGGGGGTGACGTCTTCGGTGCCGATCCGCACCCGGGTCAGCAACGCGGAGGGCAGCCGGCAGGGCAGCGGCTGGTCGTCGGGTCGGCCCAGCGGCTGGGTGGTGCCGGTGCCCGCCATCACCACCACCGGATCGGCGGGGCGGTAGAAGGACGGCTGCGGGGAGCGCTTGAGCTCCTGCGTCTCGGGCAGCCCTCGGTCGGCGGCGAACGCCTGGATCGCCGCAGGTAGTTGCTCGGGGTCCTCGGCATACGGGATCTCGTCCCGCAGGTCCCCGAGCCTCGCCTGCAAGGTGCTGACCTGCTCGCCGACAGCGGTGATCTCGGCCGACCAGGCCGCCTCGTCGAAATCGAAATCGTAGGGCCGCCGCTTCTCGGGCAGCTCGCGCAGCCACCAGAGCGACCACAACCGCCACTGGAGGCGCGCGAGTTCGGCCATGCCCTGGTCGTACTCGGCCTGTCGGTCGTTGAGTTCGTCCAGCCAGGCGGGTTGGGGGAGTTCGGGGGCCGGTTCGTCCGTGTCCTGATCGGCGGGCCGGTTGACGACCCGCCAGAGGTAGCCGCCCTCGCTGCCACTGAACCAGGAGCGGCGCATCACCTCGTCCAGCTCGATCGGGCCGTCGGCGCTGTCCATCGTGCCGAGTTCGCCGTGGAAGAGTGCCTTGATCAGGTCGCCGTCGCGGGCCGACCGGGTCTGCTGGGCCACCAGCGCGGCGGCGGCGTCCGCGGTGCTGTGGCCGAGGGCGACCTTGGTCGACGTCCCGTCGGGCCGATCGAAGTCGGGTACCAGGCCCTCGCGCTGCCAGTCGACGCCCAGCGCGGTGCCGGCGTAGCGGGTTCGTGCGATCGAGCCCGGCATGCCGTCAGGTGCGGCCCAGCCCAAGGCTTCCAGCACGTGGACCAGGTTGCCGGGCTCGGCCTCGGGCGGCAGCAGGCCGGGGATCTCGGCGGCCTTGCGCAGGATGTCGGCGTCGTCGCTGGAGTACCACCCGACGACCGCGTAGCTGAGCATCGCGTCGGGCGGGTAGTTGTCGCCGTACTCCCGGTCGCGCAGGTCCTGCAGAGTGTCCTGGAAGAGGAAGACGTTGCGGTGGTAGGGCGCGAACGCGGCGAAGGCCGGCAGCCCGGAGCCGATCGCGGTCAGGAAGAGCCGCCGTGGCGCGGGCTCCGTCCAGGGCCCGGTGGCGAGGTCGTGGGCACGGCCGATCCGGTCGGCGGTGGCCTTGTCGGCATCCGGGTTCAGGTAGGAGTTGCTGCCGTCCCAGATCGGGCTGGCGTCCGGGCGCTGAGAGGAGAGGTAGTCGCTGTGCACCACCCAGCCCGCCGCCATCGTCTTGCCGCGCACGGTGGCGTAGCGGACCACCATCCAGCGGTTGGGCACCAGCGGGAAGGTGCTCTCGCCGCTGTCGGGGTCGATGTAGCCGGTGGTCAGCGCCTCGGGGAGCTGCCACTGCAGGTGGACGCCCTCGAAGTCGGTGCCGGTCCAGTAGTCCTGCAGGTTCTCGTACGGCTCGGGTTCGCCGCTGGTCTTGAAGTCCTCATTGAGCATCATGGTGAACATCGGCGACCAGCGCTTGAACCGGTCCTTGTCAGCGCGGACCGCGCGGTTGGCCACCAGTGCGTGCAGCTCGACGGGCACGATCAGGTCGGTGTCGGTCATCGGTGCTCTTCCCCGGAGTTCAGTGTCGGCTGCGTGATCGTGATGCTGAGGTGGGGCTGGTTGGCGGCGGCCTCCCGGGAGGCGATCCGGGCGAGTTTGTTGCCGCCCTGGTCCTTACTGAGCGCCACCGAGAGCTCGTCGCCGCTGCGCTGGCGCAGGTGCGCGGTGATGTCGAACTCCAGCCAGGCCCAGGCATCGACGGCACCGACGTGCGCACTGGCGATGGGGCTGGCCGACAGGTCCGGCTTGTTGGCCCAGGCAAGGGTGGACTCGCCCCAGTCGTTACCGGTGACGTACGCCTTGAGGTCGAAGTCGCCCGCATCCTGAGCGGCGGCGTACACCCGCAGCAGGGCCCTGCCGATCTGCTCGGGCGGCGGGAGTTGCGTGGTGTCGAAGCGCAGGTAGGCGATCCGGGTGACGCTGTTGGCCGGCCCCTCGTTCTTGGCCAGCAGCGGATCCGCAGCGCCGAATTCCGCCCCCTGGCCGTACTGCGCGTAGGTGTCGGCGACGCAGTCGCGGCGCACCGTGGGCGGCAGCAGCAGCTGCTCCAGCGGCGCGTTGACCAGCTCCAGCGCGAACTGACCGGGCGACAGCTCGCCGCTCGGCAGGCAGGCGGCGGACAGCGCCCGCAGCAGCCCGCCGGAGCCGCTCAGGTCCAGCACGTCCGGCAGGGCGTCGCCCTGGCCCGGGCGCAGGTAGTCGAGGACGGTGCCGGAGCCCGGCACACCGGGGTCGGGGAACTCGGTGTCGGTCGGGTAGCCGACCCGGCTGCCCGTCAGGTGGCGCAGGCTGATCCGCTTCTCGGAGTTGATGCCGAAGTGGATGCCCTGGCCGGGCTCGCGGATGGCGATCTGGTCCGGGACGGCGTCCCAGAGCACCAGCAGCACGTCCGGCGCGAGGTGGTCGCGGCGCAGCTCCTTCACCGGCTCGCCGTCGGCCGTGGTGGCGAGGATCTCGAAGACGGGCCAGGCGCGCACGAGTTCGGAGTTCATCAGTAGGCCCGCCATCGGCAGCGCGGTATCGGTCCGGCTCAGGCGCTCAGTGAGCACCGGGTGGAGGTCGTGATCGAGCGTGGTGTGCGCGGCGACGTCGGCGGCGCCGGCGACCAGCGCCTGGATCCAGGCGGGGTCGATGCGGAAGGCGCGCAGGCTCTCGGGCGGCAGCATCCGCGGGTCGGGCACCAGGTGGGCGAAGGGCACGCCGTTGAGCAGGCCCAGGCGCTCCAGCCAGTCGGGCATGGTCGGCGTGGTGTCCTGGGCAAGCACCAGAAGCGACTGGTGGGCCTGCGGTTCGGCGAGCAGCGCGGGCGCCTCCAGCCGGGTCCGGCGCAGCGCCCGTAGCGGGGGCGGGCCTTGGACGGTGGGTGCCCGCAGGGCTTCGAGAAGGCCGCGGCCGAAGCCGGGTGCGGCCAGCTCGCGCAGGGCGGCGGTACCGGCCGGCTCGGCCGGGTCGCTCATGGCGCGGGCCGGGTCGGTGGAGAGGGCCAGCAGGGTGGCGGCGCGGTTGGCCAACTCCCGTCGCACCTGGACGACTTCACTGCTGTAGTCGGGGTCGGCGAGGGCGATGGCACGGCCCAGCGTCCAGGCGGCGGCGTAGCTGACGTCGAAGAGACCGTACTCGCTGTCGTAGATCAGCGCGTGGTCGGCGGTGGTGTGCGGGCCCTTGGTGGCTTCGACGGGCAGCTCCGGGGCGGTCAGCGGGGTGAGCGGGCCGCGGTACCAGGCGTAGGTGTCCTCGCCCGCCAGGGTGCGGTAGGCGACGGCGGTGTAGCCGCGCTGCAGCCGGGTCCGCGCGTGCGCCACCTCCGCGGTGTGCGACGGTTCGCCGGTGGGCGCTAGCCGCAGCGCGAGGTTCTCCGGGTCGGTGTGCCCGGGGGCGACCAGGTTGCGCAGCAGGCCGGCCGGGTCGAGCGAGCCTTCGGGGTCGTTGGTGAAGGACCAGGACCACAGGCTGCACAGCCGCACCTTCTCGGCGGCGGGCAGAGTGCCGGGGGCCAGGCGGCCGAGCCAGCCCTCCAGTGAGACCAGGTGCACCGCGTAGCTGCCCGGGGTGCGCGGGAACCGGTTGGCGGCCAGCACCGCGTACTCGCCCTCGGTCAGGATCTCCCCGTTGTCGCGGCGCTGCGGGGCGGTGCGCACGTCACGCATGTGCGTGAGGTGGAACAGCTCGTCCTCGCGCGCCACGATCGCGTGGAAGACGCTGACCGGCAGGTCGATGGTGCGACACGGGTTACTGCCGTCGATCGTGCCGGACAGCTCCGGACCGGTGATGCCGGGCCCCGGCTCGCGCAGCTCGCTGACCGGTCGGGTGGTGAACTCGCCTTGGGCGTCGGGGTCGTCGTCCAGCTCACCCGCGGCGAAGACCAGCAGCGCCAGCCACGGGGCCTTGGCCGCCATCCTGCCCTGCAACACGCGCTCCCAGGGCAGGATGGCGCGGCTCAGGGTGATGTGCGGCAGCACGTGGGTGTACTGGCCGACCGCGCCGGTCGGCGGGAAGACGGCGTGCACCGAGGAGGGGTCCAGCACGAACTGCGCGGCGCGGATCTCGTAGCTGTCCGAGGCCTTGGGCAGAGCGTCGGCGTCGGTGTCGATCCGCACGCCGTCCTTGGTCAGCCGGTGCTCGACGGTGACGGTGTAGACGCCGGCGGTGGCCTTGGGATCGAGGTGATCGTAGAACGAGACGTTGAGGTCGGGTCGGGTGGGCATCGCGGTCACCTCGCGGCTGCGGTCAGGAGCGGGGGGTCGGTCAGGGTCTTGCCGGCCTTCTTCGCGGACTGGGTCAGCGGGCCGTCGCTGCCCGGTGCGACGCCGAGTGCGGCCAGTGCCTCGTGCAGCCGGGTGCGCTTGGCGGCGGTGGGCACCAGGGTGCTGGTGATCACGCCGACGCTGCCCTCGTCGGCGACCGGCGACTCACCGGCGACGGCGCTGTCGCGCAGCGGCATCCGGCTGGACGGCAGGCCCTCCACGTCCAGGGCCTTGGAGGGGACGTCACCGACGCCGAGCTGTTTCGTGGGCTCGGGCACCTTGATGGTCAGCCCGGTCAGGCAGTCGGGCACGAGTCCGGGCTGCTTGAGGGCCTGGCCGGGGTCCTCCAGCGGCACGCCCCACAGGGCCTGCGGCATGCCCTCGACGGTCGGCGTGACCGTCCAGCCCTCCTCCTTCCAGGCGTAGCGGTCACCTCGCTGGTCGATGATCTCGACGACCTGCTCGCAGACGACGCCGGACAGCCGCATCGGGCGGATGTCGATCCGGGCGTCCTCGCTGCCCGCGAACAGGTCACCGTTGAGGGTGATCTTCGAGGCCGGTAGCGCCGATTCCACGGACACGGTGAAGCCGTCGATCCTCACCAGCTCCGGCAGCTGGGCCGCCAGGCGGGCCTCGGACTCGTCCTTGGTGACGTCCGGCAGCTCGCAGCCCTGCTTCAGCGCGGTGCGCGAGGGCGCGGGCAGCTGGATCCGGAAGTCCTCCCAGGGCACCGGTGGCGCGCCCTCGCGGTCGGCACCGAAACCGATGGTGAAGGAGACGAACCAGACCTTGACCTTCGCCCGCCCGCCGATTGGCGGCAGCCACAGTTGCAGGCTGACCCCGACCTCGAGCGAGACCCGCACCCGCACGAAGAGCACCTTGACGGTGGCGGCGACGCCGATGCTCAGGCCGAGGGCGAGGTCGGCGTAGAACGGTTTCCACTGCACCAGCGCGTCGACGTGGGCGGTGAACCACGCCTGCAGGCGGATGGCGTTGCCCGCGTCGAACACGGCTGCCAGCGCGCCGCCGATCATGAACGCGCCGTCGGTCAGCGCCGCGTAGGCCTGCGCCTTGAAGGTGATCGGGCCGCGCTCCCAGAGCCAGCCGATCCGCGGCGGCTTCGGGTAGTGCGCGGGGACCTTGAACTGCGGGTGGTAGCCGCCGGCGGAGAGCACGAAGCCCTTCTTGACCCCGCTGTCCAGGTCCTTGCCCCAGACGTAGAGCGAGAGGCCGCCGGTCAGCTGCGCGTCCGGGTCGAGGATGTAGGAGCCCTTGGCGATCACGGTGTCCATCGAGAAGCGGCCGAGCGCGGAGTCGTAGGCGAAGACGAAGTCGACGATCACCTGGCCGAGGCAGAGCTTGTTGATGGCCGACGGCGCCACCGCGCGGGCGTCACTGGAGGTCGGCACCACGGGCGGCAGCTTCAGCGTGGTGCTGCCCGCGAGCATCACCTTCCAGCCCGCCTCGCCCCACTCCACCAGGGCGAGCGCCCGGGCCTGGATGAAGCGGTAGACGGTGAACTCCATGCCGCCGGCCACCCAGTACTGGCCCGGGGCCGGGGTCACCCAGCCGCCCGCGCCCACCAGTTCGTTCAGCGCCTTGGCCGGGGTCATCTTCGGCTCGTCGGCCGTCGCCCCCAGGCGCTTGATCAGCGGGAAGGTGCCGAGCTCGCCGGTGGTGGGGATGCGCACGGTGCTGTTGATGCCGAAGCCGAGCACGACGCCGGTGAAGGTGACCGGGCCGATGCTGAACAGGCCGTTGACCATGGTCTTGCCGGCCACGAACTCGGCGTAGGCGAAGATCGAGTCCCAGCCGTCCTTGTGCTTGGCCCAGCTGCCGGTCAGCTGCATGGCGAAGAGGTCGAGCAGCTCGATCTTGCCCGCGGCGCCGAACGCCAACTCGTAGTCGGGGCCCAGGTCCAGGCGGGTGAACGCCCCGGAGATCACCACCTTGGGCGGGCCGGGGCGTTCCAGCGCGAGGCTGGCACCGCGCAGCACCGGCCCGACGTTCCAGTCCTTGTCCACCCCGAGCCCCAGGCCCAGCAGTTCGATGGTCAGTGGGCCGATCGCCATGGTGGCGTCGAAGGCGATGAAGAGCTGACCGTGGGCGTAGCCCAGGGCGGCGTGGCTGAACCGCACCGGGCCGAGGGCGTACCCGTCGAAGCGGCGCGCCTCCTCCTCGGCCCGTTCGCGGCCCAGCACCACGGTGCCGCCCTGGCCGAGCACGGGGATCTCCCGGTCGGCAGGGTAGACCAAGTCGATCTTTCCGCCCTCGAAGCCGAGCTTCGCCCAGAACACGGTCGTCTCGGCCTCGAAGCCACCGGGAAGTAGCACGGGCAGCAGGCCGGCGGCCGTCGGGTCCGCGCCGGCGACGGCGGCGTCGGTGGCGAGCTCGGCGAGCACCTTGTTCAGCTGAAGCACTTCGTCGGCCGTCCACCCCCGCTTGACCGCGCCGCTGGTCACCCCGGCGCTGGCGAGCTGGAGGTCGCTCACGGTGACGTCGCGGTCGGGATCAGTCGTGTCGACGATCGGCAGGTCCGAGGCCTTCGCCTGCACGGTGCCGCGCACCGCGACCAGGTAGCGGCGGCGCTCGGGGGCGTTGGCGGGCTGGACGGCCAGCATCCAGCCGAAGAGCGTCGAGGTCGCGGCCAGCACGATCTCGTAGGTCCGGAAGTCGAGGCGCAGGCCCACCGAGTACAGGCGCGGCATCAGCTGGTCCGGGATCAGCGCCTTCGCCAGCTCGACACCCAGGCCGCTCACCAGCTCGTCGGCCGGAATGCCCTCATCGTCGTGCCAGCGGGCGGTCAGCGCGATCGGCGGCGTCGGGCCGGTCGGCATCGGGATGGCGAAGTCCAGGTCGACCCCGCCGGGCAGGGTCAGCGAGATGTGCGGGAAGCGGGGGTGCACCTTGAACTGCTTGAGGTCGATGTCGAACCCGAGGCCGGGCAGGCCCAGCGAGATCCCGCCGCCGAGCATCAGCCTGACGTCGAAGCAGATTCGCAGCACCCAGTCGCTGCCGAAGTTCCAGTCCGGCTCGTCCACGGCCGGCCAGCTCAGGGCGATGCCGGAGAGCTCCAGCGGCCCGATCGACAGCTCCGGGAACTCCAGCCAGGGCAGGTCCGGGGGTGCGGCCGTCGGCGGCCAGGGGATCCCGCCCGAGATGGCCGGACGGCCCGGAAGGCCCCAGTTCACGTCCAGCGACCAGCCCGGCAGGCCCGCGCCGCCGCCGGAGGAGTCCCAGTTCAGGGTGGGCCACCAGCCGTCCAGCCCGCCGGGGAACGAGCCGATCCAGTCGTTCAGCAGGTCCAGTTGCGGTCGGCTGAGGCCGGACCCGATGGCGGCGAGGCTGATCCCGTTGAGGAGGAAGTCGGGCAGCTCCGGCAGCTCCCGCAGCAGGGCCCCGATGAATGGCAGGTCCGCGAGCCAGGCGTCGAGCCCCTTGATGCCCAGCAGCGCGACCTTGCCCCAGCCCTCGGGGCCCGACAGCGAGGGCAGGCCGGCCAGCACGAAGCGCAACCAGGACGACTCGCCGGTCAGCTCGAAGTCGCCGACGGACAGGTCGAACCTCAGCCCGAGGGAAGGCAGTTCCGGATTGAACAGGTCCGGCAGTGACGGCAGCTCGAGGCCGAACAGGGCGAGCAGGTCCAGTAGCCGCTTGCCCCCGCCGTCGGCGCCGTCCCACCAGCCCGTCAGCAACCCGAGTCCCGGAAGCCCCGGGAACCCCGGCAGCTGGGGCACCTCCGGTCCCTTGGGCACCGCGAAGGTCAACTCCACACCACCCAGCGCGAGGCCGATCGACGGCAGTCGCGGGATGACCGAGAAGTCACCCGCATCCGGGAGGTCCGGGAGCGAGAAGTCGAATCCGATGTCGGGGAGTCGCAGGTCGAGCCAGCCCAGGTTGACCGAGAGGCGGAAATACGCCCCGAGCCCGCTTCCGACGCCGGAGCCCGCCGGCGGCCACCGCAGGCCGAAGCCCGAGAGCGTGAAACGCCCGAGCGTGATGGACGGGATCCCCGACACCCACTCGATCTCCGGCAGCTTCAGCCGCACGGCCCAGACCTGCGGGTCCTGCTCGGGCAGCTGGTAGGAGGCCCCCACCCAGACGCCCCCCGCCAGCTCGCGCTCCGGGAGCAGCGGCCACCAGCCCTGTCCCACGACGGCCGAGGTCACCGCCCGGTTCACCGCCGCGCTCTGTGCCGCGGTGAGCGTCCCGGCCACCACGATCGCCTCGACGCCGTGCACCCCGATCAGCTCGCCGTCGGGGATCTCCGCGCCGATGTACGGCAGTGCGGACAGCAGCGCGCCGCTCTCCTTGATGCCGACCAGCGCCACCAGCGGACCGCCGATCGACGGCGCGGCGAACACCACCCGCAAGTGTTCGGTCTCAGCACCGATCACCACCTGACTGTTCGCCAGGTCGTAGCGCGTCAACAGCTGGCGCACGTCGGCCAGGAACGCCTGCGGCACCTCGCCGAGGTCCAGCTCCCAGGCGGCGGCGAGTTCGACCAGCCCCACCGTCACGTCGATGCCGACCCTCAGCCCCGCTACGTGGCGGCCCGCCGCGTCGGCAAGGAACTCCAGGCGGAGCACGGCCTCGCGCCCGCTCAGCAGAGCGGCGGTGCCGGTCACGGTCAGCTCGTCCCGGATGGCCTCGGTCACCCCAAGGGCGAACTCCTTGCCAGTGCCGAACAGTTGGTAGAGCTCCGGCAGTTCGATCGAATCCAGGGGCAGGACGAAGTCCTCGCCCGGGGCAGGGAAGGAGGCGAGCAGGTCGGCGATGGCCAGAGGCATGGGTGCGGAGTTCCTCTCGTGTGCAGCGCAACGGCAGGAGGCTCTTGCCGGAGGCATCCGTACCGGCGCGCCACGGGAGTGCGCCACCGGCGCCAACCAGTACACCGAGTGATATGACCACGACACAGCGCCACGCGACACCCCGTCGGGCTGGATGCCGACCAGAACGCGCCAATCAGGCGGAACCCATCACACCAGCAATAGCTCTGTGCAATGATCGTATGCGGAGGGGTGCTCGCCCGGATGCCACGCCGAGTGGGCCGCCGCTCCACTGCGACCGGATCTCAACAGTGCTGCGACCGCACACGTTCTGAGGGTTGGGCCTCGGGCTGCGTGACCACTCCTTGCGCTCCCCGGGCGACAAGGACGCGAGCCGGAGATCGCGATCCCGTCGGCCCATCCGCAGTGAAGCGGCGGTCAGCCCGTGCGCAGAAGATCGTCGACGCGCAGCTCGCCGGGCGCCGGTCCGGCGGGCCCAATCGTCGGACGGCGTGGCCGAAAAGGGGCTCTCCTGCCGCATGTGTGGGTGCGCTGATCTACGGCTGGACGTGAAACACG
>CBJMI02800__coassemble_534_pt1 | contig 33002 bp, 28 predicted proteins | sample CBJMI02800__metabat2_low_PE_003 | metagenome-assembled genome bin CBJMI02800
AGCAGGTCGTCCACCTCGAAGTTCAGCTCGTCGGCGATCTCGGCGAGGCCCTCCTCGCCGCCCATGGAGAGCAGGATCTCCAGCAGACCGGCCAGTCCGCCGACGGTGGCGGGCGGCAGCGGGGTGGTGATCGGGGTGGCGGCCTGGGGGGCGGCGGGCTCGGCGACGGGCTGCTCCCCGCGGCCGGTGAGGATGCCGTAGACGGTGTCGACGAGGGCCTCGAACTGGGCGGTGCGGCGGTCGCGCGGGCGCGGGAGGTCGACGGTCAGCTCCGAGCGGATCCGGCCGGGGTTGGAGGACAGCACCAGGATCCGGTCGGCCAGCAGCACCGCCTCCTCGATGTTGTGGGTGACGATCAGGATCGACCTGACCGGGGCCTCGTGGCCCTCCCACAGTCCGACCAGCTCGTTGCGCAGGTTCTCGGCGGTCAGCACGTCCAGGGCGGAGAAGGGCTCGTCCATGAAGAGCGCGTCCGGCTCGACCACCAGTGCGCGGGCGAAGCCGACCCGTTGGCGCATCCCGCCGGACAGCTCCTTGGGGTAGGCGCCCTCGAAGCCGTCCAGGCCGATCAGGTCGATCGCCCGCAGGGCTCGCTCGCGCCGCTCGTCCTCGCCCACCCCGCGGGCCTGGAGACTCAGTTCGACGTTCTGCTGGACGGTCAGCCAGGGCAGCAGCGCGAAGGACTGGAACACCATCGCCACCCCCGGGTTGGCGGCCCGCAGCGGCGTGCCGCGGTAGGTGACCGTCCCGGAGGAGGGCGGGATCAGCCCGGCCAGGCAGCGCAGCAGGGTGGACTTGCCGGAGCCGGACTTGCCGAGCAGGGCGACGATCTCGCCCTCGGCCAGGTGCAGGCTGATGTCGTCGAGCACCGGCAGCGCCCGCCCGTCCGGGGTGGTGAAGGTCTTGGTGACGGCGGAGGCTCCGACGATCGCGGTGCGGGTGGCGGCGCTGGTCACGGTCTTCCTCACAGGGCGTAGCGGGTCTCGGAGAGCCGGTAGAGCCGGCGCCACAGCAGCCGGTTGAGCGCGACCACGTACACGCTCATCACGCTCACCCCGACTAGGATCTTCGGGAAGGCGCCGGTGCCGGTGGCCTCGGCGATGTACGAGCCGAGACCGGTGGCGGTGAGGTGGTGCGAGCCGTAGTCCACCACCTCGGCCACGATGGAGGCGTTCCAGGCGCCGCCGGCCGCGGTGATGCCGCCGGTGACGTAGTACGGGAAGACCGCCGGGAGGACGAACGCGCGCCAGCGCAGCCGGCCGCGGACCTGGAAGCCGGTCATCGCCTCGCGCAGGTCGCTGGGGATCGCGGAGGCCCCGGCGACGACGTTGAACAGGATGTACCACTGGGCGCCGAGGGCCATCAGCAGCACCGCGCCGAGGTCCAGGGAGATCCCGAGGGCGACGAACGCGGCGGTGGCGAAGGGGAACAGGAAGTTCGCCGGGAAGCTGGCCAGCACCTGCACCACCGGCTGGGCGAACCGGGTGACCCTGGGGTTCATGCCGATCCACACCCCGATCGGCACCCACACCGCGGTCGCCGCCACCAGCAGCACCAGTACCCGTGCGAAGGTGACCGCGCCGAGGGCGAAGGCGTGGCCGAACTCACCGAGGCCGACGGTGGTGTGGACGTAGTCGAAGGCCTTCCAGGCTCCGAAGACAACCACGACGGCGACCGCCCCGGCGAAGAACACGTCCCCGGTGCGCTCCCGGGCGGCGGGGCGGGCGAGCGGGTGCTCGGCCAGGCCGAACACCCGCATGGCGCGGTCCAGCGCCGGCCCGAGCGGCCGCAGCGGCCGGGCGGCCAGCTCCGGGAGGCTGGAGCGGCGCAGCAGGTCGAGGACGACGCTGCGCGGGCGGTCCGCGGACTCCGACTCCTCCACCCGGAACCGTTCGGACCACGCCGTCATCGGCCGCCAGAACAGCACGTTGACGCCGATCACCATGACGACCATCACGCCGATCGCGATGCCGACCTGGCCCAGGTCCCCGTTGCCGATGGCGGTGGCCGCGTAGGAGCCGATGCCGGGCAGCGCGTAGCGGTGGTTGAGCACGCTGATCGACTCGGAGGCGGCGAGGAAGAACCAGGCCCCGCCGAAGCTCATCATCCCGTTCCAGACCAGCGGGATCATGCCGCTGGGCACGTCCAGGCGCCAGAACCGCTGCCACTTGGTCAGCCGCATCACCCGGGCCGCCTCGTCCAGTTCGCGCGGCTGGCTGACCAGGGAGTAGTGGAACGCGAAGGTCATGTTCCAGGCCATCGAGGTGAAGATGGCGAAGACCGAGGCGCATTCCAGGCCGAGCGTGGAGCCGGGGAAGAGGTTGATGAAGGCGGTGACGGTGATCGACAGGAAGCCCAGGATCGGCACCGACTGGAGGATGTCCAGGATCGGCAGCAGCACCTTCTCCGCCCGCCGCATCCGGGCCGCGGCGCTCGCGTAGACGAAGGTGAACAGCACCGAGGCGAGCAGCGCGACGAACATCCGCAGCAGCGAACGCACCGCGTAGAAGGGGAGGTTCGACGGGTCGGTGGAGACGGTGGCGGGGGCCTGGTCGGGCAGGAACGGGGCGTCCAGCGAGGGGGCGAGCCGCAGCAGCCCGTACAGGCCGGCCACCAGAGCGGCGGCGACCAGGACGTCCACCCAGCGCAGTTCGGGGCGGCGCCACACGCTGCGCGAGGGGAAACCGCCGCTGCCGCCGGCCACCCGTACCACCGTCCGTCCACTGCTCGCCTGCGGGCCTGGCCGACGTCCGGGGTCCGGTCACAGGTCGCGGCCGCTGGTCCGGCCGCGCACCAGCCTCGCCGCAGACGGACCGGCCCGCCACCGGAGGGCTGCTCACGGGTGGCGGGCCGGGCGGGCTCAGTACTCGGCGGCGCCGGCGGTACGGGCGATCAGTGCGTTGAGCAGGGCGGCGCCGCGCTCGGCGTCGTCGACGCTGACCGCGAAGTCCCGCCCGCGCCGGGTGCGGACCACCAGGCAGGCGCCCCGGCGCAGGAACACGACGCTGCCCCCGCGGTGGACCCGGTAGCCCCAGCCGCCGGCCTCGCGGGCGGTCAGCTGCTCGACCCGCGCCGAGACCAGTTCGGCGGGCGCCAGACGCCGGGCGGGCCAGCCGAACGGGCCGAAGCCGATGTGCAGACCAGCCTCCGTCACCCGGACCCGCACCGAGGAGCAGAGCAGGGCGACCACCGCGCCGAGGCCGAAGAACGTGACCGCCCGCCAGTCGACGGACCCGGTGCGCCCGCTCGCGGCGAGCATCACTCCCGGTACGGAGAGCAGCCCCAGCACCGAGGAGAGCGCCTGCAGCCAGTGGTTGGAGGCCTGGGAGAGCCAGACCAGCCGCTCACCGGCGCCCGGCACCAGCACCGGCGCCCCGATCCGGGTGGCCGGGGCGCCGGCGGTGCCGGTGAAGGCGCTGGTGTCGGCGGGCCGGCGGGTCGCCAGCCAGGCCAGGGCACCCGCCAGGCCGGCCGCCACGACGATCAGGACCACCTCGACGTCCATCGGCGCGGCGTCCTGCCAGCGGACGCGGTCCAGGTTGGAGCGCACGATGGAAGCCTGCGCCCCGCTCAGCAGCACCCCGGTGGCGGCCAGTACCGGCCCGGCGAGGCCGCGGGCCCGGCCCGGCCGGAACCGGAGCGCGACGGCGAGGACGGCCGCGACCAGCAGCCAGATGACGGCCGGGAACAGCGCCGCCGTCGTGAGCGGCATCGAACCGTCCGGGCGGCTCCCGCTCCAGTGGGTCGCGACCTGGTCCGGCAGCCGGTCGCGCGCGCTCATCGGCAGCGCGACCAGCAGCGCGGCCACACCGAGCGTCCAGACCACCGCCCCCCACAGTGCTCCGCGGTGTACCGGTCCGTCCGGGACGGGCCCTTTCGCAGGCTCTTCGTCCGTCACGACATCCCCCTGATCAGATCCACGAGATCGTTCCTGCTGTAGCCGGACCGGGCCGCGTCCGCAATCAACTGCCTCACCCGGTCGACCAGTTCGGCACGGGTTCCGGCGTCGGTCGCGACCGTGATGCCACGGCCCCGGCGGAACTCCAGCACCCCCTCGTCGCGCAGGGCGCGCAGCCCGCGCAGCACGGTGTTGGTGTTCACCCCGAGGGCCCGGGAGAGCTCCCGGGCGGGCGGCAGCTTGTCGCCGGGGGCGCACTCGCCCTCCGCGACGGCCCGTCGGATCGCGCCCGCCACCTGCTCGTGCAGGGGGCGGGCGTCGCCAAGGTCCAGCTTCAGCAACATGATGCTAGTGACGATAGCACCATTCGACCGTTCCGGGTCAGGGGATGTAGAGGCTCTGTGCCTCGGTGACGCGGCTGTCGTCGCCGGCCCGGATCACTTCGAGGACCTCTCCGGTGCAGTCCGGGCCGGCGTGGATCTCCGCCGGCTCGTCCGTGAGGTTGTCGACGATGCTGGCGGTCCCGTCCAGTGCGTAGCACCCGGAGGGATTCGTCTGGGTCGTGCCGTTGATGGCGAGGTCTCCGGTGGCCGCGGCGGCCGGACCGGTGCTCAGGGCGAGGGCGGCGGCGATCATCAGGGGGACGCCGAGGGCGGCGTGGAGGGTGATTTTCATGGCGTATGCATAACCGCTCGGGGTCGGCGCCTCGCCGGATGCGGGCGGGGATCACCTCCGGAGGGCGGCGAGGTGGGCCGAATGTCCGTGAGCGGTTGAGGGCGCCCGCTCCGCTCTCCGCCGACAGTCCCGGCGGATCTCCTTCGACCGCCGACGGCCCCCGGGGCAGGTCCAGGGTCGGTGGGCGCACGGCCCGCGTACGGAGTGCGTAGGGAACGCCGCCCGGCGCGTCAGGAAGCCGTCAACAAGGGCCGACCGAGCGGCCCCGCAGCGATTGGGTGGAGGTCGACGGGAACACCGAACCACACGAGGACGGACCATGCACGGCAACGGGCGGCAGCATGACGGCGCGGCACCCAGGGTGGTGGTCGGGATCAGCGGGTCACTGGGGAGCCTGGCGGCGCTGCACCGCGGCGTGGCCGAGGCCCGGAACCGGGGCGCGGAGCTGTGGCCGGTGCTCGCCTGGGAGCCGCCGGGCGGTGAGCACGGCTACCGGCGCTCGCCCTGCCCGCCGCTGCTCACCACCGTCCGGGAGGCCGCCGAGCGGCGCCTGGACGAGGCGCTGGAGGCCGCCTTCGGCGGCGCCGACCCGGGCGTGCCGGTGCGGCCGGTGGTGATCCGCGGTGAGACCGGGCCCGCCCTGCTGCACGTCGCCGACCGGGCCGACGACCTGCTGGTGCTCGGGCGCGGCGGCGGCCCGCTGCGCCGCCGGCTGCGGCGCCCGGTGTCCGCGTACTGCGCCCGCCGGGCCGGCTGCCCGGTGCTGACCGTCCCGGCGCCCGAGCTGCTGCACGACCTGGAGGCGTTGCACCGCCGCGCCCGCTGGCACCTGCCGGTAGGCCCGGCGCCGGAACTGCTTTCGGCGAGGGGGTAGCCGGATTCTCGCTGCCGCGGTTCGACCGTACGGTCCGAACCGCCCCATGGACGACCCCCGGGCCCGGCCGGTACTCCGGAGCCCGTGCGGGCCGGAGGCGTCCCCGACGCCTCGCGGTGGAGTGGCCGCCGTTCGGACAGCGGGCCGCCACCCGCAGCGGCCACTCCACCTCCTGCTCAACGTAGAAGAGTTGACGGTCCGACAGCATCCCCCGCACGGCGCGGTGGGGATAAGGAAGCGCAGAATGTCCGTATGCGGATGACGAACGCCAATGCGAACACCAACACGGACACGAGTACGCCGAGGGCGGCGACGGGCGAGGACGTCGGGGCGATATCCCGGGTGCTGGCCCGGGCCTTCGAGGACGATCCGATGATGTGCTGGTTCTTCCCGGAGGAGGCCACGCGCCCGGCCGCGCTGGGGAGTTACTTCACCACGCTGCTCACCCGGCAGTACCTGCCGTACGGGCTGTGCGAGCGCACCGAGCACGCGGCCGCGTTCTGGGTGGCGCCGGAGGCGCAGGAGAAGGCCGTCCCGGACGAGGAGACGATCCGGGAACTGGCGGACTTCCTCGGCGACCGGGCCGACTGGTTCCGCCAGTGCGTCGAGGCGGCCGCCGCGAGCGCGCCGCAGGAGGCGCACTGGTACCTGGCGGTGCTCGGCGCGGACCCGGTCGCGCAGCGCCGGGGACAGGGCGCCGCCCTGCTGCGCTCGGGGCTGGCCAGGGCGGACGCGGCGGGGCTGCCGGTCCACCTGGAGTCCTCGAAGGCCGAGAACCTCGCCGTCTACCGGCACTTCGGCTTCGAGGTGCTGGAGGAGGTGCCGCTGCCGGGCGACGGTCCGACCCTGTGGACGATGCGGCGTGCCCCGCGCGGCTGAGGCCCCGCAACGACCGGTCGTCGCCGGGGACAACCCGGCGCGGGGCCCGGACCGCGTCGCGCGACGCCGGCGGGGCTGCGCTCCGGCCGCTGACGGCTGTGGGGCCGGGCCGGGATCAGACCTCCCCGAGCGGGACGTCCGGGTCGGCCAGGGCCTTCGGGTCCACCACCCCTCGGGAGCAGCTCGGCTGCGGGTTCCTGCGGTCCAGGGCGGCCAGCGTGGTGCGGACGACGTCGACGGGCGCGGCGAGCCTCGCCCCGGACGGATCAGGCGAGCCCGACGCCCATGCCTCACCCGATCGGAGGCTGACGAACGGCAGCATCGTGGCCGGACGCGAGACCTGGCCTCCCGAGCGCCTGCCCGGCTCCCGCCCCGGCCGGATCCTCGCGGCTGCCGTAGGCGACGTGTTCGCCGGCCTCATCCCTGCTTGAGGGCGGTGCGGTGGACGACGAGGGCGGCCACGTCGTCGTCCAACGTTCCCGCCGTGTACGCCAGCAGATCGGTGCGCAGGTGCTCGATCAGGGCCTCAGGGGATGTGTCGCACCGCCCCTCGACGCGTTCGGTCAGCGGGTAGAAGTCCCCCGCGAGGTCACGGCCCTCGCTCACTCCGTCGGTGTAGAGCAGCAGGCTGTCGCCCGGCCGGAAGGGCGAGACGTCCACGGTGTACTGGGCCTCCAGGAGCATGGCGAGGTTGAGTGGCGGGGAGGGCATGCTGGACTCCAGCACGTGCACCCGTCCCTCGCTCAGCAGCAGCGGCGGCGGGTGACCGCAGCTCAGGGTGCGCACCATGGGTTCGTCCTCGGGCACCTCGATGAACAGCGCGGTGGCGAAGCGCTCCTCGGCGTCCGGGGCCGGGACCTGGAGGGAGAAGCGGTGCACGCTGGTCTCCAGCCGGGCGGCCAGCGCGGGCAGGTCCGGCGCCTCGGCCGCCGCTTCCCGGAACGCGCCCATCACCACGGCCGCCACCTGGACGGCGGGCAGGCCCTTGCCGCGCACATCGCCGATCAGCAGCCGGATGCCGTGGGGCGTGTACTGGGCTTCGTAGAAGTCGCCACCGATCCGCGCGCGGGCCGCCGCAGCCAGATAGAGCGCCTCCATCCGCAACGGTCCCAGGCGGCGCGGCAGCGGCCTGAGCAGCGCTTGTTGGGCGGCCTCGGCGACGGACAGGACGTCGGCGAGGGCACGCTCGCGCTGCCGGCGCACATTGCTGACGTACATGGCGGCCAGCGTGACCACGGCGATCACGATCAGGGTCAGCCATGACCCTCGCTGGCCGAACAGGCCGTACCCGAGCGCCAGGGCAACATCGGCGCCGAGGGCAGCCAGCCCGATCAGGCCGGTGCCGATCACGTTCCAGCTGGCCGCCGCCAGTGCGGGCGCTGCCACGAACAGCCGGTTCAGCAGCAGAGCGGTGGGGTTCACCAGATCGAGGAGGGTGATCAGCGGAATCAGTGCCAAGGGCGCCAGATGCACCACGACGGTAGCGGTGCCGCTGGTGCGTGCTCGCTGCCTGAGACCGGTCACCCACTGGACGGCAAAGCGTTGGAGCTGGAACACAAGAGCCTGACTCCCTCGAGTCCGAGCGCATCTTCGTCTCCATCGTCCGCCATCCACCGGCCGGCTGCCAGCGTCATCGGACGCGGCCGAGGTGGCGGGCAGCAGCGCCGGGACCGAAGTTCGCCGCCCGCTGGCAGCACTACCGTCGCGACGTGCTCTCCTGAGCCGGACACACGTCGCTGATCTCGCAGCGGTCGCACTGAGGAAGGCGAGCTGTGGGCAGCGCAGGCTACCAGCCGGGCAAATGGGCTGACGCGTCTGGCCGCCCCGCTCAGACGGCGACAGCCGTCCGGCCCCGGGTCAGCCGGGGGCGCAGGCCGAGCAGGAGCGCGGCGACGGCGGCCCAGAGCGCGAGCGTGACCACCGGGCCGGCCAGGTGGGCGCCGCCGAAGTAGCTCAGGTCGCTGATCGCGCGGACAGCCGCGCCCGGCGGCAGGAGCGCCGAGACGGCGCGGGCCGCGCCCGGCAACAGGTCGGCACCGATGGTGGCCCCGCTGGTGGCGTTGCCGATGGTCAGCAGTACGAGGGTCGCGACCGGGAGGCCGACCGGGCCGAGGTAGGTGCCGAGTAGCTTGGTGGTGAAGGCCGCCGCCGCGGCCAGCAGGGACAGTGTGAACACCAGCGGCAGGACGGGGGCGGGCACCGCCCCGAGAACCGGTCCGGCGATGACCGCGCCAACCGCGCCGATCGCGGCGGAGGTGCCGAGCAGCAGCCAGAACCGGTGGCGCAGGCGCAGCTGTGCGGTCAGGCCGAGGGCGTTCGAACCCAGCACGAATCCGGCCAGGGTCACGCCGAAGGCCATGTAGAAGCCGGCCACGCCGCGGGCGTCGAAGTGTGCGAGCGGTACGACGTCCGTCGTGTTGACCCGGTCGCCCGCGCCCTGGGCGTAGGCGTACACCAGCCGCGTCACGGCGGTCGTGGTCGACGTCCCGGCGGCCCCCGCGGTCTGCAGGCCGAGCCGGTCGGGCCCGTCGGCGGAGAGCGCGGCCACCACGTCGCCGTGCTCGACCGCGTGGCGTCCGGACGCGGCGTCGGCGACGGGGCGCACCTCGACGCTGCCGCCGAGCGCCCGGCCCACCTGGTCCGCCAGGGCGGATCCTGTGACGGCGATCGGCACCCGGTGGGGCTGCGGGTCGCGCTGCAGGCCGATGTAGGAGGTGATGAAGGCCGCGGCGACGACCAGCGCGATCACGACCGGCTGGAGCCATGCCCGGACCGGCGGCCGGCGGACGATCTCGCGGTGGCGCTCGCGAGGGGCGGCGGGTGCGGGGGCGGGAGTGGGTTCGGAGGTGTGCTCGGGTGCGGACGTGGAGGCGGTGGCCATGGCAGAGCTTCCTGGTGGGGCGTCGGTGCGGGTACCGCGATGCGTCGGGCAGTACACCATCGATCGATACGAGCATATGCTCCTATTAGATGAGCGGCAAGGGGCCCTCGCATGTGCGAGCACATACTCCTATCTTGGAGGGGAAGCCTGGAGGAGACCATGACACCTGCGCCGACGAACACCGCCCTCGCATGCAACAACCTCGCCCTCCGCAAGGCGGCGCGATACCTCGGCGCCACCTACGACAAGGCCCTCGCCGCAGCCGGACTCCGTTCCACCCAGTTCAGCATCCTGCAGGTACTGAACACGCGCGGCGAGACAACGATCACCAGCCTCGCCGAGTCGATCGCGATGGACCGCACGACCCTGGCCTCGAACCTCAAGCCGCTCGCCCGGGAGGGCCTGGTGACGGTGGAACCCTCGCCGACCGACCGCCGAGCGCGGATCGCCGCGATCACCGCGGACGGCCAGGCGCGGCTCGCCACAGCGATGCCACTCTGGCAGGAGGTGCAGACGAAGTTCGAGGCCGCCTTCGGCGCAGACGGAGCCGCCGCGCTGCGCACCTCGCTGGACGCCGTCCTCGACACCGGCTTCGAGCCCTGGGCCGAGTAGCGGACGGCGTCCGCGCGGGGCCGCGCACTCGACCCGCGAGCGAGACTATGCGCCATGTCGTCGGACGTAGTGTGCGTGCAGGCAGCGCGCGTTGACTTCTGGGGAAGATGCGCTGGCGCACCGAGCACGACTACCGCGAGATGAAGTACGGCCTTGGGCTGCCGAACCGGGCAGCGCGCCCACACGGTCGCGCGGATGTGGTGGCTCGCCGCCGACGGGGTGGTCGACTGATCCGGATGCCGGCCGACGTCGACTACGAGGGTGAGCAGCTCGGCCGATGGGTCCGCGAGCAGCGCGGTGCCTGGTCGGGTGCCGCTCTCCGGCATATGGGGGCTGCTGCTGCTCCCCTGCGGAATCCACCTCTGAGCCCCCGATATGTCAGATGAGAGGTGAATGCGCTCGCTGGCGCGTGCACTCGGCTCCCTCTCCAACCTCGGGTCGACTTGACGATTTCAAGAACAGTGGAGATTGTCGACCTGCGCCGTGAGGACGAGGCGCACCCGACCGCCCTGCTGCGCGCGGGCGAGGTGATGGCGGCGGTCACTTCCTCACCCGATCCGGTGGCGGGCTGCTCAGTGAGTGGGCTCGGCGCGATGGTCTACCTCCCGGTCGCCGCACCGCAGTTCGCCGCTCGCTGGCTCGACGGTGAGGTGGCCCAGCTGCTGTCGGAGGCCCCCGTGGTCTGCTTCGACCGTCGCGACGCGCTCCAGGACGCCTTCGCATCATGGTCTCGACAGTCACATGACCGATCAAGGTGTCGACCGGAGCGCCGGTGGGGACCGCGGTGTTCCTGGGCCCGGCGCTGGAGAGGGATCGCCTGACCGGATCGTTCCGCGTCGAGACATGATCATGTCTTCAGTCGAGGTGCTGCCGGTGGCCAAGATGGACACATGAACAGCGCACTCATCGTGATCGATGTCCAGGAATCCTTCCGTCAGCGCCCTGACTGGGCCGCCATCTCCAACCCCGGTATCGTCGGCCAGGTGAACCGCCTGGTGGACTCTACGAGGGCCAACGGCGACCTCGTCGTGTGGGTCATGCACAGCGCGCCGAACAGCGGCACCGCGTTCGATCCGGCGTCCGGCCACGTCCGCCTGATGGACGGGCTGGTCCCCGCGGACGGCGAGCCGATCATCACCAAGTCCTCGCACAACGCCTTCACCACGACCAACCTGCAGCAGCTCCTCACCAAGCACGGCATCCGCCACCTCGTGATCAGCGGCATCCGCACGGAGCAGTGCTGCGAGACGACCACGCGCGTCGCCTCCGACCTCGGCTACGACGTCACCTTCGTCACTGACGCGACCGCGACCAGCCCCATCCCGCACCGGGACGCACCGGCCGACCGCACCCTGGCCGAGATCCTCGCCGACCCGCGCACCCTGACCACCGACGCGATCATCGAGCGCACCGAGTACGCGCTCGCGGGCCGTTTCGCCAAGATCGCCACCGTCAAGGAGCTGACCGGATCGTGACGCGTGTCGTCTTCCTGCTCGTCCCGCAGCTGGAGCTGCTGGACCTGGCCGGGCCCGCCCAGGTCTTCTCCACGGCGGCCGACCACGGCCACGGCTACGAGATCGGGTACGTGGCCGAGCAGGAAGACGTCCGGGCGGCCCAGGGCGTCACGCTCCGGGCCGCCACCACCTGGCCGGCCCTGACAGCCGCGGACCTGATCGTGGTCCCCGGTTGGCGCTCACCCCGCCTGCACACCACCGGCGCCCTCAGCCCGGCCACCCTGCAGAAACTGGCCGCCCACCACGCCGCGGGCGGCACGGTCGCCAGCATCTGCGCGGGCGCGGACGCGCTGGGTCAAGCCGGGCTGCTGAACGGCCGCCGCTGCACCACCCACCACGACGTGCAGGACGAACTCGCCCGCCGCTACCCACGGGCAAGCGTCGTGCGCGATGTGCTGTACGTCATGGACGACCGCGTCGTCACCTCCGCCGGCATCGCCAGCGGCATCGACCTCGCCCTGCACCTCGTCGCGGTCCGCCACGGGCCCGGCGCCGCCGCCCAAGTCGCCCGCGCCATGGTCGTCTACGCCCGCCGCAACGGCGACGAACGACAGACCAGCGCCATGCTCCGCCACCGCGCCCACCTCGTCGACGCGGTCCACCGCGTCCAGGACCTCATCGACACCCGCTTCACCACCCGCCTCAGCCTCACCGACCTCGCCGCCACCGCCGGCGTCAGCGAACGGACCCTCACCCGCCGCTTCACCGCCGCCACCGGCCTCACCCCCCTGCGCTACCAGCAGGAACTGCGCCTCGAACGTGCCGAACACCTCATCGCCCACGGCGCCACGACCCAAGCAGCCGCCCACGCGGTCGGCTTCCAGGACGCCCGCATGCTGCGCCGCCTCCGCGCACGGTCGTAAATCCCGCAGCGGGGCGGGGGCTCAGGGGCGCTGACGAACGGACGCGAACCGCCCCCCCGGATGTCCCGCTGTGAACACCAGCTGTCCGCTCCCGAGGTCGGCGTGGACGCGCGGCGGCGCATCGACACCGCCTTCATGCGCGGCCACGAGGGCGTCCCGCGCGGTGCGGACGGCAGTTGGTGCATCGAGGCGAGTACGGACGTCGTCGTCGTTCAGCAACAGCACGGACACCGGAGCACTTTCTCGGTTCATCCGTCTCGGGCCGGCGACGAGATCCTCTCCGAGCCCTGCGCCGGGCGCGGGGCTTGCCTCTCCCCCAGGGGCAGAGGGCACAGTGGCCACGTGCACGAGGACTTGATCACCATCGGGGAGCTCGCGGCAAGGACCAGGCTCAGCCTCAAGGCCCTGCGGTTCTACGGGAACCGGGGGCTGCTGCCGCCCGCCCGAGTCGATCCGCGGACCGGGTTCCGCCGCTACGGCCAAGCCCAGGTCGAGCGAGCCCACCGCATCGCGCTGCTACGCGCCACCGGCATGCCGTTGGCGCGGATCGCGGCAGTGCTCGATTCGAACGGTGAGGAGTCGGTGCGGCTGCTCGACGCGTATTGGCGGGAGCAGGAGTCCGCGCACGCGTCCCGCCGGGACGCGGTGGGCTACGCCCGAGGGGTTCTGACCGGAAGGAGTTCGACCATGTACGAGATCGCCGAGCGCGACGTGCCCGAGCAGAAGGTCCTGTTCACCCAGCGCCACGTGACCGCCGCCGACCTGCCCGGCTTCCTCGCGGAGGCGAGCGACCTGCTCTTCTCCCACCTGCGGCAGGCGGGAGCGTGCCTGTCCGGACCGCTCTTCGCCGTCTACCACGGCCTGGTGAGCGAGGACTCCGACGGCCCGGTCGAGGTCTGCGCCCCAACACAGAACGCGGTCGGACCGGCTGGGCGGATCGGGGTACGCATCGAGCCCGCGCACCGTGAGGCGTACACCGCCCTGGCGAAGCGGCACGAGGTCTACCCGGCGATGGCCGCCGCGCACGACGCCGTCGGCGCATGGCTCGCCGAGCACGGGTACGCCCGCAGCGCCTCCAATCGGGAGGTGTACTACCCGAACTGGGCGAACGCCGAGCCGGGCGAGCAGGTGGTCGACGTCGCCGTACCGTTCCGCCCGGGCTCCGGCGCGTAGGCATCTCCCGCTGGGCCACCTGTCGCCCAGCGGATCCGCCGCTTTCCGCTGCCCGGCCGCGCATCTGGTCTGCCTCCGACAGACGCGCTGGTCACTGACCTCGCGAGCGGCGGTCGGCTTCGTGGCCGTCCGGTTCCGGGCCGGTGCCCTGGGCCTGGCCACCACCTTCGAGGAGGTCGAGGGCGGCTACCGCATCCGCGGCCAGAAGCACTGGCAGGCGCTGAGCGCCACTGCGTCCTGGTGGGTGGTCGTCGCCAAGCGGGACAGCGGCGGCAGTCGCGAGTCCGGGCCAGGGCCGCCCGGATGGTCGTCACACTGTTCCGGTAGCTGCCGGCCGGCCGCAGGGCCAGGCCTTCGATCAGTCCACCGGGGCTCCAGGGCGGGTCGTCCGGTTCAGGTGGGGCGGCGATCACGGCCGCGGCCACGGCCGCCGAGGTGGTGCGGTAGACGGAGCCCCCGGCGATGACGGCGGCGTGCACAGCCTCGTAGAGCAGTTCCCGGGTCGTCTGCGGGTCCGCGTCGGCGAGTTCGGCCACGGCGTCGAGCATCATGGCCGGGACCTGGGCGATCCGGGCGTTGAACAGCTCGACCGTCGCCCGGATCCGCAGCGCGCGGGCCCGGGCGGCGGGACGGTCGAGGGCGGGCACGGCGAGGTCGAGCAGGGGTGGCACCGCGGTGTGGTCACCGGAGGCCAGGCGGGCCTGGGCCGCCGCGAGGTAGCGCTCGGCCCGCCGGGCCGGGTCGGTGGTGAGTTCGGCCGCCTTCGACAGGAACAGCGCCTGGGCGGAGTAACCGCCCCTGGCCCTGGCCCAGTCCGAGGCGGCGTCCAGATCCGCGGCCGCCGAGTCGTCGGTGCCGAGGACCGCCTCGGCCCGGTGCCAGGCACGCCGGTCGGGCACGCGGGCCGGATCGCTGGCCGCCGCGAGCGCGGTGTGGATCCGGCGACGTTCGTCCCCGGAGGCCGCCGCGTAGACCGACGACCGGATGAGCGGATGCCGGAACCCGCCGCCGGCCCCGTGGTTCAGGATCCCCGCGTCGACGGCGGCGACGGCGGCGCGCGCCGGCAGGCCCAGTACGCCGGCCGCGTGCCAGACCATTGCCATGTCGTCGGTCGGCGCCGCGGCCATGAGCTGGAGCAGCGTCAGGGTGTCCGGCGGCAGTGCGACGACCGATTGCCGGAAGTGCTCCTCCAGTAACCTGCCCACCGGCAGCGGCTCGGGTATCGGTTCGACCCCGGCCAGCTGTTCGGCGCCCAGGTGCGCGCCCAGCTCGATGAGCGCCAGCGGATTGCCCCCGGTGCCGGCCACGATCCGATCCGCGACCGCCGGGTCCAGGTGGCCGGGAACCGCGAGGGTGAGCAGTTCCCTGGCATCGGCGGCGGGCAGCCCCTCGACCCGCAGCTGCGGCATGGCGTCGAACAGCCCGCGGCCGCCGAGGCCGTCCCTGGCCGCGAAGATCAGGCCCAGCGAGTCGGCGTGCAGCCGCCGGGCGACGAAGGCCAGCGTCTCGGCCGACTCCCGGTCGAGCCAGTGGACGTCGTCCACCAGACAGAGCAGCGGCAGGTCCGCCGCCGCGTCGGACAGCACGGTCAGGGCAGCGAGACCCACAAGGTGCCGATCCGGCGCCGCCGCGTCCGCCAGGGCGAACGCCGCGTTCAACGCGTCCCGTTGCCTGGCGGGCAGCCGGTCGACGCGGTGCAGGTACGGTCGTAGCAGCCGGTGCAGCGCGCCGTAGCCCAGGGGCTGTTCGGCCTCGACGCCGACCAGCCTCGTCAACTCCACACCGGCGGCCAGGGCCGCCGCGTGGTCCAGCAGCCGCGTCTTGCCGATCCCGGCCTCGCCCACCAGCACCAGGACGCCGCCGAGTCCGTCCCGCATCGCTTCCAGCAGCTGTCCGATTGCTTCGCGTTCGGCACCGCGGCCGACCAGCGGCCGCACCGCCCCGGATAGAGGCCCGCGCCACACCATGGAAACCCCTCCGCCCTCGAGACCCTGACCATGGGAGACGTTAGGCGGGTGAGGACTGGTCGGTCGAGCGTCAGTTGACGGTGAATCAGCGCAACGCGCCGACCACCCCGCGCAGCTCGTTGCGCGACACGACGCCGAGCTTGGGGAAGATCCGGTGCAGGTGCGAGCTGACCGTCCGGTGCGACAGGTAGAGCCGCTCGCCGATCTCACGGTTGGTCAGGCCGTCGGCAGCCAACTGGACGATCTGCAGCTCGTGCGCGGTCAGCAGGTCGCGCACGTCCGGAGCCCGGCCCCGGCTGGTCTCACCGGCCGCCCGCAGCTCCCTACGGGCCCTGTCCCCCCACGGGATGGCGCCGAGCGCGTCGAACATGTCGCGGGCGGTGCGCAGGTGGCCCGCGCCGCCGGCCTTCCTGTTGCCCCGGCTGTGAAATCGGTTGTGAGAGCGGGTACTTGGGAAACCAGGTACCCGTTCTCAGCCCTGGCCGGGGGAGCTGGACGCGGCAGGGCTGGCGATGACGAGGTGGAGCGCTGCCGGGTGGTCGAGGAGTGCAAGCACCGCATCCTCCTCCAGTGATCACCACACAGCGCTACCGCCGATTCCGGGACAGAGCCGTTGGCCGGACACACCCGGTGATCGGTTGGCAGCTCGCCGCCCGGAGCTCTTGTCGGGTCTCAGACCTCGCCGAGGGCGACGTTCGGGTCCGCCAGGCGGTCGGCGTCCACCACGCGCTTGGAGACGATCAGTTCGCGGATCGGGTCGGTGACGTCCCAGACGTTCATGTTCATACCGGCGAGGACCCGGCCGTCCTTGAGCCAGAACGCGATGAACTCGTTGGCCTTCACGTCCCCTCGGAACACGACCCTGTCGTAGCCGTCGGGCTCGACGTAGCCGAGGTATTCCATGCTCAGCGTGTCCCGCGAGGCCACCGGCTCGTTGGGGTGCCGGGGTGTCCACTCGGCATCGGTGAAGAAGTACGGGACCCGGTCGTACACCGCGTCCGGCTGCCCGAGCATCGCGCGGGCGGCGGTCTGCGGCTGGTTGAGGGCGTTGGCCCAGTGCTCGACCCGGATGTGCCGGTCGAACAGCGGGTGGTGGGCGTTGGCGACGTCCCCGGCCGCGTACACGTCCGGGTCCGAGGTGCGCAGGTGCTGGTCGGTCCTGATCCCGTTGTCGACCTCCAGCCCGGCGGCCTCGGCCAGCGCGGTGGCCGGTGAGATGCCGATGCCGACCACCACCGCGTCGGCCGCCACCTCGCTGCCGTCGCCGAGCTTCACGCCGCTCACCTTGCCGTCGGCGCCGGTCAGTTCGGTCACCCGGACGCCGAAGCGCAGGTCCACGCCGTGGTCGCGGTGCAGGTCGGCGAAGACCTGGGCGACCTCCCGGCCGAGCACCCGCAGCAGCGGCAGCTCCAGCGCCTCCAGGACGGTGACCTCGGCGCCCGCCGTACGGGCCGCGGCCGCCACCTCCAGGCCGATCCAGCCGGCGCCGATCACCGCGATCCGGGCGCCCGGGCGCAGCGCGGCCTTGATCCGGTCGCTGTCGTCGACCCGGCGCAGGTAGAGCACGCCGTCCTGGTCCGCGCCGGGCACCGGCAGCCGGCGCGGCTCCGAGCCGGTGGTCAGCAGCAGCTTGTGGTAGCCCACCTGGCCGTCGTCCGCGAGGGTCACGGTGCGGGCGGCCGGGTCGATCGCGGCCACCGCCGTGCCGAGGCGCAGGGTGACGTCGTGCTCGGCGTACCACTGCGGCGGGTGGACGTAGATCTTCCCCCGGTCGTCCTTGCCCATCAGGTAGCCCTTGGACAGCGGCGGCCGCTCGTACGGGCGCTCGTGCTCCTCGCCGATCAGGACGATGCCGCCCCGGTATCCGGCCTCGCGCAGTGCCTCGGCCGCCTTGGCACCGCCCAGGGACGCCCCGACGATCACGATCGGCCGCTCGCTGTCCGCCATTCCCGACTCCTTGCGCTCCGTGGATCGCGCTCCGTTGATCACGCTGCGTTGATTGCGCTGCGTTGAAGATCCGGGGCCAGCCTGCCGCCGTCCGGGTGGTCTGTCGAGACCGCGCCGGGCGCGCCGCGCCGCGCTGACCTGTTCGGGTGAACGGCGCGACCGCGGGCGCTCCGGATCACCCGGGCGTCACCCCGTCGTCGCGTCCCTTACCAGTGCGGTGTCGGTGAACTGCTCGAACCGGACGATCCGGCCGCCGCGCACCGTGAAGTGGTGGGCGACCCGGACCGAGAGCGGCTTTCCGGTGTTTCTGTGCACGGCCGTGTACCGGCCCAGCACCACCACGTTCTCGCCGTCCACCACGTAGGTGTCGTCGTGCGCCGTCCAGTGGTCCCACTCGGCGGCCAGGCGCTCCATGACGTGGGCGATGACGCCCTTCGGGGTGCGGTAGGTGCCGGCCAGCGGGAAACCGGCCATCTCGGTCCACTCGACGTCCTCGGCGAGGGTGCTGCGCAGCGCGGCCAGGTCGCCGCGGGCGGAGGCCAGGTACTGGCGGCGCACCACGTCCGCGGGGGCGGGGGACTCGGCGAAGCCGGCCACGTCCCGGGGGATCTCGATCACCGGTTGCTCACCCCCACGCCATCTCGCCCTTGGCGACCTTGGTGCCGATGTCGACCGCGATCCGCAGACCCAGCTCGGGGAAGCGCCGCTCCAGCGCCTCCTTGGCGGCGGCCGCGTCGGCGCTGCGGCCCAGTTCGGTCTCGAAGGCGCGCAGGTAGGCGCGGGTGTGGTCGATGGCGTTCAGGTCGGTGGGGGCGTCGGCGACCCGGTGACCGGCCGCCACCCAGGTCGGGTGGAGCGCCTCCATGCCGTCCAACAGATCGATCCAGGCGGCCCGTTGGGCGGCAGTCGGGGTGTCGGCCGTCCACACGTGCAGACCCTCGAAGAGCAGCACCCCGCCGAGCACCGCGCGGTGGTGGTGCTGCCACAGGTAGTGCCGGTCGGGCAGGTGGAAGTCGGCGCCGCGCAGCTCGAACCGGTGGCCCTCGAAGACGAGTTCGTCCCCGGGCAGCACCTCGGGTCGCACCAGCCGGGTGGGCAGCTCGGGGCCCAGGTGCGCCCAGGCCCGCAGCTTCTCCTCGAAGGTCTCCCGGATGTGCTCCACGGTCGAGGCGGTGGCCAGGAAGCGGGCCCGGGGGAAGGCGTCCTGGACCTCCTGGGCACCGAAGTAGAAGTCCGGGTCGCCGTGGCTGACGAACACGGTGGTCAGCTCCTTGCCGGTGGCACGCACCCGCTCGACCAGCCGGCGCCCGTCGGAACGGGTGAACCCGGCGTCCACCAGGAGGGCGTTGTTCGGGCCGGTGACCAGGACGGCGGTCTTGTTGAGCGAGCTGTCGGGGGCGTCGATGATCTCGAAGTCGAGAGCGCTCATGCGCCCACCTCGCTCCGCTCGGCAGGCGCTTCGCGCAACCCGCACCTTGTGTCGACTCGCTCACTGCGTTCGCTCATTCCTAGTGGTCCTTCCTCTGGCCGGGCACGCCTCGTCGCCAGCATCGGCGCTGGCGGCCCGGTCCGCATCCGGAGGCCCGGCCCGCGGCGGCACGCCGTGTGCAGCCGATCGGGTGCACACCGCCGCGGGCTCGGACGACACCCCGTCCGCATCGCGGACGCCCGGGACACGCCCAGAAGACGTCCAGGGCCCCATCGTGTTCACGTGGTGAGAGGACTGAGGTGAAGCCCAGTCAGAGATCGGTGACAGCCGTCACCTGGAGACCGTCCGCGCGTGAGCGTCTGAACCGGTGAAGTGGCCGGAGGAGCCGACAACCGCGCCTCCGGCCACCGGTGTTGAGCGGCGTCAGTGCCGGGTCCAGAGGGTGAGGTCGCTGCTGGTGGCCACGGCGAGGGTGCGGCCGGTGGGAGAGAAGCCGGCGGCGCGGAACTCGGACCAGCAGACGTGGAAGACGTGGTGCCAGGCCTGGCCGTGCTCGCCGGTCCAGGGGCCGGAGGTGAGCAGGACGCGGTGGTGCGGCCACTCCGGGGAGATCACCTCGACGCCCCAGCCGCCGGCCGCGTCGGTGTGGAGGCCGCCGCCCCACAGGCCGGCCACCGGGATCCGGACGTCGGCGACCGGGCCGATGCCGGGGCAGGAGAGGTCCGGGCCGTCCGGGTCCTCCTCCGGGTCGTAGTCGCGCTCCAGCTTCTCGCCCGTCACCGCGTCGAACAGGCCGTGCCCGGTGCTGGAGACCGTCAGCACGAGGTCGTGCCCGGTCTCGGGGTGGACGGCGAAGCCGATGCCCGTCAGCCCGCCGACCGGGATCAGTCCGCCGCGGACCGGCCGCCAGGGCGCCGGCGGGGGGACCACCTCGGTCGCGGCGACGACTCGGTCGTGCAGCTGCTGCTGGTACGGGGTCAGGGCCATGCCGGTGATCATCCCATCCCGTCGAACACGCCCTACTCCGTCGGCCCCAGCCGCAGCATCGCCAGCGCCCCGACCGCCGTGGTCACCGCGAGCGCCCCCCAGAGCAGCCCGGGGCCGGAGGCCAGCAGCGCCGTCAGCACCGCCGGCGCCGCCGCCCGGCCGACCCCCGAGGACAGCTCCCACCGGGCCAGCGCCCGCCCGAGCAGGTGCGGCGGAGCGGAGGCCGCGACCAGGGCCGTGCCCGAACCGGTGTAGAGGATCTCGCCCAGCGTGTACGGCACGGCCACTGCCGCGACGCCCGGCACGTGCTCTCCGAGCCCGCGCACCACCCGGCGCTGCACGGCTGGGCGGCCAGTACGACCGCCGCGATCCCGCCGGAACTCGCCGAGCGGCATCCCCACCGTCTTCGGCCGCCCCCCACCTGCTGGCGGTGTACGCCCAGGGCTGGCGGCCGGTGCTCCAGTACCCCGTCGCCGAGGCCGGACTGCCGGAGCCGGTCTCGCTCGCCCTGGTCCAGCAGCGGCTGGAGGCGCTCGCCCACCCGATCCGGCTGCGGCTGGCCCGCACCATCGCCCGGGGCCCGCACACCACCGGCGAACTCGCCACGGCCTGGCAGCTCAGCGCGCCCGAGGTGTCCCGCCACCTGGCCGTGCTGCGCAGGGCCGGGCTGCTGATCACCGAGCGGCGCGGGCGGTACATGCTCTACCAGCTGGACCTGGCCGGCAGTGCCCGGCTGGGCTCGGACTTCCTGGAGGCGGTGCTGCGTTGACGCGGGCCGCCGGGAACAGTGATCACCGGCGGGACGTTCGTCCGGTCATGACCGACGACGCTCCTGAGATCCTTCGCTACGCCGCCTTCGCGATCCGCCCCGAGGGCGGCAATCCGGCGGGCGTGGTGCTCGACGCCACCGGCCTGACGGAGGAGCGGATGCTCGCCGTCGCCGCCGAGGTCGGGTACTCCGAGACCGCGTTCCTGACCCCGGGGGACTCCCGGGACACTTACCGCGTGCGGTACTTCAGCCCGCTCACCGAGGTGCCGTTCTGCGGGCACGCGACGGTGGCCTCCGCCGTCGCGCTCGCCGACCGGATCGGCCCCGGGCGGTTCGTGTTCAGCACCGCCGCCGGTGACGTCCCGGTCGAGGTCGAGCGAGGTGCCGACGGCCTGCGGGCGACGCTGACCAGCGTCGAGCCGAAGGTCGAGGAGGTGCCGGCCGCGGACGTCGAGGAGGCGCTCGCACTGCTCGGCTGGGCGGCCGCCGACCTGGACCCGGCGTTCCCGCCGCGGATCGGCTACGCCGGTGCCCGGCACCTGGTCCTCGCCGCGGGCACCCGGGCCCGACTGGCCCGGCTGGACTACGACTTCGACGGCCTGGCCGCCTTCATGCGCGCCCGTGACCTGGTCACCCTTCAACTGGTCTGGCGCGAGGCCGCCGAGGTCTTCCACGTCCGCGACCCGTTCCCGGTCGGCGGTGTGGTCGAGGACCCGGCCACCGGCGCCGCCGCGGCCGCCTTCGGCGCGTACCTGCGCGAGCTGGGCGCGGTGACGGCGCCGACGGTGCTGACGCTGCACCAGGGCGAGGACCTCGGCCGCCCGGGCGTCCTGCGGGTCGAACTGCGCGCCGAGGACTCCCGGGTGCGGGTCTCCGGTACGGCGGTGGCGATCCCGTAGCACCCGATCCGGCGGGCGGGGCCGTCCCCCCGCCCGCCGGATTTCAGGACCGGGCGGTTCAGGACCGGGCGGCTCGGGACCGGTCGGTGAGCAGGGCGGCCAGGCCGTCCAGCCCCCGGTCGACGGTCGCCGGGTCGACCTGGCTGACGGACAGCCGCAGCTGCCGCTCCCCGCCCTCGCCCGGGTAGAAGTGGGACATCGGCGTCCAGATCACCCCGTACCGGGAGGCGGAGAGTTCCAGCAGCGCGTCGTCCACCGTGCAGGGCACGGTGAGCACCAGGAAGAACCCGCCGCGCGGCTCGTTCCAGCTCACCCCGCCGCCGGGCGGGAAGCGCCGGGCCAGCCCGTCCAGCACCAGCGCGAGGTTGCGCCGGTAGAGCGCGGCCACCTCGGCGTTGGCGGCCCGCAGGCTGAGGCCGTGTTCGAGCAGCGCCCCGCCGATCACGGCCTGGGCTATCGGCGAGGTGTTCACCGTGGTCATGCTCTTGACCATGCCGAGCAGGTCGGCCAGCAGCACGGTGCCGCCCGCGCCGTCCGCCACCAGCTGGTCCGCCACCACGTACCCGACCCGGGCGCCCGGCAGGGCCGTCTTGGCGAAGGACCCGAGGTGGACCACCCGCCGCCCGGTGTCCAGGGCCTTGAGCGAGGGCAGCCGTTCCTCGCCCGCGAACACACAGTACGGGTTGTCCTCCAGGACCAGGAAGTCCTCCTCGGCGGCCAGCGCCAGCAGCTCCCGGCGCAGCTCCAGCGGCAGACTGGCGCCGCTCGGGTTGGCCACGTCCGGGACCAGGTAGAGCGCGCGCGGGCGCAGCCCCTCGGCCCGGGCGGCGGCGACCTGGCGGCGCAGGTCGGCGAGGTCCAGCCCGTCCGGGCCGTCGGCCACCGGCCGCACCGGCAGGTCGGCCAGCAGGGCGGCGCCGGTCAGCCCGACGTACGTCGGCGAGACGGCCAGCACCACGTCCTCGGGGCCGCGGCGCAGCGCCCGCAGCACCAGGAACATCGCCTCCTGGCAGCCGACCGTCACCACGACCGACTCGGCGGGCACCTCGATGCCCTCGTCCACCGCGAGGTGGGCGGCGATCAGCTCGTGGATGATGCCCTTGGTCCGGCCGTACTGGAGCACCTGACGCCGGGCCGCCTCCTCGGAGAGGCCGCGCTCGGTGCGCAGGTGGTCGACGTAGCGGTCCAGGTGGCGATGGACGGCGTCCAGTTCGAAGAACTGCTCCGCCGGGCGGCCGGCCGCGAAGGAGACCGCCTCCGGGTAGCGGATGGAGATCTCGTTGAGCAGGTTCATCGAGGTCATCGCCGGGTCGGCGAGGGACGCGTGCAGTTCGGCGAGCAGTAGTTGGTGAGGTGGGGCGACGAGGGTCACGGGGCACTCCAGGCGGGACAGGGCATCGGGGTGGTGCGCAGCTCGGCGGCGGCACCCAGGTCGGCGCAGCCGGCCAGACCGAGCGCGTGCCGCAGTTCGGCGGCCAGCAGCTCCAGCACCCGGGCGCAGCCCGGCTCGCCGCCGGCCGCCAGGCCCCAGATCAGCGGACGCCCGAGCAGCACCCCGGACGCCCCGAGCGCCAGCGCGGTCAGCACGTCGGAGCCGCCGCGCACCCCGCTGTCCAGCAGCACCTGGCAGTCCCGGCCGGCCAGCGCCTCGGCGACGGCGGGCAGCGCCGTCAGCGAGGGCACCGCCCGGTCGAGCTGGCGGCCGCCGTGGTTGGACACCACCACGGCCTCGGCGCCCAGCTCGGCGGCCCGCAGCGCGTCCGCCGGATCGAGCAACCCCTTGACCACCAGCGGCAGTTCGGTCCGCTCGCGCAGCCAGGCGAGGTCCGCCCAGGTGACGGCGGGGGAGAGCAGCTCGGCGGTGTGCGCGGCCACCGCGGAGATCTCGGCACCCGCCCGGTGCGCCCGCCCGGCGGCGCCGCCCTCCAGCAGCGCCGCGCGGACGTCCCCGGGGAGGGCGAAGGCGTTGCGGGCGTCCCGCAGCCGACGGCCCATGTACGGCACGTCGGCGGTGACCACCAGGCACTCGCTGCCCGCCGCCGCGGCCGCCGCGACCAGATCGAGCAGGCGGCCCCGGTCGCGCAGCCAGTACAGCTGGAACCAGAGTGTGGCACCCGTCGCCGCCAGCTCCTCGAAGCCGACGCTGCTGAGCGTGCCGACGGTGAACGGCACTCCCGCCGCGGCCGCCGCCCGGGCCGAGGCCAGCTCGCCCTCAGGATGGAAGAGCCGGTGGTAGGCGACCGGCGCCACGGCGACCGGCAGGGCCGACCGGCTGCGCACCAGGGTCGCGGTGGTGTCGCAGGCGGACACGTCGGCCAGCACCCGGGGCACCACGGCCAGCCGGTCGAAGGCCGCCCGGTTGGCGGCGAGGGTGTGCTCCTGCTCGGCGCCGCCGGCCAGCCAGTCCCAGACCTCGGGCGACAGGGCGGAGCGGGCGGGGCCGGCGAACTCGGCCACCGAGAGCGGCGGCCGGCGGTCGGTGGCGGTCGGCGCGCTCATCCGGCGACTTCGCTGGCGTTGCGCTGGAGTTCGACGGCCTCGTAGAGGGCGCGGATGTTGTTGCTGCCGAAGTTGCGGGCCCGGATGCGCTCGATCACCTCGAAGAAGAAGGTGCCGCGCGGGTGCCGGGAGCGGGTGAAGATCTGGAACAGCTGGCCGTCGTGGTCCTGGTCGACCAGCAGGTTGAGCTCGCGCAGCTGGTCGAGGGAGTGCCGCAGCGGGGTCAGCCGGGCGGGCAGGGCGTCGAAGTAGGCGGCCGGGGTGCGCAGGAAGGGCACGCCGCGCGCGGCCATGGTGGCGACGGAGTGGACGGCGTCCTGGGAGGAGAAGGCCACGTGCTGCACCCCGGCGCCGCCGTGGTCGGCGAGGAAGGAGGCGATCTGGCCGCCGGCGTCCGGGGTGAGCGGCTCGATCAGGGTGAGCGTGACGCTGTGGTCGGGGCTCTGCACCACCATCGAGTCCATGCCGAGCGCGCCGACCTCGATCCGCTCCTCGAAGATCATCCGGAAGCCGAAGACCTCGCAGTAGCGGCGGACGGTCTCGCGCAGTTCTCCGGAGGGGACGCAGACCGCGAAGTGGTCGACCGAGCGCAGGCCCACCGCGTCGGCGTCGAGGGTCGGCCCCTGGTCGGCCGGCGCGGCGTCGGGCAGGCCGGGTATCCGGTCGGCGGGGACGTCCGGGCCGCGCTCGATCAGGGTGTGCACCACGTCGCCGAAGGCGCCGACCACGGCGGTGACGCAGCCGTCCACGGCCTGCGGGGGGCGCAGCCCGTCGGCGCCCCGGCCGGTCAGCGTCCGGTAGGCGGCGGTGGCATCCGGCACCCGCAGGGCCAGCGCGGCCACGCCGTCGTCGTGCCGGGCCAGGTAGTCGGTGGCCGGGTGCCCGGCGGCCAGCGGCTGGGTGAGCAGCAGCCGGACGGCGGCCTGCCCGACCAGGGCCGAGACGCAGCGCTCGGCGGTCCCACCGCGCTCGGTGGGCGGGACGAGCAGGTCGAAGCCGTACTCGGTGGTCAGCCGGGTGAGTTCGGCGGCGAGGTCGGCGACGTAGAACTCGACGTGGTCCAGCTGGAGTTCCAGGGGGAGCGGGGCGGTGTCGGGAGAGGAACGGTCGGGCATCTGAGGAGGCTCTCTCGTGAGGAGTGCACGGAGGCCCACCCCGGGCGGCGGTGCGGTGCGGCAGGGCCGCCGCCGGGGTGGGCCGGTGGCGTGGTGCGAAACGGCGGGGGCGAAAGGGCGGAAGGGCGCAAGGACTAGGGGCGCGGGACGGACTCGGCGGGCACCTCGGTGGTCTCCTCGGTGGGCTCCTCCGCCGGGTCCTCGGCAGGATCCGCGGTCAGTTCCCCGGTCGGCCGGGCGGCCGGCTCCTCCTCGTCCTCGTCGTCCTCGATGACGGCATCGGGCTTGCCGAGCAGGAAGACGGCCGACAGGAGGGCGCCGACCACCATGGCGGCGAGCACCGTCCGGAAGTCCAGCGCCGCCACCAGCCCGGCGCCGACGCCGATGGCGAGCGCCTGCGGGGCGGTGAGCGAGAGGTTGACGGCCGCCTGGGTGCGGCCCATCAGCTGCGGCGGGGTGAGGGACTGGGCGGCGGTCGCCAGGCCGACCACCCCGGCCGGCATGCCGGCCCCGGCGATCAGCAGGCCGGCCGACACCACCCAGACCGAGGGCACCAGCAGCAGGACGGCGCCGAGCCCGAAGACGGCCGAGCCGAGCATGACGGTCCGCCGGGGGCCGAGCTTGCCGATCAGGACGCCGCCCAGCACCGAGCCGCCCAGCGCCCCGATCCCCTCCACCGTCTCCAGCACGCCCAGGAACTGCGGCGAGCGGTGCAGCCCGCCCTGGATCAGCGAGAACAGCACCGGCTGGAGGAAGCTGAGCACGGTGGCGGTGGCGGTGGTGGCGATCAGCAGCGGCAGCAGCGAGGCGGTGGTGCGCAGGTGCTGGAAGCCGGCCAGCACCTCGGTGCGCCAGCGCCGGCCGGACGGTTCCGGCGTCGGCTCGTTCACCCGCAGCGCCAGGAAGGCCAGCGCCGCCGCGACCAGGATGCCGATGTCGACCAGGGCGACGGCCCGGCCCCCGAGCCACCCGTACAGGCCGGAGCCGACCAGCGGCGCCACCAGGGTGGTGCCCGCGCGCATGGTCTGGGTGAACCCGACGGCCGCGCCGAAGTCCTGGCGCTCCGTCAGGATGCTCCGCAGCATGGCGCTCTGGGCCGGGGTGAGGACGGCACCGGCCAGCCCGTAGAGCACCGCGGTGACGTAGATGATCCACAGGTGGCCGCGGCCGTCGACCAGCAGCAGCGGCGAAACCGCCACCGCCAGCACGAGGTTGACCGTGACCAGCAGCGGCCGGCGGCGGACCCGGTCGGCGACCAGGCCGCCGAGCGGCAGCAGCAGCATCGGGACGGCGTAGCAGAACATCACCAGACCGGCCGCCGAACTGCTCCCCGTCAGGACCTTCGCCCAGATGCCGAGGGCGATGAAGAGGGCGCTGTCCCCGAGGACGGACAGCGTCTGTCCCGCGATGTAGAGCCGGAATTCCGGCCGCGCCAGAAGTGGGTGCATGTCCTGTCCTTAGTTGCTGCGGTCTGGTGGTTGGTGCTGGACGGCCGGGCGACGCTAGCGGGGCGGGGCGACGGCCCGGTGGGCGCGGGTGAAACCTTCGATCACGGCGTCGTTGGCGTCCTTCTCGCCGACGGCGATCCGGATGCCCTGGCCCGGGTAGAAGCGGACGGCCACGCCGAGCCGCTCCAGTTCCCGCCTGACCGGCGTCTCGTCGCCGGGGGCGGACACCCAGAGGAAGTTGGTCAGGCTCGGCGGCACCGACCGGCCCAGGGCGAGCAGTTCGGCCCGCAGGCGCTCCCGTTCCCCGGCGATCTCGGCGATGCGCCGGTCCACCTCCTCCTGGGCCGCGACGGCGGCCAGCAGGCCCGCCTCCTGGAGCCGGTTCACCGCGTACGGCACCTGGTGGTCCCGTACGCGCTGCGCCACGGCCTCCTCGGCGACGGCGTAGCCGATCCGCAGCGCGGCCAGGCCGTGCGACTTGGACAGGGTGCGCAGCACCACCAGGTTCGGCCACTCGGCGATCCGGGCCGGCACGTCCGGGGCCTCCCAGCCCCGGGCGAAGTCGATGTACGCCTCGTCCAGCAGGACCAGCGCGGTGGCCGGCACCCGGTGGAGGAAGTCGGTCAGCTCCGCCCAGGAGTAGACCGTGCCGGTCGGGTTGTGCGGGTTGCACAGCACGACGATCCGGGTGCGCTCGTCCAACTGCCCGGCCATCGCGGCCAGGTCGTGCCGGGCGTCCGGGCCGAGCGGCACGGCCCGGGCCTCGGCCCCGGCGATCCGGCAGAACAGCGGGTAGGCGTCGAAGCAGGGCGCGGAGTGCACCACGTTGTCGCCGGGGCGGACGACGGAGTGGAAGAGGTCCAGCGCCACGCCCGCCGAGCCGTGGCCGACCACGACCTGGGCGGCCGGGACGGACTGCCAGTCGGCGATCAGCCCGGCGAAGCGCTCCGGGCGCAGGTCCGGGTAGCGGTTCAGGTCGGAGGCGGCGCCGGCCAGGGCGGTCAGGACGGAGGGCAGCGGCGGGTACGGGTGCTCGTTCTGGGCCAGCAGGTGTCTGGCCCCGGAGTCGCCGGCCATCAGTCGGCCTGCAGGACGTAGAGCCAGGAGTGCGGGGTGGCGAGCGCCTCGACGCGGTCGATCCGCAGTCCGGCGTCGGCGAACAGCCGCTCGTAGGTCTCCTTGGTGTGCAGCGGCACGCCCATCATCGCGTGCGCCAGCTCGAAGCCGACCGAGAAGACGGGCATCGCGCTCTGCGACTCGCCCGGGCCGCGCAGCATGGTGTCGCCGAGCACGAAGGTGCGGGCCTTCGGGAAGGCCTCGCGCATCCGGGTGAAGATCGAGGAGCGGGTGGTCGGGTCGGCCAGCAGGTCGTGCAGCAGGAAGAAGCTCATCACGGTGTCGACCTCGGCCACCTCGGCGGCCTCGGCGTCGTTGTCGATCTGGGTGCCGAGCAGGCCCAGCACGTCGGCCCGGACGGCGGTGACCCGGTCCTGCATCCCGGCCGCGGCGATGTCGGCGCGGGCGATCTCGGTGGCCGGGCGGCTGATGTCGATGCCCAGGCCGCGGGAGCCCTCGCGCTGCGAGACCACCCGGCGCACCCGGGCGGAGGTGCCGCTGCCCAGGTCGGCGATGGTGCGGAAGTCGATGCCGGAGAGCACGTCGGTCAACTGCGCGGCGAACAGCGACTGGTCGCACTGGGCGGAGCCGAGGGCGACCATCGCCTCGTCGCGGTACACGTCCTCGTTGTAGCGGTGCGAGCCGGTGCTCAGGTGCCCGGCGCGGCCGAACACGTCGTGGTAGCCGCCGACGGCCCAGGTGAAGTAGCCGCGGGCGGAGGCGATCTCGATGCCCGCCTCGGTGGGCAGGAAGCCGGCGCCGTCGGCCTTGAGGTAGCCGTAGTCGGCGGCGGCGCGCAGCACGGCCTCGGTGCGCGCGGTGTCACCGGAAGCGGCGGTGAGCGCGGCGGCCGCGAGCGGCTCGCCGCGGCCGATCTGCTCCAGCACGCCGATCCGGTCCAGCGCGAAGATCACGTTGGCGGCGATGAAGCCGTTGTAGGCGTCGGTCGACGAGATCGGCGCCGGGGTGACGCCGCGCCAGGAGTCGGGGATGACGGCAGTCTGCATCGGTGGTGTCCATTCCTCGTGTGGGCCGGGTCGCGGCCGCTTGGCGTGGTGGTGCGGGGGTGTCGCGGCGGGGCATGGGGTTCAGGGGTGGCGGGGCCCCTGGTCCGGCGCCGGGTGGCGCAGGCGGTCGGCGAGCACCGGGCCGATGACCGCGAGCGCCTCCGCGCCGGTCATCGCGCCGTGGGTGCTCGGCACCTCGTGGATCTCCACCCGGCCGCCCACGTGGGCCCGCCAGGTCTCGGGGTCGGGGGCGTCGGCCGGGCGGTCCTTGGCGGCGACGAACACCAGCGCGTCGCCGTCGTAGCCCGGCAGCGGGGCGTCCGCGGCCAGGGCGAGGTTGGCGAGGAAGACCTCGACCACCCGGGCCACCCCGGCTCCGCTCAGCCCGGTCAGCGGGCCCTCGCCGTGCCGTACCAGCTCGGCGTAGCCGGCCTCGTCGGCGGGCCAGGCGGTGATCTCGCCGGCCGGCTGGCCGAGGGAGCCGAGGATCGCGGCGAGCAGCGCCGGGTCGCGCCCGGCCCGGTCGTCGCCCGTGAACTCGGCGTACTCGTCGAGTTCGGGATAGCCGTCCAGCACCGCGAGCAGTTCGACCTGCTCGCCCTGCTGCCGCAGCAGCGCCGCCATCGCATGGGCGACCGGGCCGCCGAAGGACCAGCCGAGCAGCGCGTACGGGCCCTCCGGGCGCACCGAGCGCAGCTCGGCCAGGTAGGTGCGGGCCATCTCGGCCAGGCTTTCCGGGTGGCGCGAGAGATCGGCCAGCCCGGGCGCCTGGAGGCCGTAGATCGGCTGCTCGGCGTCCAGGTGGCGCAGCAGGCCGGTGTACACCCAGCTGATCCCGGCCGCCGGGTGCACGCAGAACAGTGGGGGGCGGGAGCCGCGGGTGCGGATCGGCAGCAGCACCGGGAAGGCCTCCTCGGCGGGGGCGCCGTCCCGGGCTCCGGCGAGCAGCTCGGCCAGCCCGGCGACGGTCGGGGCCTGGAACAGCGCCCGGACGCCGAGGTCGTCCGTGCCGGTCAGCTCGCGCATCCCGGCGACCAGCCGGCCCGCCAGCAGCGAGTGGCCGCCCAGTTCGAAGAAGTTGTCGTCGATCCCGACCCGATCCAGGTCGAGCACATCGGCGAACAGCCCGCAGAGCACCTCCTCCAGCGGGGTGCGCGGCCCCCGGCCGCCGCCCGTGCGGCCCGGCCCGGGGGCGGGCAGCGCCCGCTCGTCGAGCTTTCCGTTCGGGGTCAGCGGCAGGCGCTCCAGCGGCACCAGGGCGGCGGGCAGCATGTAGTCCGGCAGTTCGGCGGCCAGGTGGGTGCGCAGGGCGTCCGGGTCGACCGGGCCGGCGGCCGGCACCAGGTAGCCGACCAGGCGCTTCTCGCCCGGGGCGTCCTCGCGGACCACCACGGCGGCGGAGGCCACCTCCGGGCGGCGGCTGAGCACCGAGCCGATCTCGCCCAGCTCGATCCGGAAGCCGCGGATCTTCACCTGGGCGTCGATCCGGCCCAGGTAGTCCAGCTCGCCGCCGGCCGTCCAGCGGGCCAGGTCGCCGGTGCGGTACATCCGGGTGCCGGGGGCGCCGTACGGGTCGGCGACGAAGCGTTCGGCGGTCAGCCCCGGACGGCCCAGGTAGCCGCGGGCCAGGCCGGCCCCGGCGACGTACAGGTCGCCGGGTACCCCGGCGGGCACGGGGCGCAGCCGGGAGTCCAGCAGGTAGAGCCGCAGGTCCGGGATGCCCGCGCCGATCAGCGAACGGGACTGTCCGGCGGCCGTGCCGGCGTCCAGGGGGCGGTAGGAGACGTGCACGGTGGTCTCGGTGATGCCGTACATGTTGACCAGCACCGGGGCGTCCTCGGCGTGCCGCTCGTACCAGGGTGCCAGCCGGGCCAGGTCGAGCGCCTCGCCGCCGAAGACCACCCGCCGCAGGGCGAGCAGGGCGCCGAGCTCCGGCTCCTCCTGGTCGGCCTGCATCAACTGGTAGAAGGCGGAGGGGGTCTGGTTGAGGAAGGTGACCCGCTCGCGGACCAGCAGCTCCAGGAAGTCCCGGGGCGAGCGGCTGGTCTCGAAGGGCACCACGACCAGGCTGCCGCCGTGCAGCAGCGCGCCCCACAGCTCCCAGACCGAGAAGTCGAAGGCGTAGGAGTGGAACAGCGTCCAGACGTCCTCCGGGCCGGGGGAGAACCAGTGGTCGGTGGCCGCGAACAGCCGGGCGACGTTGGCGTGCGGGATCACCACGCCCTTCGGGCGGCCGGTCGAGCCCGAGGTGTAGATGACGTACGCCGGGTGGTCCGGGCCGAGCGCGGGAGCGGGGGCTCCGGCGCCGGTGCGGTCCAGTTCGGCCGCGGTCTCCGGGGTGTCGAGCAGCAACAACGGTACGGCGGGGTCGGGAAGTCGGGCGGCGGCCGTGGTGGTGGTGAGCAGCAGCTCGGGCGCGGAGTCGCGCAGGGTGTAGGCGATCCGGTCGGCCGGGTAGTCCGGGTCGATCGGCACGTAGGCGCCGCCCGCCTTGAGCACCGCCAGTACGGCCACCACCAGCTCCACCGAGCGCGGCAGGGCCAGCGCCACCCGGCGCTCGGGGCCCACTCCCCGGGCGGCGAGCAACCGCGCCAGCCGGTTCGCCCGGGCGTCCAGCTCGGCGTAGCTGACCCGCTCGTCCCGGTGGACCACCGCCACGGCCTCCGGGGTGCGGGCCGCCTGGGCCGCGAACAGGGCCGGGATGGTGGTCGGTTCGACTGGGTGGGGGTGCTGCTCGGGCCGGCTCCAGTGGTCCAGGATCAGCGATCGCTCGGCCGGCGTCAGGATCTCCGCCTCGACGACCGGGCGGGCCGGCTCGGCCACCACGGCGGCGAGCAGTCGCTCGAAGCGCCCGCCGATGGCGGCCACCGTGGCCGGGTCGAACAGCTCCCGGGCGAACTCGACCACCACGCCGATCCCGGCCGGTGCCCCGTCCGCGTCCAGCTGCTCGCTGAAGCCGAACGCCAGGTCGAACTTGGCGAGTTCGGCCGACGGGGGTTCGATGCGGGCGGGCAGGCCGGCGAACGAGGGGGTGGCCGGTTCGCCGGTGCCGAAGGTCAGCATCACCTGGAACAGCGGGTGCCGGGCCGTCGAACGGGCCGGGTTGAGCACCTCGACCAGCCGCTCGAAGGGCACGTCCTGGTGCTCGAAGGCGTCCAGGTTGGCCAGCCGCACCCGCTCCAGCAGTTCGTGGAAGCTCGGCTCGCCGGACAGGTCGGCGCGCAGGACGAGGGTGTTGACGAAGAAGCCGATCAGCTCGTCGAGCGCCTCGTCGGTGCGGCCCGCGATCGGGGTGCCGAGTGGGATGTCGGCGCCCGCGCCCAGTCGGCTCAGGGTGGCCGCGAGCGCGGCCTGCACCACCATGAACACCGAGGAGCGGCTCGTACGCGCCAACTCCGCCATCGAGGCGTGGAGTTCGGCCGGGACGCGGAACTCGACGGTGTCTCCCGCGCGGGTCGGGAGCATCGGCCGCTTGCGGTCGTACGGAAGCGTCAGCTCCTCCGGCAGTCCGGCCAGCGTCCGCTTCCAGTAGGCGAGTTGGTTGTGATGGGTGCTGCCCGGATCGTCCTCGGCGCCGAGCAGTTCGCGCTGCCACAGGGCGTAGTCGGCGTACTGGACCGGCAGCGGCTGCCATTCGGGGGCGCTGCCGGTGCGGCGGGCCCGGTAGGCGGTGTCGAGGTCGCGCAGCAGGGGAGCGACGGACCAGCCGTCGCTGACGATGTGGTGCATCAGTACCAGCAGCACGTGCTCGTCGGCCGGGAGCGAGAGCAGCCGGGCGCGGACCGGCAGATCGACGGCCAGGTCGAAGGTCTCACGGCTCGCCTCCGCGAGGGCTTTCCGCAGCTCCTCCTCGTCCGCCACCGGGTGTACGTGCAGGGCGAGTTCGGAGGTCGTGGCGATCAGCTGGTGGGGCCGGCCGTCGGTGGTCGGAAAGGTGGTGCGCAGTACCTCGTGGCGGGTGACCACGTCGTTGAGGGCCATGGCGAGGGCGGCGGTGTCCACCGCGCCGGAGAGACGGAGGGCGAAGGGGGTGTTGTACAGGGCGCTCCGGCCCTCGAACTGGTCGATGAACCACAGTCGTTGCTGGGCGTACGAGAGCGGGACGAGCTCGGGGCGCTCCCGGGTGGTCAGCCGGGCCCGCACCGGGGTGCGGCTGTGGCCGAGGTGCTCGGCGAGGGCGGCGACCGTCGGGGCGTCGAACAGGGTGCGGATGGGGAGTTCGGTGTCGAACGCGGCGCGGATGCGGCTGACGAGCTTGGTGGCGAGCAGGGAGTGCCCGCCGAGGTCGAAGAAGTTGCCGTCGATGCTGACGGTGGACAGTCCGAGGGTTTCGGCGAACAGCTCGCAGAGGGCCTGTTCGGTGTCGGTGCGGGGGGCGCGCCCTCCAGGGGTGCCGGTGTGGTCGGGGGCGGGGAGGGCGCGGCGGTCGACCTTGCCGTTGGGGGTGACG
>CBJMI02800__coassemble_535_pt1 | contig 32642 bp, 29 predicted proteins | sample CBJMI02800__metabat2_low_PE_003 | metagenome-assembled genome bin CBJMI02800
GGCGGCTGGCTGAGCTACTTCGCGCTCTACAACCTCTTCCACGTACCCGCCGAGCGCTGGCTGGGCACGCTGCGCTGGCTCTCGGTGGCGGTGCTGGCACACGTCGGCGCGACCTACCTCAGCGAAGGCGTCCTCGGCTGGGCGATCCACCGGGGTCTGGCGGCGCCGAAGGCGGTCTACACGCTCGACTACGGCGTCAGTTACGCGCTCGCCGGGGTGGTCGGGGTGCTCACCTACCTGGTCGTGCGGCCCTGGCGGTACCTGTACCTGGCGGGGGTGCTGGCCGTGTACGTCCTCGGCCTCCACCAGGGCCGGGACTACACGGGCATCGGCCACCTCAGCGCAGTCCTGATCGGCCTCGCCTGCTACCCGTTGGCCCGGGAGCGGCCGGGAGAGTTCGACCCGGTCGCCTCGGCGCGTGCGCTCCGGCGGTGGCTGCGGCAGCGCTCGCGTCGGCGGGTGCGCTCGCGTCCGTGGCCGGGGCGGGGATGACCGGACGCCGGACTGTGGCGGGGATGACCGGACGCCGGATTGTGGCGAGTGTCGGGCATTCCGTGAATGCCAACTGTTGTGAACGGTAAGGGTCTTAACCGTTTCTTACCGTAGGGACCTTCCCCCGACGGAGCGCACCGAGCAGGCTTGGCCCCCTGTTTCGCCGGGGCCGCGCGACCGCGCGGCCGGCCACAGGGGAGGACCGCACTCGTGCCCATCAGGCAACACCGACGGCTGCTGCTGAGCGCCGTCACGCTCACCGCCCTCGGACTGACCACCAGCCAGGCGCTCGCCGCGCCGTCGGCGCCGTCCGCACCGCAGCCCTGGCAGGTGCGGCACCAGGCGGACATCGGCAAGCAGCACGCGAAGAAGACCGGGGCCACCACCACCCGGTCGACCTTCAGCCCCAAGGCCGACTCGGCGGCCGGGGACGGTGGCGACGAGGCGGAGAACTCCGCCGAGGGCGTGGCCCAGTACACCGAGGCGCGCACCGCGCCGGGCGTCGTCGCGCCGGGTGCGTACGGTGCGGCCTGGTCGCAGCTGCAGTCGATGCCGCACACGGACGGCGACTGGAAGCACGTCACCGACAAGCCGTACAACTCGGACGACCCGCGCTACCGGGACGTCAACTCCAACTCCAGCGGCGGCGCCGGGCTGGTGACCGGCCGGATCACCGGTATCGCGGCGGACAGCAACGGCTACGTCTACGCGGGCGGCGCCAACGGCGGCGTGTTCCGCTCCCGCACGGGCGGCGGGCACTGGGAGCCGATCGCCGACAAGCTGCCGACCCTGTCGACGGGCACGCTGAACCTGGACGAGGGCGGGCGGCTCTGGTACGCCACCGGCGAGTCCAACACCGGCGCCACCTCGTACGTCGGCACCGGCGTGTACGTGCTGGCCGATCCCCAGCACGGCAAGTTCCAGCCGGGCAACCGGGTGGGCGGGTCGGAGCTGGAGTCGACCATCATCCACGCGCTGCGCTTCGGCGGCGGCAAGGTGTGGGCGGCCACCAGCCGCGGTGTCTGGAGCCACTCGACGTCGGATCTGTCGGGCCCGTGGAAGCTGGAGTTCGCACCCAACCCGGACTACCTGCCGGGCGGTTCGAAGGCCAAGGACGCGAGCGCGCCGTACAAGAACATCGCCAACGACATCGCGATCGACCCCAGGGACCCGTCCAAGGTGATCCTGGCGGTCGGCTGGCGCGGCGGTGACACCTACAACGGTTTCTACGGCAAGGCCGCGGACGGCAGTTGGCAGCGGGTCTCCTCGCTCGGCGATCTGCCGACGGACGCCGCGAACGTCGGCAACGTCACCTTCGCGCGCTCGGCGGACGGCTCGCGCTACTACGCGATCGACCAGTCGCCGGACGTCGCCGCGCACAACCCGGACACCGGCCTCAAGGGCATCTACGTCTCCAAGTCCGGATCCCCGTACGGGCCTTGGGTGCTGATCGCGGACAAGGACAAGCTGAAGGGCTCCGGCTCCGCGCTTCAGGACCCGGGTTACCAGCCCGGCATCCAGTCCTGGTACAACCAGTCGCTCCAGGTCGACCCGGCAAACCCGGACCACGTCTACGCCGGTCTGGAGGAGGTCTTCGAGACCACCGACGGCGGTGCCAAGTGGGCGACCGTCGGGCCGTACTGGAACAACGGCTTCCCGTGCTGGAGCATCGACCCGACGAAGCAGACCGGTGACTGCTCGCCGACCGTGCACTCCGACCAGCACGCCGTCGCCTTCGGCAGCTACCAGGGCAAGGTGAACGTCTACGTCGGCAACGACGGCGGCATCTACCGCCGGCCGGGCAACGGGCAGTTGGATGCCTGGGGCCACGGCAAGGACTGGACGTCGCTGAACGACGGCACCATGGACACCCTGCAGTACTACTCGGTCGGCGTCGGCAAGGACCCGGCCGACAAGTCCGGCAAGGGCGTCATCGTCAGCGGTGGGTTGCAGGACAACGGCGAGTCGATCCTGCGCGCCCACGACAAGGTGATGGGCTCCAACTTCGGCGGCGACGGCGGCGACACCATGGTCGACCCGGCCAACGGCTGCAACATCGCCGAGGAGTACGTCTACCTCGACATGTGGGTCACCCAGAACTGCGCCGTGAACGACGGCAGTTGGACGAAGGACCCGAGCAAGGCCACCTCCTACGAGGTCGCCCCGCCGGACAAGGACTCCAACGCCGCCAGGTTCATCGCCCCGATGACCAGTGACCCCAAGGACACCAACACCTGGGTGGCCGGCGGCCGGCACGTCTGGGTGCAGCACAAGGGGTACGCGATCCGCAGCGGCAGCGAGTGGACCTCGGCCTACGACCTGGGCGCCGGGCACGTCGCCACCGCCGTGGCCACCGTCAACGGTACGGTGTACGCGGGCTGGTGCGGCCCGTGCAACAACCAGGGCTTCAGCCGGGGCATCGCGGTCGGCAATACCGACGGCACCGGCTGGCACCAGCTCAACCTGCCCGTCGACGGCACCGTGCCCAACCGCTACATCTCCTCCTTCGCGGTGGACCAGAACGACGCCCAGCACGTCTTCGTCGCGATCAACGGCTTCTCGCGGACCTGGACCGAGGGCCCCGGCGCGGGCAACGGCCACCTCTTCGAGACCCGTGACGGCGGCGCCACCTGGACCGACGTCTCGGCCAACCTGCCCGATGTCCCCGCGACTTCGGTCAAGCTCCTGCCGAACGGGGGCCTCGCCCTCGGCACCGACCTCGCCGCCTTCTACCGCGCGCCGGGCGAGAGGAACTTCTCCGTCCTCGGCCGCAACCTGCCCACCACCGCGGTGGCGCAGCTGAAGTCCGGCCCCGACGGGCGCCTCTACGCCGCCACCTTCGGCCGAGGCATCTGGTCGATCAACCCGAACGAGCTGTCCGAGGACGACGACAGCCAGGGCTGACCGTCCGCTCCCTTTCGGTGCCCGGCCCGCTCCCGAGGAGGGGGCCGGGCACCCGGCGTTTCCGTACGGGGTGAGCCCGGTGCCCGGTGCCCGGTGCCCGGTGGGCGGCAGCGGCCTCGAGTTCCGTCCGCCGCCGGTCGACCCCCGGGGCGGGTCGTCGGTCGAGGGATGGTCCGTTCCGCTCAGGCGCGCAGGCCGTGGCGCTTGGTGTAGGCGAGGTGGAAGAGGAACAGCGGCACGGCGATGACCGGCCAGCAGGCCTGCATGGCGGCTGGCGCGGCGTCGACCGGCAGCAGATGGGCGAAGACGAACTGGGCGAGGGCGTTGAGCAGGCTGGCCGCGCCCCAGACCGTGGTGAGCACCCGGAGTCCGCGGCGGGTTGGACGGGCTGCGCCCGCTGCTGGAGTCGGGCGAGGCCGTCCTCGGTTACGAGCCGGACGGGCCGGACGGGCCGGCCGGGCCCGGGCAGGGCTTCGCCGACCGCTGCTGGGTGCTGCACACCCTGCGGGTGGACGGGCGGCCGGTGCGCTGGGCCGAGGCGCTGGCCGGATCCGGGCGGCGCCTCGCCGATTGGCCGTTCACCCTGTCGTATCTGGTGTTCCGGGATCCGGTTGCCCTCGTCGGCGAGGTCGAGCTCCCGCGGATCGGGGAGCCGGACCGCGACTGCCTCGTACGGCTGGTGGAGGTGCTGGCCCGGCACAGTGCCGACGGGCAGGCGACGGACTGCCGCTTCGCCTCGGCCGCGATCGAGGACCTCCTGCGGCCGGTGACGGCCCACCGCGGCCGACTGGACGAGGCAGTGGCCCACTACGGCGTCTGGCCGGAGGGCAGCCAGTTCCCCGCGCACTGGTGGCCCTCGGACGGCTCCTGGTTCGTCCTCACCAACTGGGACCTCAGCGCCACCGAGGTCTTCGGCCCGCCCGCCCTGATCGCCGAACTGCTCGCGGACACCGGCCTGGAGGCCGTGCGCCACCCGGCCGTCGCGGAGGCGGCGGAGGGTGCGGCGCGGTGGCCGGAGTGATCGAGCTGCCGGAGGGGTCCTGGTGGGACCGGGACGTGTACTCCTGGCGCCCGGGCGAGCTGCGGCTGGCCGCCGGCTACGACCTCGGCTACCACCACGGCCTGGAGCTGGTCCTCACCGACCCGCTGTACATCCGCTGCCCGGCGTTCTTCCAGGACCCGGTGTTCCGCGAGCCGACGCCCGGGGAGCGCCGACTGGTCGAGCGGCAGTGCGGCGAGGAGCCGGGCGTGCTGCTCGCCTTCGAGGCGGACGGCGGGGGGCCGGAACCGGTGAGCGGGCTGATCGCGGCCGGCGACCTCGAGGTCCGGGTGGGGACGGTGCTGCGGCACCGGACGGAATCCACTGGCAGCACGGTGCCGCCGCCGCGATGATGCCCGCGTGCGCACCTTCGAAGAGCTGACCGCCGAGGCCGGGACCGTGGCCTGGACGGCTGGGACTTCTCCCGGCTGGACGGCCGGGCCACCGAGGACCGCCCCTCCTGGGGCTACCAGCGGCTGCAGGCCGGGTGGCTGGGCACGGCTACGGCGGCTCTGGACATCCAGACCGGCGGCGGGGAGGTGCTCGCAGGTGCCCTGCGGCAGGGCGCCCGCCCACCCGTGCTCGCGGCCACCGAGTCCTGGCCGCCCAACCTGGCCCGGGCCACCCGGTTGCTGCACCCGCTGGGCACGGTGGTGGTCGCCGACCCGGACGAGCCGCCGCTGCCGATCGCGGACGAGGCCTTCGACCTGGTCAGCAGTCGGCAGCCGGTGCGGGCCTTCTGGTCCGAGATCGCCCGGGTGCTGCGGCCAGGCGGCACGTACTCCGCCCAGCACGCGGTCGAAGTCGGCGGTGTGGGCCACGGGCCGGCACGCTACGGCCGACCGGTGATCAGGTGGCCGACGGCCGCGATGCCCTCGGTGATGGCTCGCTCGCCGACGTTGCCGAAGCCGAGGACGAGTTGTGCGGGCGTAATGGTGCGTGAGGCACGGCAGGTGCTGATGCCGTAGAGGCCGACGGACCTGGCGCGGGCGGCGGTGACGATGTGGTGCTCGTCTGCGCCGGCGGGCAGGTGGGCGACGGCGTGGAAGCCGGCCGCGAGACCGGTGACCGGCAGCTCGGGGGCGTGCTCGGCGAGCGCGGCGAGCAGGGCGGCGCGGCGGGCCGCGTAGGTGGCGCGCATGCGGCGCAGGTGGCGGTCGAAGCGCCCGGACTCGATCAGCCTGGCCAGGGCGAGCTGGTCGAGCGTGGGCGTGCCGCGGTCGCTGCGGTGCTTGCGCTCGGTGAGCGGTTCGACCAGATCGGCCGGGCAGACCATCCAGCCTATCCGCAGGGCCGGGGCGAGGGACTTGCTGACGGTGCCGAGGGAGATGACCCGGTCCGGCGCCAGGCCCTGGAGCGCGCCGACCGGTTCCCGGTCGTAGCGGAATTCGGCGTCGTAGTCGTCCTCGATGACGATCGCGTCGCGGTCCCTGGCCCACTCGGTCAGGGCCAGTCGGCGCTCCGGGGTGAGGGCGACGCCGGTGGGCCACTGGTGAGCGGGGGTGACCACGACGGCGCGGGCGTCCGTCGCCGCCAGCGCGCTTACATCGATGCCGTGTTCGTCGACCGGTACGGGAATCGCCCGAAGCCCTGCCACCGCGGCGGCGTCGCGGACGGTGGCGGGTGAGCCGGGGTCCTCGAAGGCCACCGTCCGCGCGCCGCCGTCCGCGAGGACGCGCAGGGCGAGGCCAAGCCCCTGGGCGTAGCCGTTGCAGACGACGATGTGCTCGGGGTCGGCCGCGGCCGCGCGGACCCGGCGCAGGTAGCCGGCGAGGACCTCGCGGAGGCCCGCGCTGCCGCGCGAGTCGCCGTAGTCGAACTCTGCCGTGGGCATGGCATGGGCCGCCTCGCGCATGGCCCAGAGCCAGTCCTGGACCGGGAAGGAGCCCAAGTCCGGTACGCCCCACCGGAAGTCGGCCACTAGGTGCGAAGCGGTGCTTCGCGGCCGTGCGGCGCCGGGCGGTGCTGCGGCGCCGGCCGCCACCCGGGTGGCGGAGCCGGGGCGGGTCACCAGGTAGCCCTCGGCCAGGAGTTGGGCGTAGCACTCCTGCACCAGCCCGCGTGAGAGGCCGAGCGTGCGGGCGAGTTCCCGGGAAGACGGCAGCCGTTCGCCGACGTGCAGGCGGCCGGCGCGGATCGCGTCCCGCAGCCCGTGCTCCAGCTGCGCGCGCAGCGGCTGGCCGCTGGTCCGGTCGACGGCCAGCAACAGCTCGGGCGGAGAACTGGACCACTCCAGGGGCATGGAACTGGAGCTTACCGGCGATCCGGTCGGCCGCTTAGCGTCCTGCCGTGACCGAAACGATCGACTCGACTCCTTCATCGCCCGCGCCACGACCGCCGCTGGTGACGCGGCCGCTGCTGCTGCGCTTCGTGTCCATCCTGGGCGCTTCGACCAGCTTCTACCTGCTGCTGTCGGTCGTCCCCGGCTACGCCACGGCCGGCGGCGGGGGCGGCTGGACGGCTGGGCTGGCCACCGGCGCGCTGATGCTGGCGACGGTGATGGGCGAACTCGCGACGCCCGCCCTGGTCAACCGCTACGGCTACCGGGCCGTCCTGGCCGTCGGCCTGGGCCTGCTGGGCGCACCGGCGCTGGCGCTGGTGTTCACCCCGAACCTGTGGTGGATCGTCGCGGTCTGCCTGCTGCGCGGACTCGGTTTCGCGTTCACCGTGGTGGCGGGCGGCGCGCTGACCGCGTCTCTCATCCCGGCCGAACGGCGCGGTGAAGGACTGGCGCTGGTCGGGATCGTGAGCGGGGTGCCCTCGTTGGTGGCGTTGCCGCTGGGTGTGTGGCTGTCCGCGCACATGGGCTACGGCGTGGTCTTCACTTCCGGGGCAGTGGTCGCGCTCGCCGCGATCCTCGCGGTGCCCGGCCTGCCCGACCGGATCCGCACGTCGGGACGCCCGGTCGGGATCTCTGAAGGCCTGCGCACGGCCGGACTACGGCGCCCTGCCGTGGTCTTCGCCGTCGCGGCCGTCGCCGCCGGGATCGTCGTCACATTCCTGCCGCTCGCCGTCCCCGCTTCGGCCACGGGCCTTGTTGTCGCGGCGCTGGTCGTCCAGCCCGCGGCGGCCACGCTGGCCCGCTGGCTCGCCGGCCGGCACGGGGACCGGCATGGCTCCGCCGGTCTGGTGCTGCCTGGCCTGCTGCTGTCGGCCGCTGGCACGCTGCTGATGGCACTGACCCGCAGCCCGCTGGCCGTCGTCGTCGCGGTCGGTGTGTTCGGGATCGGCTTCGGCATCATCCAGAACGCCACCCTGACGCTGATGTACGCGCGCGTGCCCACCGCTGGCTACGGCACCATCAGCGCGCTGTGGAACTTCGCCTACGACGCGGGCATGGGCGCCGGCGCCGTCGCCTTCGGCTGGCTCGCGGCAGGAACCGGCTACCCCTGGGCCTTCACCCTGACCGGCACCGCGATGCTCACTGCCGTCGTACCGGCCTGGCGCGACCACCGCGCCGCCACCCGAGCCGAGGCGCGCGGAACGAAGGCACCCGCGTTGGCGCGCGCACCGCTCCAGTGAACGACTGCCGTGACGCCAACCCACGGCAAGCCGTCCATACCGTGCCCGTGACACACCCTCGCTGGTCGCATCCTGCCCGCTAACGCGGCTGTGGCCGGGGGCCGCCTGCCGCGAACTGGTGCAGAGCCGGACTGTCGGGGAGGGCTTCTGCGACAATCGACCGGCCGGTAGCCAGGACGGAAGGAGGCTCGTGTGGGTGGGGACGGGGTGCGGTCTCGGATGCCGCAGCTGCGGCTGGACGAACTGCTGGAGGAGCTCCAGGCGCGGATCGACGCGGCCCGCGGCACTCGGGACCGGGTGCACAGCCTCCTGGAGGCTGTGCTGTCGGTCGGCCGCGAGCTGGACCTGACACAGGTGCTGCGGCGGATCGTGGAAGCCGCGGCGGTGCTGGTGGACGCGAAGTACGCGGCGCTCGGCGTGATCGGGCCGGACGGCGAGACGCTCTCCGCCTTCCTGACCGTGGGCCTGTCGGAGGAGGAGATCGCGAAGATCGGTCCCTACCCAACGGGCCGGGGCATCCTCGGAGAGCTGATCCGCAACCCCGAGTCACTGCGGCTGGAGAACCTCTCCGAGCACCCCGCGTCGTACGGCTGCCCCGTGCACCACCCGGTGATGCGAACCTTCCTCGGCGTACCGGTACGGGTGCGCGACGAGGTCTTCGGCAACCTCTACCTGACGGACAAGCGGGGCGGCGAGGAGTTCGACGACGACGACGAGTCCGTGATCGCCACCCTGGCGGTCGCGGCCGGCGTGGCGATCGACAACGCCCGGCTGTACGAGGAGGCTCAGCGCCAGCAGCGCTGGCTGAGCGCGAGCGCGGAGATCACCCGCGCGCTGCTGTCCGGGGGCTCGCGCTCGGAGGTGCTGGAGCTGATCGCGCAGCGGGCCCGGGAGATCACCGGCGCCGACCTCGCCGACGTCTCCGTGCCGCTGGCCGGGACGGACACCGTGCGGGTGGAGCTGGCTCTCGGTGGGGACGCGGTCGGCCGGACGGGCCTGGTCGTGCCGTTGGCGGGGTCATTGTCGGGTGAAGCCTGTGCTTCGGGCGTGCCGGTGACCACGGCGGATCTGGCCGGTGAGCCGCGGCTGTCGGCGGGGGCGCGCCGGTTCGAGGGGCTCGGTGCGGCGGTCGCGGTCCCTCTGGGCCGGGCCGAGGGACAGATCGACGGTGTGCTGCTGCTCGCCAGGGAGACCGGCGCGCCCGAGTTCACCGACCGCGAGATCGGCCCGCTGCTGGGCTTCGCCGACCAGGCCGCGCTGGCCCTGGAGCTGGCGGAACGCCGCCGGGACGCCGAGCAGCTGGCGATGCTGGAAGACCGCGACCGGATCGCCCGCGACCTGCACGACCTGGCCATCCAGCGGCTCTTCGCGACCGGGATGACGCTGCAGAGTGCCGCCCGCTTCATCGAGCACCCCGGCGCGTCGGACCGGGTGCTCCGTGCGGTCGGCGACCTGGACGAGACGATCAAGATCATCAGGTCGACGATCTTCGGGCTCCGTGCTCGCGAGGAGCGCTCCGGCCAGGGCCTGCGGGCCAGGGCCGTGCGGGCCGTCGAGCAGGCGCAGGCGGTCCTGGGCTTCCCGCCCCGGCTGAGCATGGAGGGTCTGCTGGACACCGACGTGCCGGCGGAGATCGCGGAACACGTCGTGGCCGTCCTGGGGGAGGCGCTGAGCAATGCGGCCCGGCACGCGAAGGCGGACCGGGTGGAGGTCGTGCTGGGCGCCACCGGGCAGCAGGTCATGCTGACGGTGCAGGACAACGGTGTCGGCGTTCCCGAGCAGGCGCGGCGCAGCGGCCTGCGCAATCTCGCCGAGCGGGCGGAAGGGCTCGGGGGCGGGTTCGAGCTGATCAGCCCTGCGGAGGGCGGTACTCGACTGACCTGGTCCGCCCCGTTGCGGTGAGGCGGGCTGATGGGGCCGCGGGCGGGTCACACCTCGCACGCGGGTGAAGCGGGCAGGGAACGCCCGGACACCAGTTCCGGACGGATCCGGATGGTCACCTGGTCGGCCGACTTCGCGGGGGCGGGCACGGCGGCGGGAACGGGATGGCTCGCCGCGCTGTCGGATGTGACGTCGGCCCGGCCGAGGACGGTGACGCTCCACCCGCTGCCGTCGGTCTCGCTCAGCTCGCTCGCCTCGAAGGCGACGACCGCGTCGGTGACGGCGCGGGCGATCTCGGAGCCGGCGTTCGCATAGAGCAGGACGCTGCCGTCGGTCGCGATCCGGTATCGGACCGGCATCACGGCGGGTAGGGCGCCGACGGTGTAGACCAAGCGGCCGACGGCTGTCCCGCCCAGCAGTTTCAGGCACTGCGACTCGTCGAGTGGAGTGAATTCGGCTGTCATGGCATCCATGCTCGGCGGAGGCCGGTCGGCCTGCGAGGGGCCGATGGTCCCTCGTAGGACTTCAGGCGGTCCTGCCGTGCTGGGGGCCTGTCGGCCCAGGGGCATCCCCCCGGGCTCAGACGGCCGTGCGGGCTCCCGTCTGGTTGCGGCCCGACAGTACCTGGGTGGCGATGATGGCCGCCTGGACTCGGCGTTCCACGCCGAGTTTGGCGAGCAGGCGGGAAATGTGGTTCTTGACGGTCTTCTCGGCGAGGTAGAGACGCTGGCCGATCTGCCGGTTGGTCAGGCCCTCGCCCACCAAGGCGAGGATTTCCCGCTCGCGGTCGGTGAGGTGCGGACCGTCGGACGGCTGCTGAGCGGCCTCGCCGCGCAGTCTGGCCATCAGCCGGGTGGCGGCGCCGGGGTCGAGCATGGACTGGCCGGAGGCCACCGTGCGGACCGCCGAGACGAGGTCGGTGCCGCTGATCTGCTTGAGGACGTAGCCGGCGGCGCCGGCCATGATCGAGTCGAGCAGCGCCTCCTCGTCGTCGAAGGACGTGAGGATCAGGCAGGCCAGCTCCGGCATCCGGGAACGCAGTTCACGGCAGACCGTCACGCCGTCGCCGTCGGGCAGCCGCATGTCCAGGACCGCGACGTCCGGCCTGAGCGCCGGAACGCGGGTGAGCGCCTGCGCCACGGTGGAGGCCTCGCCGACGACCGTGAAACCGGGCTCCGAGTCCAGCAGGTCGTGCACGCCTCGTCGGACGACCTCGTGGTCGTCCAGGAGGAACACCTTCACCGGGTCGCCTGCGCCCGCCGCCGCGTTGTCCGCCATCACCGCTCCGTGCTCGATACCTGTCCCCAGTGGCAGGTCATGCAGTTCTCGTCGCAGTCTGCCGGATGCCGGGCGGAGTCGATAGGGCCGGAGGGCCCTAATCGTGAGGGCTGCCGGGACGGTTGACCGGCCGTTGTGTGCGCGGCTCGGCCGCTCGCGTGCCGGGCTCCGTGGCCTGGTGGAGCATCGACGCGTACAGCCCGTGGAGGGTGATGATCAGCAGGGCGTGCTGCAGGGCCTGGCCCGCACGCAACCAGTCGGGGGGGCCGGTCACTCCGGGTGGCGAGCGAGGTGCAGTGCCCGCCCCTGGGGGTCGGTGTGCGGCCCGCCTGAACGCCAGGATCGCCCGCCTCCGGACCCACCGCCACGACCGCCACCACAACGAGGCACACGCGGCCGCCGGGCACGAACACCGGCCGCAGCGCCGCGCGCTGGGCACGGAGGAGCGCCGCATCGAGCGACACAAGACCTACAGCCTCGCGCGGCAGAGTGCGTGGGCGGCGGTATTCGAACTGGAGGCGATGGACTACGACTTCCACCTGTACACCGACACGGTGACGAACTGCGACAGCGTCGTCTACCGGGACGGGACGGCGGGGGAGTACCGGATCTCCTCGGCCGGTCCGGCGCCCGAGGCCGAAGCGGGTGCGGCAGAAACGGCACCTCCACGCAGGGCCGGCAGTCCCCTTTCCCGGGCCTTACGTCCCGGCGGCGGGTGGCGGGCCGGGGCCGTTCGAGTGAGGCCCGGACGGCCAGGGACCACCAGCCCGTTCCCCCTCGCAGATTGTGGCCCGTTCGGCCCTGCGGAGGAGCCGACAGCGGAGCGACGATAAATGCCGACCGCCCGTCGGCGATCGGTGAAGCCGACAGACTCCGAGGAGACCACAGCCATGTCCGTCACCCCCAGTTCGGCTCCCGGTGGACCGTCCCACGAGGAGATCCGGGCGCTCGACGCCCACTGGCGGGCCGCCAACTACCTCGCGGCGGGCCAGATCTACCTGATGGCGAACCCGCTGCTGCGCGAGCCGCTGCGCCCAGAGCACATCAAACCCCGGTTGCTGGGCCACTGGGGCACCTCGCCCGGCCTGAACCTTGTCCACACCCACCTCAACCGTGTGATCAGCGCACGGGACCTCGACGCCGTCTGCGTCTGGGGCCCCGGTCACGGCGGGCCCGCCGTCCTCGCGAACTCCTGGCTGGACGGCAGCTACACGGACACCTACCCGGACGTCACCCGCGACGCCGACGGCATGGCGAAGCTGTTCCGGCAGTTCTCCTTCCCCGGCGGAGTGCCGAGCCATGTCGCACCGGAGACCCCGGGATCCATCCACGAGGGCGGTGAGCTCGGCTACGCGCTCTCGCACGCCTACGGTGCCGCCTTTGACAACCCCGGGCTGCTGGTCGCGTGTGTGATCGGCGACGGCGAGGCGGAGACCGGTCCACTGGCGGCCTCCTGGCACGGCAACAAGTTCCTCGACCCGGTCCACGACGGCGCCGTGCTACCGGTCCTCCACCTCAACGGCTACAAGATCGCCAACCCGACGGTGCTCGCCCGGCTGCCGGAGGCCGAGCTGGACGCGCTGCTGCGCGGCTACGGCCACGACCCGCTGTACGTCACCGGCGAGGACCCCATGGCCGTCCACCGCGCCATGGCCGGCGCCATGGACACCGCCCTCGACCGGATCGCCGCCATCCAGTGTGCCGCGCGTGCCGGCGGGGCCACCGAGCGCCCGGCCTGGCCGGTGATCGTGCTGCGCACCCCCAAGGGCTGGACCGGGCCGCACGAGGTGGACGGAGTGCCGGTGGAAGGCACCTGGCGCGCCCACCAGGTGCCGCTCGACCAGGTCCGCGGCAACCCCGCACACCTCGCCCAACTGGAGACCTGGCTGCGCTCCTACCGTCCGGAGGAACTGTTCGACGAGCACGGTCGGCCGACCGCACAGGTACTCGACCGCGTTCCCGTGGGCCGCCGCCGACTCGGCGCGAACCCGCACGCCAACGGAGGCCTGCTGCTGCGAGACCTGCCGATGCCACCGCTGGAGCGCTACGCCGTACCCGTGGACAAGCCCGGTGCGACGCTGAACGAGCCCACCCGGGTCCTGGGCGACCTGCTGGCCCGGGTGATGGCGGACACCGCCGAGCGCCGTGACTTCCGCCTGGTCGGCCCGGACGAGACCGCCTCCAACCGCCTCCAGGCCGTCTACACCGCCACCGGCAAGGCCTGGCAGGCCGACACCCTGCCCGTCGACGAACACCTCGCCCACGACGGGCGGGTGATGGAGATCCTTTCCGAACACACCTGCCAGGGCTGGCTGGAGGGCTACCTCCTCACCGGCCGACACGGCCTGTTCTCCTGCTACGAGGCCTTCGTCCACATCGTCGACTCCATGGTCAACCAGCACATCAAGTGGCTGCGCACCACCCGCGCACTGCCCTGGCGCGCACCCATCGCCTCGCTCAACTACCTACTCACCTCGCACGTCTGGCGCCAGGACCACAACGGCTTCTCCCACCAGGACCCCGGCTTCGTCGACCACGTCCTCAACAAGAGCCCCGAAGCCGTGCGGGTCTACTTCCCACCGGACGCCAACACCCTGCTCGCCACCGCCGACCACGTACTGCGCAGCCGCGACTACGTGAACGTCGTGGTCGCCGGCAAGCAGCCCTGCTTCGACTGGCTCACCCTCGACCAGGCCCGCGCCCACTGCGCCCGGGGCGCCGGGATCTGGGAATGGGCCGGCACCGACGACAGCAGCCGGGAGCCCGACGTCGTCCTGGCCTGCGCCGGGGACGTGCCCACCCAGGAGGTCCTCGCGGCCGCCGATCTGCTCCGCCGGCACCTGCCCGACCTCCGCGTCCGGGTGGTCAACGTGGTCGACCTGGCCCGGCTGATGCCAGCGGAGGAACACCCGCACGGGATGCCCGCCGCCGAGTTCGACGCCCTGTTCACCCACGACCGGCCGGTGATCTTCGCGTACCACGGCTACCCGTGGCTGATCCACCGCCTGGCCTACCGCCGTGCCGTCCACCCGCAGCTGCACGTGCGCGGCTACAAGGAGTCCGGCACCACCACCACGCCGTTCGACATGGTGGTCCGCAACGACGTGGACCGCTACCGCCTCGTCATGGACGTCATCGACCGCGTCCCCGGCCTCGCGGTGCGCGCCGCCGCCGTGCGCCAGGAGATGGCCGACCGGCGCACCCGCCACCACGACTGGATCCGCGAGCACGGCACCGACCTGCCCGAGGTCACCGACTGGACCTGGCAGGGCTGACCCGAAACCAGGGGGGCCGACCGTCAGGAGAACAGCACCATGGAGCTACCCGTCACCGTCGGGATCGACGGCTCCGAAGCCGGCCTGGCCGCCGCCGACTGGGCCGCCCGCGAGGCGCTGCTGCGCGGCTGCCCGCTGCGCGTCCTGCACGCGCTGCCGCTGATGCCTCATCTGCTCCCCGGGAGGTTCGCAGGGCGGCGACCAGACCCGGGCGCCCTGTTGCACGAGGTCCGCCACGTCCTGGCGGTGCGCTGTCCGCAGCTGGAGACTCGCACCGACGAGGTCCACGACATCGCCACCGCGGCGCTGCTGGCCGCCGGGGAGGACGCCGAACTGCTCGTCGTCGCCGCCCGCGGAGCCGGCGGCTGCCCCGGCTTGCGTATCGGGTCCACTGCCCTGCACCTGGCCGCCCGGGCCGGCTGCCCGACCGTGGTGCTGCCCGCGGACCCGCCGGGCCCGGAACCGCGTGAGCAGGTCGTGGTCGGGCTGGACGCCCGCCGACCCGCCGAGGCGGCCCTGGAGTTCGCCTTCGCCGCCGCGCACCGCCCCGGACTGCCGCTGCAGGTCGTCCACGTCTCGGCCGCGGGGGTGCAGGACGACGAGGACGAACTCCTCGCCCGTGCCCTCGAACCGTGGCAGGCCGCCCATCCGGAGGTCGAGGTCGTCGCGGACACCTCGTGCACGGGAGCGGGCCTGGCACTGGTGGAGGCGTCGGCCAAGGCCCGACTGCTCGTGTTGGGCAGGCGGCCCGCGGCTCTGGCCGGCTCGCTCGGTCCGGTCGGTCACGCCGTCCTGCACCACGCCGCCTGCCCGGTGGCCGTGATTGCGGAGACGTGAGCGGGACCTTCGGGCCGTCCCGGGGCTGTTCGGCCCCTGTGGCCGGTGCCGGGCAGACCGTGAGCCTTGGGACAGAACGTCAGGTCGCGTGCGGTGGCGCCGCGACCGTCGAATGAGGGAGGAGCGTCATCATGTCGCACGCCATAGTGGTCGGAGTCGACGGATCGGAACCGAGCAAGGCCGCGGCCGAGTGGGCCGCTCGGCAGGCCTACCGAAGTGGCCGGCCGTTGTGGATGATCCACGCCGGGGCGGCAGAGGAGTTCACACCCACGGAGGCCGACGGCGGCGGTGAGTTCCTTCCGCAGCCGGTGCTCGCTGTGCGGGACCACATCACGCGCGTGCTGCCGGGCCTGGAGGTCACCTGTCGGCACGTCCCCGGCAATCCGGCCTACGCGCTGGTCGCCGCCGGCGGGCGGGACGGCCAGCTGGTCGTCGGCTCACGCGGATCGGGCGGGCTCACCGGCCTGCTGGTCGGTTCGATCGCGCTGCGCACGGCGGCGCGTGCCCACTGCCCCGTGGTTCTGGTGCGAGCCGGGGCGGACGGACCGGCGGCCGACTCCGGTGATGTGGTGGTCGGGCTGGACAGCGCCCTGCCCAGCGGCGAGGTGCTCGCCTTCGCCTTCGAACAGGCCGCCGCGCGGGCCGCGACGCTTCGGGCGCTGGAGAGCCGCACGCTTCCCGCCGGGCCCTACCTGACGGAGGCCTCGGTGGGTCAGCCTGAGATCAGGGACTCCCTGGCGGCGGCGGAGCTGGTGCGTCTCCAGGACACACTCGCGCCCTGGCGTGAGAAGTTCCCCCAGGTACGCGTCGAGGCCGAGGTGACGGCCTGGCCGGCCGGTCGGGCGCTGGTGGAGGCGTCGCGGGGAGCCTCGTTGACGGTGGTGGGCCGCCGGACGTCCGGGCTGCACTCGGCCGCACCCTGGTTGGGCGGTGTAGCGCATACCGTCCTGCACCACGCACACAGCCCGGTCGCGGTCGTCCCGCACGACTGATCCGTCCGCACCGAGGTGGCCGTGGTACCGACGAACGGGTCGGCACCACGGCCACCGGCGTTCCGGCGCGCGGACCGGGACCGGTGGTCCGCGGGGGAGGGACCTTCGGCCGTCGGGTGTGCCCCGTTGGCCGGGCCCCCGGCGGAGGGTGCCGAGGCAGGCTGACGGTGGAGGCGCGAGCGGGACCCGCGAGCGCGCAACTCCGATGACGAACCGAAAGGTGTTCCAGCCATGCCGCGTCGCCCGCAGACCGAGGAACAGACCTCTCCCGCCCCGGCACCACTCCCGGACAGGGCGGCAGGCCCCGACGATGCCGTCGGCACACTGGTCGCCAACGCGCTGACCTCCCTTCAGGAGTACGCCCCCTTCACCCAGGAACAGGTCGACCACATCGTCAAGAAGGCGTCGCTGGCCGCGCTGGAACGGCACACCGCGCTCGCGGTGCGGGCGGTGGAGGAGACCGGGCGCGGGGTGTTCGAGGACAAGGCGGTCAAGAACGTCTTCGCCTGCGAGAACGTCACCCACGTGATGGCCGGGACCAAGACGGTCGGGGTGGTGCACCGCGACGACATCGACGGAATCGTGGAGATCGCCGAGCCGGTCGGCGTAGTCGCGGGCATCACCCCGGTGACCAACCCGACCTCGACGACCATCTTCAAGTGCCTGCTGGCGCTCAAGACCCGCAACCCGATCGTTTTCGCCTTCCACCCCTCGGCCCAGCGCTGCTCCGCCGAGGCCGCCCGGATCGTGCGGGACGCGGCGGTTGTGGCGGGGGCCCCGGAGCACTGCATCCAGTGGATCGAGGAGCCGTCGACGGCGGCCACTGGCGCGTTGATGAACCACCCGGACGTGGCGACGATCCTGGCCACCGGCGGCAACGCGATGGTGCGCGCCGCGTACTCCTGCGGCAAGCCGGCCCTAGGGGTCGGTGCGGGCAACGTCCCTGCGTACGTGGAGCAGAGCGCGGACCTGAAGCAGGCGGTGAACGACATCGTGCTGTCGAAGTCCTTCGACAACGGCATGATCTGCGCCTCCGAACAGGCCGTCGTCCTGGACGCGGAGATCCGCGACGCCGCGCTCGCCGAGTTCCGCAAGCTCAAGGCGCACCACGCGAGCGCCGAGGAGAAGGCGCTGCTGGAGCGCTACCTGTTCGGCACCGGCGACGGCACCGGCTGCGCCGGCGGCCGGCTGAACTCGGCGGCGGTGGGCCGTTCGGCCGCGCAGGTGGCCGAGGCGGCGGGCTTCAAGGTGCCGGCCGACACCTCGGTGATCCTGGCCGACTGCGAGCGGGTCGGGCCGGCCGAGCCGCTGACCCGGGAGAAGCTCTGCCCGGTGCTCGCCGTCCTCACCGCCCGTTCGCGCCGGGAGGGCGTCGAACTGGCCACCTCGATGGTGGAGTTCGACGGCCTCGGGCACTCGGCGGCGGTGCACACCGAGGACGCCGCGTTCGTGGAGGAGTTCGGGCACGCGGTCAAGGCCTGCCGGATCATCTGGAACGCGCCCAGCTCGCAGGGCGGCATCGGCGACGTCTACAACGCCTTCACCCCCTCGCTGACCCTCGGCTGCGGCAGCTACGGGCACAACTCGGTGTCCGGGAACGTCTCGGCGCTGAACCTCGTCAACATCAAGCGGATCGGGCGGCGCAACACCAACATGCAGTGGTTCAAGGTCCCGCCGAAGATCTACTTCGAGCGCAACTCGGTCAAGTACCTGGCGAGCATGCCGAACGCCCACCGGATCGTCGTCGTCACCGACCGGACCATGGTGGAGATCGGCCACCTGGAGCGGATCCGGGGCGTGCTCGACCGCCGCCGCGAGCCGGTCGAGGTGCGGGTGGTGGACGACGTCGAGCCCAATCCGAGCATCGACACCGTGCGCAAGGGCGCCGCGCTGATGCGGGAGTTCGAGCCGGACACCATCGTCGCGCTCGGCGGCGGCTCGCCGATGGACGCGGCCAAGGTGATGTGGCTGATGTACGAGCACCCGGAGGTGGAGTTCGCGGACCTGAAGGAGAAGTTCTTCGACATCCGCAAGCGCGCCTTCACCTTCCCCGACCTCGGCGCGAAGGCGAAGCTCGTCTGCATCCCGACCACCTCGGGCACCGGCAGCGAGGTCACCCCCTTCGCGGTGATCACCGACACCGCCACCGGCCAGAAGTACCCGCTCGCCGACTACGCGCTCACCCCGAGCGTCGCCATCGTGGACCCGGCGCTCACCACCGGCCTGCCGAAGCACGTCACCGCGGACAGCGGCTTCGACGCGCTCACCCACTGCATCGAGACCTACGTGTCCGTCTACGCCAACGACTTCACCGACGGCCTGGCGCTCCAGGGCATCCGGCTCATCTTCGAGAACCTGGAGCGGGCGGTGGTGAACGGCCCGGACGACCCGGTGGCCAGGGAGAAGATGCACAACGCCGGGACGATCGCCGGAATGGCCTTCGGCTCCGCCTTCCTGGGTGCGGTCCACGCCATGGCGCACACCCTCGGCGCCACCTTCCACATCGCCCACGGCCGCACCAACGCCCTGCTGCTGCCGCACGTGATCCGCTGGAACGGCTCCGCCCCGGCGAAGGTCACCGGCTGGCCCAAGTACCAGAGCTACGTGGCTCCGGAGCGCTACCAGGCCATCGCCCGGATGCTCGGCCTGCCGGCCGCGACCCCGGAGCAGGGCGTCGAGTCCCTCGCGGCGGCGGTCGAGGAACTGCGCGACAAGGTCGGTATCCCGCGCTCCTTCAAGGCGGCGGGCGTGGACGAGGCCGCCTTCCTCGCCGCCGTGCCCCAGCAGGCGATGAACGCCTACGAGGACCAGTGCGCTCCCGCCAACCCCCGGATGCCGATGCTCGCCGACCTGCAGCGCCTGATGCGCCAGGCCTACTACGGCGACCACGTCTGAAAGGGACCAATGGCCCAGGCCAGCGGGGACTTTCCGGACAAGGGCCGGGGCCGTCGACCAACCACCATGGTGACGAGGGAATCGAAGCGGGAGCAGAAATGATTGTCCAGCAGACGGCCGCGACCACCCGGACGGCCTGGGACGGCTTCAAGGGCGGCCTGTGGTGCAACACGATCGACGTCCGTGATTTCATCCAGCACAACTACACCCCGTACGAGGGCGACGCCGCCTTCCTGGCCGGCCCGACCGAGCGCACCGCCGAGGTGTGGCGGCAGATCACCGACCGCTTCCCCGAGGAACGTGCCAAGGGCGTGTACGACGTCGCCTACGCCGTCCCGGCCGGCATCACCGCGCACGCGCCCGGCTGGATCGACCGGGAGAAGGAGCTGATCGTCGGCCTGCAGACCGACGCCCCGCTCAAGCGCGCGATCATGCCCTACGGCGGCTGGCGGATGGTCGCGGGCGCACTGCGCACCTACGGCTACCCGGTCGACCCGCAGCTGGAGCAGGTCTTCACCCGCTACCGCAAGACCCACAACGACGGGGTCTTCGACGCCTACACCCCCGAGCTCCTCGCCGCCCGCAAGGCCGGCGTCATCACCGGCCTGCCGGGCGCCTACGGCCGTGGCCGGATCATCGGCGACTACCGCCGCGTCGCCCTCTACGGCGTGGACCGGCTGGTCGAGGCCAAGCGCGCCGAGAAGGCCGAACTGGACGCGCCGCCCACCGACCCCGCCCGACTGGAGGAGACGATCCGCGAACGCGAGGAACTCGCCGAGCAGATCCGGGCACTGGGCGAACTCAAGGAGATGGCCGCCGGGTACGGTCACGACATCTCCGGCCCGGCGCGCACCGGTTGGGAGGCGATCCAATGGCTCTACTTCGCCTACCTGGCCGCGGTGAAGGAGCAGAACGGCGCGGCCATGTCGCTCGGCCGCACCTCCACCTTCCTCGACGTCTACCTCCAGCGCGACCTGGAAGCAGGCCTGCTGACCGAACGCCAGACACAGGAACTGATCGACGACTTCATCATCAAGCTGCGGATCGTCCGCTTCCTGCGCACCCCCGAGTACGACGAGCTGTTCTCCGGGGACCCGACCTGGGTGACCGAGTCGATCGGCGGCATGGGCGCCGACGGCCGCACCCTCGTCACCCGGACCTCCTTCCGCTACCTGCAGACCCTCTACAACCTGGGACCGGCCCCCGAGCCGAACATGACCGTCTTCTGGTCGCCGCAACTCCCCGGGGGATTCAAGGAGTTCTGCGCGAAGGTGTCCATCGACACCTCCTCCGTCCAATACGAGTCCGACGAGCTGATGCGCCCGCGCTTCGGCGACGACACCGCGATCGCCTGCTGCGTCTCCGCGATGGAGGTCGGCAAGCAGATGCAGTTCTTCGGCGCCCGGGTCAACCTCGCCAAGACCCTGCTCTACGCGATCAACGGAGGCCGCGACGAGAAGTCCGGCGCCCAGGTCGGCCCGGCCACCACACCGGTCGGCGGGGCCGTCCTCGACTACGACGAGGTGCTGGCCCGCTTCGACGAGCAGATGGAGTGGCTCGCCGAGACGTACGTCCACGCCCTCGACGTGATCCACTACATGCACGACAAGTACGCCTACGAGCGCCTCGAAATGGCCCTCCACGACCGAGCCGTGCGGCGCACCATGGCCTGCGGCATCGCCGGGCTCGCGGTGGCCGCCGACTCGCTGTCGGCCATCAAGTACGCGAGGGTCCGGCCCGTGCGGGACGAGACCGGGCTGGTCACCGACTACCTGGTCGACGGGGAGTACCCGGCGTACGGCAACAACGACGACCGGGCGGACTCGATCGCCGTCCGACTGGTCGAGGACTTCATGGCGAAGGTGCGCAAGCACCCCACCTACCGGGGCGCCGAGCACACCCAGTCCGTCCTGACCATCACCTCCAACGTCGTCTACGGCAAGAAGACCGGCAACACCCCGGACGGACGGCGGGCCGGCGAGCCGTTCTCCCCCGGCGCCAACCCGATGAACGGGCGCGACGCCCACGGCTACCTGGCCAGCGCGCTGTCCGTCGCGAAGCTGCCGTACGAGCACGCCGAAGACGGCATCTCGCTCACCAACACCGTCACCCCGGACGCGCTCGGCCGCACCCCCGAGGAACGGGTGCGCAATCTGGTCGGCGTGCTGGACGGGTACACCACCTGCCGCGGCTTCCACATGAACGTCAACGTCCTGGACCGCGACACCCTGCTGGACGCCATGGACCACCCGGAGAAGTACCCGCAGCTCACCATCCGGGTCAGCGGCTACGCGGTCAACTTCGTCCGGCTCACCCACGAACAGCAACTCGACGTGATCGGCCGCACCTTCCACGACGCCCTGTAGCCCTCGCTGCAGGCCCCCCGCTCGCGGTGCCGGCGCATCCCCGACCAGGGCGCCGGCACCGCGCATGACCGGGAGATTCCCATGCCCGACCCCGTCCTGCCCGTCCACCTGCCGAGTCGATCCGCGTCGGCCGCGACACCGGCCGCCGTCGTCACCAGGCGCCCGGCCGGCGGAATGTTCCACTCCTGGGACCTGTCCACCGGCGTCGACGGCCCCGGCACCCGCTTCGTCGCCTTCCTGGCCGGCTGCCCGCTGCGCTGCCTGTACTGCCACAACCCCGACACCTGGCACCTGCGGGACGGGCGACGCATCCGCGCGGACGAGATCGTCAGAGAGGCGGCCAAGTGCGTCGAGTTCATCCGCGCCTCCGGCGGCGGCGCCACCGTCAGCGGTGGCGAGCCGTTGCTCCAGCCGGTCTTCACCGGAGAGTTGCTGCACCGCTTCAAGCACGACCTCGGGCTACACACCGCGCTGGACACCTCCGGCTTCCTGGGCACCCGCGCCACCGACGCGCTGCTCGCCGACACCGACCTCGTCCTGATCGACATCAAGTCCTGGGACCGCGCCCTCCACCGGCACCTGACCGGGCAGCGGCTCGCCCCCACCCTGGACTTCGCCCGCCGCCTGGCCGACCTCGGCAAGGAGGTCTGGGTCCGCTTCGTCCTCGTCCCCGGACTGACGGACGCCGTCGAGAACGTCGAGGGGGTCGCCGCATTCGCCGCCTCGCTGGGCAACGTCACCCGGGTCGACGTCCTTCCGTTCCACAAGCTCGGCGTGGCGAAGTGGCGCGCGCTGGGCCTGGACTGCACGCTGGCGGACGCCCCGGTGCCCACCGGCGACCAGACGGCGCAGGCGCGTGCCGTGTTCGAGGCCCGCGGCCTGCGCACCGTCTGACGCCCCTGATCGGACGCGGATGCGGACACCGACGCATCGCGAGAGAACGAGGCTCCCCGACGGAAGCCTCGTTCTGGTGTGCCCCGGGGCCGTCGTGCCCGTGCCCGGGCCCGTGGCGCTGGTGCGTCGTTGGGCCGTGGGTCACCGGTGGCGGAAGGACGGTCCCGGTGGCATCCCGGGTGCGCGGGACCGGCGGACCGGGACTTTCGGGCCGTCGTGCCCGTGCCCGGGTCCCGGCCGCTCGTGCGGTCCAGGCGGGACCAGCAGCCCCGAGAGCGCACCGCACGGCATTGCCTTCGGCAAGGAAATCCGCAACCCCCGTACCGGGCAACGGTCGGGCTGAAGGTCCCGCCCTTCGGACCCGTTCGGTCCTTCGCAACGTCCGCTGCGACGCCGATGGTTGAGACCGACAGAGAACACAGAAGGAGAAGGCCAGTGAGTGAGCAGGATGGAATGCGGCAGCAGCGGATCGTGGTCGGTGTCGACGGATCGCCGGCATCGGTCGACGCACTCCGCTGGGCCATCGGCCAGGCCCGCGTGCAGGGCGCCGTGGTGGAGGCCCTGATCGCGTGGCAACACCCGGTGGCCACCGGGTGGACGGTGCCGATCGAGGCCTACGAGGACCTTCCGGGCATCGCACGGAAGATCCTCGACGACAGCGTCACGGAGGCGACCGAGCGCGACGCTGCCGTCGAGATCAAGGCCCGGGTGCAGGAGGGCGGCGCCGCGGCGTGCCTGCTGGAGGCGGCCCACGGCGCAGAACTCCTGGTCGTCGGCAGCAGGGGACACGGAGGCTTCGCCGGAGCCCTGCTCGGCTCGGTCGGCCAGCACTGCGTCCAGCACGCGCCCTGCCCGGTCGTAGTGGTTCGCCACCGGAACGACTGACCCGGCCGGCGCGCCGGCCCGCACCCGCACACCCAGCCGCCCGCACACGCAGCGACCCGCACACCCAGCACCCAGACGCGCGGCCGTGCCGCCGATCCAAGAGGAGCGAACCGACCATGCGACACCGGATCGTGGGAGAACTGATGACGTCGGCCGTCGTGCACGTACGGCCTGACACCGGGTTCAAAGAGATCGCCCGGCTGCTCGCCGAGCACGACATCACCGCCGTGCCTGTCCTCGACCAGGAAGACCGGCCGCTCGGCCTGGTCTCCGAGGCCGACCTGCTGCTCAACGAGGCCGCCCGGGAAGACCCCGCCGGACTGCTCCTCTCCCCGGACCTACCGCCCCGCGAGCGCGCCCGCAGCCGGGCCACCACCGCCGTGGGCCTGATGACCGCCCCGGCCTTGTGCGCGCGCCCGGAGTGGACGGTCGTCGAAGCGGCCCGCCTGATGCAGAGCGAGCGCGTCAAGCGCCTGCCCGTCGTCGACGAGGCCGGCCGCCTGGTGGGCATCGTCAGCCGCAGCGACCTGCTCCGCGTGTTCCTCCGGCACGACACGGCGATCCGCGAGGAGATCCGGGCCGAGGTCCTGCGCCGCGTCCTCGGCATCGACCCGGATGCGCTCGACGTCCAGGTCCACAACGGCCGTGTCACCCTCACCGGCACGCTCGACCACCATGGCCAGGCACCGGTGGTCGAGCGCCTGTGCCGAAGCGTGGACGGCGTCGTCGACCTCACCAGCCACCTCAGCCACCGCACGGAGGCCGCCGCCCTGCACCGGGTCGGCTGACCCACCGCCGCACCCACCCGCCGGAGTCCGGCCTGGGCCGCCGTCGACGACTTCGACGGCGGCCGACCGGTACCGTTCGCACCCGGAGGTGGATCTCCTTCCTGAGCCGCCCTCCGGACAGCATCGGTCGGTCGAGGACAGTGTGGTTCTTCAGCGGCTCGTGGCCGCCGTTAGTCGGCTGCCCCGGCAGGCGGACATGGAGGCGGTGCGGTAGACCGTGCTCGGCTCCCGACTCCCAATCCGCGTCAGCCGGGCCAGGTTCCGGTCAAGCGACGCACACCGGTGGCTCCGGCGCGGTCGACGGCCGCCTTGAGCACGGCGAAGATCGCGCCCTGGAGCGTGGCCGCGAGCAGCACCTCGCGCCAGGAATGATCTTCGTCGGTGGCGTCCGGAGCGTCCTCGTCGTGACCGAGCGCCTTCCACGCCTGCTTGAACAGCGCTCCCGCAGCCAGGCCACTGACGGCGCCGAGCGCGAGACCGACCGGCCTGTAGGCGATCTTCGATGCCTTCACCCGGCTCACCCCTTCCGGCGGCGGCAGGCCAGCCACACCACGACGGCCACACCCGCTGCCGCCACCAACACCGTGCGGTTGTCCCGCGCCAGCTGCGCCCCCCGCGCGGTCTTCTCCCGCACCGGCTCGGGTGCCTTCTCCTCCCACAGCTGACCGACCTCGGCGGCCTTGGCCCGGGCCTGCCCGGCGGCCTGGGCGGCCTGGGCGGCCTTGTCCCTGAGCGGATCGGGCAGCCGGTCCTGCGCCTGGTGCGCCAGGTCCGCGACCGTTGCCTTCAGTTCCCCGGCCTTGAGTGCGGCCTGCTCCTTCAGCTCGCCGGCTTTCGCCGCAGCCTGCTCCTTGACCTCGGCGGCCTTCTCCTGGGCGCGCGCTTTGACATCGGTCTTCGCCGCGAGCGCCTGGACCGTCTCTCCGAGCTCTGCCCGGGTCCGCTCGGCCTGTTCGCGCAGTTCCTCGACGCTGGAGGCGATGGGTTCGTCGTGAGGCGGCTGGGTCATCGGTGTGCACTCTCCTTGATCTCGGCCACGTCGGCCTTCACGTTCTCGACGGTCTGCTTGGGCGTGGGCGGCCCGGCCTGGTCGACCTGCTTCTTTCCACTCATGGCCATCAGCGCGGCTATCACACCCAGCGCCGCTGTGACGACCAGCCCAGCCGCCCATACCGGCAGCGCCACCGCCAGTGCGGCGATCACGGTGGCGACCAGCGCCTGGGCCATCAGGAAGCCGACCACGCCGGCGCCGCCGAACAGGCCGCCGCCCTTGCCGTAGAGCTTGCCCTTTTCCTTCATCTCCGCCTGCGCCAAGCGCAGTTCGCCTCGCGCCAGCTCGGTGAGCTGCTGCGAGGCTTGCTGTACCAGCTCGCCCACCGGCTCCTGGCCCAGGTGGTCCGCGCTCGGGGCGGAGCCGGCATGGTGCGGCTGCGTGCGCGACACGGCACTCCCCTCCTGTCCCTGTGAATTCCTGGCGGCGGGACTTCCATGCCTGCGCCCGACCACCCGATGTGGGGGCGAGTACCCCGCGCAGGCGAGTTCAGGCAGGGCGTACGGCCGATCTGCTGCTTTAGCCTGTCCTCCTGGCCCTCTCCGAACCTGCTAGAGCCAGTGACGCAAGATCAGGCGCGGAGCGCGCCGGGTGAGCAAGACGCCGGCCAGGCCGATCACGGCGCCGGTGGCCACGTCGCTGGGGTAGTGGGCGCCGCTCTGAATCCGCTCGAGCGTCACCATGGCAGCCAGTGCGGCACACGCTGCCGGAACTTCCACAAGACCCGACCGCCAGAGATCGTGCCGCCGCCCGATGCCCAGGTGAAGACCCACACCGCGTCGAAGCGACCGCCCAGCCCCGTGGTCGGCGAAGCCAAGTGTGACCGGGCCGCGCGCCGGGGGCCGCAACCGACAACTCCGGGCCGGCGCGCAGACCGCGGCGCCTCTGCGCGATCCAGCACGCGACGGACACCGGCGGCGACGGTGGCTCCCACCGAAGAACCCGATTCCCGGGTGGTTGCACGCGGCGCCTGCCGAGCGCCGCCCGGCAGACACGGCGCTCGGCTCCGCCCATCCGCCCGCGCACCAGCACCCCGATTCCGTCTCAGCGCGAGGTCCGGGCGTGGCGCGGCCCGCGGACCTGGTCGGGCCGGACTATGGCGGCTCGCAATCGGCGACCGCGACGGGCGGACGAGGGAGCGGTCGCCATCAGGACCATCGCGAGCGCGATGGGGACCACCAGCAGGACCATGGATACGGGCATCATTCACGCCTCCAGGGATCATCGGCATTCGGCTTCGGTCCGCAACGCCTGCCCCGCATCACCGGGCTCATTCAGTTACTTGACCATCGTCCTACCGGCGGCAGGGGGACGGAGCCGGTACCGGCGGCGAGCAGCTTGTTGTCTGCGTGCGTTCGGGTGGGGCGGGTGGGCGCGAACTTTGGCCCGACGGGCTGATCGGATGGGCAGGCCTCGGAGGGAAGAGGTCCTCCTCCTCGTCGCGGACGTGCGCCGAGCACCTCGCTGTCGGCCTCAGGGCCCGGCCGGGCGGTGCTGTGGCCCAGCCGGGCCCTGGGGCCGTCTCCTACCGTCCGGCCGTAGCGGAGCTTCTCGGCGACGGGTGACTTCTGGAACGCCCCGTTCGGTGCCGCCCCCACGATCCGGGAACTCGGCTGTGCCATCCGCGGCACGGCCTTCCTGCCTGGAGCAAGGCCGCCGACTGGCCGTCAGCGCTTGACGGACCCGGAGAGCGCCGAGCCGTCCGGGACTTCGGGGCGCCTGGACGTCGGTCGGTGCGGCGGATTCCGCATCTCCCGACGGTGTGGCGCTCCGAAGTCGGGCCTTTGGCTGTGCGCCACGGTGACGGGAGCATTGTCCGATCAGCGCCCGCACGGGTCAGCAGGCCGGGGGAGGAGCAGGGCCACGCCGCGCGGGAACGCGATGTTGGCCGTCGGGAGAGGCGCCCGCGTGCTGCTCACAGGCCGGGTGCCTGGAGTCCGTTCAGGTACCAGAGTGGGGCGGCGTACCAGATCAGGGCGATCGCGGTGACGAGGGTGCCGCCGGCCAGGGGGAGTGCCCAGCCGGGCCAGCGGCGGTGGCGGACCACGATGACCTTGGCGACGAAGGCCCCGTAGAGGAAGCAGCCGGTGAGCGAGTGCAGCGCCACGCGGGTGGGGGTGAATTGGACGCCGTAGGCGGTGATGCAGTGCCGGGCGATGGGCAGGGAGAGGAGGAAGGCGGTCAGGCCGATGAGGCGGTGCGTCGTGTGGACCCGGTGCGGTGCGGCTCGCAGTGCGGGCAGACGGCCGTAGATCCATAGGGCGAGGAAGAGCTGGATCAGCGCCAGGCCCATGAGTGCGGAGCCCATTTGGGCTTTCAGCAGTTGTGCGTCGCTGCCGCGGTTCCCGAAGAGGCTGGTCTCGTAGTTGGGTGTGTGCGCCCGGCCGAACCAGAAGAGGCCGACCACCACCGCCACGGGCAGGAGGAGCCACAGGACGTCGTAGAGCCTTCGGTGTTCTGCGGGGTGAGCGAGGCCGGTCACGTACTCGGCCACCCCGACTCCCGATTTTGCCGCCGCGACCTCGGTTGCCTTCCAGGCCACGAGGATCAGCAGGGTGAGCGTCTCGGCGATGAGGCTGAGCAGGGCCTGTGGGGCGGGTTGCAGGCCGTTCTCGGAGAATCCGAACAGTCCGGTGGTGCGGGATGCGACGAAAGCGGCGAGCGTGCAGATGGCGATCGTCGTGGCGGCGATTCGCAGGGGCGGGGGTGCCGCCAGCAGAAGGAGTGCGGCCACCGCGAAGGCGGTGCTGGCCTGCAGCAGGAACAGCGAGCCGATGATGTGGACGAAGCGGTATCCGTTGATGTAGAGCTGGGCGTGGATGTATCCGCTTGCCGCGAGTGTGGCGGCGAGTACCAGGCGCGGGGCGAGGGCGGGCAGGATCCGGGTGTTCATGCGAGTTTCGTGTCCTTGACGGCCAGTGCGTGGTTGCCCTGCCAGTAGTTGACGGTGCGGATGCCGAGTGCGTCCTTGAGGCGGCCGGCGGGCAGCACCTGTGGCAGTGGGGCGGGGCCTTGGCCGGGTTTGGGGAACGGGTAGCAGGTGGGGCGGGCCGAGTGGAAGGTGATGTTGCCCTCGGTCTTGCTGAACAGCTGGTGGACGTGCCCGTTGAGGCAGGTGACCGAGGAGAAGCGCCGGAACATCGACAGCAACTGCACCGCGTCGTCGGTGCCCCACCCCCACGTCGGGTACATCGCGAACAACGGGATGTGACTGAAGATGACGACGGGGGTGTCCGACGACAGGCCGGCGATGTCCCTGCGCACGAAGTCGATCTGATCGTTGCCCAGGTGGCCGAGTTGCTCCAGGTGAAGTGTGTTGACCAGCGCGATGAAGTGCACGCCGTGGGTGTCGAAGCTGTACCAGCCGTCGCCGACGGTGTTACTGCCGAAGGCCTGCCGGTACGCGCGTGGTCCGTTGTCCCCGATCGAGTCGTGCTCGCCCGGCACGGTGAACACCCGGTCCGTGTCCAGCTGCGACATCATCTGCTTGACCTGGTCGAACTCGTCGGGGGTGGAAAGATGCGTCAGGTCACCGCTGTGCATCACGAAGTCCGGCCTGAAACCCAGCGAATTGACCTGGTTGATCGCGTCGGCGAACGTCCCGGTGACGTCCATGTTGGCCGGGCCCTGGAAGCCGATGTGGCTGTCGGAGACCTGCACGAACCGCAGGTCCGCGCTGCTTGCCGGGGCCGCGCTCGCCGAACCAGGGATGTGACTGATCACCTCCCCTGCGACGACTGTCAGGACCACGGCGCCACCGAACCAGGCCGAGTGCCGCATGAGCTGGCGGCGGGTCATGCCGTGCTCGCCGTCGCCGTTGGAGTCGCGGGTGTCCTCGGTCATGCGGTCACCACCACGGTGGCGGTCATGAACGGGTGGATGGTGCAGTAGTAGGGGTAGGTGCCGGGTTGGGTGAACGTGTAGCTGTAGGTGTCATTGGTGGCCAGGGCTGCCGACTGCAGTGGCCCGCCCGATCCTTGCTTGCTGGTGACGGTGTGAGCGTCGGGGTCGGTGTTGGTCCAGGTCACCTTCGTGCCAGCCTTGACCGTCAGCGTGGCCGGCGCGAACGCGAAGTTCTTGATAGTCACCGCGTTGGCGCCCACTGGAGCGGACGGCTGGCCGCTGGGCGAAGTCAAGGATGTGCCTGATGGCGGGCTGGCCGTAACCGTACCGCTCGTTCCGGAGGCGCCGGGAAATCCCGGCAGGGTCTGGCCGGGTCCCGGACTCAGCGCGCCGGAAGACTTGGGGTGTGACGACCCACCGCAGGCGCCGAGCAGTGCGAGCGCTGCGGCAACGGCGACAGCGGCCAGGCACACCGTCCGCGACCGCCGGACCGGGGGAGAGGAACTCGCATTCATGACCATCATTCCTTCTGCACGTCCCCGGCCCCACGAGCGGGTGCGATCCAGGACCAGGCCGGGTGGCATTTCGATACAAGACAGACAACCGCGTTGCACCTGCCGGGGGATGACGGAAGGGGTGCAACCCGTTGGTTACTGTATGTGAGCGAACAGCACCCTTCGTGTAGCGAAACGGATTTCGTGGAGGAGTCCCGTTCCGAGGAGGCCGCTCGCTGGGAGGAGCCGCACGCGACCGAGCGCAGCTGTCAAGTAGGTCACGGCGCACTCGGCGGTGGAGGCCGTCAGTCGAGTTGCCGCCGCCCACCACGACGACCCGCTGCCCGGCAAAGTCCGCAGCCCGTTGTTGGCCGGTGGGGTGGATCTGGCGTCCGGCGAGGATCCGGCAAGCCAAGGCGTTCGAGGCCGTCCGCCCGATCTGCGACGAGATCAAGGGCCTCATCGAGGGCCTGATCGCCGAGACCGACACCAAGGCCGCTGCTGAGCAGGAGAACAGACACCAGCATGTCGACGAACTCCAAAACATGGGAGACCGTGGACGGAGGTCCGCTCCGGTGATTGTGCTCGGGCTGACCGAGGCCGTCCACGGCCTCGGCCGCACGCCGCCTTCAAGCCGCGGCGCGGAGGGCTCAGGAGACGGACCTGACGGGGGCGTCCGGCGGGTGGTGCAGCCGGTGGAGGGCGGCGTAGGCGGGGCTGCGGGCGATGAGTTCGTCGTGGGTGCCGTGCGCGGCGAGCCGGCCCTGTTCGAGCAGGACGATCTGGTTGGCGTCTCGGACGGTGAGCAGGTTGTGCGAGATGATGACCGTCGTGCGGCCGGCCATCAGCAGGCGCAGCGGGCCCATGATCCGCCGGGTCGACTCGGCGTCCAGGCCCGTGGTCGGCTCGTCCAGGACGAGGACGGGCGCGTCCCGGATCATCGCGCGGGCGATGGCCAGACGCTGGCGCTGGCCGCCGGAGAGCAGCCGGCCGCGTTGGCCCACCACGGTGTCGTAGCCGTCCGGGAGCAGGCTGATGAACCCGTGGGCGTCCGCGGCCCGGGCGGCCGCCCGAATCTCGGCCTCGCTCGCCTCCGGGCGTCCGTAGGCGATGTTCTCCCGGACGGTGCCGTGGAAGACCAGGGTCTCCTGGAGCACCACCGCAACGTTCTCGCGCAGCTCGGTGAGGGCCAGTTCGCGCAGGTCGAGGCCGTCCAGCCGGACCGTGCCGCCGTCCGGGTCGTAGAAGCGCAGCAGCAACTTGGCGACGGTGGACTTGCCCGCGCCGCTGGCGCCGACCAGGGCCAGCATCTCCCCGGGCGCCACCTTGAACGACACGCCCGACAGCGCTGGGACTTCCGTCTCCGGATAGCGGAAGGTGACGTCGTCGAACTCGATCTCGCCCTGGGTGCGGCCGATCGCCCGGGGGGCGGCCGCCTCGCTCACCTGCGGGCGCTGGTCGAGCAGTTCGATGATCCGCTCGGCCGCGGCGGAGGCCGCGTAGAAGGTGGTGCCGAGTCCGGACATGCCCTGGATCGGGCCGTAGAGCCTGCTCAGCAGGGCGAGGAAGACCATCAGCCCGCCGAGCGTGAGCCGTCCGTGCACCAGCTCCCAGGCCCCGAGCCCCATCACCACCATGCCACCGAGCAGTTCGATGAAGTCGACCGTCGGCCCGTAGAGCGCTCCGATCCGGGTGGAGGCCATCGCCGCGTGGTACCGACCGACGCTCTCGCGCTGGAACCTGGCGTGCTCCCAGTCCTGACGGTTGTACGCCTGGACGAGCGCGATATTGCCGAGTGACTCCTCGGTGACGGCGCTGATCGAACCGGCGCGCCTGCGGCGCTCGCGCGAGGCCGCTCGGATCAGCCGCGCGAAGCGGCGGGCGGTGAGGAAGAACAGCGGTGCGGCGACCAGTGCGGTCAGCGTCAGCTCCCAGCGCAGCACCAGCAGTACGCCGACGTAGATGCCCAGCCGCATCGCCTGGCTGACCGCGCTGACGAGCCCGGAGAGCAGGAAGGTCTCGACCGCGTCGACATCGCCGGTCACCCGGGACAGCACGTCGCCGAGCCGCCGCCGTTCGAAGAACCCCAGTGACAGTCCCTGGAGGTGCCGGAAGACGTCCGACCGCAGGATGAGCAGGAACCGCTCGCTGACCCAGGTGGAGGTCACGCGGTCGGCGAATCCCAGTACGCCGGAGAGCAGGGCGAGCACGGCGTACGCGAGGGCGATCGGGAAGAACAGGCTCAGCCGGTGCGGAATGAGCATGTCGTCGATCACGATCTTGAAAAGCCAGATCTCCGCCACCTCGATCGCCGGGGCCACCGCGACCAGCGCCAGCAGCACCACCAGCCAGCGGCGGCCGCCCCTGGTGTACGGCCAGAAACGCTGGAAGACCTCCCGGAGTGGAACCGGTGGTGCGGTGGGGACCACGGCTGGGTCGGCGGTCTCGGCGACCGTGAGAAACCGTCGCAGCACGGACCGCAGGTAGCGTTTCCTGGTCATCTCACGGTCTTCCCGCTCGCCCCGAACCCGGCCCCCCGACCCAGCGGCAAGGCCGGGCACGGATGCCCGGCCCGCTCTCAGAACGGATTCGTGCTGCTGCTAACGGCAACTAGTCGCCCCAGTCGCCCCCGTCGCCATAGCCGCCGTAGTCGCCGCCGTCGCGCCCGAGGTCGTTGAAGCGACCGCCGCCGTCTCCACCGTGGCGCACGAGGTCGTTGAAGCCGCGACCGCCGCCGTCTCCACCGTGGCGCACGAAGGAACGGATACTTGCGAGGAATGACATGGTCACACCTTCTTTCGATGTGCTTCTACATCCAGCGTCATCCTCGACTCGGGGATCCACAAGCGCAGTGTCAGGGGAATGTAGACATTCGATTATTTGGCCGCGATGTCCAAATTGACGGATTGTCCGGTGGTGTCGTTCGCTCGACACCAGGTCGAGGCCCTGGAACCGGAGGAACTGCGCCGGCTGCTAGCGGGCCGGCTTGTCGCCCGCCGCGCAGGAGACCCTGGCCGTCCGGCGGGCCGACACCGAAGGGATCAGGCGACCTGGAGGTCCTCATGGCAGCCCTCTACGACCACCCGGATCTCGTGGCGCTCGACCGCATCGAGCGGACCGCAGAGCTCTCGGGTGACGTCCAAGTAGCCGAAGCCAGCTGGCCCAGGCCGCCGTGACCCCGTACATCTCCGCCTGGCATCAGGCGC
>CBJMI02800__coassemble_536_pt1 | contig 32506 bp, 31 predicted proteins | sample CBJMI02800__metabat2_low_PE_003 | metagenome-assembled genome bin CBJMI02800
CTTCCAGCGGGCCCTCCGGGCGCTTCGTTCTTTCGTGTTTCCAGCTTATCAGATGCTTTCCGCTCCGTTTTCCGGAGTTTCATTCATCCAATTTCCCGAACTGGCCGGGGCCGCTTTCTGCGACGACCACCACTTTAGCGCATTCCGACAGTCAATCGAAATTCACACTCACACCCGTTGACGGCAACGCCGACAGACCCAAGCGAATGGGCTTCGAGGTGTGAGGGTGGGTTGTGCTGAGTGAGGTGGCCGCTCCAGCGACTCGTTCAACACTAGGCCACCCGGAGGACATCGTCAAACGTCGAGGGCCGGATCTGTCCAGATCCGGCCCTCGGGGCTCAAAGCCGCAGCTCAGAGCGGGTGCGCTTTCGGCCAGTTGATCAACTGGCGGGTCCTCGGACCGGTCAGCCGGCCGCCGGGGCCAGCTCCGCTGCCGCCAGGTTGCGCTTGCCACGGCGCAGCACCAGCCAGCGGCCGTGCAGCAGGTCGGCCTCGGTCGGTACCGCCTCCTCGTCCGTCACCTTGAGGTTGTTGAGGTAGGCACCGCCCTCCTTGATCGTCCGGCGGGCGGCCGAGCGGCTCGGCGCCAGGCCGACGGCGACCAACAGGTCGACCACCGGCTGGAGTTCGGTGACCTCGGCCTTCGGGACCTCGGCGAGGGCCGCGGCCAGGGTCGGGGCCTCCAGGTCGGCCAGGTCGCCCTGCCCGAACAGCGCCTTGGACGCGGCGACCGCGCGCTCGTACTGCTCGGCCCCGTGCACCAGCGTGGTGAGCTCCTCGGCCAGGGCACGCTGGGCGAGGCGGGCGGCGGGGCGCTCGGCGGTCTCGCGCTCCAGCTCCTCGATCTCCTCCTTCGAGCGGAAGCTGAAGATCCGCAGGAAGTTGGAGACGTCCCGGTCGTCCGCGTTCAGCCAGAACTGGTAGAAGGCGTACGGGGTGGTGAGCTCCGGGTCGAGCCAGACCGTGCCGGACTCCGTCTTGCCGAACTTGGTGCCGTCGGCCTTGACGATCAGCGGCGTGGCCAGCGCGTGCACGGACTTGCCGTCCGCCTTGCGGATCAGGTCCGTGCCGGCGGTGAGGTTGCCCCACTGGTCGCTGCCGCCGGTCTGCAGGGTGCAGCCGTAGCGGCGGTTCAGCTCGAGGTAGTCCATCCCCTGGAGGATCTGGTAGCTGAACTCGGTGTAGCTGATGCCCGCGTCGGAGTTGAGCCGTCGGGCGACGGCCTCCTTGGCGATCATGTTGTTGACCCGGAAGTACTTGCCGACGTCGCGCAGCAGGCTGATGGCCGACATCCCGGAGGTCCAGTCCAGGTTGTTCACCATGCGCGCCGCGTACGGGCCCTCGAAGTCGAGGAAGCGCGAGACCTGACCGCGCAGGCGCTCGACCCAGCCGGCCACCGTCTCGGGGTCGTTGAGCACGCGCTCGGCGGTGGGCTTCGGGTCGCCGATCAGACCAGTGGCTCCGCCGACCAGGCCGAGCGGGAGGTTCCCCGCCTGCTGGATGCGGCGCATGGTGAGGATCTGGACCAGGTTGCCGAGGTGCAGGCTGGGGGCCGTCGGGTCGAAGCCGCAATAGAACGTGACCGGGCCGTCCGCGAACGCCTTGCGCAGTGCGTCCTCGTCGGTGGACAGGGCGATCAGCCCTCGCCACCGCAGCTCGTCGACGATGTCCGTCACGGTCACGCTTCTCCTTCGATCGGGCGTCCGCCCGCTGTCGGCCCGGTTCGGTCGGGCCCCGGGGTCGGTACGACTCCAGCCTGATAGAGCCTACGCGGTTCCGGCCAGCGAGTTTCCCCCGAGGCACCTCGGGCGGGCAGCCCCGTTCCCCCCGGGCTCCTCCTCCGACACCGGAAATTCCGTTGTTCGTCGGCTGTGGGCCCATTCAGAGTGGGTTCACCGCCGTGCGGCGGCAGTGACGTGTGTGGAGACGGTCGTGCCGCCGTGGCACGCCCGTGGGAAGGGTGTGCCGAGTGCGCAACACGCTGGTTCTGAACGCTAGCTACGAGCCCCTGACGACGGTGTCGCTCCAGCGCGCCGTCGTCCTGGTGCTCCAGGACAAGGCGGTGGTGGAGCAGGCGCACCCGCTGCGCTCGATCCGGGGGACGGGCGTGGCCGTCCCGGTGCCACGGGTGATCAGGCTGCAGAGGTACGTGAGAGTGCCGTTCCGACAACAGGCCCCGTGGTCGAGGCGGGGTGTCCTGGCCCGGGACCAGCACCTTTGCGCGTACTGCGGGCGCCGGGCCACCACGGTGGACCACCTCCACCCCCGGTCGCGCGGTGGCGAGGACAGCTGGATGAACACGGTGGCGGCATGCGCCGAGGACAACCAGCGCAAGGCCGACCGGACTCCGGAACAGGCCGGGATGAAACTGCTGCGGCGGCCGTTCGTGCCGACGCCGCAGGCCACCCTGATGCTGGCGCTCGGCCTGCGCGGCTCGGAGGCCCGCGAGCTCGCCGACTGGCTGCCCGCCGTACCGGGCCAACCGGTCACGGCGGCCTAGCCCGGGCCGGCCCGGGTGCCCTGGCCTGTCGGGCCCGGCTCAGTCCTTCGCCTGGTAGCCCGCCGCCGTGCCGTAGTTGGCCGCGTGCTCGGGCACCACGACCACCTGCCCGCCGCCTATCAGCACCCGCCCGGAGAGCAGGAGCGAGCCGGTGCCTGGCGGGAAGTTGCCGCCGACGGTCTCCTGGCCGCCCACCAGCGGGAAGCGGCCGAGGCGGGCGGGCTGGTCGCGACGCTCGTCGGCGGCGAGCACCAGCGAGCCGCCGTCGATGCCGACCGCGCGGGAGGTGCCCTTGGCGGCGGTCGGCGTCTTCCAGCGCTGCTTGCCGGTGTCCAGGTCGTAGCCGACCGCGGACACCGGCCCGCCGCTGTTCGCCGGGGCCATCGCGGCGACCATCGTGCGGCCCTCGAAGAACACCTCGGGCGTGGCCGAAAACGTTCCGTGGGTGACGTTCAGCCGGCCGCCGTCGGTGACCACCGGGATCTCTACGGCCGGATCGCCGGCGGCGCCCCAGCCGAACACCCGATCGTCCTCGGGCTTCCCGCCGGTGGTGAGCACCACCGCCGGTTCGGCGGAGAGCACCGTCACCGTCTTCGGCTGGTTGTTCAGGCCCCGCCACCAGCTGACCTTGCCGTCCGCCGCGTTCAGCGCGACGGCCTGGTCGGCGGGCGTCGAGTCGGCGCAGGAGGAGGCGACCAGCACGGTCTTTCCGGTGACGCCCCCCGACAGGGTGCAGAACTTGCCCTGCCCGGTGTACTGCCAGACGTCCTTCCCGTCCGCAGCCGCCCAGGCCGCGGCCCGGTCGTCGCCGACCGCGATCACCATGTCCTCGGTGACGCCGATCCGCGCCGAATAGGCGTCCTTGGAGTCCGAGAGGCTCTTGGTCCAGGCGGTCTTGCCGGTCTTGGTGTCCACGGCGGCGACCAGGGCGCAGGGGCTCTTCGGGTCCGCCTGCGGCCGGAACAGGGCCGCGCCCAGCCCGGCCTGGTTGACGCTCGCCGAGAGCCCGCACGGGACGGCCCCGGCCGCCGGGGGCTCGACCGTCCAGGTCGGCTTGCCCGCCGTCCGGTCGTACGCGTGCACACCCGAGCCGTCGGCGCGGACCACCGCGTCGGCCAGCAGCCAGCTGCCGACCAGCGTGTCGTCGCCCGCCTGCTGCGCGGCGGCGACGGGCTGCACCGACCAGACCTTGGTGTGCGCCACCGCGAACCCGGGTTCGCCGCCGCTGGACGCGGAGGCGCTTCCACCACCCTCGGCGCCGACCGTCAGCGCGGCGGTTATCAACACCCCGAGCGCGGCCACCCCGGCGCCGGCCCGCACCAGCAGGGCCCGCCGGCTGGGCACGTGCTCCCCGGTCAGGACGGCCGCCCGGACCTTGTCCACCAGCGAGGAGGAGGAAGAGGAAGAAGGAGAAGCGGAAGGAGAAGCGGAAGGAGAAGCGGAACCGCCGTCACCACCGCGGCGGCCCCGCCGGGCGGCCCGCGAGCGCGCTCCGGGCTCGGCAGGCCCAGCGGCCTCGGCAGGCCCAGCGGCCTCGGCCGCCGCACCCGTCGAGGGCTGGTCGACGGCCGGTTCGGGCTCCGCCGGGGTCTCCTCGATCTGCACGTGACCGTCGGCCGAGTAGTCGGCCCCCGCCGGGACGTACAGCCCCTCCCCCACCGGCTGAGCCTGCGGTACGGCGGCGCCGTACGACTGCTGCTCGTGGTCCGGGTACTGCTGCTGGTACGGCTGGAACTGCTCCTGCCCGCCGTACGCCCCCTGCCCGTACCCGTGCGCCTGGTCCTGGAGGCCGTGGCCGTCGAAGCCCTGCCCCTGGAAGTAGCCGCCCTCGACGTACCCGGTGTGCCCGTAACCGCCCTGCTGCTCGTACGGGGCCTGGTCGTACTGCCACTGGCCGGGCGGCTGCGGCTGCGGTTGCTGCCACTGCGCCGCCTGCTGCTGCGGGTCGTAGTAGCCCTGCCAGTCCTGCCCGCCCTGGGGGTGCCACGGCTGCTGCTGGGCATGGGCGTCTCCGAAGGGCTCCTGTGCCACCGTTCCGTCCCTCCCAGCCCCCCAGCCGGCCTGCCAATTGCGGCAGTCAGCATCTCACGCCCGTCCGGGCCCGCCGCCCGGGCCCTCTAGGCGGTGCCGGGGGCCGGGCCTCAGTCGGCCGACTCGGCGCGCAGGGCCTCGTCGATGCGGGCGGCGAGGGTGAAGTCCAGGCCGGTGAGCCCGCCCGCGCTGTGGGTGGACAGCACGAAGCGCAGGGTGCGCCAGCGGATGTCGATGTCGGGGTGGTGGTCGAGTTCCTGGGCCTGCTCGGCGACGGCGACGACCACCCGGATCGCGGCCGGGAAGTCGGGGGCGTCCGCGCTGCGGACGATGCTGTCGCCGTCCCGGCTCCACCTGGGCACGTCCGCCAGCGCCGCCGCGATCTCGTCCTCGCTCAGTCGTGCCCTGCTGCTCATGGGTGCGCTCCGGGTCTCGTCGGTGGTACCGGTGGGGTGCCGGTGGGGGGTGCGTCAGGCGGCCTTCCGGCGCGGACGGGCCACCAGTTCGCCGCCGCAGTTGGGGCAGTTGGCGGCCATGGCCTCTGTGCAGTCCGCGCAGAAGGTGCACTCGTAGGAACATATCGAGGCGGGGCCGTCGGCGGTCAGCGACACCTCGCAGCGCTCGCAGGTCTCACGCATCTCCAGTGCCATGGGCGTCTCCTCCGATGTGGGTACGGTCCGACGGTCGGTCAGTAGTATGGTCCGACCGTCGTTCAACTCAGCAGAAGCTTGGTGACGGCCGCCAGTCCGACCACCACGATGACCGCGCGCAGCACGACCGGCGGAAGGCGGCGGCCGACCTTGGCGCCGAGCAGGCCGCCGACCAGCGAGCCCGCCGCGATCAGCCCGGCGGCCGTCCAGTTCACCGTCGAGGTGAACAGGAAGAACAGGGCGGCGACCCCGTTGACGATCATCGCCAGGGCGTTCTTCACCGCGTTGATCCGCTGCAGGTCCTCCTGGAGCATCATGCCCATCAGCGCCATCAGCAGGACGCCCTGCGCGGCGCCGAAGTAGCCGCCGTAGATGCCGGTGAGGAACACCCCGGCCAGCAGCACCAGGCTGCCGTCCGGGTCGCCGTCGGCCCGGCGGCGGGCCGCGACGGCCTTGGCCACCCGGGGCTGGATGACCACCAGGACGAGCGCGAGCAGGATCAGCGCCGGGACGATCGCGTCGAAGGCACCGCTTGGCAGCTTGGTCAGCAGCAGTGCGCCGAGCAGCCCGCCGAGCAGCGAGGCGGTGCCCATCCGCCGCAACCGGCGGCCCTGGCCGACCAGTTCGCGGCGGTAGCCGATCACGCCGCTGAGCGAGCCGGGCACCAGGCCGAAGGAATTGGAGACGTTGGCGGTCACCGGCGGGATGCCGACGGCGAGCAGCACCGGGAAGGTGATCAGGGTGCCGGAGCCGACGATCACGTTGATCATCCCAGCCCCGACGCCGGCCACCAGGACGGCGATCGCCTCCCAGAGCGTCATGTGTCACCTCTCCTAGCGGTCCTGTCCGAGGGGATCATGCCGGACCCCGCCCCGGCCGGACCAGGCCCGCCCACGATTCGGGACGTACGCCACACCGCCGGTACGCCGCACCGCCCGTGCGCTGACCGGGAGAACGCCGAGGGCCCGCCACCACCAGGCAGCGGGCCCCCGACCGGAGAACTCGGCCGATCACTCCGGGTCGATCTTGCGGTACTCCCGCGCCGGGTCCACCCGCGGACGGGCGGCGCCCTTCTCGACGTCCACCGGCCGCGGCCCGGCCGCCGGGTCGATCGGCACCTGGGTCGCCGCCGGGGGCGTCTGCGGCACGCTCGGCGCCGCCACCGCACCGCCGTTCGCTCCCCCACCGTTGCCGGCCAGACCGGTGAAGGCACCGCCGAGGCCCTTGAGCGCGTCGCCGACCTCGCTGGGGATGATCCAGAGCTTGTTGGAGTCGCCCTTGGCCAGCTCGGGCAGGGTCTGCAGGTACTGGTAGGCGAGCAGCTTCTGGTCGGCGTCGCCGTCGTGGATGGCCTCGAAGACCGTCCGGATCGCGGCGGCCTCACCGTCGGCGCGCAGCACCGCGGCCTGCGCCTCACCCTCGGCGCGGAGCACGTCCGCCTGCTTCTCACCCTCGGCCTTGAGGATCTGCGCCTGGCGCTGGCCCTCGGCGGTGAGGATCGCGGCGCGCTTGTCACGGTCGGCGCGCATCTGCTTCTCCATCGAGTCCTGGATGGAGGTCGGCGGCTCGATCGCCTTCAGCTCGACGCGGTTGACCCGGATGCCCCACTTGCCGGTGGCCTCGTCCAGCACCCCGCGCAGACCGGCGTTGATGACCTCGCGCGAGGTCAGGGTGGACTCCAGGTCCATCGAGCCGATGATGTTGCGCAGCGTGGTGACGGTCAGCTGCTCGATGGCCTGGATGTAGCTGGCGACCTCGTAGGTGGCCGCCCGGGGGTCGGTGACCTGGTAATAGATGACGGTGTCGATGTTGACCACCAGGTTGTCCTGGGTGATCACCGGCTGCGGCGGGAACGGCACGACCTGCTCGCGCAGGTCGATGCGGTTGCGGACCCGGTCGATGAACGGGACGACGATGTTCAGCCCTGCGTTGAGCGTCCGGGTGTAGCGGCCGAAGCGCTCCACGATCGCGGCGCTGGCCTGCGGGATGACCTGGATCGTCTTGATCAGCGCGATGAAGGCCACCACGACCAGGACGACCAAAACGATAAGGACGGGTTCCACGGACTCTCCCCTAGACGACCAGGGCGGTCGCGCCCTGGATTTCGACGACGTCGACCTGCTGCCCGGGCTGGTAGACCTGGTCCGGGTGGAGCGCGCGGGCCGACCAGATCTCGCCGTTGAGCTTGATCCGTCCGCCCTTCCCGTCGACGGTTTCCGCGACGACCGCGGTGGCGCCCTGGAGCGCCTCGATGCCCATCCTGATCTGCGGCCCCCGCTGCAGCTGCCGGTAGGCGATCGGACGGACGAAGGCCACCAGCGCGACCGAGACCACCAGGAAGGTCACGGCCTGGAGGACCACCCCGGCGCCCAGCCCGGCGACCCCGGCGGCCGCCAGCGCGCCGACGGCGAACATGGCGAACTCCGGCATCGCGGTGAGCACCAGCGGTATGCCGAGGGCCGCGGCGGCCAGGAGCCACCAGATCCAGCTGTCCACACGTCCATCCTAGGGAGCGAAGGGCCTCCGAGGCGGACAGTTCCCGCAGGTCGAGGGGCGGAAACCGGTCGCACGTGCGACCGGTTCCGCCAGGCCTTCGCCGGGGCCCGTCCGACGGGCCCCGGCCGGACGGACGGAGGGTCAGCCCAGCGGCAGTCCCTGGGCCGACCAGCGGTCGCCGTGGCGCTCCAGGGTCAGCGGCAGGCCGAAGCACTTGGAGAGGTTGCGGGCGGTCAGCTCGGTGTCGATCGGGCCCGCGGTGAGCACCTTGCCCTGGCGGATCATCAGCACGTGGGTGAAGCCGGGGGCGATCTCCTCGACGTGGTGGGTGACCATCGCCATGGCCGGCGCGAACTCGTCCTGGGCGAGCGCGCCGAGCCGGCGGACCAGGTCCTCGCGGCCGCCGAGGTCCAGGCCGGCCGCGGGCTCGTCGAGCAGCAGCAGCTCGGGGTCGGTCATCAGGGCGCGGGCGATCAGGGTGCGCTTGCGCTCGCCCTCGGAGAGGGTGCCGAACTTGCGGGCGGTGAGGTTGGCCATGCCCATACGGTCGAGCAGGGCGAGGGCGCGGCCCTCGTCGGACTGCTCGTAGGTCTCCTGCCAGCTGACCGTCATGCCGTAGGCGGCGGTGAGCACGGTCTGCAGCACGGTCTGCTCGGCCGGCAGCTTGTCGAACATCGAGGCGCCGGCCAGGCCGATCCGGGAGCGCAGCTCGAAGACGTCGATCTCGTCCAGCTTCTCGCCCAGCACCGAGACCTTGCCCGAGGTCGGGAACAGGTACGAGGAGGCGATCTGCAGCAGGGTGGTCTTGCCGGCGCCGTTCGGTCCCAGGATGACCCAGCGCTCACCCTCGGAGATGGACCACGAGACCTGGTCGACCAGCGCGCGCCCCTCCCGGACCACGGATACGTCCACCAGCTCCAGCACGTCGCTCATGCCTACGCCTTCCCCAAATACAAAAATGTCGGCCGTCGGTGCGGGCGGCGAGCCTACTCCGGCGGCCGGTGGGCACGGGGTGGGTGCGCCGCACGCGCATGGGCAAACCTACGCCACGCGGATGACCGCCGATTCCGTAGGCTGGCCGGATGCTCGCGACTCCTGCCGACAATCCGTACGAAGAGCCCCGTTCGGGGCGGCTGACCGCCTGGGGCAACGCCCTGCTCAGCGGCCTGGTGCCGCCGGACAACGCCGCCGCGGCCGTGCTGGGCGCCGACGAGGGGCACCGGGTGACCGGGCTGCCCGGGGACGCCCCGGGCGAGCAGCACGGGCTGACCTGGGCGCTCGGCCGGCTGCGGGTGCTGGGCGTGAAGGGCCTGCGCCTGGCGCTGCCCTCGGCCGGGCAGCCGCTGGGGCTGACCGGTCCGGCGGTCTTCAACGAGCGGGCCATGGCGGCGGGGGAGGCGGTGCTCGCGGTGGGCGTGCCGCTCGGCCTGGTGCCGGAGGTCACCGTGTACGGCCCGGAGGGGGACCGCTCGGCGACCGTGCTGTGGCGCTGCGCCGAGGTCAACGACGCCCCGCCGGCCGACGTGCCCTCGCTGCACGAGGCCGAGCGCGAGCTGGCGGACGGGCTGCGCGAGGCGACCGCACTGCTGACTCGGCTGGACGTGGCGGGCGCCGGCCCGGAGGCGCTGCGCGCCCTGGAGGCGTACCGCCGGCGCGGCCACGCCGAGCTGCTCGCCCCCGGCTACCCGCCGCGCGCCGTCCGGGTGCTGGAGTCGGCCCGTCAGGTGTCCGCGCTGTTGGCGATCGCCTCGGCCGGCCACGGCGCGGCCGTGAGCGCCTCCGAGATGGCCGCCCGCCAGTCCGTGCTGGCCCCGCTGCGGCGCACCGCCCGCCGCGCCCAGGTGGCGGCCTACAACGCCCTGGTGGACGAGCGCGAGGGCGGCCGGGACCGCTAGGACGGCGGGACTGGCGGGACCGCTAGGACGGCGGGGCCTCGCGGGTCTCGCCGTTGCGGACGGCCCACAGTGCGGCCTGGGTGCGGTCGGCGAGGTCCAGCTTCAGCAGGATGTTCGACACGTGGGTCTTCACCGTCTTCTCCGACAGGTGGAGGCTGCGGGCGATCTCCCGGTTGGAGCGGCCGTCGGCGATGTGGCCGAGCACCTCGCGCTCGCGCTCGGTGAGGGTGCCGCCGCGGCCCTGCGGAACGCGGGGGCCCTCGTCGGCGAGCAGCGCCTCGGCCAGTTCGGGCTGGAGCAGCACGTGGCCGGCGTGCACCGAGCGGATGGCGCCGGCCAGCGCCTCCGGGTCCACGTCCTTGTAGACGTACCCGGCGGCGCCGGCCCGCAGCGCGGGGACCATGGTGCGGTGCTCGGTGAAGCTGGTGACGATCAGGATCCGGGCCCGGCTGCCCCCGCCCTTGAGCGTGCGCAGCGCCTCGATGCCGTCGACGCCGGGCATCTTGAGGTCCATCAGGACGACGTCCGGGTCGAGTTCGCGGGCGCGCTCCACGCCCTCGGCCCCGTCGGCGGCCTCCCCGACCACCTCGATGTCGTCCTGGACCTCCAGGAAGGTGCGCAGTCCGCGGCGGACCACCTGGTGGTCGTCGACCAGCAGGACGCGGATCGACGGTGTGCTCTCAGGCACCGGGGACCTCCATCTCGACGAGCGTCCCCTTGCCGGGGGCGGACTCCAGGGTGAACGTGCCGCCGACGGCGGCCGCGCGGTCGCGCATCGAGGCCAGGCCGAGGTGTCGGCCGGCCCGGCGGACGGAATCGGGGTCGAAGCCGCGTCCGTCGTCGCGCACCCGCAGCACGGCGCCGCGGGCGGGGGTGCCGGTGAGGGTGACGGTGACCCGGCGGGCCCCGGAGTGGCGCAGCGCGTTGTGCAGCGCCTCCTGGGCGACCCTCAGCAGCGCGGCCTCCTGGGCGGGCGGCAGGGCGCGGACGCCGTCGGCGGCGAAGGCCAGGTCGGCGGTGTGTGCGCGGTCGAGGACCTGCACCTGGGAGGCGAGGGTGGCGCTCAGCCCGTCCTCCTCCAGGGCGGCGGGGCGCAGTTCGACCACCACGGCGCGCAGTTCGTCGGCGGCCTCGGCGGCGAGCCGGGAGACCTCGGCGAGCTCGACGCGGGCGCGGGCCGGGTCGCGGTCGACGAGCTTGGCGGCGGCGTTGGCGGTCAGCCGCAGCGAGAAGAGCTTCTGCGAGACGGCGTCGTGCAGGTCGTGGGCGATCCGGGCGCGCTCGCCGGCCAGGGTGAGTTCGCGGCTGCGTTCGTACAGGCGGGCGTTGGACAGGGCGAGGGCGGCGTGCGCGGCGAGGATCCGCAGGAGTTCCTCGTCGTGGTCGGTGAACAGGCCGCCACCGCGCTTGTTGGCGAGGAAGATGACGCCCATCACCCGCGGTTCGTCCTCGGCGGCGTCGGTGTCCAGGACGGGCATGCCGAGGAAGGCGTCCATCTCGGGGTGGGCGGTGGGCCAGCCCTCGAAGGCGGGGGCCTTGCGGACGTCGACGAGGCGGGTCGGACCGGTCTCGTGGAGCAGTTCGGCGAGCACGCCGTGCTGACGGGGCAGCGGGCCGATCGCCCGCCACTGCTCGTCGGTGACGCCGTCGACCACGAACTGGGCGAAGCCGCCGTGGTCGTCGGGCACGCCGAGGGCCGCGTACTCGGCGTCGAGCAGGTCGCGGGCGGAGGCGGTGATGCGGCGCAGCACCTCGCGGACCTCCAGGTGCCGGCTCATCGCGAGCAGGGCCTGGCTGACGGCTTCGATGCCGGCCAGCGGGTCGCAGGCGGTGGGCGGGCCTTCGGGGGTCCGGTGGTCACCGGTGGTGCTGGGCATACCGCCAAACTACCGCCGCGGCGGAGGCGTCCGCGTCCGTCTCCGGACGCCCCGGACGCAGGTCCGGGGGCCTAGGCCGGTGGGACCACGACCACCGAACGACAGCGGGCGGCCCTCCCCTCGCGGGGAGAGCCGCCCTGTGCGGCGAAGGGCGTCAGCCCTTCTGCATGACCTCCGGCTCGTGCCGGCGCTGCAGCCGGGTCACGATCACGCCGATCACGATGGAGATGACGACCAGCACGCTCGCGTCGATCGCCCACTGGGCGACGGAGTGCTTCCACAGCGGGTCGTAGTTCGGGTGCTGGAAGTCCTTGTTCCAGGGGCCCATGAGCTCCGACAGGTTGAGCGTGGTGGAGACGATGCCGGTGCCCCAGCGGGCGGGCATCAGCCAGGCGACCTGCTCCAGGCCGGGCTTGCCGAAGATCTGGAAGAGGCAGCCGGTGAAGACGACCTGGACGATGGCGAACATGACCAGCAGCGGCATGGTCTTCTCGGCGGTCTTCACCAGCGCGGAGATCATCAGACCGAACATCATCGCGGCGAAGCTCAGCAGGATCATGCCGATGGTCATCTCGATCATCGGCATGTTCTGGACGATCAGGCCGTGCTCGGGGAGCTTGCGCGGCAGGAAGCCGACCGCGGAGATGATCGCGCCCTGGATCACCGAGAAGATGCCCAGCACGATGATCTTGGACATCATGTACGCCGAGCGGGACAGGCCGGTGGCCCGTTCCCGTTCGTAGATCGCCCGTTCCTTGATCAGCTCGCGGACCGAGTTGGCCGCTCCGGAGAAGCAGGCGCCGATCGCCAGGATCAGCAGGATCGTCGCGGCCCCGTTGTTGAGGTGGAGCTGTGTCTTCGGGTTGGGTGCGAGGCCCGGTTCGTTGGGGATCAGCACGCTGACCGCGCCGATGACCGCGGGCAGCAGCACCGACAGCGCCAGGAAGCCGCGGTCGGAGGCGAGCACCGACATGTAGCGGCGCATCAGCGTCCACAGCTGCGAGCCCCAGCTCTGCGGCTTGGGCGGCTTGATCGCCTCCTGGGCGACCTGGACGTGCTGCACCTCGCCCGCCTCGACGGTCGGGGCGGAGTACTGCTGGTAGTGCACCGAGCCGCGGTAACGGCCGGCCCAGTCGTGGTCCGGGTAGTTCTCGAAGGCCTGGAAGACGTCCGCCCAGGTCTCGTACCCGAAGAAGTGCAGGGCCTCGTCCGGCGGGCCGAAGTAGGCCACCGAGCCGCCCGGCGCCATCACCAACAGCCGGTCGCAGAGCGCGAGTTCGGCCACCGAGTGGGTGACGACCAGGATCGTTCGGCCGTCGTCTGCGAGGCCGCGCAGCATCTGCATGACCTCGCGGTCCATGCCCGGGTCGAGGCCCGAGGTGGGCTCGTCCAGGAAGATCAGCGAGGGCTTGGTGAGCAGCTCCAGCGCGACCGAGACGCGCTTCTGCTGGCCGCCGGAGAGCGCGGTGATCTTGTTGTCGGCGCGCTTGTCCAGGCGCAGTTCGTACAGCACCTCGTCGATCCGGGCGTCGCGCTCGCGGGCCTCGGTGTCGCCGGGGAAGCGCAGCCGGGCCGCGTACTTGAGGCCCTTGCGGACGGTGAGCTCGCGGTGCAGGATCTCCGACTGCGGCACCAGGCCGATGCGGGAGCGCAGTTCGGCGAACTGCTTGTAGAGGTTGCGGCCGTCGTACAGCACCTCGCCGCGGTCGGCCGGGCGGTAGCCGGTGAGGGCGCGCAGCAGGGTCGACTTGCCGGAGCCGGACGGGCCGATGACGGCCACCAGGGACTTCTCCGGGACGCCGAAGCTGACGTCGTTGAGCAGGATCTTCTTGGCGCCCTTGTGCTCGACCTCGACGGTGAGGTGGCGGGCGGAGAAGGAGACCTCGCCGGTGTCGACGAACTCCTGCAGCTGGTCGCCGACCAGCACGAAGCTGGAGTGGCCGACGGTCAGCCGGTCCTGCGGGCCCATCAGCTGGCGCTGCACCGGCTGGCCGTTGAGGAAGATGCCGTTGTGGCTGCCGAGGTCGACGATCTCGTAGCGGCCGTCCGGCAGCTGGCGCAGCTCGGCGTGGTGGCGGGAGACCTGGAGGTCGGACACCACGATGTCGTTGTCCAGCGCACGGCCGATCCTGACGGTGCGCATGCCCGCCGTCAGGTTGCGGATCATGGTCGGCTGCGGGCCGCCGCCACCGCCGTGCTGCGGCGCCGCCGGGAAGCCCTGCTGCTGCGGGGGCGGGAAGCCCTGCTGCTGCGGGAACCCGCCGTGCTGCGGCGGCTGCTGGTCCTGCGGCTGCGGCGCGTACTGCTGCTGCGGCGGCGCGTACTGCTGCTGGGCCGGCCAGGCCTGCTGCGGCTGCTGGTACGGGTCCTGACCCGGCCACGGCTGCTGCGGGGCGGGCGGCTGGGGCGTCGGACCGGGGCTGCGGCTGGTCACGGCCTCGTGCACCGGGGAGGGCTGCGGGGCGGCGGCCTGGGCGGGCGCGGAGAAGGTGAGCCGGGGCCCGTTCTGCGGGTTGCCCAGGTTGACGACGCCACCGGGGAACAGCTGGGCCTGCATGGTGCGGGCGCCGGCCACGTACGTGCCGTTGGTGCTGCCGTGGTCGTCCAGCTGCCAACCGCTGCCGTTGAAGCTGATGGTCCCGTGCTGCCAGGACACCCTGGCGTCGTCGAACGGGAAGTCCGACTGCGGGTTGCGTCCGATGGTGTAGGACCGCCCGGGCTCAAGAGTCCGCTGCTGTCCGTTGATCTCAATGACGAGTTGCGGCACTGCTCGCCTGCCCCGCTCTCTCGGTTCCCCCGAATTCGGCCCCCGGCCGGGGTGCGCTGTTCCTCTGACTGACGGGGGAATCATTCCAGCCCGCCGTCCGCCGATGAAAGTCACCCCGGGTGACTGTGACCAGGCTGCTACCGGCGGCTGGCGGCCGGGCCCGGGCCGCGCGCGTCCGCGACGTGGGACGGGTGCCCTCGGCCGGGCGGCCGACGGGTAGCGTGGGAGTCACCATGAACGCATCGCCCTTGGCCGCTGAGCCCCTCCCCGCCGCCCAGCCCCGGACCGCGGACGAGCGCACCCTGCTCGTCAAGGTGTTCGGCAAGGACCGCCCCGGCATCACCGCCGGCCTCTTCGCCACCCTGGCCGGCTTCGGCGTCGACGTGATCGACATCGAGCAGGTCGTCACCCGCGGCCGCATCACGCTGTGCGCCCTGGTCACCCCGCCCCACGCGCCCGGCGCCGAGGGCGGCCTGCGGGCCACCGTGCACCGCTGGGCCGAGGAGCAGAAGCTGCAGGCCGAGATCCTCTCCGGCATCGGCGACAACCGGCCGCGACGCGAGGGCCGTTCGCACGTCACGGTGCTCGGCAACCCGCTGACCGCCTCCGCCGTGTCCGCGCTGACCTCCCGGATCACCGCGGCGGGCGGCAACATCGACCGCGTCTTCCGGCTCGCCAAGTACCCGGTGACCGCGGTCGAACTGGCCGTCTCCGGGGTGGCCACCGAGGAGCTGCGGGCCGAGCTGGCCCAGGAGGCGGCCGCCCAGCGGGTGGACGTCGCGGTGGTGGCCGCCGGGCTGGAGCGCCGCGCCAAGCGTCTGATCGTGATGGACGTGGACTCCACGCTGATCCAGGACGAGGTGATCGAGCTGTTCGCGGCCCACGCGGGCTGCGAGGAGCAGGTGGCCGAGGTGACGGCGGCGGCGATGCGCGGCGAGCTGGACTTCGCCGAGTCGCTGCGGGCCCGGGTCGCGCTGCTGGCCGGGCTGGACGCCTCGGTCACCGAGAAGGTCCGCGCGGAGGTCCGCTTCACGCCGGGTGCGCGCACCCTGATCCGCACCCTGCAGCGCCTGGGCTTCCAGGTCGCGGTGGTCTCCGGCGGCTTCACCCAGGTCACCGACCACCTGGTGGAACAGCTGGGGCTGGACTTCGCGGCGGCCAACACCCTGGAGGTGGTGGACGGGAAGTTCACCGGCCGGGTGGTCGGCGAGATCGTGGACCGGGCCGGCAAGGCCCGCTGGCTGGCCCGGTTCGCCGAGCAGGCGAAGGTGCCGCTGCAGCAGACGGTGGCGATCGGCGACGGCGCCAACGACCTGGACATGCTGAACGCGGCCGGGCTCGGGGTGGCCTTCAATGCCAAGCCGGTGGTGCGCGAGGCCGCCGACACCGCGGTGAACGTGCCGTTCCTGGACACCGTGCTCTACCTGCTGGGCATCACCCGCGAGGAGGTCGAGGCGGCCGACGGCCTCCCGATCGAGTAGCCCCGGACAGGGGGCCTGTGGACGTACGTGAGGGGCGCGCGGATCCGGTCCGCGAGCCCCTCACCTGTGTGTCGGACGTCAGTCCTGCGGCGTGTGGTAGGAGACCAGCTCGGCCACGCCCGGCTCGACGCCCTTCCAGGAGCCGCTGAAGCTGAGCACCGCGATCGCCGCCGTCGGGAACCCGCCCAGGCGCAGCCGCTCCAGCGCGTCCCGGTCGCCGGCGTCCCCGGCCAGCACCTGGGTCAGGCCCAGCACCCCGGGGTTGTGGCCGACCAGCACCACGTCCGCGTACTCCTCCGGGGTCTCATGGAGGACGGCGATGATCTCGCCCGGGCTGGCCTCGTAGATCCGGTCCTCGTACACCGTCTTGCGGGTCCGCTTGGGCAGCTCGTGCGCCGCCAGCTTCCAGGTCTCGCGGGTGCGCAGGGCGGTGGAGCAGAGCACGAAGTCGGGGTTGATGCCGGAATCGGCCAGCCAGCGGCCGGCGTCCGGGGCCTGGTGGCGGCCCCGGTCGGCCAACGGCCGCTCATGGTCGTCCACGCCGTTCGGCCAGTCGGCCTTGGCGTGACGGAGAACGATGATCCTGCGGGGCGTGTCGGCGCTCATACCCAACAAGCTTGGCAGAAAAGCGGCCCGGGGGCGCGACGCCCCCGGTCGCCGCCACTCCCCCGGGGGGTCAGCCCATCGAGGCGGCGACGGTGGCGATGACCGCCACCAGCACCACGATGGCGCCGAAGGCGAGGGCGATGCGGCCGAGCTGCTTGCGGCCGTCGGTGGGATTCGGGTCGAGAACGGGCATGCCGGGATTCTCCCACCCCGAACACGCCCGTCGCCCGCTGGCCCCACCGCCTTGGCCTGGCCTTGACCTGGCCGGTCAGGCCTTGACCCGGGAGCCCGTCCGGTGGACCTCGCCGGTCAGGCCTTGACCCGCTCGGCGGGGTGGACGGCCTCGTCCTCGATGTGCCGGGCCCGCGCGGCCCGCAGGCCGAACAGCATCTGCGGCACCAGCAGCAGCGCCAGGAAGCCCAGCGGCCCGTACCACCGGCCGGTGGCCTGGTAGATCCACCCGACCAGGATCGGGCCCGGGATGGAGATCAGGTAGCCGACGCCCTGGGCGAAGACGGACAGCTGCGCCACCCCGCCCGCGGTCCGGGCGCGCAGCCCGATCATGGTCAGCACCAGCGGGAAGGCGCAGTTGGACAGGCCCACCAGCACCGCCCAGACCCACGGCGCCCCGGCCGGGGCGAACGCCAGACCGGCGTACCCGGCGATGCCGAAGGAGGCCAGCACGACCACGAACAGCCGCTGGTCGCCGCGCCGGGCGGCCAGGTTGGGCAGCACGAAGGAGACCGGCACGCCGATCACCATGGTGACCGCGAGCAGCGCCCCGGAGGTGCCCTTGTCGATGCCGGAGTCCTGGAAGATCTTGGACAGGAAGCCCATCACCACGTACGCGCCGGTGGCCTGGAGGCCGAAGTAGCCGGCCATCGCCCAGGCGGTGCGGCTGCGGGTGATCGGCAGCTTGGCGGGGGCGCCGGCACTCCCGGCGCGCTCGCCGCGCTCGCGCTTGGCGATCAGCACCGGCAGCCAGAGCACCAGGGCGAGCGCGCCCAGGCCGGCCCAGACGCCCAGGCCGTAGCGCCAGTCGCCACCGAGGGCGCTGGTCAGCGGCACACTGACCAGCGCGGCCAGGGCGGTGCCCGCGGACAGCGCCATGGAGTACAGGCCGATCATCGGACCGACCTTCTCCGGGAAGTACCGCTTGATCACCACCGGCAGCAGCACGTTGGAGACCGCCACCCCGGCCAGCGCGAGCGCGGTGAGCAGCAGGAACACCGCGGTGCCGCCGGCGAAGGAGCGGGCCAGCACGCCCGCGGTGATCGCGCCCATGCCGGCCGTGATCACCGCGATCGGGCCGATCCGGCGGGCCGCCGCGGGGGCGAGGAAGCCGAACAGCGCGAAGCACAGCGACGGCACGGCGGCGAGCAGTCCGGCCAGCGTCGAGCTCATCCCGAGGTCGGCGCGGACGGGGTCGAGCAGCGGCCCGAGGCTGGTGACCACGGGACGGAGGTTGACGGCGGCGGCGGCGATCGCGACGGCGAACAGCACGCCGAGGTACTTGGCGGGGGCGGAGGGCCGCTCGGTCTGCGGCCGGGCACCGGTTCGTGCGGAGGCGGTGGTGTCTGCTGCGGGAGGCATGTGCGCCATCATAGAATGATGGGATGAATTGATGCACCTTGGAATTGGCATGATGTGCCGATCGTTCATCCACCGGCCACCTCCCTCCAGGGGCCACCCACCCCGTAGCCGCAAGGAGTCCCCGTGGCGCTGTCCTCGCCGAGGCGCACCCCGCTGTCCGACCAGGTGATCGCGCAGCTGCGCGCACAGATCACCTCCGGGGAGTGGCCCGTCGGCTCGCGCATCCCCACCGAGGCCGCCCTGGTCGAGCAGCTGGGGGTGGCCCGCAACACTGTCCGCGAGGCCGTCCGCGCCCTCGCCCACAACGGGCTGCTCGACATCCGCCAGGGCTCCGGCACGTACGTGCTCGCCACCAGCGAGCTCGCCGGGGTGATGCACCGCCGCTTCGCCGACGCCGACCAGGCGCAGGTGGCCGAACTGCGGGCGGCCCTGGAGACCTCCGCGGCCGGCCTGGCCGCGGTCCGCCGCACCGACCGGGACCTCGGCCTGCTGGAGGCCGCGCTGGAGCGGCGCGAGGCCGCCTGGCGCTCCGGCGACGCCGAGGACTTCGTCCAGGCCGACGCCGCCTTCCACCAGGCCGTGGTGGCCGCCGCCCACAACGACGTGCTGCTGGCCGTCTACTCCGACCTCGGCGAGGTCACCCGCGAGCACCTGCGCAACGACGTCGGCCCCGAGCTGATCGCCGAGCGCTACATCGGCCACGACACCATCCGGGACGCCATCCGGGACGGCGACGCCCAGCGCGCCTCGGTCGAGGCCGGCCGGGCCATCGGCGCCTGCGCGACCGCGGAGGCGTGACCCGCGGCGACCCGCCCGCCCGCCGGAGAACGCCACTGCCCGGCACCCCCTCGGAGGGGGTGCCGGGCAGTGGCGGTGTCAACCGGTCAGGCGCCGATGGCGTGCAGGCCGCCGTCCACGTGGACGATCTCGCCGGTGGTCTTCGGGAACCACTCGGACAGCAGCGCGACGATGGCGCGGCCGGCCGGCTCCGGGTCGCTCAGGTCCCACTTCAGCGGGGAGCGGTGGTTCCAGGTGTCGGCCAGGTCGCCGAAGCCCGGGATGGACTTGGCGGCCATCGAGCCGAGCGGGCCGGCCGAGACCAGGTTGCAGCGGATGTCCCGCTCGCCCAGGTAGCGCGCCAGGTAGCGGTTGGTCGCCTCCAGCGCGGCCTTGGCCGGGCCCATCCAGTCGTACTGCGGCCAGGCGAACTGCGCGTCGAAGGTCAGGCCGACGACCGCGCCGCCGTCCTGCATCAGCGGCAGCAGCGCCATGGTCAGCGACTTCAGCGAGTACGCCGAGACGTGCATCGCGGTGGCCACGGACTCCCACGGGGTGTCCAGGAAGTTGCCGCCCAGCGCGTCCTGCGGGGCGAAGCCGATCGAGTGGACGATGCCGTCCAGGGTCGGCAGGGTCGCGCGGACCTGGTCGGCGATGCCGGCCAGGTGCTCCGGGTTGGAGACGTCCAGCTCCAGCACCTTGACCGGCTTCGGCAGCTTCTTGGCGATCCGCTCGGTCAGGCTCGGGCGCGGGAAGGCGGTGAGGATGATCTCCGCGCCCTGCTCCTGGGCGAGCTTGGCGGCGTGGAACGCGATGGAGGACTCCATCAGCACGCCGGTGATCAGGATCCGCTTGCCCTCGAGGATTCCACTCATGATCAGTGACCCATGCCCAATCCGCCGTCGACGGGAATGACGGCTCCGGTGATGTACGCGGCCTCGTCCGACGAGAGGAACCGCACGGTGGAGGCGACCTCGGCGGGCGCCGCGTAGCGGCCCAGCGGCACGCCCGAGACGATCTCCGCGCGGCGCTCGTCGCTGAGCACGGCGGTCATGTCGGTGTCGACGAAGCCGGGGGCGACCACGTTGACGGTGATGTTGCGCGGGCCGAGCTCGCGCGCCAGCGAGCGGGCGAAGCCGACCAGGCCGGCCTTGGAGGCGGCGTAGTTGGCCTGGCCCGGCGAGCCGGAGAGGCCCACCACGGAGGAGATCAGCACCATGCGGCCCTTCTTGGCCCGCATCATCAGCTTCGACGCGCGCTTGACCACCCGGAAGGTGCCGGTCAGGTTGGTGTCGACGACGGAGGTGAAGTCCTCCTCGGACATCCGCAGCAGCAGGGTGTCGTTGGTGATGCCCGCGTTGGCGACCAGCACCTCGACCGCGCCGTGCTTCTGCTCGATCTCGGTGAAGGCGGCGTCGACCTGCGCGGCGTCCGTGATGTCGCAGCGCACCGCGAGGATGTCGTACTTGGCCAGCGCCTCGGGCACCTCACCCGAGCGGCTGGTGACGGCCACCTTGTCGCCCGCTTCGGCGAAGGCCTGGGCGATCGCGAGGCCGATGCCCCGGTTTCCTCCGGTGACGAGAACCGAGCGGCTCAACGATCCACCTCTCTCCGTGTGTGAGCGTGTACGTCGGAGTGCGTACGCAGTGTGACGCTATCGGGCGGTCGGCGGCGGCGGCGAATCGGGCTCCCACAGCGCCGCACCTGCGGAACTGTCGCAATCCGACAATCCGCACCCGCAGCACCGGGCGCCCCGGGGCCGTCCGCCGCAGGCCGGAGCCCCGCCCGGATCGGGGCGGGCTGTCCGGGAACAACACGGGCGGGCGTGCCCGTTGCCCCCGTGGTGCGAACCGCCCCGGGGCCGGCCGTTACCCTTCCCCGAAGAGTCCCGGCGAGGAAACGAAGGCAGGGCGCATGACCAAGGCACGGCCCGGGAGCACCCCCCGGCGCGGACGACTGCTGGCCCTCACCGCCCTGGCGGCGGGCCTTGGAGCCACCGCCTGGTCGCTGCGCGACCTGCCGGCGGCGTTCGGGCGCCGCCCGGACGGCGAGCGCGAGGAGCGGGTGCGCAACTCCCCCCAGTACCGCGACGGCGTCTTCCACAACGCGCCCTCGGAGTTGGCCCGGGCCGGCAGCACGCCGGACTTCGACCGCGACACCGTCCGCCGGATGCTGTTCCAGCGCGAGGGCCGCGTCCCGGCCCGCCCGGTGCCGACGATGCGCCCCGCCCCCGCGACCGGTCCGGCCGCCGAGGGGGTGGAGATCACCTGGTACGGGCACGCCTCCGCGCTGGTGGAGATCGAGGGCTCGCGCGTCCTGCTCGACCCGGTCTGGAGCGACCGCTGCTCCCCCTCCGCCCACGTCGGCCCCAAGCGGCTGCACCCGGTGCCGGTCGAGCTGGAGGAACTGCCGCCGGTCGACGCGGTGCTGATCTCGCACGACCACTACGACCACCTCGACATGGCCACCGTCAAGCGCCTGGTGCGCAGCCAGTCCGCGCCCTTCGCGGTGCCGCTGGGCATCGGCGGCCACCTGCGCCGCTGGGGCGTCCCCGAGCACCGGATCATCGAGCTGGACTGGGACGAGACCTGCACCCTGGGCGAGCTGGTGCTCACCCTCACCTCCGCGCACCACTTCTCCGGCCGCGGCCTGACCCGCAACACCACCCTGTGGGGCTCCTGGGTGATCGCCGGCCCGAGCCGCAAGGTCTTCTACACCGGCGACTCCGGCTACTTCGAGGGCTACGCCCGGATCGGCGAGCAGCACGGCCCCTTCGACGCCGCCCTGGTGCAGATCGGCGCCTACGACGCGGCCTGGGCGGACATCCACATGACCCCCGAGGACGCCGTCCTCGCCCACCGGGACCTCGGCGCCGGGCTGCTGGTGCCGGTCCACTGGTGCACCTTCAACCTGGGCCTGCACCCGTGGGCCGAGCCGATCGAACGGCTGGTCAAGGAGGCCAAGACCCAGGCCGTCCCGCTGGCCGTCCCGCGCCCCGGCGAGCGGGTCGACGTGGACAACCCGCCGGAGCTGGACGGCTGGTGGGAGGCCGTCTCCTGAAAGGGAGTCCGACGGTTCCCGCCGGGCGCGCGACGCCGGGGCCCTGGCCGAAACCGCAACGCACCGGGCCGAATACGCTGGCCGGAAACCCGGTGGACGGGAAATGATGCGGTGCGGACGCCCCTGCGGCGCCCGCACCGCCACCCTCCGCGACCTGGGAGCCCGATTGCCTCCGATCCCTCCGGCCGACACCGCCGGCGCCCCGCGCGAGCGCGCCGTCGACCCGCTGTTCCTCGCCCTCCCGCTGCGCTCCCTCGCCGACGCCGCCCTCACCCGGGCCCGTCAACTGGGCGCCGGCCATGCCGACTTCCGCCTGGAGCGGGTCCGCAGCGCCTCCTGGCGGCTGCGCGACGCCCGCCCGGCCGGCACCTCCGACAGCGTGCAGCTGGGCTTCGCCGTCCGGGTGCTGCTGGACGGCGCCTGGGGCTTCGCCGCCGGGGTGGACCTCACCCCCGAGGCCGCGGCGGAGGTCGCCGCCCAGGCCGTCGCGGTGGCCCGGCTCTCCGGCGGGATCAGCCGCGCGGCCGGCTCCACCGAGCGGGTCGAGCTGGCCGACGAGCCGGTCCACCGGGACGTCACCTGGGTCTCCTCGTACGAGGTCAACCCCTTCGAGGTGCCGGACGCCGAGAAGACCGCGCTGCTCGCCGAGCGCAGCTCCCGGCTGCTGGCCGCCCCGGGCGTCTCGCACGTCCAGGCCGCGCTGCTGACGGTGCAGGAGAACAAGTTCTACGCCGACACCGCGGGCACCATGACGACCCAGCAGCGGATCCGGCTCTACTCCGACCTGGAGGCCACCTCGGTCGACGAGCGCACCGGCGCCTTCGACTCGATGCGCACCCTGGCCCCGCCGGTCGGCCGCGGGTACGAGTACCTGACCGGAAGCGAGTGGGACTGGGACGCGGAGCTCGCCGAACTGCCCGTCCTGCTGGCCGAGAAGATGAAGGCCCCGAGCGTCCGGGCCGGCCGCTACGACCTGGTCATCGACCCGTCCAACCTCTGGCTGACCATCCACGAGTCGATCGGCCACGCCACCGAGCTGGACCGCGCACTCGGCTACGAGGCCGCCTACGCCGGCACCTCCTTCGCCACCTTCGACCAGCTCGGCAGCCTCCGCTACGGCTCCGACCTGATGCACGTCACCGGCGACCGCACCGCCGAGCACGGCCTGTCCACCATCGGCTACGACGACGAGGGCGTCGCCACCCAGTCCTGGGACCTGATCCGGGACGGCGTCCTGGTCGGCTACCAACTCGATCGCGCGATGGCGAAGTTGAAGGGCTTCGAGCGCTCCAACGGCTGCGCCTTCGCGGACTCCCCCGCGCACGTCCCGGTCCAGCGGATGGCCAATGTCTCGCTCCGGCCCGCCGCCGACGGTCCCGACACCGAGGGCCTGTTCGCCGGGGTGGAGAACGGCCTGTACATCGTCGGCGACCGCTCCTGGTCGATCGACATGCAGCGCTACAACTTCCAGTTCACCGGCCAGCGCGCCTACGCCATCAAGAACGGCGAACTCGCCGGTCAGGTCAAGGACTTCGCCTACCAGGCCACCACCACCGACTTCTGGGGTTCGATGGCGGCGGTCGGCGGCCCGCAGACCTACGTCCTCGGCGGTGCCTTCAACTGCGGCAAGGCGCAGCCCGGCCAGGTCGCGGCGGTCAGCCACGGCTGCCCGTCGGCGCTGTTCCGCAACGTCAACGTGCTCAACACCCAGCAGGAGGCGGGTCACTGATGACCGCGATGCAGCCCCACGAACTCGTCGAGCTGGCACTCGGCCTCTCCCGCACCGACGGCTGCGTGGTGATCGCCGACGAGGAGTCCACCGCCAACCTGCGCTGGGCCGGCAACGCCCTGACCACCAACGGCGTCACCCGCGGCCGCCGCCTCACCGTGATCGCCACCGTCGCCGGCGCCGAGGGCACCGCCTCCGGCGTGGTCTCGCGCGAGGCCGTCACCGCCGAGGACGTCGAGGGCCTGGTGCGGGCCGCCGAGGAGGCCGCCCGCGCGGCCGGCCCCGCCGAGGACGCCCAGCCGCTGGTCGCCGACCGGCCGCAGTCCCCGGACTTCACCGCGCCGCCCGCGGAGACCTCGATCGAGGTGTTCGACGCCTTCGGCCCCGCCCTCGGCGAGGCCTTCGCCCGCGCCGCCGCCCGGGGCGAACTGCTCTACGGCTTCGCCCGCCACGAGGTCACCACCAGTTACCTCGGCAGCTCCACCGGCCTGCGGCTGCGCCACGACCAGCCCACCGGCATGGTCGAGATCAACGGCAAGACGGCCGACCTCACCGGCTCGGCCTGGGTCGGCGCCGCCACCCGCGACTTCACCGACATCGACGTCCCGGCCCTGCACGCCGAGCTCACCAAGCGCCTCGGCTGGGGCGCCCGCAAGGTCGACCTGCCGGCCGGACGGTACGAGACGCTGCTGCCGCCCTCGGCCGTCGCCGACCTGATGATCTACCTCCACTGGTCCTCCGGCGGCCGGGACGCCCACGAGGGCCGGACGGTCTTCTCCAAGCCCGGCGGCGGCACCCGGCTCGGCGACAAGCTCGCCGGCCTGCCGCTGACCCTGCGCGCCGCCCCGGACGAACCCGGCCTGGAGGCCGCCCCGTTCGTGCTGGCGCACAGCTCCGGCGGCGACGTCTCGGTCTTCGACAACGGCGCGCCGATCACCGCCACCGACTGGATCCGCGACGGCGTGCTGACCGATCTGATCACCAGCCGCCACGCGGCCGGCCTCACCGGCCTGCCGCTGCGCCCGGCGGTCGACAACCTGGTGCTGGAGACGGCCGACCAGGAGTCCGCGCCGACCCTGGACGAGATGATCGCCCGCACCGAGCGCGGCCTGCTGCTCACCTGCCTCTGGTACATCCGCGAGGTGGACCCGGCGACGCTGCTGCTCACCGGCCTCACCCGGGACGGCGTCTACCTGGTGGAGAACGGCGAAGTGGTCGGCGCGGTGAACAACTTCCGGTTCAACGAGTCCCCGGTCGACCTGCTCGGCCGGATCACCGAGGCGGGCCGCACCGAGCGCTGCCTGCCCCGCGAGTGGAGCGACTACTTCACCCGCACCGCGATGCCACCCGTGCGTGTCGCGGACTTCAACATGAGTTCGGTCAGCCAGGCCTCATAGTCGCTGGCCAACGGGGGGATAACGAAGAACATGATGGACGAGAAGCGGCTGGTCAGATCGAGCAAGATGCTGTCGCGCATCCTGCGCCACGAGCCGGAGCTGGTGGGCATCACGCTGGACGGCTCCGGCTGGGTCCGGGTCGAGGTCCTGCTCGACGCCCTCGCGGCGAAGGGCCGGCCGCTCACCAGGGCCGAGCTCGACCACGTCGTGGCCACCAACAACAAGCGCCGCTTCGGCTTCTCACCGGACGGCCTCTCCATCCGCGCCAACCAGGGCCACACGGTGGCGGTCGACCTCGGTCTGACCGCCACCGTGCCGCCCCACGTGCTCTACCACGGCACGGCCGACCGCCACCTGGCGTCGATCTTCCGCGAGGGCCTGCGCCCGATGACACGGCAGGACGTGCACCTCTCGGCGGACACCGAGACCGCGACCCGGGTCGGTGCCCGGCACGGCCGCCCGGTGGTGCTGACCGTGAACGCGGCCGCGATGGCGGCGGCCGGCCACGAGTTCCGGCTCAGCGAGAACGGCGTCTGGCTCACCGACGCCGTACCCCCGCAGTACCTCTCCCGCCGCTCCTGACAACCGGTGGAGCCGTACGGCCCTCCTATCACGCCCGACCGGGTGGGCCCCGCCCACCCGGTCTCGTCGTCCCCGGTGCCCGGGCGTACCGTGAGATGGCCGCGCGACACGGCGCGCGGGTGCGTGGACGAGGGCGGTAGGACACATGGGCAAGAGCGCCGAAGGCGGGCGGGTCTACCGGATCACCGGGGCGCGCAGCAGCCTCACCGAGGACGTCCGGGGTCGCCAGCGCCGCTACGTCATCTCGATGCTGATCCGCACCCTCTGCGTGCTGCTCGCGGTGGCCCTGTGGGACGTCCAGCGCTGGCTCGCCTTCACGGCGCTGGCGGGCGGCGTGCTGCTGCCGTACTTCGCGGTACTGGTCGCCAACGCGGGCCGGGAGCAGCCGCCCTCGCTGCCGAGCACCTTCGACTTCCCCTCCGAGACCCCGCTGATGCTCGGCCCGGGTGGTACGGGTGGGGCTGGTGCGGCCGCTGGTACAGAACAGGCAAAGGCCGCAGGCACCGGAACGTCACCGGGCACGGACTGACCGCCCGGTTCACGGCGGTTGAGCCCGAATCGACTGGACGAAAGCTCAAAAGAACCTCAGATTAAATCATGCAAGACCTCCCCATCCGAGGGTCTCGGCGTGACATACTGCGTACGCGCTCCGCATCCCCCGTCGGAGCGACGGACCGACGCCGGGCGGCTCCCCCCGTGGCTGCCCGGCGTCGCCATGCCCGGATCCCGGCGGGCCCGGAGGGCGCGGCGCGGCGGCGTGACAGACTGGCGGTGACGACGCACCTGCCGAGCACCGAGGACGGCCCCCGATGGACACCCCGCAGACCCCGATCTGCTCCGCCAAGGGCTGCCGGGCGGACGCCCGTTGGGTGCTGGTGTGGAACAACCCGAAGCTGCACACCCCGGACCGCCGCAAGACCTGGCTCGCCTGCGAGGAGCACCGCGAGCACCTGTCCCAGTTCCTGGGCGTGCGCGGCTTTCTGAAGGAGGTCGTCGCCTTCGCCGACTGGACCTCCGAAGAGGGCTAGCCGCCGATCGCCGACATCGGCCGCTCGGGCTGGTGGAACTCCGGGTCGTCGATCCCGGCCCCGGCCTTCTTGCCCCACATCGCCGCCCGCCACAGCGCGGCCAGCTCCGCGTCGTCCGCGCCCGAGCGCAGCGCGGTGCGCAGGTCGGTCTCCCCGGTCGCGAAGAGGCAGTCGCGCACCTGACCGTCGGCGGTCAGCCGGGTCCGGTCGCAGGCCCGGCAGAACGGGCGGGTGACGGAGGCGATCACGCCGACCCGGCCCGGGCCGCCGTCCACCACCCAGCGCTCGGCGGGCGCCGCCCCCCGGCGCGCGGAGGACTCCGGGGTGAGCTCGAAGCGGGTCCGCAGCAGTTCGAGGATCTCGCCGGCGGTGACCATCGACGAGCGGTCCCAGCCGTGCTGGGCGTCCAGCGGCATCTGCTCGATGAAGCGCAGCTCGTACCCCCGCTCCAGGCACCAGGCCAGCAGGTCGGCCGCCTCGTGGTCGTTGACCCCGCGCATCAGCACCGCGTTCAGCTTGACCGGCGCCAGCCCGGCCGCCTCGGCGGCGGCCAGCCCGTCCAGCACGTCCTGGTGGCGCCTACGGCGGGTGAGGGTGAGGAACACCTCGGGGTCGAGGGTGTCCAGCGAGACGTTGACCCGGTCGAGCCCGGCCTCGCGCAGCGCGGTGGCCGTCCGGGCCAGCCCGATGCCGTTGGTGGTCAGCGACAGCTCGGGGCGCGGTTCCAGCTCCGAGCAGGCGGCCACGATCGCGACCAGTCCGGGGCGCAGCAGCGGCTCGCCGCCGGTGAAGCGGACCTCGCGCACGCCGAGGTCGCGCACGGCCAGGGTGACCAGCCGGACGATCTCCTCGTCGGTCAGCAGGTCGGGCTTGGCCAGCCACTGCAGGCCCTCCTCCGGCATGCAGTACGTGCAGCGGAGGTTGCACCGGTCGGTCAGGGAGACGCGCAGGTCGACGGCCTGTCGTCCGAAGGTGTCGAGCAGCACGTCGCTTCCCTTCCCGAAGAGCGGCCGATTTCCCTGGAAAGCGGCCGGCCCGGCCACCGTCTCGGCGGGGCCGGGCCAGCATAGTCATGCCGTAACGATCAGTGGGCGCCCAGCCCGGTGAGCGAGCGGACCTCGAGTTCAGCGTACTTCGCCGGGTCGGGACGTTCCCTGGACAGGAGGGTGCCCAGCCACCCGGCCAGGAATCCGATCGGGATGGAGACCAGGCCGGGGTTCTCCAGCGGGAACCAGTGGAAGTCGGAGTGCGGGAAGAGCGAGGTCGCCTTGCCCGAGACCACCGGGGAGAAGACCACCAGCAGCACCGAGCTGACCAGCCCGGCGTAGACCGAGCTGACCGCGCCGGTGGTGGTGAAGCGCTTCCAGAACAGCGAGTAGAGCAGTGTCGGCAGGTTCGCCGAGGCCGCCACCGCGAAGGCCAGTGCGACCAGGGCGGCGGTGTTGAGCTTGTCCGCGTAGAGGCTGAGCACGATCGAGACCGCGCCGATCCCGACGGCCGCCCACTTGGCCGAGCGCACCTCCTCCCGCTCGCTCGCCTTCCCGCGCCGGATCACGTTGGCGTACAGGTCGTGCGCGAAGGAGGCCGAGGAGGCCAGGGTGAGCCCGGCGACCACGGCCAGGATGGTGGCGAAGGCGACCGCCGAGATCACCGCGAGCAGGATCGCCCCGCCGGTGCTGCCGCTGCCGCCGCCGAGCGCCTCGGCCAGCTGAGGGGCGGCCGTGTTGCCGGCCGCGTTGGCCGCCTTGATCTGCTTGGAACCGACCAGAGCCGCCGCGCCGAAGCCGAGCGCCAGGGTCATCAGGTAGAAGACGCCGATGATGCCGATCGCCCAGAGCACCGACTTCCGGGCCGCCTTGGCCGTGGGCACCGTGTAGAAGCGGACCAGGATGTGCGGCAGGCCCGCGGTGCCGAGGACCAGTGCGATGCCGAGGCTGATGAAGTCGAGCTTGGCGGTGCCGGTGCCGTACTTCTGCCCGGGTTGGAGGAAGGCCTCGCCCTTGCCGCTGGCACTCGCCGCCGCGCCGAGCAGCTCGGAGGGGTTGAAGTGGTACTTGGCCAGCACCAGGACGGTCATCAGCGCGGCACCGGCGATCAGCAGCACCGCCTTGACGATCTGCACCCACGTGGTGCCCTTCATGCCTCCTATCACCACGTAGATGATCATCAGCGCGCCGACCGCGACGACGGTCCAGCGCTTGGCGGCGTTCCCCTCGACCCCGAGCAGCAGGGCCACCAGCGTCCCGGCGCCGACCATCTGGGCCAGCAGGTAGAAGACCGACACCACGATGGTGGACACGCCGGCGGCGGTGCGCACCGGGCGCTGTCGCATCCGGAAGGCCAGCACGTCCGCCATGGTGAACCGGCCGGAGTTGCGCAGCGGCTCGGCGATCAGCAGCAGCGCGACCAGCCAGGCGACCAGGAAGCCGATCGAGTACAGGAAGCCGTCGTACCCGGCCAGTGCGATGGTGCCGGCGATGCCGAGGAAGGAGGCGGCGGACATGTAGTCGCCGGAGATGGCCAGGCCGTTCTGGAAGCCGGTGAACCCGCGGCCGCCCGCGTAGAAGTCGGCGGCGCTGCGGTTCTGCCGCCCGGCCCACAGGGTGATGGCCAGGGTCGTCAGCACGAAGAGTCCGAACAGGGCCATCGTCAGGCCGCGGTGCTCGGTGGCGGAGCTGGCGAGCAAGGTCATTCGGCGGCCTCCCGGGGGGCGTGGACGACGGCACCGTGGGCCTCGCGGATCGCGGCGGCGGGCGGGTCGATCCGCCGGTCCGCGTAGCGGGCGTACCAGCCGGCGATGACGAAGGTGGTGGCGAACTGCAGCAGCCCGAGCACCAGGGCCACGTTGACGTGCCCGAGGACCTTGGTGCCCATCAGGCCGGGGGCGTAGCAGGAGAGCAGGACGTAGAGCAGGTACCAGAGCACGAAGCCGATGGTGACCGGGAAGGCGAAGCTCCGGAACGAGCGCCGCAGGGCACGGAACTCCTCGCTGTCGTCGATGAGTTGGACGTCCGTGGCGGCAGTGGTGATCGGCGGCGAATCCACTCTGTCTCCTCACTCCTTCGGCAGTGGCGGCCACACGAGGGAAAGAATCGAACGTGAGGGGCGTCACATTCCTCGTGTGCGCCGCGCAATGCTAGGAGCGTCGCGCCCGCCCCGGAAGGGGTTGGCCGCGATCGGCCGGTCGTTCACCCCCTCACATCATCCAATTGGCCGAAAAACATCTCTCCCGTCACTCATGGATCCGGCCCCGGCAGCCGAAAAGGGGCGGCACCGTCCAACGGTGCCGCCCCTGTTGACGAAGCGTCAGAACGCGATCCGGACCTTCAGCGCGGAGCGGTCGTCCATCGCCCGGTAGCCGTCCGGCACGCCGTCCAGGCCCACCGTCCGGTCGAACACCAGGCCGGGCTCGATCGCTCCCGAGAGCACGTCCGGAAGGAGCTCGGGAATGTACGCACGGGCCGGCGCGACGCCACCGTTGAGCGAAACGTTTCGGCCGAACATCTGACCGATGTCGACGCCCGCACTGCCGCCGTGCGGCACACCCACGTAGCCGACCGCGCCGCCGTCCCGGGTGATCGAGATCGCCGTCCGCATCGACTCCTCGGTGCCCACCGCCTCCAGCACCGCGTGGGCGCCCAGCCCGCCGGTCAGCTCCTTCACCGCCTCGATCGCGGCCTCGCCGCGCTCGGCCACCACGTCCGTCGCCCCGAAGCGGCGGGCCAGCTCGGTCCGGGCAGGGTGCCGGCCCAGCGCGATGATCCGGCCCGCGCCCAGCCGGTTGGCCGCCAGCACGCCGCACAGGCCCACCGCGCCGTCGCCGACCACCGCGACCGTCGCGCCCGGGCGCACCCGCGCCGACACGGCCGCGTGGTGCCCGGTGGACATCACGTCGGACAGCGCCAGCAGCCCCGGCAGCAGTTTCTCGTCACCCGCCGCCTCCTTGGGCAGCTTCACCAGCGTCCCGTCCGCGAACGGCACCCGGACCGCCTCGCCCTGGCCGCCGTCCGAGCCGACCTGCCCCCAGAACCCGCCGTGCGGGCAGGACGTCTGCAGCCCTTCGAGACAGAACTCACAGACGCCGTCCGACCAGACGAAGGGGGCGACCACCAGGTCGCCCTTCGTGAAGCCGCGGACCTCGGCGCCGACCTCCTCGACCACGCCCAGGAACTCGTGCCCGATCCGCTGCCCGGCCACCCGCTCCGCCACCCCGCGGTAGGCCCAGAGGTCACTGCCGCAGATGCAGGCGTTCACCACCCGCAGCACCACGTCCGTCGGGTGCTGGATCACCGGGTCCGGTACCTCTTCGATCCGGATGTCGTTCGGTCCGTGGATCACCGTGGCGCGCATGCGTTCTTCCTCACACAAATCCGACCGGGCGGCCGGAAACGATCTCGACCAGATGTACGACACCCCCGCCGACCACTCTATTCCGGCCGTCCGACCGGAACATTTCGACCGGACCCCGGCAGCTCGCCCCTTATCCTGTTGGACCATGCAACCGATCCAGCCCGAGACGTACGGCGCGCCGCGGACCGCCCCGGTCCCCGCCCAGCGCTCCGCCGCCCCCGCCGAGGGCTTCGCGGTCGTCGACGTCGAGACCACCGGTCTCGGCCGCTCCGACCGCGTCATCTCGGCGGGCGTCTACCAGCTGGACCACGACGGCGAGGTCACCGACCACTGGTACACCCTGGTCAACCCCGAGCGGGACCCGGGCCCGGTCTGGATCCACGGCCTCACCGCCGAGCTGCTCTCCGGCGCGCCCACCTTCCCCGAGATCGCCGACGAGTTCGCCGCGCGCCTGGAGAACCGCGTGCTGGTCGCGCACAACGCGCTCTTCGACTGGAACATGATCTCCCGCGAGTTCTCCCGGGCCGGCCGTCGCGCCCCGGTCGAACAGCGGGTGTGCACCATGGTGCTCTCCCGCGACCTGCGCCTCCCGCTGCCCAACGGCAAGCTCGCCTCGCTCGCCGCCCACTTCGGCGTCCAGCAGCGCCACGCCCACAACGCCCTGGACGACGCCCGGGTGCTCGCCGAGGCGTTCCGCCCCAGCCTCCGGCTGGCCCGCCTGGCCGGCGTCCCGCTGCCGCTGCAGACCTGCGTCGCGGTCACCGACCTCGGCGAGGAGGAGCCCGCCACCCCCGGCCGCAGCAACTGGACCGGCTCCCAGTACCGCCAGGCCAAGAAGCGCCCGCCCTGCCCGTACCCCAACCCGGGTCGCTGGGAGGACGGCAAGCCGCTGGTCCAGGGCATGCGGGTGGCCTTCACCGGCGACACCGCCACCGACCGCGAGGTGCTGGAGGACCGCGCCGTGGAGGCCGGCCTGCACATCGCCACCTCGGTCAGCCGGCTCACCAGCCTGCTGGTCACCAACGAGCCGGCCAGCTGGAGCGGCAAGGCCCGCAAGGCCCGCGACGTCGGCACCCCCGTCGTCACCGAGGACGCCTTCCTCCAGCTGCTGCGCGAGGTCGCCCCGCACCCCGGTGCGTGAGCCGGTTGTGAGGTCGGCGTACCGTTCCCACGTGTACCGATTTCTGCTGACCCGCCAGTGGCTGATCACCATGCTGATCGGGCTGCTGCTGATCCCCGCGACGATCAAGCTGGGCTTCTGGCAGTTGCACCGCCACGAGGCGCGGGTGGCCCGGAACGAGCTGATCGGCAAGGCCCTCACGGCATCACCGGTGCCCTTCGACAGCCTGTCCGCGGCCCCCGGCGCCGCGGTGCCCTCCGCCCTCACCTGGCACGCCGTGACGGCCACCGGGCAGTACGACCCGGCACACGAGTTCGTGGTCCGCAAGCGGACCGACTCCAACGGCACCCTCGGCTACTTCGTCGTCACCCCGCTGAAGCTCTCCGACGGCAAGGGCACCGTCCTGGTCAACCGCGGCTGGGTCCCCTCCGGCGACGGCGCCACCGAGTACCCGCCCGTCCCGGCCGCCCCGGCCGGCGAGGTCACCCTCACCGGCAGGCTGCGCGCCGACGAGACCACCGGCAGCAGCGGCGGCTGGGTCAAGGACCGGGCCGGCCTCCCCGCCCG
>CBJMI02800__coassemble_541_pt1 | contig 31671 bp, 27 predicted proteins | sample CBJMI02800__metabat2_low_PE_003 | metagenome-assembled genome bin CBJMI02800
CGGACACCGAGCCGCTGCTGCACACCTGCGCCCTCACCTACCTGTCCGACCTCACCCTGGCCTCCACCGCGGGCCTGCACGAACAGCCGAACTTCTTCCAGCGCACCGAGCCGCCCCGGCTGCTGATGACCTCACTGGACCACGCGATGTGGTTCCACCGCCCCTTCCGGGCCGACGAGTGGCTGCTGTTCGCCCAGCGCAGCCCGTCCGCCTCGGACGGCCGCGGCCTGGCGCTCGGCGAGTTCTACGACCGCGACGGCCGACTGGTGGCCTCGGCCGTCCAGGAGGCGCTGATCCGCAGGCTGCCGTAGCGCTCGCCGCCCCGGCGCTCCGACACCCCGACACCCCGGCGCTCCGACCGCCGCCCGAGGAGCCGCCGGGGCGCCCCGGCACGCCCCGGCCGCCCCCGGAGGAAGCCCGGTTGCCGCCGGGCGAACGGAAGGGGGCCGGTCGGCGTCATACTCCTGAGCGGCCCCGGCCCGTATCATGGTGCGGGTGACCAAGGTTGACCTGTCACCACGGCCGGTGGAGGCGATGTCTCCGCGTCAGCTCGAACGCCGCGAAAGCCTGATCGCGGCCGCGCTCGCCCTGGTGAACGAGATCGGCGTCGAGCGGCTGCAGATGAAGCAGGTCTGCGAGCGGTCCGGAGTCGCCCTGGGGACGGCGTACCGATACTTCTCCTCCAAGGACCACCTCCTGGCGGCGGCGATCGCCGAGTGGCACCGGCTGCTGCTGGCGGACCTGGTGGCCGAACTGCGGGGGCCGCGCGCCGGACTGGGGGCCACGGACCGGGCGGTGCGGTTCGTCCGGGGCGGGATGCGGGCCTACCAGCGCCAGCCCGAACTGGCCCGTCTGCGGGTGGCCGTCGCCGCCTCCACCGATCCCTTCGCCAGCGAGGCGCTGCAGGGCATGGCCCGGGCCGACAGCGCCGCCCTCCAGGCGGTGACGGCCGAGGTGCCGGCCGCCGCCAGCGAGCTGGTGCGGCACATCGTCGCGCACGCCTGGCAGGGCGAGCTGACCGCCTGGGTGACCGGCCGCACCACGCTCGGGGACGCCCGGCGTCGGCTGGAGGACGTGGTGCGGCTGGTGCTGACTCCGTACGAGACCCACTACCCGGCCCCGTACGAGGTCCAGTCCACCGGCTGAGCCGGATCGGGCGGCCCCGTCGGGGGCTCAGCGGGGGCTCGCCTCAGGCTCTCGCCGGGGGCTCTCAGACCACCGTCACCGGGTGCGCCACCACCGCGCCGAACAGGTAGCCCTCACGGTTGAAGGCCTCCCGTTCGGGCTGAGTGGCGCCCTGGCGGTCCGTCGCGCGGGCGCGCAGCTCGTAGCGGCCCGGCCTCTCGGGGCGCCAGACGGTGCTCCAGCGCGTCCAGTCACCGGCGCACGGCTCCTCGGCCAGCTCGGCCGTCCGCCAGCTCAGGCCGCCGTCGGTGCTCACTTCCACCTGCCGCACCGGTGCCGCGCCGGACCAGGACCGCCCGTGCAGCCGGTGCTCGCGACCGGCCTCCAGCCGCGCGCCCTCGGCCAGTTCGAAGGCGGACTTGACCACCTGGGTGGTGAGCGCGGGCCCGCCGCCGGGCGGGTGACCCGGGCCGTACATCCGGTAGAAGACGGTGTTCCAGGGTGAGTGGAGCGGGTGGTCGGCGACCTCGATGCTGCCGACCCACTTGATCGAGGCGATGCCGACCCAGCCGGGCACCACCAGCCGCACCGGCGCGCCGTGGTCGGGGGTCAACGGCTCGTCGTTCATCTCGTACGCGAGCAGCGTGTCGTCCAGCGCCTTGGCGATCGGCAGCGGGCGGCGCACCGGGCCGTAGTCGGTGCCGTCGACGACGTAGTCCGGGTCCAGTCCGGTGGGCAGCACGTCGACCGCCGCGTCGGTCAGCCCGGCGGCCCGCAGCACCTCGGCCAGCCGGACGCCCCGCCAGCTCGCCGAGCCGATGCTGCCGAGCGTCCACGGCGTGCCGGGGGTGAGCCGGCCCTGCTGGCGGTGGAAGTAGCTGCGGCCGTTGCCGGCGCACTCGATCAGCGCGTGGATGGCGGTGGCGGGCAGCGCCCGCAGGTCGTCCAGGGCGAACTCGACCGCCCGCTCCGGGGACGGGGCGCCGCGCAGGGCGCTGCCGAACAGTTTCAGCCGCCAGCCGACCGGGTCGATCAGCGGGGTGCTGGTGTGGTTGCGGACGAAGAACCGTTCCACCGGAACATGACGGCCGACGACGGCCTCGCCGTCGGCGTCGCGCAGCGACTCCCACCGCATCTCGGCGTTGGTGTCGCGCTGGACGAACCACTGGGCGGGCAGCGGCTTGACGATTCCGGGGATGTTGACGCTTTCGGGCACGGGGCCTGGCACCTCCTCGGCGGCCGCCCGGCCCGGGGCGAACACCGGAGCGGCCGACGCGGGCACGGTGAGCGCCCCGGCGGCGGAGCGCAGCGGTATCCGGACGGCACTGTCCGGATGGCGCTCCACGCCCCAGCGTAGGCGCTCCGGCGCTTTCCGTGACCAGGGCGAACCCCGGGCTTTCCACTTGACCTTCTCACCGGTGTGAATCCCTAGCGTTCCCGGTGTCGGAATCGAGCCCCGGCCCAGCCGGGCGGCCCGTACGACCAGGCCACCGCACGGCCAGGCACCTGTACGACCAGGCCCGCCGTACGACCAGGAAATCCATGACCCGAGGAGCACCCGTGCCGTCCACCGTCCCCACCCCCGCCGTCGCCCCGCTCGCCCGGATCGTCCAGGGCTCCGGCCCCGGCCTGCTGCTCGCCCACGGCGCCGGGGGCAGCGCCCGGGACAACTGGGGCCCGCTGCTGGCCGACCTGGCCGCGCACCGCACCGTCGTCGCCCCGGACTACCCCGGCTCCGGCGACAGCCCGTACGAGCCGGGCGAACCCACCCTGGACGAGTACGCCGACCGGCTGGTGGCCGCCGCCGACGAGGAGGGCCTCGACACCTTCGACCTGGCCGGCTTCTCGCTGGGCGCCGCCGTCGCCGTCCGGATCGCCAACCGCCACCCCGAGCGGGTCCGCTCGCTGCTCCTGATCGCGGGCCTGGCCGGCGGATCGGCGCGGCAGAGCGCCCTGACCGAGCTCATGGTCGGGCTCCGCGACCGGCCCGCCGAGCTGGCCGACCTGATGCTCACCGTCGTGCTCGGCCACAGCTGGGTGGACGCCCTGCCCGCGGACCAGCTCGCGGCGCTCCGCGAGGGGCTCAGGTCCCCGCTGCCGGCCGGGTTCCCGCAGCAGTTCCGGTTGGCCGCCCGGACCGACGTCCGCGCCGAGCTGGCCTCGATCGCCGTGCCCACCCTTGTCGTCGGGGCCGCCGAGGACATGCTCGTCCAGCCGTCCCAGCACCGCCTGCTGGCCGAGGGCATCCCGGGCGCCCGCTTCGTCGAACTCCCCTCCGGACACCTGCCGATGGTCGAGGCGCTTCCCCAACTGCGCGAATTGGTGCTGGAGTTCGTGAAGGGCTGAGCCGGGGAACCCGAACCCGGGCACCGGCCCGACCGGGAACAGCCCCGCGGCGGACCGCGTTGACCCGATCATGCGCATCGGAGAACTCGCCCGCCTGACCGGGGTGTCCGCCCGCCTGCTCCGCTACTACGAGGAGCAGGGCCTGCTCCGGCCCGCGCGCACCGCGGCCGGCTACCGCGAGTACGGCGAGGAGGACACCGTACGGGTGTGGCAGATCCGCAGCCTGCTCGCGGCCGGTCTGCCCACCCGGATCATCGCCGGGATCCTGCCCTGCGCCACCGGCCCGGTGCCCGCCCTGACGGCCTGTCCGAACCTGCTCGCCACCCTGCGCGACGAACTCGCCGACCTGGACGCCCGGATCGAGGACCTCACCCGCAGCCGCCGGGTGCTCTCCCACTACCTGGCGACGGCGCACGCGCCGAGCGAGGAACAGGCGGCCTGACGGGACGCCGTACGGGACGCCGTACCGGTCGCCGTCGGCCTGGCCCTCGCCGGCCGCGGACGGCCCCGCTGGCCAGCGCATACGCCCCGCCCGCGGGTCGGGTGGGGCGTATGCGGCCAACCGACGCCCAACCCCCGTCCGGACTTCACCCGCGCGTACCGACCGTTCACACCGCCCTGGAAGCCTCCCTGTCATGAACGCCAGCACTCAGGCGCCCTACCAGGAACCGCGCTTCCCGCTCCCCCAGCGCCACCGCCGCCTTCTCGCCTGCACCGCCGTCCTCGCCTCCATCGCCCTGGGCACCCTCGGCGTCGGCGCGACCGTGGAGACCGTCCAGCGCGGCCCGCTCGCCACCGCCACCGCCAGCAGGTAACCGCCGCCTCCCGGCGCCCGGTCCGGGGTCCCGGCTGACCCCTGGCCCGGCTCGGCTCGCCGCCCCAGCCGAGCCGGGCCCGGCCTCCGCAGGCACCCCGGGCGACCACCGCCGCCTCGCGAGGGCCGATCCGACCGTCGAGCACCTCGCCGACGACCGGTTGTACTACGCCGCTGCTGGTCGCCATGGCGGGACGGGAGCGCACCGGGCCACAGGGTCCCACTCGGCAGCCCGGCGAACCCCGTGCAGTCATGGCGCCAGCCGCACCGGCCGCGCGGGTCGGTGGTGGCGGCAGGTGCCGGGGCGGCGCGGAAGGTCGGGGCCGGGGCGGAGCGACGTGCCGGTGGCCAGGGGCGTCGCTAGGTGTGCGGGCCCTCGCGGGGCGGGGGCGGAGCCGGGGTCGTGGGGCGGGAGTGGCGGCCGGTGCCGGGGGTGGGGCGGAGGTCGGGGGCCGGGGCGTAGCGGGCGGCCGGGGGGCGGAGGAGCCAGGTGGCCCGGGGGGTCGGGGTGATCAGGCCGAGGCGGTGGAGGAGATCGAGAGCGTCGCGGCGCAGGGCGGTGCGGTCGGCGAGATAGCGGGCGGGGAGGTCGTGGTCGTCGGCGATGTCGCCGAGGACCCCGTCTATCAGCGCGTCGGGGATCGCTACGTCGCCGCCCGTGTCCTCGCCCGGCAGCGGGCGGACCTCCTCGACCAGGCGTTCCACCAGCAGCAGGGCGGCCTGGGCGAGGGTGCCGGCACCGGGGAGGGCGAGGTCGGTGAGTTCGGCGGCCGGGTCGAGCAGGGCGACGCCCTCGGCACGCAGTTCGGCCTCCAGCCCGAGGAACTCGGCGAGCGCGGCCGGGCCGCTGAGCCGGTGCTCGCGCAGCCACTCGCGCTGGTCCTCGGGGAGGTCGGTGGCGAGGACGGCGGGCGTCTCGGCGAGGAGGCGGCGCACGGCGGTGCCGGGCTCGGCCTCGGCGGCGCGGCGGATGAGGTCGGCGACGTCGTCGGCGAGCGCGGGCGGGCCGGCCGGGACGGCGCGGGCGAGTTCGCGGTCGACGGTCAGGACGAAGGCGGTGTCGCCCGGGTCGGCGGGCAGTTCGCCGAGCACCTGCCAGTCGGCCAGTGCGGCGAGCGCCATGTCGAGGGACGCGTCAAGGGCCGCACCGAGGGACGTGTCGAGCGCCGCCGTGCCCGCCGACGCCCCTTCCGCCGCGAGGTCGGGTGCGGCTGCCCGCATCGCCCGGACCAAGCTCCCGTACGGGAGTTGCTCGGGGGCGTCGACGAGCAGGGCCAGAGCGAGCGCGAGCCGGGCGTAGCCGGCCGGGGTGAACGGGGCGCCGGTGGCCGGGTGTTCGAGGCGGCGGGCGGCGCCGGGGCCGAGGCCCGCCTTGAAGAGCCGGGCGTGCCAGGGGCCGATGACGAGGCGGTAGCCGAGCAGGGTGTCGAAGCGTTCGGTGAGCCAGTCGCGGTGACGGCGGATCAGCGGGAAGCCGTCGGCGTGCGGGCCGGAGGCGGTGACCAGCGGGTGGGCGAGCAGCAGCCGGGCGGCGATGCGGCGTTCGGCGTCCGGGAGTTCCTCACCGGAACGATCCTGCACGTCACGGGGGATGTCCGGCAGTGCACGGCTGCGCTCCGGCCTGCGGTGCCTGCCGGGGCCGCCCTGCTTGGCGCCCGACCGGACGACGGGCAGTGCGGCGGCGTCTCGGCGGGCGCGGCGCAGGCCGCCGTCCGTCCGGGCCTCGCGGGCGCGCGGGACGGCGGCGTGGGCGGTCGGGCCGTGCCACCAGCTGACGGCGGGGTCGGCGGGCGCGGCGGCGGCGCCGAGGTGGCGGGCGGGGTAGAGGCCGAAGGAGGCGGTGCACAGGTCGTCCGCGGTGCCGGGGGTGGCGGCGGCGAACCAGTGGGCGAGCCGCAGCAGTCCCGGGTCGGGCGAGAGTCCTTCGGCGGAGGCCTGCGGGTCGTCAGCTCCGCTCCCGGCCACGGCCCCCACGGGGTCGGCCTCGCAGTCGCGTTCGGCTTCGCGTTCGACTTCGCCTTCGGCACCGCGCTCGACCGAGCGCTCGACCTCGCGTTCGGCTTCACGTACGGCGAGGACGGCGTCGGCGGTTCCCCGTCCTGCCCCGCCCGTGCGCCCGTCCGGTCTGCCGGCGGCCACCCGGGTGGCGCCGACCGCGTACTCCTGCTGCTCCATGTCGGGGTCAAGACTAGACGGTGGCCGGGTCACCCGGTGGCAGCAACCGTCCTCCTGAGGAAGTCTCCGCAGGAGCCCTCGAACCGGCCGCGCGCCCTCCGCTCTCCCGGCCCGGACCGTCACGGCCCGTTCCCCGGGCGGGTTACGCACCGGTAACCCGGTCTTCCCCCGCCCGGTCGGCTCCCGTAGGGTCGGTGGATCCCCCAGAGCGACCTCGGAGGCATTCGCCGCATGAGCATCCGTACGACCTCCCGCGCCGCCGGCCTCGGCGGGCGCCTGCGCTCGGCCACCGGCCTGCTCGGCGGCTTCGCGGCCACCTCGGTGGCGCACCTGGGTTCGATCCTGTCCGGGGCCTCTGTGCTGCAGAACGCCACCAAGCCGGCCCTGATGCCGCTGCTGGCCGCGCACAGCGTGTCGGCGGCGACCACCGCCGGGCGCGAGGCGCCGAAGCTGCTGGCCCCGGCGCTGCTGGCGAGCGCCGGCGGCGACGTGCTGCTGCAGCTGAAGGACGACACCGCTTTCCTGGCCGGCATGGGCTCGTTCGCGGCCGCGCACGTCTGCTACGTCACGATGTTCGTCCAGCGCGGGGCGTTCACCGACCGCCGGCGCGCGCTGGTGGTCGCGGCCGCGTACGCGACGGCCTGGGCGGGCCTGGTCGGTCAGCTCTGGCCGGACCTCGGGGAGTTGAAGGTCCCGGTGGCCGGGTACAGCCTGCTGCTCACCTCGACGGCCGTCACCTCTGCCGGGCTGGGCTGGCGAACCGGGCTGGGCGGGGCGCTGTTCCTGCTGTCCGACACGCTGATCGCCACCCAGCTGGCGAAGTGGCGCGAGCTGCCGGGGCATCAGTTCTGGATCATGGCGACGTACGTGCTGGCCCAGTACCTGCTGGCCAGCGGCATCCTCCGGCACGAGGAACGACAGGAGCTGCAGGAGCGACCGGCTTTCTGACGCATCGAGGCGCCGCCGGTCCCGTCAGGATCCGGCGGCGCGTCGCGCGGGCGCGATGGGGACGGGGCCGCCGTCAGGCACTGCGCCTCCGGAGCAGCCAGAAGCCGCCGAGGCCGCATGCGACCAGGGCCAGCCCTCCGGCCAGTTCCGCGGGGTCCGCCGCGACCGAGCCGCCGAGGCCGGTCTTCACCGCGCCGTGCGGGGCGACCTGCTGGCCGCCGACGCCGGACTGGCCGAGCGAGCCGGCCCACTCCCCGGCCGCCTTGCCCCAGTCGCCGAGGCCCTTGTCGGGGCCGGAGGCGGCGACGGTGGTGACGGTGACACTGGTGGAGAAGGCGGCGCCGTCCGGGCAGGTGCCGTCGACCTTGCTGTTGCCGTTGTGCTGGGAGGCCAGCCGGGCGGAGCCCGTGTGCTTGCCGTCGGACCCCAGGGTGAGGGTCGCGGGGCCGCCCTCGAAGGCGGCGGAGTGGGCGGTGACGGTCTTGGCGTCGGGCCTGTCCGACTTCTCGCAGGAGACCGTGACCGTCACGGTCTGGCCCGGTGCGGCCTGGGACGGGCTGACCGAGGCCGCGCCGTCCCTGGCTGCCGCGAGGGGGGCCGTCAGACCGATCAGCACCGTCGCGCCGATCAGGGCGGCGGCGGCCGTACGCATGGGGCGCATGCCGAACCTCCGGGATTCTCGGGCGCAGCCGGGGACTCCCATGTCCACGTGGTGTTTCAACTGCACCCGGTCATTCACCGACGGTAGGCAGGGGCTCCGGGGGCGGCCACCGCTCAGGTCCGTTCGAGCGACGGCCCGTCACGTAGTGTGACCAGGGATGGAGCCCTGTTGCCTCAGACGTCCAGGTCCACCACGACCGGGGCGTGGTCCGAGGTGCCCTTGCCCTTGCGGGCCTCGCGGTCCACGTAGCTGTCGGTGACGGCGTCGACGAAGGGCTTGTTGCCGTAGGTGAGGTCGATCCGCATGCCCCGGTTCTTCGGGAAGGCCAGCTGGCGGTAGTCCCAGTAGGTGTACGGGCGGTCGTACTTCAGCGGGCGCGGCACCACGTCGTGCAGACCGATCTCGCCGAGGGCCTCCAGCGCGGCGCGCTCGACCGGGGTGACGTGGGTGAGGCCCTCGAAGGCGGCGACGTCGAAGACGTCCTCGTCGGTGGGGGCGATGTTGAAGTCGCCGAGGACGGCGAAGGGGCGCGGACCGGCCGCGTCGGCGGCGGCGGCCTTGCGCAGCGCCTCGAGCCACTCCAGCTTGTAGCGGTAGTGGGCGTGGTCGACCTCGCGGCCGTTGGGCACGTAGACCGACCAGACCCGGACCGGGCCGCAGGTGGCGGCGATGGCCCGCGGCTCGACGTCGGGCAGCAGGGCGCCGTCGGCCAGGTAGCCGGGCTGGCCGGGCAGGTCGCGCACGACGTCCTCCAGGCCGAGCCGGGAGACGATCGCGACGCCGTTCCACCGGCCGGTGCCGTGCGCGGCCGTCTCGTAGCCGAGCTCCCGGACCTGCTCGTACGGGAAGGCGTCGGCCGCGCACTTGAGCTCCTGGAGGCAGAGCACGTCGGGCTTGGCGCTCTCCAGCCACTCCAGGAGCTTGGGCAGCCGCGCGGTGACGGAGTTGATGTTCCAGGTGGCGATGCGGACGGTCACGGCGGGCGGCCTTCCCGGTGGTTCGGTCGGTACGGACGGGGGTGGGCCCGCCCCGGAGGGAGGCCCACCCCGAACATACCGCCCGGCGCCGACAACCCGGCCCGGTCAGCCTCCGGGACGGGCGCCCGCCCGGGTCAGCGCGAGCCCGCGGGCCGGACCACCGCGGCCGAGCCGCCGCCGCGTCGCACCGGTTCGGCGGCGGCGACCCAGCGGCCGTCCGGCAGCCGTTCCACCCCGGTGGCGGCGCCGATCTCGCCGCCGTTGGCGAACCGGTGCCCGAGGGCCTCCAGCCCGGCCCGTTCCGGCAGCGCCAGGAAGCCCTGTTCGGCCTGGGTGACGGCGGTGTTGCGCTGGCTGGCGCGCGGCGCGGCGATGGCCTGCTCCAGGCTCAGCCCGCGGTCGAGACGCCCGAGCAGCACCTGGAGGGTGGTGGTGATGATGGTCGCGCCGCCAGGGCTGCCGGTGGCCAGCAGCGGCTCACCGTCGCGCAGCACGACGGTCGGGGACATCGAGGAGCGCGGCCGCTTGCCCGGACCGGGCAGGTTGGGGTCGGGGACTCCGGCGGTGAGCGGTGCGAAGTCGAAGTCGGTCAGCTCGTTGTTGAGCAGGAAGCCCCGGCCGGGGACGGTGATGCCGCTGCCGCCGGTCTGCTCGATGGTGAGGGTGTAGGAGACGACGTTGCCCCAGCGGTCCGCCACCGTGAGGTGGGTGGTGTTGGGGCCCTCGTACGGCTCGGCGACGGCCTGGCCGGTGTCGGCGCAGTCGGCCGGGTGGCGCGGGTCGCCGGGGGCGAGTGGGCTGCTGAGGGCGTGGTCCGGGCTGATCAGGCAGGCCCGGGAGGCGGCGTAGCGCTCGGAGAGCAGCTGCTTGGTGGGGACGTCGTTGAAGCTCGGGTCGCCGACCCAGCGGTTGCGGTCGGCGAAGGCGATCCGCGAGGCCTCCAGGAAGTGGTGGTAGTACTGCGTGCTGCTGTAGTCCGAGAGTTCGCCGTCCTCCAGGATGTTGAGCGCCTCGCCGACGGTGGTGCCGCCGGAGCTGGAGGGGGCCATCGAGTAGACGTCGTAGTCGCGGTAGGCGACGTGGGTGGGCGCCTGGCGGCGGACCTGGTAGGCGGCCAGGTCGGCGGTGTCGACCTTTCCGGGGCGGGCGTTGCGGCCGGAGGCCGGGTCGACCGGCGGGTGCTGCAGGGTGTTGACGATGTCCCGGGCCAACTCGCCCTGGTAGAAGGCCTTCACGCCGTCCTTGGCGAGCAGCCTGTAGGTCGCGGCGAGGTCGGGGTTGCGCAGGACGGAGCCGACCTCCGGGGGCTTGCCGTTCGGCAGGTAGATCTTGGCGGTGGCCGGGAAGTCCTTGAACCGGGCGTAGTTGTCGGCGGTCTGGCCGCGGAAGGTGTCGTCGACGACGAAGCCGTTCTCGGCGATCCGCTCGGCGGGTGCCAGGGCCTGGGCGAGCGAGCGGGTGCCCCACTGGCGCAGGGCGAAGTCCCAGGTGGCGGGGGTGCCGGGGACGCCGACGGACAGGCCGCTGGTCACGGCGTCGGCGAAGGCGAGCGGCTTGCCGTCCTCCAGGAACAGTCCGCTGTCGGCGGTGTGGCCGGCCACCTCCCGGCCGTCGATGGTGTGCACCTGTCCGGTGGCGTGGTCGTAGTAGACGAAGTACCCGCCGCCGCCGATCCCGGAGGAGTACGGCTCGGTCACCCCGAGCGCCGCGGCGACGGCCACCGCCGCGTCCACCGCGTTCCCGCCCTTGCGCAGCACCTCGATCCCGGCGGCGGTGGCGTCGGCGTCCACGGACGCCACCGCCCCGCCCCACCCCACCGCCTCCGGTGCCTTGGTCGGCGGTGCCGCGGCGCCGGCGGGACCGGTGGTGGCCCAGACCAGCGCGGTGGCGAGCAGCAGTGGTGGCGCGAGACGGGTCAGAGCCCTCATCCGAGTCCTCCTGATTCGACGTCAACTCACCAGTTGTTCCACAGGAGCGACAATCCGACAACCACACCGCATCGCTACCCATGGGTAGTTGACGTGCCGACAGGCTCGGGCAATCGGAGGTCACGTTCCGGATTCGGTTCCGCACGACTCGGAACGTCTCTATATGCGATCCGCATACGGTGTGAGGGTTCGCCACGTCCCCACCACGAGAAGGACCCGGCTCCCCCGTGTATCCGCCACCACCCCCGCCCCCGCCCTCCCAGCCACCGGCGGTTCCGCCGCACCGCCCCTGGTGGCAGCGCCGCGGGGTGCACGCCGCCAGCTTCCTGGTCTTCCCGGTCGCGGCCTTCGCGATCGCCTGGACCTGGCGGCCCCGACCGCTCTGGCGCAGGCTCATCAGCACGGTGGTCGCGGCGTTCTGCAGCCTGGTGTGGCTCGGCGCGCTGGTCGGCCCCCAGCCGGCCACCCCCGCACCCACCCCCGCACCGGTCGCGGCGACGACCGGCCCGTCCGCCGGCCCGGCGCCCACCGCCACGCCGACGCCCGCCCCGGACCCGACACCGACGGCAACGCCGACGCCGGCCGAGACGCCGACGGCCACCACCGCACCGGAACCGCCCGCCCCGACCCAGGCCCCGCAGAACCACACCGAGCCACCGGCCCCGGCCGCGCCCAGGCCCACGCCGCACCCCACCGCCCGGCCGGCCGATCCGGGCGGCAGCGGAAGCACGGGAGGCGGGAGCGGCTCGTCCACCGGCAGCGGTGGCGGGAGCGGCTCGGGCGGGTCCGGCACGGGAGGCTCGTCCGGCTCGGGGGGTTCGACCTCCGGCGGGTCGGGCTCCGGAGGCGGGTCCGACGCCGGCGGGTCCGGTTCGGCAGGCGGGTCCGGTTCGGCAGGCGGGTCCGCCGGAACCGTCCACCCGGGCGCCTTCTGCTCCCCGGCCGGCGCGACCGGCGTCACCACGAAGGGCACCCCGATGGTCTGCGGCCCCGGCACCGACGGGCGGGACCGCTGGAAGTCGGCGGGCTGACGACCGACGACTTTCAGATGACGGATTTCAGCGAACAGGTGACGTTATCTGTTCGCTGAAATCCGTCAGTTGTCATCCGCGCCCGGCCGCCGCCCGGTGCCCCACCGCTACAGCGCGCTGCGCTCCACCCGTCGCCGCTTGATGGTCCGGAACCGCCGCGCCACCTGGCGGGCCAGGTCGGCGGCGCCGACCAGGCCTGCCTCGTTGCCGAGGGCGGCGTGGACGATGGTGGCCTCCGGCCGGAAGCCGCGGCCGGTCAGCGTGCGCCGGAAGGTGTCCCGGGCCGGGCCGAGGAGGAGGTCGCCGGCCTCGGAGACGCCACCGCCGATGACGAAGCGCCCCGGGTCGAGGCCGGCGGCGAGGTTGGCGATGCCGACGCCGAGCCAGGTGCCGACCTCGTAGAGCAGCTCGACGGCGGTCGGGTCCCCGTCCTGGGCGGCCTCGGTGACCAGCGGACCGGTGATGCCCTCGACCGTCCCCCCGGCCCGGGCGAGCAGCGGCTGCACCACCGGGGACTCCTCGGCGACCAGTTCGCGGGCGTCCCGCACCAGCGCGTTGCCGGAGGAGTACTGCTCCCAGCAGCCGCGGTTGCCGCACGGGCAGCGGTGCCCGCCGGGCACCACCTGCATGTGCCCGAACTCGCCCGCCAGGCCGTACTTCCCGCGGTCGACGTAGCCGTCCCGGACGACCGCGCCGCCGATGCCGGTGCCCAGGGTGAGCATCACCATGTGGTCCTCGCCCCGCCCGGCGCCGAAGCGCCACTCGGCCCAGGCGGCGGCGTTGGCGTCGTTCTCCACGATCACCGGGAAGCGCAGCCGCTCGCTGAGCGCCTGCTGGAGCGGCTCGTTGCGCCAGTTGAGGTGCGGGGCGAAGAGTACCCGGGAGCGGTCGGCGTCGACCCAGCCGGCCGCGCCGATGCCGACCGCGTGGACGTCGTGCCGGTCGGCGAGCTGCAGCACCAGCTCGACGATGACGTCCTCGACGACCTTGGCGCTCTTGCTCCTGTGCGGGGTGTCGGTGCGCAGCTTCTCCAGCACCTTGCCCTCGCCGTCGACCACCCCCGCGACCACCTTGGTGCCGCCGATGTCGACACCGATGGTGGGCAGCCGCAGTATCCCCGCGGGCAGGGCGCGGCGGCGGCGCTCGGCGCGCGGGCCGAGGCCCAGCAGGGTGGGCAGGACGGCCGGCCGGGTGGTGCCTTGGGGGCTGGTCACGGCTGCGGACGCTCCTCACGGGTCTCGCGGGTCTCACGGGTCTCACGGGAAACAGGGGGCTCGAGCGGGTCGGCGGCGGACGGCCGGGCCAGCTCGTGCGAGAGCTCGGCGAGGTCGGAGCCGCCGGCCATCTCGGTCGTGAGCTGTTCCAGGCCGATCTCGGCGCGCGGGTGGCTGCCGGCCATCCGCCCCCGCTTGAGCAGGGTGAAGTGGTCGCCGACGAGGTGGGCGTGGTGCGGGTTGTGGGTGATCAGGACGACTCCGAGCCCGGCGTCGCGGGCCGCGGTGACGTACTTGAGCACCACCCCGGACTGCTTGACGCCGAGCGCCGCGGTGGGCTCGTCCAGGATGAGCACCTTGGCGCCGAAGTGCACGGCGCGGGCGATCGCCACGCACTGGCGTTGCCCGCCGGAGAGGGTGCCGATCGGCCGGTCGACGTCGTGCAGGTCGATGCCCATCCTGGCGAGCGCCTCACGAGTGGTGGCGCGCATGCCGTCGGCGTCGAGCCGCAGGCCGCCCCAGCGGCGCATGCCGCGTTCGGAGCCGAGGAAGAAGTTGCGCCACACCGGCATCAGCGGCACGACGGCCAGGTCCTGGTAGACGGTGGCGATGCCGAGGTCCAGGGCCTGGCGCGGGGAGTCGAACCGGACCTCCTCGCCACCGACGGTGTAGGTGCCCTCGTCGTGCTGGTGCAGCCCCGCGATGATCTTGATCAGGGTGGACTTGCCGGCCCCGTTGTCGCCGAGCACGCAGCTGATCTCGCCGGCCCGCAGGGTCAGCGAGACGTCCTCCAGGGCCCGGACCGTCCCGTAGGACTTGCCGACGCCGACCAGGGAGAGGAGTTCGCCGCCCGGGGAGAGTGCGTCGTTCATCGCGGCCCCCGTTCGGCCCGGCGCTTGACGTAGGCGTTGAGCAGCGCGGCCAGCAGCAGCATCGCGCCGAGGAAGAACTTGAACCAGTCCGGGTTCCACTGGGCGTAGATGATCCCCTTGCTGGCCATGCCGAAGATCAGCGCGCCGAGCGCGGAGCCGACCACCGAGCCGTAGCCGCCGGTGATCAGGCAGCCGCCGATGACGGCCGCGACGATGTAGATCAGCTCGTTGCCGACGCCCTCGCCGGACTGCACGGTGTCGAAGGAGAACAGCAGGTGCTGCCCGAGCACCCAGGCGCCGAAGCCGACGCCCAGGTAGAGCACGGTCTTGGTCCGGGCGACCGGCACGCCGACCGCGCGGGCGGCGGACGCGTCGCCGCCGACGGCGAAGACCCAGTTGCCGAAGCGGGTGCGCAGCAGGACCCAGCTGCCGACCGCGAGCAGGCCGAGCCACCACCAGACGGTGGCCTTGACCGTCAGCCCGCCGATGTTCACCTCGGAGGCGAACAGCAGGCGGCAGGTCTCGAAGCCCTGCATGTCCGCGATCGACTTGGTGGAGACCGTCCCGGAGACGGCCTTGGTGACGCCGAGGTTGGCGCCGGTCAGCATCAGGAAGGTGCCCAGGGTGACGATGAAGCTGGGCAGCTTGGTGCGGCCGAGCATCCAGCCGTTGAACCAGCCGACCGCCAGCGTGGTCGCCAGCGAGACCAGGACGCCGACCCAGGTGACGGCGGTGAACTGGTACGAGACCATCGAGGAGGTCAGCGCGGCCGTGGTGACCAGCACTCCGGCCGACAGGTCGAACTCGCCGCCGATCATCAGCAGCGAGACCGGCACGGCCATGATCCCGATGGTGGAGGCCGCGTAGAGGACGGTGCCCAGCGAGGAGACCCGCAGGAAGGGCTCGGCAGCGGCGGCGAAGACCACGAACACCGCCACGGCGGCGATCAGCGAGCCCAGTTCGGGGCGGGCGAGGAGCCGCCGCAGGGCCGCCGGGCGGTCCTGGACGAGCAGGTCGGGGGTGGTCGAGGCGCTCACCTGGTCCCCCTCGCGACGTACTCGGCGAGCGCGTCGGCGTTGTCCTTGGTCAGGATCTGCGGGCCGGTCGCGACGGGCTTGCCGCCGCCGAGCATGTCCAGGTTCGACTTGTACAGCCACAGCAGGTCGACGCCCTCGTAGCCCTGGAGGTAGGGCTGCTGGTCGACGGCGAAGCCGACGGTGCCGGACTTGAGCCCGGCCACCACCTGCGGTCCCAGGTCGAAGGTGTCCAGCTCGACGCCGCGGTGGGCGTCCTGGACGGCCTGCATCCCGGTGGCGGCCATCGGACCGGAGAGGGTGAGCACGGTGTCGATGGAGGGGTCGGCCTGGAGCTTGGCGGAGATCGCGGCCCGGGCGTCGGGCATGTCGGTGCCGTTGACGTAGAGCACCTGGAAGCTGCCGCCGGCCTTGGACTGGGCGCCCGAGCAGCGCTCCTCCTGGCCGACGTTGCCCTGCTCGTGGATCACGCAGAGCACGTTCCTGCGGCCGCGGGAGGCCAGCTCCGCCCCGGCCGCCTGACCGGCCGCCGACTCGTCCTGACCGATGTGGGTCAGTGCACCGAACTTCGCGGAGAACTCCTGACCGGAGTTGATCGTGATCACCGGGATGCCGGCCGCCCTGGCCTTGCCGAGGACGTCGGCCATCGCGTCGCCCTTGGCGAGGGTGACCAGCAGGCCGTCGACCTTCTGGTCGATGGCGGCCTGGACGAGCTGGACCTGGTTCTGGGTCTGCGCGTCGTTGGAGTACAGGAAAGTGATGTTGTCCTTGGCGGCGGCCTGCTCGGCGCCCTTGCGCACGCTGTCCCAGAAGGCGTCCCCGGGGCCGGCGTGGGTCACCATGGCGACCTTCCAGCGCGGGGTGGTGACGGCGCTGCCACCGGTGGCCGCGGCCTTGGCGCGGGCCTCCTCGGCGCGTCTGCCTCCGGTACTGCTGCAACCGGCCGCGGTGACCGCGAGGGCCAGGACGGCGCACACGGGCCAGAAGCGGCGGGACGGGCGAAAGCGGGTTGTGCTCATCCCCATAGTCTCTCTGGCCCGGCTGCGCGGGATCGCACCGCCTCGCCCGGCGGCGCGCACGGGCCGGGAGGTAAGGTGCCCCGGGGGACCTTCCTGGAAGTTCGCTGAACATCTGGTCCGGAGCACCGCCGTCCGGGTGACAGACTAGGCGCCGACCCGAAGCAGGAACAGCTCGGAAACGTGATGTTCCTCTCAGGTTCCGCACAGATTCGGACGGCAACCGATCATCGGTTCCCAGCCGTCTGATGCCATTGACGTGCGTTCGGGCGCCTGGGGCCCGAGCGGCGAGCGACCCGGATACGAGAACTCGATGGAACTGACAGGTACGCCATTCTTCATCCTCACCGTCATCCTTGTGCCGGTGTCCATCACGGTGGCGCTGCTGTTCTGGGGGAAGGTGCGCGGCCCCCAGCCCGTGCGCACTCTCTCCCGGATCGTCATGATCATGTTCTGTCAGGTCACGGCCGTGCTGATGGTCTTCGTGATGGTGAACAACGCGAACCTGATCTACGGCAACTGGGACGACCTGCTCGGGACCGGTGACCACGTCCGCGCGGTGCCCTCGGTACCGCCGGCGGACCCGGCGGGCAACGGCCAGTCCGGCGAGGCCGCCAAGCAGCCCCCGAAGGTGCTGCAGAAGTTCGGCGGGGTGAACGACCCGGCGGTGCCCGGCGACGTCCAGAAGACCGAGCTCAAGGGCCAGGTGTCGGGCGTCGACGGCGAGGTTCTGGTGTGGCTGCCGCCGCAGTACAACGACCCGGCGTTCAAGGACAAGAAGTTCCCGGTGGTCGAGCTGATCCCGGGCTACCCGGGCTCCTCCTCCACCTGGTACGGCACCCTCAAGGTCTCCGAGCAGCTCAAGCCGCTGATGCAGCAGGGCAAGGTCGCGCCGTTCATCCTGGTCTCGCCGCGCACCCTGCTGCTGGGCAGCCACCAGGACGCGGGCTGCACCGACATCCCGGGCAAGATCAACGCGGACGCCTGGATCACCCGCGACGTCCCGCAGATGGTGATGGACAACTTCCGCGCCGACCCGTCCGCGGACCGCTGGGCGATCGCCGGCTACTCGGCCGGCGCCCACTGCGCGGCCAAGCTGTCGCTGGCCCACCCCAACCGCTACCGGGCCGGCATCGCGATGTCCGGCTACAACGACCCGGCGGTCGAGCCCGACTCGCTGGTCGGCAAGGACGCGAAGCTGCGCGAGGCCAACAACCCGGTCAACATCCTCAAGTCCGCCCAGCAGCCGCCGAAGGTCGCCCTGCTCGTCAGCGGCGCCAAGGGCGACGGCTACGAGGACGGTCAGGCGATCGCCGCCGTGGCCAAGGAGCCGACCAAGGTCCAGGTCGAGGAGAGCACCGGCCCGCACACCACCGACATGTGGAAGCGGATGGTCCCGAGCGCCTTCGAGTGGCTGACCGGGATCATCCCGGTGCAGTGACCGGCCGTCACGACCGACCGGCAGTCACGACCGACCGGTAGTCAGACCGACCGGCCGTCAGACCGGTCGGCACGGCCGAGGGCCCGCCGCGAGCGTTCGCGGCGGGCCCTCGGCCGTTTTCGGTTCTCCCGGCGACTTCCCAGGAACCGATCGGACACGATCAGGATCGACCGGGGCCCGACCGGGACTGCCAGAAGGCGGCCAGTCCACCGATCAGGCCGACGATCAGACCGGCGACCGGACCACCGATCGGTCCACCGGTCAGGCCAGTTCCAGCGCCAGGTAGAAGTCCACCCGGTCCTCCAGCCGGGAAAGGTCCCGCCCGGTCAGCTCCTCGATCCGGCCGATCCGGTAGCGCAGGGTGTTGACGTGGACGTGCAGCTGCCCGGCGCAGCGGGTCCACGAGCCGTCCGAGCGCAGGAAGGCCTCCAGGGTGCGGACCAGGTCCGCCTGGTGCTCGATGTCGTACGCGATCACCTTGTCCAGCAGCCTGCTGCGGAAGGCGCGGCGGACCTCGTCCGGGACGGCGGCCAGCAGCAGCACGTGCGAGGCCAGTTCCTCGGGACCGGCCACGCAGACCCGGCCGACCCGGGCGGCGGCGATCCGGCGGGCGTGCCGGGCCTCCTCCAGGGCGCCGCGCAGGCCGCCGGCCTCGGAGGCGGGGGCGGAGACGCCGAGGGTGATCCGGCCCTCCGAGCCGAGCCCGGCCTCCAGCGGGGCGAGCAGTTCGCGCAGGGTGTCGGCGGGCACTGGGGTGTCAAGCGCGGGCAGCACCACCACGGCGCCGTTGCCCGCCCCGGCGACCAGGGCGCGGTCGGAGGTGCCGCCGAGCGCCTCCTCCAGGACGGCCCGTACCGTGCCCTCCGGCAGGCCGGTGCCCTCGGCGCTGAGCACCAGCCAGGAGGATTCCTGTGCCTGGGACTTGGGCTCGGGGCTCTCGTAGCGGGCGGCCATCGCCGAGGAGGCGTACAGGGTACGGCTGATCTCGCCCGGGTCGGCGTCGCGGCGCAGCAGGGCGAGCAGTTCGTCGGCCAGTCGGCGGCGCAGCCGGCGGCCCTCGTCGCGGCGGTGGCGCTCGGCGGCGACCAGACGGGCCAGGTTCTCGGCGAGCTGCTGGCGCTTGGTGGTCCACTCGGTGACGTCACCGGCCACCGCGAGCACCCAGTCGGCCAGCAGCGCACCGGTCTGCGGCGCCTCGGGCCCGGCGGAGGCGCCGGCGGAGGCGCCGGCGGGCAGCAGCGAGTAGGCGCCTCCGGCCAGCCGGGCCCGGTGCGGGGGGCGGCGGCGCTGGCGCTGGGCGGCGAGGTGAGCGCGGACCAGCTGGTCGCGGTCCTCGGCGGTGAGCCGGTCGGCCGGGCCGGCGATCACCGCGCCGGTCGGGGCGAGCACCCAGCAGTCCAGGTCGAGGTCGCCGCCCAGCAGGTCCAGCACGGCGTCCAGTCCGCCGCCGCCGGCCGCCGACACCAGCAGCCGGTGGCGGTCGACCAGGGCGGCGAGGTCGGCGGCGCGGTCGGCGGAGACCTGACGGCCGATGAACTCGGTGACGGTGCCGAAGGCGATGTCGTCGGGGACGGCCAGCAGCGGCATCCGGTGCCGGCGGCAGGCCTCGACCAGGTCCTCGGGCACCGGGCCGACCTCGGCCTCGCCGGCCGCCAGGGCGACCGCGCCGCCGGCCGCGATGGTCCGGACGAACCGTTCGGAGTCGGCCGGGCCGCCGCGCCAGAGCATGCCGGTGAGCACCAGCTCGCCGCCGTGCAGGTAGCGGCCGGGGTCGTGCAGGTCCGTGGTCATCACACCGCTGACCTGCCGGTCCAGCTCCTCCTCGGCCGCGAGCAGGCGCAGTCGTGGGGCGCCGGGGGCGAGCAGGTCACGGACACGCATCCGCGGACTCCTTACGGGGGGTGGACCAGGGGGTGGAACGGGGAAGGGGGCCGGATCGAGGGGGTGGGTGGCCGGACACGCGGTCCGGGGGTGACAGTGTGCCCGAACATCCGTGCTCGGCGTTACGTACCAGCGGCTCACCGGGTCACGGGGCCGTAGCCCGCGAATCACGGCCGGATTACGGTCGTAGGTAGCACCCGGCCAACACCTGGGCTGCGGGATTCTCCTGCTTAGAGGAACGTACAGGATGCCGGGCGGGCTCACAGCCGGGGCTTCATGCCATCGGTGACTGCCAGTGGCCCCGGTCACAGGGGTTCACTGGGCGACACGCCGCCGGACACCCGGTCGGCGAACACTAGAGGAGACACCCGCATGGAGTTCCTTCGGCCCGCCACCTGGGACGAGGCTCTCGCGGCGAAGGCTGAGTACCCGACCGCGTTGCCCATCGCGGGCGGCACGGACGTCATGGTCGAGCTGAACTTCGACGTGCACCGGCCATCCGCGATTCTCGACCTGAACCGCGTCACCGAGCTCACCGAATGGACGAACGACGGCAGGGTCGTCCGGCTCGGCGCCTCCGTCCCGTACGCCCGGATCATCTCGGAGCTGTCCGGGCCGCTGCCCGGGCTCGCACTGGCGGCCCACACCGTCGGCTCACCGCAGATCCGCAACCGCGGCGGCGTCGGCGGCAACCTGGGCGCGGCCTCCCCGGCCGGTGACTCCCACCCGGCGCTGCTGGCGGCCGGACGGGACGTCCACGTCGAGGCGGCCTCGGTGCGCGGCACCCGGCTGATCCCGATCGACGAGTTCTACGTCGGGGTCAAGCGCAACTGCCTGGAGGCCGACGAGCTGATCCGGGCCGTGCACGTGCCGGTCGCGGACGGCCCGCAGCAGTTCTCGAAGATCGGCACCCGCAACGCGATGGTGATCGCGGTGTGCGCCTTCGGCTTCGCCCTGCACCCGAAGAACGGGACCGTGGGCACCGGTATCGGTTCGGCTGCCCCCACGCCGCGCCGCGCCGTCGAGGCCGAGGAGTACCTCCAGGGTGTGCTCGCCGAGCGCGGGCTCTGGGAGAGCGGGGAGCTGCTGGGCACCGAGGTGGTCCAGCGCTTCGGCGAGCTGGTGAAGGCCGCCGCCTCCCCGATCGACGACGTCCGGGGCACCGCCGACTACCGGCGGCACGCGCTGGCCGTGATGGCCCGCCGCACCCTCACCTGGTGTTGGAACGACTACGGCAAGCAGATCAGGAGCGCGGCATGAGGGTCACGTTCACCGCCAACGGCAAGCCCGTCGAGGCAGACGACGTCTGGGAGGGCGAGAGCCTGCTCTACGTGCTGCGCGAGCGCGTCGGCCTGCCGGGCTCGAAGAACGCCTGTGAGCAGGGCGAGTGCGGTTCCTGCACCGTCTACCTGGACGGCGTGCCGGTCTGCTCCTGCCTGGTCGCGGCCGGCCAGGTGCAGGACCGCGAGGTGCGCACGGTCGAGGGCCTGGCCGAGGAGACCGGCGAGCTGGGCCTGGTCCAGCAGGCCTTCGTCGACGCCGGGGCCGTCCAGTGCGGCTTCTGCACCCCCGGCCTGCTGGTGCAGACCGACGCCCTGCTGGAGAAGGACGCCCAGCCGAGCGACAACGACATCCGCGAGGCGCTGTCGGGCAACCTCTGCCGCTGCACCGGCTACGAGAAGATCATGGACGCGGTGCGGCTCGCCTCGGCCCGCAAGTGCGCCGGGGAGGTTTCCTGATGGCTACGCGGACCATCCAGGGTCAGAAGAACCTGCAGAACATCAACCAGGCCTCCAAGGACGGCATCGGCGGCTCGCCGCTGCGCCCGGACGGCAACCTCAAGGTCAGGGGCGAGTTCGCGTACTCGTCCGACCTGTGGCACGAGGACATGCTCTGGGGTATGGCGCTGCGCTCGCCGCACCCCCGGGCGAACATCCTCTCGGTGGACATCTCCGAGGCGCTCAAGGTGCCCGGTGTCTACGCCGTGCTGACCCACGAGGACATCCCCGGCTCCAAGTACTACGGCCTGGAGATCCGGGACCAGCCGGTCCTGGCCATCGACAAGATCCGGTACCACGGCGAGGCGATCGCGCTGGTCGCCGCCGACCACCCGGAGACGGCCCGGCGCGCGGTGAAGAAGATCAAGGTCGAGTACGAGGTGCTCACCCCGATCGTCACCGAGGAGCAGTGCCTGGACCCGGAGACCCACGGGTACGTCCACGAGCCGCACGAGTACAAGTCGCACGCGTACGGCAACGTCTGCCACGAGCAGAAGCTGGTCTCCGGCCTCGGCGTGACAGACGAGGTGCGGGCGATGGCGGACGTCATCGTCAGCGGCGACTACGAGGTCGGCATGCAGGACCAGGCCTTCCTCGGCCCCGAGTCCGGCCTGGCCGTGCCCGCCGAGGACGGCGGCATCGACCTCTACATCGCCACCCAGTGGCTGCACGTGGACCGGGAGCAGATGGCCCCGGTGCTGGACCTGCCCGAGGAGAAGGTCCGGCTCACGCTGGCCGGCGTCGGCGGCGCCTTCGGCGGCCGCGAGGACATCTCGATGCAGATCCACGCCTGCCTGCTGGCCCAGCACACCAACAAGCCGGTCAAGATCGTCTACTCCCGGGACGAGTCCTTCTACGGCCACGTCCACCGCCACCCGGCGCGGATGCACTACGAGCACGGCGCCACCCGCGACGGCAAGCTGGTCTTCGCCGACTGCCGGATCGTGCTGGACGGCGGCGCCTACGCCTCCGCCTCCCCCGCCGTGGTCGGCAACGCCGCCTCGCTCGGGCACGGCCCGTACGTGATCCCGAACGTGAAGATGCACGCCATCGCGCTCTACAGCAACAACCCGTCCTGCGGGGCGATGCGCGGCTTCGGCGCGGTGCAGGCGGCGTTCGGCTACGAGTCGCAGATGGACAAGCTGGCCGCCGAACTCGGCATGGACCCGGTGGAGCTGCGGCAGCTGAACGCCATGTCGGAGGGCGACTTCATGCCCACCGGCCAGCAGATCGACTCCCCCGCGCCGGTGGCCGAACTGCTGCAGCGCGCCAAGGACATGCCGCTGCCGCCGCCGCTGGACACCGAGCACCTGGACGTCCGCGCGCTGCCCGGCGCGCTGTCCAACACCTCGCACGGCGAGGGCATCGTGCGCGGGGTCGGCTACTCGGTCGGCATCAAGAACGTCGGCTTCTCCGAGGGCTTCGACGACTACTCCACCGCCCGGGTGCGGCTGGAGGTGATCGGCGGCGAGCCGGTCGCCATGGTGCACACCGCGATGGCCGAGGTCGGCCAGGGCGGCGTCACCGTGCACGCCCAGATCGTCCGCACCGAGCTGGGCGTCGAGCAGGTCACCATCCACCCGGCCAACACCGAGGTGGGATCGGCCGGTTCGACCTCCGCCTCGCGCCAGACGTACATGACCGGCGGTGCTGTGAAGCTGGCCGCCGAGGCCGTCGGGCGGGCGCTGATCGAGAAGGGCCGGCGCCGCTACGGCTGGACCCACCAGGACATCACGCTGGCCGGCGGCAAGGTCGTCTCGGAGAGCGCCGGCGTGCTCGTCCCGATGGTGGACCTGCTCGGCGACGAGGCGATCGACCTCACCCGCGAGCACCACCACCGGCCCACCCAGGCCTTCGACAAGGAGACCGGCCAGGGCTTCGGCCACGTCCAGTACACCTTCTGCGCCAACCGCGCGGTGGTGGACGTGGACGTGGAGCTGGGCCTGGTCAAGGTGGTCGAGCTCACCGCCGTCCAGGACGTCGGCAAGGCGCTCAACCCGCTCTCGGTGGTCGGCCAGATCCAGGGCGGCTGCACCCAGGCGCTCGGGCTCGCGGTGATGGAGGAGATCATCGTCCGCGACGGGAAGGTGCGCAACGCCTCCTTCACCGACTACCTGATCCCCACCATCCTGGACACCCCGCCGATCCCGGTGGACGTCCTCGAACTGCCCGACCCGCACGCCCCGTACGGGCTGCGCGGCGTCGGTGAGGCGCCGACCGTGTCGGCGACCCCCTCCATCGTGGCGGCGATCCGCAACGCGACCGGTCTCGCGCTCAACCGGATCCCGGTCCGGCCCGAGCACCTGACCACCGAACAGCCCGGCTGACCCCGGGAGTTCGGCTCCACGGCACCACCGCACAGCAGCACCGAACAGCACAACCGAAGAACACCACCGAACAGCACTGCCGAGCAGTACTTCCCGGGGCGGCGACGAGTCTTCCCCGCCGCCCCGGGGACCCCCACCCGCTGCCCTCCCACGCCGGGGTTCCGCAGTGGTGCGCACCACCCTCTCTGCACCGCTGGCACTCCCCCCGAAGAGTGCCCCAGTGAGTCGATACCGTCCCCCTGCCGCCAACTTCGTTGACTGGCAACCAGGTCGGCTCGCCCCACCCCAACCCCCATTGACACTTGGGAGTGGACATGACCAGGATCCCCACGGAGCCCGGCACCACCGAAGCAGACAGACCCACCGGGGACGAGACCCACCCCTCGCCCCCGGCACCAGGGCCGAAGGGCGCACTCGACGCGTACTTCAAGATCTCGGCCCGCGGCTCGACCCTCGCCAACGAACTGCGTGGTGGCGTCACCACCTTCATGGCGATGGCGTACATCATCCTGCTCAACCCGCTGATCCTCGGCGGCGCGGACGTCACCGGCGTGAAGCTCGACCACGCCGCGCTGACCACCGCCACGGCCCTCGCCGCCGCCGTCACCACCATCCTGATGGGCCTGGTCGGCAACGTGCCGCTGGCCCTCGCCGCCGGGCTCTCGGTCTCCGGCGCTGTCTCCGCGCTCGTCGTCCCGCACACCACCTGGTCCCAGGCCATGGGCCTGTGCGTGATCTACGGCCTGCTGATCGTGCTGCTGGTGGTTTCCGGACTGCGCGAGAAGATCATGAACGGCATCCCGCTGCCGCTCAAGCACGCGATCACCATCGGCATCGGCCTGTTCGTCACGGTCATCGGCCTCTACAAGGCCGGCTTCGTGCACACCGGCGGCCCCACCCCGCTCTCGCTCGGCCCGTTCGGCGAACTCTCCGGCTGGCCCGTCCTGATCTTCTGCCTCACCCTGCTCACGATCTTCGTGCTGATGGCGCGCGGCGTGCGCGGCGCGATCCTGATCGGCATCGCCGGCGGCACCGTGGTCGCGATGGTCGTCGACAAGCTCGCCCACGTACCCGCCAAGGCCTGGGCGAACTCCGTCCCGGTGTGGCCCGGCAGCCCCGTCGCCGCCCCCGACTTCAGCCTGTTCGGCCACGTCGACCTGTTCGGCGCCTTCGGCGGCAGGGGGATGGGCGCGATCAGCGCGTCCGTCGCGGTGTTCACCCTGGTCCTGGCCGGCTTCTTCGACGCCATGGCCACCATCCTCGGCGTCGGCACCGAGGCCGGACTGGCGGACCGGCAGGGCCGGATGCCCGGCCTGTCCAAGGCCCTGTTCGTCGACGGCGCCGGCGGTGCGATCGGCGGCCTGGCGGGCGCCTCCGGCCAGACCGTCTTCGTCGAGTCCGCGACCGGTGTCGGCGACGGCGCCCGGACCGGCCTCGCCTCCACCGTCACCGGCGCCCTGTTCGCGCTGATGCTGTTCTTCTCGCCGCTGGCCGGCATCGTCCCGGTCGAGGTCGCCTCCGCCGCCCTGGTGGTGATCGGCTCGATGATGATGAGCCAGGCCCGGCACATCGACTGGTCCGACCGCGAGGTCGCCATCCCGGCCTTCCTGACCTCCGTGCTGATGCCCTTCACCTACAGCATCACGGCGGGCGTCGCCGCCGGCGTCATCTCCTACTCGGTGATCAAGGCCGGGCAGGGCAAGTGGCGCGAGCCCGGGCTGCTGATGTGGGTCCTCACCGGGGTGTTCGTCCTGTACTTCGCACTCAGCCCGATCAAGTCCTGGCTGGGCGTGCACTAGCCGGTCCTCCGGCGCCACCGCCCTGCGGGGCACCACCGCCTGCGGGTACCAGCGCACCTTTTGGCACCACCGCCGCCGTACGGGATCGTTTCCCGTACGGCGGCGTCTCCCGCTACTGTCGAAACCGTGTAAGGAGCCTCCGACATGCAGGACATCGCCGAGCAGTTGCAGGCCTGGCACGCGTCCGGGCGCTCCTTCGCCGTGGCCACCGTGGTCGGCGTCTCCGGCAGCGCCCCGCGCGACCCTGGCGCCGCCCTGGCCGTCGACGCGGCCGGCGAGGCGGTCGGCAGCGTCTCCGGCGGGTGCGTCGAGGGTGCGGTGTACGAGCTCTGCCAGGCCGCCGTCGAATCCGGCGAACCGGTGCTGGAGCGCTTCGGCTACAGCGACGAGGACGCCTTCGCCGTCGGGCTGACCTGCGGAGGCATCCTCGACGTGTTCGTCCAGCCGGTCGTCCCCGGGGCCGACCCGGGAATGGACTCCGGCCTCGCCCTCGTCGCCGCCGGCACGCCCGTCGCCCTCGCCCGGATCATCGCCGGACCGGCCGGAATGCTCGGCGCCACCATCGCCGTCACCGCCACCGGACAGCACGGGGCACTCTCCGTCGGACCGTCCACGGTGGGCGCCCTGGAGCGCTCCCTCGTCGCCGAGGCCCGGGCCATGCTGGACGCCGGCCGGACCGGGCGGATCGTGCTCGGCCTCGACGGACGGCCCTGCGACGAGCACGGGCAGGGCACGGTCACCTGCTTCGTCGAGTCCTACGTGCCCGCGCCGAGGATGCTGGTCTTCGGCGCCATCGACTTCGCCGCCGCCGTGGTGCGGATCGGCAAGTTCCTCGGCTACCACGTCACCGTCTGCGACGCCCGGCCCGTCTTCGCCACCACCCGGCGCTTCCCCGAGGCCGACGAGGTCGTCGTCGACTGGCCGCACCGCTACCTGGACTCCCAGCTCGGCCGGATCGACGGGCGCACCGTGCTGTGCGTGCTCACCCACGACGCCAAGTTCGACGTCCCGCTGCTGGAACGCGCCCTGCGGCTGCCGGTCGGCTACGTCGGCGCGATGGGCTCCCGGCGCACCCACCGCGACCGGCAGGCCGAGCTGCGCGAAGCCGGGCTCACCGACGCCGAACTCGCCCGGCTGCGCTCCCCCATCGGCCTCGACCTCGGCTCCCGCACCCCGGAGGAGACCGCCGTCTCCGTCGCCGCCGAGATCGTCGCCCACCGTCGCGGCGGCAGCTGCCTGCCGCTGAGCGCAGGCGACGGGCCGATCCACCACGACGCCGCGGCCGCCGCGGAGGAGCCGCAGGCCGCACGGCGGACCGACGCCGCCTGAGGCCCGGGCCGGCTCCTTCAGTCGGCCAGCGCCAGCTTCAGGCCGAAGCCCACCACCACTGCGCCGGTCACCCGGTCCATCACACGCCGGGCCGCCGGGCGGCGCAGCCAGCCCCGCAGCACCCGGGCGAAGCCGACCAGGACGGTCGACCAGAGCACGCCCTCCACGACGTGCACGCAGGTCAGCGCCACCCCGGCGGCGAAGTGCGGGGCCCCGGCGGGGATGAACTGCGGCAGCACGGCCACGTAGAACACCCCGACCTTGGGGTTCAGCAGGTTGGTCAGCGTGCCGCGCCGCCAGCCGTGCCCGAAGCCGCCCTCGACGGACTCCTCCTGCTCGGCCGCGGCCTCGGTCCCCTGCTTGCGCAGCATCCCGACGCCCATCCACACCAGGTAGGCGGCCCCGGCCCAGCGCAGGACCTCGTATGCCACCTGCGAGGCGGTCAGCAGCGCCGTCACCCCGGCCGAGGTCAGCGTCCCCCAGATCAGCGTCCCGGTCTGGATTCCCAGCACCACGCCCCAGGCCTGCCGCCGCCGCCCGAGCGCGGAGGTCCGCAGGATCAGCGCGGTGTCGAGCCCGGGCGTGAGCGTGAGCAGCCCCACGACGAGGGCGAAGGACCACAGGGCGGTTGTCATCTCCATGGGCCCGGATGCTCTCACAGGCCCGATGAGCTGCTCAGCCCGCCGTCCCCTGCGGCACGACCCACTCGGTCGGCTGGCCGGTGACGGCGGCGATCATGTCGTAGTCGCCGTCGTAGTGCAGCACGGTCGCGCCGTGGCGCTCGGCGGTGGCGGCGATGACGAGGTCCGCCACGGACAGCGCCCGCCAGTTGCCGGCGGCAGTGAGGAGGGCCTGCACCTCGATGGCGCGGTCCCACACCTCGTCGGGTGTGGGCAGCCAGTCGAAGCCGCTCAGGCCCTCGCGGATCTCGATGGCATCGGCCTTGGACCGCGCGCTGTGCATGATCTCCAGTTCGACGGCGCCGCAGATCGCGACCACTCCCCTGGTGATCAACGGCTTGAGGACCCTTCTGACCCCCGGCTTGGAGAAGCGGGCGAAGGCCGACTTGTCGATCAGGAAACGCTCACTCACCCTTTTCCACCGGCCCGGTGAGATCGGGCAGTCCGCCCTCGGCGAGCCAGGCCATGAACCTCTCGCGCTTGCGGCGCTTCACGAGGTCCTCGAGGGCGCCGTTGACGGTGGCGACCTTGGTCGTCGTACCGAGGATCTCGGCGGCCGCGGCCAGGAGTTCGTCGTTGACGTCTATCACGGTGCGAGCCATGACTGGCCTCCTGAGGGATCACAGGCCTGCGATATCAATATTCATTCTAGTAGATATCGCAGACCTGTCGAAGCCGATCAGGTGACGTTGAGGCGGGCGGCGAGGCGGAGGAGGCCGGGGCTGAGCCGGGAGAGGAGGCGGGCGGCCTTGGCCTCGGGGGTGACCGGGACGACGGGCTTGCCGGTCCGGACGGCGGCGAGGATCGCGGTGGCGACCTTCTCCGGCGGGAAGCCGCGGCGGGCGTAGAGCCTGGCGGCGCGGGCCTGCTTGGCGGTCTGCTCGGCCGCCGTGCTGGCGGAGAAGGTGGAGGTGCGGGTGATGTTGGTGTTGACGATGCCGGGGCAGATGGTGGACACGCCGATGCCGTGGCCGACGAACTCGGCGCGCAGGCAGTCCGAGAGCATGAACACGGCGGCCTTGCTGGTGGCGTAGGCGGTGAGCGCCTTGGAGGGGAGGTAGGCGGCGGCCGAGGAGACGTTGACGACGTGGCCGCCCCGGCCGCGGTCGGCCATCAGGGCGCCGAAGGCGCGGCAGCCGTGGATCACGCCCCAGAGGTTGACGTCCAGGACGCGCTGCCACTCCTTCTCGGTGGTCTGCAGGAAGGTCCCGGAGTGGCCGATGCCGGCGTTGTTGACCACCACGTCGGGCACGCCGTGCTCGGCGGCGACGCGCTGGGCGAAGGCGTCCACCGCGGCGCCGTCGGAGACGTCCACCCGGTAGGCGTGTGCCTGCGGGCCGATCAGCGAGGCGAGTTCGGCGGTGCGCTCGGCGGCCGCGAGGTCCAGGTCGCAGACCACCACTTGGGCGCCGTCCTCGGCGAAGGCGAGCGCGGTGGCCCGTCCGATGCCGCTGCCGCCGCCGGTGACGACGACCAGGCGGCCGTCGCCGTCGGCCTCCCGGGACCGTCCCGACTCGATCCGGGCGGTGAACTCGCGGACCATGCCGGCCACGGTGGCTCCCTTCTCCAGCAGCGCCGACCAGTGGCCGGCGTGCAGTGTGCGTCGGGTCAGATCGGGCACCCAGCGCTCCAGGCCCTCGGAGAGGTAGGTGCCGACGTAGCGGTCCCGGGTGAGGGTGATCAGCTGGACCGGGACCTCGGTCGGGCGCTCGCGCGGACTTCCCATCGTGGGGCGGAAGTTGGCCCGGTACAGCTCGATGCCGCGGACCGCGTCCCGGCGCAGGGTGCGCTGCGGGTGGTCGGCGCGCGGAGTGACGTGCTCCAGGTCGCGCAGCACCCGCGGCCAGGCCCGGGCGAGGCCGAGGCGCCAGGCGGCCGGGGCCAGGTAGGGCAGGTGGAAGGCGGTGATGTACCAGGAATGCAGGCCCTGGTGGAGCAGTTGCCTGAGGTGGCGCGGGGTGGGGCGGCGCAGCCGGTGGCGCAACCAGTAGCCCATGTGGTCCAGGCTGGGGCCGGACAGGGTGGTGTAGGAGGCGATCCGGTGCCGGGCGCCGGGGGCGGTGACGGCCTCCCAGGACTGGATCGAGCCCCAGTCGTGGGCGACCAGGTGCACCGGGCGGTCGGGGCTGACGGCTTCGGCGACGGCGAACAGGTCGTCGGCGAGCCGCTCCAGGCGGTAGCCGTCGCGGTCCGCCGGGGCGGCCGACTCGCCGGCGCCGCGCACGTCGTAGCGGACCACGTGGTGGTCGCGGGCGAGATCGGCGGCGATGTCGTCCCAGACGATGTGGGTGTCCGGGTATCCGTGCACCAGGAGGACGGTGGGGGCCTGCGGATCGCCCTGCTCGAAGACGGCGAGCGGGAGGCCGCCGGAGTGGACGGTCCGGCGGCGGACCGGGGGCGTCGGCGCGGGCGACGGGGCGGGCGACGGCGGGGGCGTCATCGGGTGGCCTCCAGGGTGGTCGGCTCGTCAGTGGGCTCGGTCGGCTCGGTCGGCTCGGTGGCCGCGGCGGTCCCGGCGGACCAGCGGCGGACGTGCGGGAGGTCGTCGTCGAGCCAGTAGGCGTCGTCCTCGGTGACCACCAGCAGTTCCTCGAACTTGATGCCCACGCCGCGGAACCCGATGTGGGGTTCGACCGCCCACAGGCCCGGGGTGGGCGCGTGCCGGGACGACCGGCCGTCCGCCCACAGCGGCGAACGGCCGTGCAGGCGCTCGGAGATGAGCTCCCGGCCCAGGGTCTGCAGGGTGCGCACGCCGAAGCCGAGGACGTTCACCCCGGCCGGGCCGCGCACGGTGGTACGGGTGACCTGGTGGCCGATCACCCGCCCCGGATAGACCTGGTGGCGGTTGTCGTAGCCGTGCGCGGCGATCTGCGCGTCCACCGCGGCGTACACCTCGTTGAGCGGTCGGCGGGCGCGCACCTCGGCGAGGATCAGCTCGCGGTAGACCTGGAGGTCGGCGGCCAGGCGGTCCCAGACCCGGTTCTCGCCGATCTTGCCGCCGTAGCCGATGTCCGCGGTGTAGCCGTCCACGACCGGCGCGCAGTCCAGCACGTACGGCATGCCCTCCTCCAACCTGCGGTTGCCGGCGAAGAACTGCAGCGGGGTGTGGAAGTGCCGGAAGGCCGTGCGGTCGCCGAACCAGGCGAAGGGGACGTGGAAGAAGTCCTGCACCCCAGCGGTGATCAGGCGGCGGCGCAGCTCGGCGGTGGCCTGCCGCTCGGTGACGCCCGGTTCCATCCAGGCGGCGACCTGTTCGGCGCAGTGGTAGGCGAGTTGCTGGGTCTCGCGGAAGCGGGCGAGGTGGCGCTCGGTGTACGGGAAGGCGGGCGTCGCTTTCACCGTCGGGGCCGTCGGGGCCGTCGGGGGCATCGAGGGGCTCTCCTTCTAGATGTCGAGCACGAGGGTCTCACCCTCGGCGGCCCGGGAGACGCAGGGCAGCAGGGCGCCGGCGGCGCGCTGTTCGGGAGTGAGGCGGCGGTCCCGGTGGTCGGGCCGACCGGCGAGCAGGCGCACCTCACAGGTGCCGCAGAAGCCCTGGTGGCAGGAGTACGGGAGGTCCGGACGGGCCTCGCGCAGCACGTCCAGGGCGGAGCGGTCGGTGGGGACGTCCAGTGTCGGGCCGTCGGCGCCGATCCGGACGGCGAAGGGCTCGCCGTCGGTGATCGGGGCGGCGCCGAAGCGCTCGAAGTGCAAGGAGGCCGCGGGGGATGCGTCCAGGGCCCGCTGGACGGCGGCGAGCATCGGAGCCGGCCCGCAGCAGTAGACGGCGGCGCCGCGCGGGGCGTGGGCGAGCAGTTCGGCGCCGGTGGGGACGCCGCCGTGCTCGTCGTCGGTGCGCGGCACGACGCGGTGCGCGTCGAGGGCGCGCAGCTCGTCCGCGTAGGGCAGGGTGTCGGCGCTGCGGCCGACGTGGACCAGGCGCCAGTCGAGGCCGTGGCGCTGCGCCTCGCGGGCCATCGGCAGGAGCGGGGTGATGCCGATGCCTCCGGCGAGCAGGAGGACGGCGGGCTCGGCGCAGAAGGCGAAGCCGTTGCGCGGGCGGCGGGCGGTGAGGCGGGCACCCGGGTGCAGGGTGTCGTGGACCTCGGCCGATCCGCCGCCGCCCCCGGGCAGTCGCCGGACGGCGATCCGGTAGCGGAGGCGGTCGGCGGGGTCGCCGCTGAGCGAGTAGTGGCGCTCGCGGCCGGAGGGCAGGGCGAGACGCAGGTGGGCGCCGGGCTGCCAGGGCGGCAGCGGGCCGCCGGAGGGGTCTGCGAAGGTCAGTTCAACGACGTCGGACGCCAGTTGGCGGCGGG
>CBJMI02800__coassemble_542_pt1 | contig 31491 bp, 21 predicted proteins | sample CBJMI02800__metabat2_low_PE_003 | metagenome-assembled genome bin CBJMI02800
CCCCGGACGAGCGCCGACACCCGTTCACGCTCAAGGAGTTCGCCAAGGCCCACCTCAACCCGGCCGTCACCGGCGCCGGTCCGTTCGGGCACGGCTTCACCTCGGACATGGTGGGCAGCGGCAAGCTCTACTACACCTTCCGGATCTCGGAGAAGGTCGTCGGCATCAGCCTGGACACCACCAACCAGGCCGGGTTCGCCGACGGTTCACTCGGCACCACGCAACTGCGCTGGCTGGAGCAGCAGTTGAAGGACCACAGCGGGCACTGGTACGACACCAACGGGAACAAGGTCACGGGCGGCAGCACCGACGACGTGATCCTCCTCTTCAGCCACCACACCAGCGGCTCGATGGGCAACCTGCTGCCGGACCCGCGCAACGTCTTCGAGAAGCGGCACGACGGCAACGAGCTGGTCGCGCTGCTGCAGCGCTACCCGAACGTGGTCGCCTGGGTGAACGGGCACACCCACATGAACAAGATCACGGCGCACGGGCACGCGGTTCCGGAACGGGCGTTCTGGGAGATCAACACCGCCTCGCACATCGACTACCCGCAGCACGGCCGCATCATCGAGATCGCGGACAACGGAGACGGCACGCTGTCGCTGTTCACCACGCTGATCGAGTCCTCGGCGCCGTACACGACGGACTTCGGCAGCACCTCGGACGCCAACCTGGCGGCGCTGTACCGCGAGCTGTCGTACAACGACCCGAACGGGCGGGTCTCGGCGTTGCTCGGCGCCGGGGAGGACCACAACACCGAGCTGCTGATCACCAAGCCGACCCGGTGACGGGTGACGGGTGGCGGGTGACGGATAACAGGTAACAGCGGACGGAAGACAGAAAACAGATGACAGCTAACAGATGATGAAATCTGTTAGCTGTCATCTGTCATTCGTCCGCCGTCACTCCTCCGGGTACCGCCGGGGCGTCCAGACGACCTCCACGCCGCCGCCCCGCTCGACCGCCTGGGTCTGCGAGGAGCCGATCAGCAGGATGGTCCGCATGTCGACCAGTGCCGGGTCCAGCTCGCCCAGCCGGACGATCCGGATCCGCTCGGTCGGCCCGCCGACGTCACGGGCCATCACCACCGGGGTCTCCGGCGCGCGGTACTCCAGCAGCACGTCCCGGGCCTGGCCGACCTGGGTGGTGCGGGACTTCGAGCCCGGGTTGTACAGCGCGAGCACCAGGTCCGCCTCGGCCGCGGCGCGCAGCCGCTTGGCCACCACGTCCCACGGCTTGAGCCGGTCCGAGAGCGACACCACCGCGTAGTCGTGCCCCAGCGGGGCGCCGGCCCGGGAGGCGGCCGCATGGGCGGCGGTCATCCCGGGGACGATCCGCACCGGCACGTCCCGGTAGTCCGGCTCGCAGGCGACCTCCAGCACGGCGGTGGCCATCGCGAAGACTCCCGGGTCGCCCGAGGAGACCACGCAGACCCGGTGCCCGCGTCGGGCGAGGTCCAGGGCGAACTCGGCGCGCTCCGACTCCACCTTGTTGTCCGAGCCGTGCCGCCGCTGCCCCGGCCGCTCCGGTACCCGGTCCAGGTAGGTGGTGTAGCCGACCAGGTCGGTGGCCTCGGCCAGCGCGCCGCGCGCTTCGGGGGTCAGCCAGAGCGGCCCGGCCGGCCCGGTGCCGACCACGGTCACGCTGCCCACGCCGTCCGCGGGCCGTACGACCGGCTCCAGCGGGGCGACCCTGCTCGGCAGCACCGCCACCGAGAAGTACGGGACGCTCTCCTCGTCGACCTCGGTGAGCGGCGCGATGCGCTCCCCGTCCATGAAGGCACGCTCGACGTACTGGGCGTCGTCCAGCCGGCCCGCCCGCTCCAGCGCCCGCCGGACAGCCGGGAAGGTACGCCCCAGCTTCATGATCACGGCGGAGTCGGCGGAGGCGATCCGCGCGGTCAGCTCCTCCTCGGGCAGCGTGCCCGGGATGACCGTGAGCGTCTCCTCCGCCTCGGTCAGCGGCTGCCCGAGGCGGGCCGCCGCCGCGCTGACCGAGGTCACGCCGGGCACCACCTCGGTCGGGTAGCGGTGCGCGAGCCGCTTGTGCATGTGCTGGTAGGAGCCGTAGAACAGCGGGTCGCCCTCGGCGAGGACGACCACGTCGCGCCCGGCGTCCAGGTGCGCGGCCAGCCGGGCGGCGGCCTCCTCGTAGAACTCGTCCAGCGCGCCCCGGTAACCGCCCGGGTGGTCGGTGGTCTCGACGGTGAGCGGGTAGACCAGCTTCTCCTCGATCTGACCACCCGTCAGGTAGCGCTCGGCGATCGAGCGGGCGATGGACCTGCCGTGGCGGGCACTGTGGTACGCCACCACATCGGCCTTGCCGATGAGTTCGGCCGCGCGGACGGTCACCAGCGACGGGTCGCCGGGGCCGAGTCCGACGCCGTACAGCCGGCCCGAGGTAGTCTGTCGATCCGTCACTCTTCCTCGCTCGCAATCGCGTTGATGGCGGCGGCGGCGATCGCACTGCCACCACGCCGGCCGCGCACCACCAAGTGCTCCAGGCCGGAAGGGTGTTCTGCCAGGGCCTGCTTGGACTCGGCGGCGCCGATGAAGCCGACCGGGACGCCGATCACCGCGGCCGGGCGCGGCGCGCCCGCCTCGATCATCTCCAGCAGCCGGAACAGCGAGGTCGGCGCGTTGCCGACGGCGACCACCGCGCCCTCCAGTCGCGGCAGCCACAGCTCCATGGCGGCCGCGCTGCGGGTGTTGCCCATCGCTCGGGCGAGTTCGGGCACCGACGGATCGGTGAGGGTACAGATCACCTCGTTGTCGGCGGGCAGCCGCTTGCGGGTGACGCCGCTCGCGACCATGTTGACGTCGCAGAGGATGGGCGCACCCGCGTGCAGCGCAGCGCGCGCCGAGGCGACCACGCCGGGCGAGTACACCAGGTCCTCGACCAGGTCGGTCATCCCGCAGGCGTGGATCATCCGCACCGCGACCTGGGAGACGTCCGCCGGGAGGGCGGCCAGATCGGCCTCCGCGCGGATGGTGGCAAAGGACTGGCGGTAGATGGACGCGCCGTCCTTCTCGTACTCGATCACTTTGTGGTCCTCCTGGCCTCGGCGACCGCCTCGGCCATCTCCTCGTTCCTCACGTCCACGGGTGCGCCCGCGGTCGTGGTCGGCCCGTTCACCGTCACCCGGTAGCCGTGCCCCGTGGCCAGCACGTCCACCCATCGCCCGGCCGGGTGACCGCAGCGCCGTTCACAGCCGGACCAGTGGACCGGCAGTCCGCCGGTCCCCGCACCGGCCCCGGCGCTCGACACCGCACCCGAACCGGCCCCCGCGCCCGTGTCCAGGGCCCGGGCCGCGTCGGCCCGTACGTCGGCGAGCGACTTGGCGCAGCCCGGCAGTCCGGTGCAGGCGGTGGCCCGCTCCCAGGCGGAGCCCGGCTCGGTGCGGAACCCGGCCGCCGCCAGTGCGGGCAGCCGGTCGGCCGGGACGCCGGGCAGCACGGCGCCCCGCCAGGGGGTCAGCCGCAGTTCGCCCGCCGAGGAGGCGACCAGTGCGCGCCACTGCGCGGCGCTCGCCCGCCCGAAGCGCATGCCCACCGAGAGCCCGCCGGGCAGCGCGCCCACCGAAACGGAGGCGGACGGAACGCAGGCGGTCGGCAGCGGCACGGTGCCGGCCGGGAGCAGGTCGGGGACCTCGCGCAGGTGCCAGGCCTTGCGGCCGCTGCCGCGCAGCGCGCCCAGGAAGGCGCGGGCCGCGCCCAGCACGGCCGTCACCTCCTGGCCGGCCTCCACCGGGTGCCCGTGCTCGGCCCGTCCGAGGCGCAGCAGGGCAGGGCCGCCCCGGGCTGCGATCAATGTCACATCGGCGTCGAGCGCGGCGACGTCGCCCCGCCCGTCGTCCAGCGCGAACAGGAACTTGCCGGAGAGCCCGGCCGCCCAGTCGCTCGCGCACAGCCGCGCGTCCAGTTCCCGTACCCAGGCCTGCACATCGGCGTTGCCGAGGGTGTCCAGCCCGGCGAGCGGCGAGGCGACGATGTTGCGCACCCGCTCGTGGGTGTCCGAGGGCAGCAGTCCGACGGCGCGCAGGCGCTCGCCGAGTTCGGCCCCGCAGTCCGGGGCCAGGCCGCGGAGTTGGACGTTGCCGCGCGAGGTGGTCTCCAACTCCCCGTCGCCCAGGGCCTGCGACGCCTCGGCCAGCGCGATCGCCTGACGGGCCGTCAGCAGTCCGCCGGGCAGCCGGACCCGGGCGAGGCCGCCGTCGTCGGCGGTGTGCAGGCGAAGGGCCCCGGGGCAGGCGTCCGCGCGCCCCCGGTCGGGCACGGCGGCGCCCGGCGCGGTGACGTCGGGTGTCGGTGGCATGGCGGCGAGCATACAGATGATCCGATCGGTTGCCTCCGTCCGCTGCGTCACACCCGGCAGCACGCCCGGCCCACCGCCCGGCGCCCGTGGACTCCGTGCGCCGACCCGTGCGCCGGGCGAGGCCGAGCTGGCTCTCCCCCAGGTCAGCCGCACCCCGTACGATGCTGGCGGGCGGTCCCCAGCGGGCCGTCCACGCCAGCGACGGCGCAGGGGAGGAAACCGGTGCAAGCCCGGTGCGGTCCCGCCACTGTGACCGCGGTTCACCGGGAAGCCGGTCGGCCGCGGGAGCCAGGAACTCCCGCCGTCCTCCACCGGCCCGGGGCGCGGACCCCGAGGAAGGCAGAAATGCACCAGCGCTGTCGCATGCCCGCGCCCGTTCCCGCGGCCACCGCCGCGGCCGCCCCGGCCACCACTGCGGCCATCCTGGCCACCGACGAGGCCAGGAGGGCCTTCGCATGATCCTGCTGCTGTCGACGTCCGACACCGACCTGCTCAGTGCCCGCGCCTCGACGGGCCCGGTCCCGTACCGGCTCGGCAACCCCGCCCGACTGACCCCCGAGGACCTGCCCGCGCTGCTGGAGGGCACCGAGCTGGTCGTGGTCCGTCTGCTCGGCGGGCGCCGCGCCTGGCAGGAGGGCCTGGACGCGCTGCTGGCCGGCCCCCGCCCGGTGGTGGTGCTGACCGGTGAGCAGGCCCCCGACGCCCAGCTGATGGAGCTTTCCACCGTCCCGGCCGGCATCGCCGCCGAGGCGCACGCCTACCTCGCCCACGGCGGCGCGGCCAACCTGGCCGAGCTCGGCGCCTTCCTCTCCGACACCGTGCTGCTGACCGGCCACGGCTTCGCCCCGCCCGCCTCCGCCCCCGCCTGGGGCCCGCTGGAGCGCGAAGCCCGTACGAACGAAGGCCCGACGGTCGCGGTGCTCTACTACCGCGCCCACCACATGAGCGGCAACACCGCCTTCGTGGAGACACTCTGCCGCGCCGTCGAGGACCAGGGCGCCCGCGCCCGGGCCTACTACTGCGCCTCGCTGCGCGGTGCCGAGCCCGAGCTGCTGGCCGAACTCGGCGCCGCCGACGCGATCGTCACCACCGTGCTCGCCGCCGGCGGCACCCGCCCGGCCGACGCCCAGGCCGGCGGGGACGAGGAGGCCTGGGACGCCGGCGCGCTGGCCGCCCTCGACCGCCCGATCCTCCAGGCCCTCTGCCTCACCTGGTCGCGCGCCCAGTGGGAGGCCAGCGACGACGGTCTGTCCCCGCTGGACACCGCCACCCAGATCGCGGTCCCGGAGTTCGACGGCCGCCTGATCAGCGTTCCGTTCTCCTTCAAGGAGCTGGACGAGGACGGCCTGACCGTCTACGCCGCCGACCCGGAGCGCGCCGCCCGCGTCGCCGGCACCGCCGTCCGCCACGCCCGGCTGCGCCACGTCCCGGCCGCCGAGCGCCGCCTCGCCCTGGTGCTGTCCGCCTACCCGACCAAGCACGCCCGGGTCGGCAACGCCGTCGGCCTGGACACGCCGGCCAGCGCCGTCCGGCTGCTGCACCGGCTGCGCGAGGAGGGCATGGACCTCGGGGACGACCTGCCCGGTCTGGACGGGAGCACCGACGACGGCCACGAGGGCGACGCGCTGATCCACGCGCTGATCGCCGCCGGCGGGTACGACCAGGACTGGCTCACCGAGGACCAGCTGGCCCGCAACCCGGTCCGCATCCCCGCCGCCGACTACCGCCGCTGGTACGCCACGCTCCCCCAGAGCCTGCGCGACCAGGTCGAGCAGCACTGGGGCCCGGCCCCCGGCGAGCTGTACGTCGACCGCTCGCAGAACCCGGACGGCGACATCGTGCTGGCCGCGATCCGCTCCGGGAACCTGCTGGTGCTCATCCAGCCGCCGCGCGGCTTCGGCGAGAACCCGGTCGCCATCTACCACGACCCCGACCTGCCGCCGAGCCACCACTACCTGGCCGCCTACCGCTGGATCCAGGCCGCCCAGGAGGACGGCGGCTTCGGCGCCCACGCCGTGATCCACCTCGGCAAGCACGGCAACCTGGAGTGGCTGCCCGGCAAGACCGCCGCGCTGTCCGCCGAGTGCGGCCCGGACGCCGTCCTCGGCGACCTCCCGCTGATCTACCCCTTCCTGGTCAACGACCCGGGCGAGGGCACCCAGGCCAAGCGCCGCGCCCACGCCACGCTCGTCGACCACCTCGTCCCGCCGATGGCCCGCGCCGACTCCTACGGCGACATCGCACGCCTGGAGCAGCTGCTCGACGAGCACTCCAACATCGCCGCGATGGACCCGGCCAAGCTGCCCGCGATCCGCGCCCAGATCTGGACCCTGATCCAGGCCGCCAAGCTCGACCACGACCTCGGCCTTGACGAGCGCCCCGAGGACGACGGCTTCGACGACTTCCTGCTGCACGTCGACGGCTGGCTGTGCGAGGTCAAGGACGCCCAGATCCGCGACGGCCTGCACGTGCTCGGCCAGGCCCCGGTCGGCACCGACCGGGTCAACATCGTGCTCGCCATCCTGCGCGCCCGGCAGATCTGGGGCGGTGTCAGCGCACTGCCCGGCCTGCGCGAGGCGCTGGGCCTGGACGAGGCGGCCCTCACCCTGGGCGCCACCGACGCCGCCGAGGCCGAGGCCCGCGCGCTGGTCGAGGCGATGGAGGCGCAGGACTGGGCGCCCGAGGCGGTGGAGAAGGTCGCCGCCGGGTTCCCGGAGGCGGTCGGCGAGGTGCTGGCCTTCGCCGCCACCCAGGTGGTGCCGCGGCTGGCGGCCACCACCGACGAGCTGGACGCCGTGCTGCACGCGCTCCGGGGCGGCTTCGTCCCGGCCGGTCCGTCCGGCTCCCCGCTGCGCGGCCTGGTCAACGTGCTGCCGACCGGCCGCAACTTCTACTCCGTCGATCCGAAGGCCGTCCCGAGCAAGCTCGCCTGGGAGACCGGCCAGGCACTCGCGAGCTCGCTGGTCGACCGCTACCGGGCCGACAACGACGGCGCCTACCCGCCCTCGGTCGGGCTCTCGCTCTGGGGCACCAGCGCGATGCGCACCGCCGGCGACGACATCGCCGAGGCCTTCGCCCTGCTCGGCGTCCGCCCGGTCTGGGACGACGCCTCGCGCCGGGTCACCGGCCTGGAGCCGATCCCGCTGGACGAGCTCGGCCGCCCGCGCATCGACGTCACGCTGCGCATCTCCGGCTTCTTCCGGGACGCCTTCCCGCACGTGGTCGCCCTGCTGGACGACGCGGTGCGTCTGGCCGCCGCCCAGGAGGAGGCGCCCGAGTCGAACTACGTCCGGGCGCACGTGCAGGCCGACCTCGCGGTGCACGGCGACGAACGCAAGGCCACCGTCCGCGTCTTCGGCTCCCGCCCGGGCACCTACGGCGCCGGCCTGCTCCAGCTGATCGACAGCCGGGACTGGCGCACCGACGCCGACCTCGCCGAGGTCTACACCGTCTGGGGCGGCTACGCGTACGGCCGCGGGCTGGACGGCCGTCCGGCGCGCGAGGAGATGGAGACCGCCTACAAGCGGATCACCGTCGCCGCGAAGAACACCGACACCCGCGAGCACGACATCGCCGACTCGGACGACTACTTCCAGTACCACGGCGGCATGGTGGCCACCGTGCGCGCCCTCACCGGCAAGGCCCCGACCGCCTACATCGGCGACTCGACCCGCCCGGAGACGGTCCGCACCCGCACCCTGACCGAGGAGGCCGCCCGCGTCTTCCGCGCCCGGGTGGTCAACCCGCGCTGGATCGAGGCGATGCGCCGCCACGGCTACAAGGGCGCCTTCGAGATGGCCGCGACGGTCGACTACCTGTTCGGCTACGACGCCACGACGGGCGTGGTCGCGGACTGGATGTACGAGAAACTGACCCAGGAGTACGTCCTCGACCCGGTCAACCGCGAGTTCCTGGCGGGCGCCAACCCGTGGGCGCTGCACGGGATCAGCGAGCGGCTGCTGGAGGCGGCGAGCCGCGGGCTGTGGGAGCAGCCGGACCCGGAGCTGATCGCGCAGCTGCAGGCCGCGTTCCTGGAGACCGAGGGCGACCTCGAGGGCGGCGACCCGGAGGGCGACGAGGGCTGACCCGCCGGCGGGCCGGTGTCAACCACGCGTGACGTCGTCTGGCACCGGCCGCCACCCGGGCGGACAATACGGGGCATGTCGCGCCGCATCGCTCCCGCCAGCCCCGCCCCGAGCACGACCCGCACGACACCCACGGCGGAGCGGCAGCAGCGCGCGCCGCACCGGTACCGGGCGCGCTTCGGGGCGCTGGCGGCGGGGGCCGTGCCGGTGGTGGCCTTCCCGGCACCGGGGCTGGCGTGGCTGGCCTGGATCGCGCTGGTCCCGGGGTTGTCGCTGATGCAGCGGGCACCGTCGGGGCGGGAGGCGGCGGTGCGCGGGTGGTGGTTCGGGGCCGGGTTCATCCTGACCGCGATGTACTGGCTGGTGCCGTCGATCGGGCCGGCCCTGCCGGTGCTCGCGGTGCTGTTCGGGGCACTTCAGTCCGTCGCCGGGTACGCGGTGCACCGGCTGCTGCACCCGCCGCTGACCACCCGTCGGGCGCTGCTCGCGCTGCTGGTCGTCCCGGCGGTGTGGGTGAGCACCGAGTACGCGCGGTCCTGGCACGCGCTCGGCGGACCGTGGGCGCTGCTCGGCGCCACCCAGTGGCAGCACCCGGCGATCCTCGGGCTGGCCTCGGCGGGCGGCATCTGGCTGGTCAGCGCGGCGGTGGCAGCCGTGAACACCGGGGCGCTGATCGCGCTGACCGCGGTGCACTGGCGCCCCCGGGCGGCCGCCGCGCTGGTGACCGTCCTGGTGCTGGCCGCCGGTCCGCTGCTGTTCGCGCTGCGCCCGGCACCGGCGGGCGCCGGGGCGGTGACGGTGGCGCTGGTCCAGCCGGGCATCGTCGAGGACCCGCAGGCCCGGTTCGAGGCGAGCACGCGGGACACCGCCGCCCTGGTCGGGCAGCCGGTGGACCTGGTGGTGTGGGGCGAGAGCAGCACCACCGCGGACCTGGACCGCGACCCGGCCGCGCTGGACGAACTGCGCCGGCTCGCGGCCACCACCGGCGCCGAGGTGATGGCCGGGGAGGACGCCCGCAAGGCGGACGGGCGGATCTCCAAGGACGCGGTGCTGGTCTCCCCGGTGGGGGTGGTCGACCGCTACCGCAAGATCCGGTTGGTGCCCTTCGGCGAGTACATCCCGCTGCGGCCGGTGCTCGGCTGGATTGCCGGGGTCAGCCGGGCGGCGGGCGAGAACCGGGCGCCCGGCAGCGACTTCCACGTGCTGCCCGCCACCGACCGCGCCGGCCGGCCGCTGCCGGTCGGCGCGCTGATCTGCTTCGAGTCGGCCTTCCCGGACATGGCGCGCACCGCGGCCCGGGACGGCGCCCGGGTGCTGGTCTACCAGTCCTCGACCTCGACCTTCCAGCACACCTGGGCGCCCGAGCAGCACGTCTCGCTGGCGGCGATCCGGGCCGCCGAGACCGGGCGCCCGGCCGTCCAGGCCTCGCTGACCGGAGTCTCCGCGGCCTTCGACGCCCAGGGCCGGGAACTCGCCCGGCTGGGCACCGACGGCACCGGCGCGCTGACCGTCCGGCTGCCGCTCGCCGCGCCCGGCACGCTGACCTGGTACGACCGGATCGGCGACGTGGTGCCGATGGGCGCCCTGCTGGTCACGGCGGGCGCGGCGGTGTCCGCCTGGCGCTCGCGCACCGCCGCCGGACGGGCGACGGCCGGGCCAGGCCCTCGGGCCGCCGCCTAGCCCGGCCTCCGGCGCTCCGGCCGGCGCTCCCGCTCAGCCCTCGGTGGAGTCGCGGTAGATGCCGAACGTGGCGCCCTGGGGGTCGCGCAGCACGGCGGTCCGCCGGCCGCCCGGCATGGAGACGGCGGGCACCAGCACGTCCCCGCCCATGGCGACCGCCCGGCCGACCGTGTTGTCGGCGTCGGCCACCGAGAAGTACGGCAGCCAGTGCGGCGGCACCTGGGGCGGGAAGCGGTCGTCCATCGCCAGCATGCCGCCGAAGTCCTGGCCGTTCAGGCCCCACTGGGTGTAGTGCTCGGACGGCGCTACGGACCAGCCGAAGACCTCCGGGTAGAAGTCCCTCGCGCCGGCCGTGTCACGGGTGGCCAGCTCCACCCAGCCGAGCGCGCCGGGCTCGTTGAACACCCCGGCGCCCTTGAAGCCGCGGGGCTGCCAGAGGATGAAGACCGCGCCGGACGGGTCGGCGGACACCGAGAAGCGGCCGTGGTCGAGCACGTCGGTGGGCTCCTTTATGACCTTGCCGCCGGCGGCCTTGATCCTGGAGGCGGTGACCTCGGCGTCGGCGACCGCGAAGGCGACCGTCCAGGCCGTCGGCTGCTGCGGCGCGTACCGCGGGGTGATGGCGGCGGCCGGGGCGTCGCCGACGAACATCTGGGTGTAGCCCTCGGCTTCCGGGCGGGCTCCGCTGTCGGGGCGCCAGCCGAACAGTTCGGTGTAGAAGGTCCGGGCGGCGGGCGGGTCGTCGGTGCCCAGTTCGACCCAGCAGGGGGCGTTGGTGGTGACGGTGGTCTGCTTCATGGCTCCGACTCTCCGGGGTGGTCGAGGGGATGGGGTTCTGGTTCGTCTGGCTCGTCAGATCTGTCTGGCGTGTCTGGCTCGTCGGGCTGGTCCGGCTCGACCGGGGACCGACTCGACCGACTCGACCGACTCGTCCGGCTCGTCCGGGGACCGGCTCGACCGGCTCGTCCAGTTCGCCAAGGGGGATGGCTGTCAGGCGACTTCGATGACGACCTTGCCGCGGACGTGCCCGGACTCGACCGCGGCGACCGCCTCGGCGGCCCGGGCGAGCGGGTGGCGGCCGGTGATGTGCGGGTCGAGGTCGCCGGCGGCGACCAGGGCGGCGAGCGCGGCGAGGGTCTCGGAGGTCGTCGAGCGGTCGACGGGCTTGCCGCCGAGTTCGGCGGCGGTGGCGGGGTCGGCGGTGCTCACCAGCTCGGTGCGGTCGGTGCGGACGGCGGCCACGGCGCGCAGGGCGTCGCCGCCGACCAGGTCGAGGATGGCGTCGACGCCGTCGGGGGCGGCCGCGGCGATCCGTTCGGCGACGCCGTCGCCGTAGCGGACCTGGGTGGCGCCGAGGGACTCCACGAACGGGCGGTTGGCGTCGCTCGCGGTGCCGAGCACATCGAGGCCCTGGCGACGGGCGAGCTGGGCGGCGGCGCTGCCGACCCCGCCGGCGATGCCGAGGATCAGCAGCGTCCGGCCCGCGCCGAGGGCGAGTTGGCGCAGGGCGTCGTCGGCGGTGGCGACCGAGACACCGATCACGGCGGCCCGGTCGAAGTCGACGGCCTCGGGCTTGAGGGCGCTCAACTCGGCACGCAACAGGGTCTGTTCGGCGAAGCCGCCGGCGGCGACGAGGCCGAACACCTCGTCCCCCGGGGTGAACGCGGTGACTCCGGGGCCGACCTGCTGCACCACTCCGGAGGCCTCCTGCCCCATGACGGCGGGGAGTTCGCGCTCGCGGCCCAGGCGGCCCCGGCGGATCTTCCAGTCGACCGGGTTCACCCCGGCAGCCCGGACCGTGATCGCCAGCTGACCGGGGCCGGGGGCGAGCACCGGACGGTCGAGGAACTCCTGCACCTCCGCTCCGCCGTAGTCGACGAAGCCGAATGCCTTGGCCATCGGTTGATCCCACTCCTCGGGTACGGCCTGCGGCCCCTGCTCCCCCGCCCCAGCATGCGGGGCGCGGCGGGATGGGGGCGGGCGCTGGTGGGCCGAACGGGGGTGGGCGAACAATCGACGGCGGACAGCTGACAGATTTCGAAGTCTGTCAGCTGTCCGCTGTTATCTGTTATCTGTTAGCTGTTACCTGTCAGCTGTCTTCTGTTACCTGTCAGCCGTAGCCGCCAGCGGCCATGAGTCGGCCGTCAGCCGCGCGCGGTCCGCGTCACCGGCATCCAGAGCTCCGCCTCCGCGTCGCCCGTCCCGGGGATGAAGCGGGTCCGCAGGATCTCCGGGCCCGGCCGGGTCTCGTACGGGTTGGACGGGAACCACTGGCTGTAGGTGTCCCCCCACATCTTCTGCAGCGCGTGCGGGAACGGCCCGGTGTTGGTGAACACCGCCCAGGTCCCGGCCGGGACGCGCAGAACCTCCAGGTCCTCCGGGACGACGGCGTCCTCGCGCGCCACCACCGCGTGCCAGTAGTCGAGTTCGGACCCCTCCTCCCGGTTGGGCGAGAAGTCGTCCGTCACCGACACGATGCCGAGCGGGTCCTCGCCGGTGAGCGCCGTGATCCGCTCGACGGTCTCCGCGCCGAGTCCCTTGATGAACTCGGCGATGTGCGGGTTGACGCCCAGGTAGATCAGCGGCACCCGGGCCTTCTTCCCTACGATCCGGAACGCCGGCTTCTCGATGATCCGGTACTCCATGCTGCTGCTTCCCTCCACGATGAGCCGGAAGGACATCCGGGGCTGGGAGACGAGCACCGCTCCGTCGCGCCGGGCCTCCCCGGGCCCGACCCCGTGCATCGACCGGAACGCCCGGGCGAACGCCTCTCCCGAGGTGTAGCCGTACCGGACCGCGATGTCGAGCAACGTCCTTCCGCCGTCGAGCACTTCGGCCCCGGCGACGGTCAGCCGCCGACGCCGGACGTACTCGGACAACGGCATCCCGGCGAGCATCGAGAACAGCCGCCGGAAGTGGTACTCCGACGTCATCGCGGTCCGAGCCAGCTCGGCCACGTCGATCTCCTGGTCCAGGTTCCGTTCGATGTCCTCCATCGCCCGGTTCAGGTGCTCCAGCACTCCGCCCCCGTCCTTCCCTTACTGATCACCACCGTAGGAAGGACCCACCCTGCCGTACCCGACGATCTGTGCCCGATGCGGTCGGGTGCCGATCGCCGGGTACCGGTCGCCGGGGGACCGGCGAGGGCAAGGGCGAAGGCTCAGACCAGGCCCTGTGCCAGCATCGCGTCCGCGACCAGTTCGAAGCCCGCGATGTTCGCGCCCACCACGTAGTCGCCCGGGTGCCCGTAGCGCTCGGCGGTGGTGAAGCAGGAGTCGTGGATGTGCTTCATGATCCCGGCCAGCCGCTCCTCGGTGCGCTCGAAGGTCCACGAGTCACGCGAGGCGTTCTGCTGCATCTCCAGCGCGCTGGTCGCGACGCCGCCCGCGTTGGCCGCCTTGCCCGGCCCGAAGGCCACCCCGGCCTCCCGGAGGACCCGCACCGCGTCGGGAGTGGTGGGCATGTTGGCGCCCTCGGCGACGGCCAGCACCCCGTTCCGGACCAGGGCGAGCGCGTCGGCCTCGGTCAGCTCGTTCTGGGTGGCGCAGGGCAGCGCGACCTCGCAGGGCACGCTCCACACACCGGCGCCCTCGACGAACTTCACGTGGCCGCCGCGCAGTTCGGCGTAGTCGGAGACGCGGCCGCGCCGGACCTCCTTGACCTCCTTGAGCAGCTCGAGGTCGATGCCCTTCTCGTCGACCACGTAGCCGGAGGAATCGGAGCAGGTCAGCACGGTCGCGCCGAGCTGCTGGGCCTTCTCGATCGCGTACACCGCCACGTTGCCGGAGCCGGAGACGACCACCCGGCGCCCCTCCAGGCCCTCACCCCGGCTGCGCAGCATCTCGGCGGTGAACAGCACGCAGCCGTAGCCCGTCGCCTCGGTGCGGACCTGCGCGCCGCCCCAGCCGAGGCCCTTGCCGGTGAGCACGCCGGCCTCGTAGCGGTTGGTGATCCGCTTGTACTGGCCGAACAGGTAGCCGATCTCCCGGCCGCCGACGCCGATGTCTCCGGCCGGGACGTCGGTGTGCTCGCCGAGGTGGCGGTACAGCTCGGTCATGAAGGACTGGCAGAACCGCATGATCTCCGCGTCCGAACGCCCCTTGGGGTCGAAGTCGGAGCCGCCCTTGCCGCCGCCGATCGCCAGCCCGGTGAGGGCGTTCTTGAAGATCTGCTCGAAGCCGAGGAACTTGATGATGCCGAGGTTCACCGAGGGGTGGAAGCGCAGGCCGCCCTTGTACGGGCCGAGGGCGCTGCTGAACTCCACCCGGAAGCCGCGGTTGACGTGGACGTCGCCGGAGTCGTCCGTCCACGGCACCCGGAACATCAGCTGCCGCTCGGGTTCGCAGATCCGCTCGATGAGCCGGGCGTCGAGGAGTTCGGGGCGGTGGGCGAGCACCGGGGCGAGGGTCTCCAGCACCTCGTGCACGGCCTGGTGGAACTCCTCCTCGCCCTTGTTGCGGCGGACGACGTCCGCGTAGAGCGTCTCGATCGCGCGCTGCTCGGCGTCGAAGCGGGACGGCGAGGCGGAGGTGGAGGGGGCGCCGGCGCGGCTCGTGGGCATCTGATCAAGACCTTCCGTGGTCGTCGGTGGTCGTGCGCGAGGCGTTCCCGTGCCCAGGAAACGGGAGGCAGTGTCGCACCCGTCCACACCTCGGTTCCCACCCTTCCACATGCTGGAACGCCGCAGCGGGAACACACGGGGCGGGTGCGGCGTTCTCCGCCTCCGGTTGTGCCCTCCGGTGTCGAGCCGGGCACCACCCGTACCCGGTTGTTCAAATTGGAACAACCTAGTACGGTCAACACCCGATCCATTCGGATCCGCCCGATCCCACTCGGTCCAACCCGGTCCGACCCGCCCACCCCCGACGACGGAGGCCCACCCATGCCGCAGCCCGGCCCCGCCACGGTGCGCTCGCGTGTGCGCATCCCGCTGACCTTCCCCGACGGTTACCGCGCCGAGGCGGAGGTCTTCACCTTCCACGGCCTCGCCGACGGCGCCGAGCACCTGGCGCTCGCCCTCGGCACGGTCCCGGACGGCGGGACGCCGCTGGTGCGGCTGCACTCCGAGTGCCTGACCGGCGACGTCTTCGGCTCGGACCGCTGCGACTGCGGCCCGCAGCTGCGCGAGTCGGTGGAGCTGATCAGCGGGGCCGGCGGTTACCTGCTCTACCTCCGCCAGGAGGGCCGGGGCATCGGGCTGTACAACAAGCTCGACGCCTACGCCCTCCAGGACTCCGGCCTGGACACGTACGACGCCAACACCGCGCTGGGCCTGCCCGAGGACGGCCGGGACTACACCGCGGCCGCCCAGATGCTCGCCGCGCTCGGCATCGACGGCACGGGCGGGACGGGCGGCACGGGCGGCATCGACCTGCTGAGCAACAACCCTGACAAGGCCGCCCAGTTGGGCAGGCTCGGCGTCACCGTCCGGCGGCGGGTGCCGACCGGCGTCCACCTGTCGGCGAGCAACGTCCGGTACCTGACGGCGAAGGTGGAGCGGACCGGGCACTCGATCGAGCTCTCCCGGCTGGTGGGCTGAGCAGGGCGGCGGCGACCGGCGCGCGGCGAACAGGTAACAGCCGACGGATGACAGCTGACGGATGACAGCTGACAACAGACAGATTTCGAAAGCTGTCCGCTGTCATCTGTCCGCTGTCATCCGTCAGTTGCCGGTCCCCCGCACCGTCCGCAGCACTCCGCACGCCGCCAGCGGCAGCACCACCAGCAGCGCGGCCCAGAAGGCCCCGTGCCCCCACCAGTTCGCGACCGCGCCGAACAGCCCCTCGAACACCGGGATGCGCAGCGCCTCCACCGGCCCCAACGCCCCGGGCCAGGCCCCCAGGAACAGCGTTCCGAGGATCCAGCCGACGAACAGCACCCGCGCGGTGACCGGCGTCCCGAGAGTGCTCAACAGCGACACCGCCGCCAGCAGGATGACGAACCCCGCCTGGTAGGACGCACCGGTCTGACCCGTCCCCCAGGAGTCCGGCGTCCGGTGCACCCCGGTGGCCGCGAGCCGCACCTCCACGACCGCCCAGAGCAGCAGCACCAGCACCCCGGTGCTGCCGAGCCCGAACCGGAGCCGGTCGCGCGTCCCCGCCCGGCCTTCCCGCCACGCCCCGGAGGCGGCCGCCTCCGGCCGCGGCTGCCCATCGGCCCCCGCGGCACGCCGGTCGAGGTCCCGCCAGCCCTCCCGGACCTGCCGCCGGGCCTGCTGGGCGGGCTTGAGCAGCCGGTCGCAGGCCCGCTCGATCAGCACGAAGGCCACCACGACCGCGATCACCGCCACGATCCCGGCCCAACTCCCCATGCCACCCTCGAACATGACCACCCGCTGGGCCACCGGCTGCGGCGCCTCCACCGCCGTCATCGGCGGTCCGAGCCGCAGGTAGCCGATCGTGAGGGCGCCCACGCCGGTCAGCAGGCCCGTGCCGAGGCCGACCCGGGCCGGGAAGAAGGCGAGCACGGCGGCCGCCACGAAGGCCGCGCCCAGTTTGCCGACCACCTGCTCCGCCGCATGCTTCCCGGCGGAGTGCAGCGGCCCGCCGAACAGGTCCGGCGAGAGGTCGAGCCGGTGCCCGGCCTCGACCGGGAGGCGCAGCACCGCCCCCGCCCACAGCAGCAGCCCGAGACCCACCACCAGCAGCGCGACCGCCGCCACCCGGCGCGGCAGCATGGTGCGGGCATACGGCCACCAGAGCCGCAGCCGGGCCGCCCAGTCCACCGGTGGCCGTCGGCGCCGCTCCCGCCACAGCCGGGCCGCCCGTCCGGCCCTGGCCCGTCCCTCCCGCAGCACGCCCGCCTCCGGCTCGGGCTGCTCTGCCCGCCCGCGGCCGCGCCGTCGCAGCGCCTCCGCCGCCACCATCGCCGCCCGTCCCGAGACCTGCCCCTGGTCGACCCCGACCGCCCGCCGGCGCAGGGCCGACCAGCGGCGCCGCACCACGTCCCGCGGTGTGGGCGCCTCCGGGTCGGGAGCCGGCCGCCGGGCCACCGAGCGCACCGCCGAACGCGCCCCGGCGCCCGCCGTCAGCGCCCCGTCCACCACCGCCGCCGCCACCACTGCGGCGAGTTCCGGGACCCGTGCGGGCAGTGGCAGTCGATGCAGTGCGGCGGGCAGCGGGGAGAGCCGGGCGAGCAGCCGGTACCGCTCCTCCGGGCGGATGCTCAGCCAGACCGCCAGCCGGTGCGCCTCCTCCCGCTCCTCGGGGCTGAGCCCGCCGCCACCGCGGCGCCCGCCGCCGACCGTACGGGCCGTGCGCTCCACCTCGGCGAGCACGTCCGGGAGCGCCGCGAGGGCGAGCAGCCGCGAACAGTGCTCGCCGGAGCACTCGGGATGGAAGCAGTCGTAGCGCGCGGCGACGGCCGGGGCGCCGCCGCGGACCAGTTCGTCGACGAAGGCGGCGCCGTCCGGTTCGGTGGCGATCCGCTCCAGTCCGGCCGGGTCGATCGGACGGTCGCGGTAGTGCGGGACGGCGGACGGCGCGTAGGCCGCGCCGAGGGCGAGCACGGCGACGCCGGCCACCGCCTCGCGCCGGGGGCCGGGTGCGCGGACCACGTCCGTGAGGTAGTGCAGGTCGAACACGGAGTCCTTGACCTCGTCGCGCAGCCAGTCCCGCAGCCGCTCCGCCCCCACCGCCGCCAACCACCGCGCCGCCGCACCGGAGTTGCGCAGCAGCACCTCGGTGAGCCGGACCGGGTCGGTGAACGGGTCGCCGAGGAAGGTGATCGGCCGACGGGCCTGCGGGCGGCGCCGGACCACCTCCGGGCTGCCGCCGGCCAGCCAGCTGCGGACCTCCGGGGCGGTCCAGCGGTCCTCCGGCTTCTTGGTGAACAGGCCCTGAAGCAGAAGGAGTTGGCGCTGGTCGGTGACGGCGGCGAGGTCCACCTCCTCGCCCATGACCAGTTCCAGCTCCAGGTCGTGGTCGGCGGCCCGCCGGCCGTCCGGCCCGACGAACCGGGGGCGGCCGACGAACAGCTCGTACAGCACGTTGCCGAGCCCCCACCAGGGCCCGGCCTCGTGGTTCTTGCCGGCCAGTTGCTCGGGGGCCATGTAGGCGACGGTGACCATCATCGCGGAGGTGAAGCGGCGGCTGTCGGTGAGCCGGTCGACGCCGCCGAAGTCGGCGATCACGAACTCCCCGGGCCCCTGGCCGGGCCGGACCAGGATGTTGGCGGGCTTGAAGTCCAGTGGGTTGCGCTGGATCCGCCGCTGCCAGAACTCCAGCAGCGAGACCAGCTCGTAGACGATCTGCTCGGCGGTCCGCGGGTCGGTGTGGGCGCCGCTGCGGCGCAGTTCGGCGACGTGCGCGGAGAGGGTGACCGGCAGGTACTCCATCGCCACCCAGTCGACCAGCGCGCCGTGGTGGCGCACCCGCCCGAAGTCGATCAGGTGTGGTACGTGCCGCCGGAAACCGTCGTTGCGCAGGTGGGCGAGCAGCTCGTGGTCCATCGGCTGGCCGACGACGGACACCTTGACCGCGGCGTCGGCGCCGCCGTCGGTGCGCCGGACGTACCAGACGGTGCCCTCCGCGCCGGCGCCCGCCTTGCCGAGCGGGGTGAAGCGGGCGCGCAGGGCGTCGGGGAAGCCGTCCTCGGACGGGTCCGCACCCTCGGACGGGCCGCCGTGCGCGGCGGGCCCGCCGTCCGGGGCGGCGGCGCCCGCGGGCCCGGGGCCGCCGTTCGGGCTGGGGCCGGGGCCGATGCTGTCCTGCCAGGACGGTCCCTGCGCGGCCCGGGGCCGCACCACCTCGGTGTCGGCGTCCGGGTCGTACCGGCCCGGTGTGCCGGGCCGGACCCTGGTCGCGGCCTCCGGCTCGTGGCGGGGGCCGGGCATCCGCCGGGTCGCGGCCTCCGGGTCGTGGCGGGGGCCGGGCATCCGCCGGGTCGCGGCCTCCGGGTCCACCGCGGCGGTCTGCTGGGCGCCGAGCCGGGACGCCCCGTCCGCGCCCGCCTCCCTACCGGCCCGCGCACCGCGCCGCCGGTCCCACGACCCCCGGAACCGCGAGCCCCGTTCCCGCGACCCCCAGTCCACCCTGGTCCGCGGCGGCTCCCCCGGCGTCCCCTGGCGTCGGTCCTCCCCGACCGGCCCGGCGTCCTCCGTTGCGCCCATGGCGGCGTTCCCCTCCCCGTGCCCCGGGGCCGGTGCGAGGGCCGTGACTGCGAGGGCCTTGACCGCGGGCGCACCGGTGCCGGGTGGTGATTTTGACGCGTCATCATCCCGCATACCGGTCAGGACCGGAGGGGCTTTCCGCAACGCTTCCGGAACGGTTGCCGGACCGGAACAACAGCCGGGAGGGAGACCAGGGACGGCCGGGGACGCGGCCCGGGAGTCACCGCTCCTCGACCGGGCGCCCCTTCGGCTCCTCGACGATCCGGCGGGCGATCTCGGCGGGCCGCACCGGGCGGCCGAAGTGCCAGCCCTGCGCCCAGTCGCAGCCCATCTCGCGCAGCCGCTCGGCGTCCTTGCGGGTCTCCACGCCCTCGGCGGTGACGTTCAGTCCGAGCGTGTGCGCCATCGACACCAGGCCGCTGACGATCCGCCACCCGGTGGCCCCGTCCTTCGCCGGGTCGTGGAGGTCGCCGACGAAGGAGCCGGCGATCTTCAGCCCGGAGACCGGAAGGTCACGCAGGTAGGCGAGGTTGGACCAGCCGGTGCCGAAGTCGTCCACCGCCAGCGACACCCCTTGGTCGACCAGCCCGTGCAGGGTGCGCAGCGCCTCGTCCTCGGGGCCGACCACGGTCGACTCGGTGATCTCCAGCTGCAGCCGGGCCGGGTCCAGGCCGGTGCTGTCCAGGATCCGGCCGAGGTCGGTGACCAGCGCGGCGCTGCGCGCCTGCCGTACCGCCAGGTTGACGTTCAACTGCGGTGCGGCGTCGCCGTACTGCTTGATCCACTCGGCGGCCTGGCCGCAGGCCTGCTCCAGCACCCAGCGGCCGAGCGGCATGATCAGCCCGGTCTCCTCGGCGGTGGTGACGAACTCGTCCGGGCCGAGCACGCCGAGCTGCGGGTGGCGCCAGCGCACCAGCGCCTCGACGGCGGTCATCCGGCCGTCGGCGAGGCGGTAGAGCGGCTGGTAGTCGATGAAGAACTCGCCGCGGTCCAGGGCGGCCGGCATCCGGACCGACACCGCGTAGCGGCTGACCGCGCGGGCGTTCTCCTTGGGGTCGAACAGCGTCCAGCGGCCGCGGCCGGCCTCCTTGGCGCGGTACAGCGTCAGGTCGGCGGCCCGGACGGCGGCGCCGGGGGTGGTGGTGGACACCCGCCGCTCCAGCACACCGACGCTGGCGCCGACGGCGAGCTTGTGGTCGCCGATCAGCACCGGCCCGGCCAGCGCCTTGAGCACCGTCTTGGCGGCGGCCACCGCCTCCTGCTCGCCGCGGCAGTTCTCCAGCAGGACGACGAACTCGTCGCCGCCGAGCCTGGCGACCAGATGGCCGAGCGGGGTGAGGGCGGCCTTCAGCCGGGCGGCGACGGCGGACAGCAGCTGGTCGCCCATGTCGTGGCCGAGGCTGTCGTTGACCACCTTGAAGCCGTCGAGGTCGACGTAGCACAGGCCGAAGCGGGCGCCCGGCTCCGGGTTCTCGAACAGCTTCTCCAGCCGTTCGAAGAAGGCGGCGCGGTTGGGCAGGCCGGTCAGCGGGTCGTGGGTGGCCTGGTGGCGCAGCCGCTCCTGAAGCCGGTAACGGTCGGTGACGTCCTCCAGCATCGCGACCTGGTACTGCGGGACGCCGTCGTCGTCGCGGATCAGCGAGACGGTCAGGTGGGTCCAGATGATCTCGCCGTCCTGGCGGTAGTACGGCTTGTCGAACTGGAAGTACTCCCGCTTGCCGCTGATCAGCTCCTCGTACGCCTCCCAGACGCCCGGGGTGTCCTCGGGGTGGACGAGGTCGCCGACCCGGCGGCCGATCATGTCCGCCGGGGCCGCGCCGAACAGCTCCTGGAGGGCCTTGTTGACGGCCAGGATGTTGCCGTCGGTGTCGCCGATGCCGATGCCGATCGCGGCGCTCTCGAACAGGGCGCGGAACCTGGCCTCGGAGGCGCGCAGCGCGCGCTCGGCCTCCTTGCGGGCGGCGTCGGCGGCGGTGCGGATGGCCTCCTGCTCGCTCAGGGTGCGCTCGCGCAGGGCGTTCGCCCAGCCGGCCGCGAAGGCGCCGGTGAGAGCGGGGCCGCGGTCGTCGCCGATCGGCTGGGACTGCAGCAGTTCGACCGCGCGGGCGAGCAGGCCGGGGTCGGTGAAGTGCGCGTCGACCAGCTCGGCGCCGGCCTGGGCGGCCAGCCGGGGCTGGAAGGGCTCGTCCAGTTGGGCGCGGTGCAGCAGCGCGGCGGTCCGCGCGACCAGCCGGCCGAGCAGTCCGGGGTGGACGGCGATGCCGTGGTCGGCGGAGAGCAGCCGGGACCAGTCCTCGTGGAACCGCTCGGCGCTGCCGTTCACCGGGGTCGTGCCGCTCATCCGGCCGCCCCGGTTCTGCGTCGCGTGCTTCGGGCCGGGCCGGGTCCGGGGGTGCGCGGGGCCGTGCCGGGCCCGGTGGTGCGCAGGCCCGGGCGCCCGGCGGCCGTCCCACGGGGCGTACGGCCGTCGGTTGCTCGCCCGGTACGACCGCTCAAGAACGGAACCCCACGCCCGCCACCCCGGCGATCCGCTCGGGGTGCTCGCCGACCGTACCCGGCTGGTCCGGGCGCCACCGCGGCAGCGGGACCACGCCCGGCTCGACCAGCTCGAAGCCGGCGAACATGGCGGTGACCTGCTGGTTGGTGCGCATGGTCAGCGGGGTCGGGGTCATCCGGTAGAGCTTCTGGTGGTCCTCGGCCTGGTCGGGGCGGGCCTCCAGGGAGGCGTGCGAGAGGGCCAGCGCGCTGCCCGCCGGGAGCCGGTCGCGGATCGTGGCGATCAGCTTCGACGGGTTCTCGTCGTCGCTGACGAAGTGGGCGACGGCCACCAGCAGGACGGCCACCGGCTCGCCCTCGGCCAGCAGTGCGGCCACCTCGGGGCGGTCCAGCAGGTCCTCGACGTCGCGCAGGTCGGCCTGGACGACGGCGCTGTCCGGGTCGTCCTCCAGCAGCAGGCGGCTGTGGGCGACGGCGACCGGGTCGCGGTCCACGTAGACGACCTTCGCCCCGGGGCGGATCGCGCGGGCGATCTCGTGCACGGCGCCGAAGGTGGGGATGCCGGAGCCGATGTCCAGGAAGCGGGTGATGCCCTGCTCGGAGAGGAAGGTCACGGCGCGGCGCAGGAAGGCGCGGTTGGAGCGCATGATCTGGGGCAGCTCGGGCCACAGGGCGAGCGCCTTGCGGGCCATCTCCCGGTCGACCTCGAAGTTGTGGGAGCCCCCGAGGTAGTAGTCGTACACCCGCGCGGCGTTCGGCTTGTCCAGGTCCGTACCTTCCGGTACCCAGCTCGGTCGCCGCATGCCTGTGACTCCTTCACTCCGGTTCCGGGGGTGCAGCGCCTGGAGATGCTGCCGTGACTGATGAGACTACAAGCCCAGCAGATCCTCCCCCGCACCCCGAACGGGTGCAAGCGGAGTGCGCACTTCCCCGTGGTCCGCGCTCTCTGCCCGGAATCACCGGGCGTTCGCTCCGCGGTTCGCGCCCGCTCGCCCTCGTTCACCCCTCGGGCGGCGGGTGCCCGACTAGGGTGGGCGCGTGGATCCCAACCACTACCGCTTCCGGGGCGTGTGGCGGCTCGCGGCGCCCGCGCCGGCGGTGTACGCGGCGCTGGAGGACGTCCGGGGCTACCCGCTGTGGTGGCCCGAGATCCGCGAGACCCGGGAGACCGGCCCCGACACCGGGGAGGTGGTGATCCGCGCCCTGCTGCCGTACCGGCTGGTGATCGGTCTGGAGACCCGGCGGCGCGACCCCGCGGCCGGAGTGCTGGAGGCGGCGATGCGGGGCGACCTCGACGGGTGGTCGCGGTTCACCGTCACGGCGGACGGGCCGGGCGGCGCGGCGTGCCGGGTGCTGTTCGAGGAGGACACCCGGCCCGGCAAGCCCCTGCTGCGACGCCTCGCCCTGCCGCTGCACCCCGTGTTCCGGGCCAACCACGCGGTGATGATGCGCCGGGGGCGCCGCGGGCTGGCGGCGTACCTGGCGGGCGGCGGCACCCACGGAACGGGCGAGCGGGAGGCGGCGAACAGATGACAGCTGACAACTTTCAGCGAACAGATGACACCTTTCGAAATCTGTCAGCTGCCAGCCGTCCGCCGGCCTTCACCGCCGCCTGCGACGACTCGGCCGCCTTCGCCGTGCCGTTCGCCTTCGACGCCCCCTTCGACCGCACCGGCACCGGCAGCAGCAAGTGGGCCCGGGCCGCCGCCCCCGGGGTGATCCCCATGGGCCTGGCGGACATGGACCTGCCCGGCCCGCCCGCCGTCGCCGAGGCGCTGGAACGGCGCGCCCGCCACCGCGCCTACGGCTACACCGTCTGCGACCCGGCCGGGCGGACCCTGGTCGCCGACTGGTACCGCACCCGGCACGGTGCCGAGGTGGACCCGGACTGGGTCCTGCTGCTGCCCTGCGGCCCGCGCACCGCCCTCCGCCACCTCCTGGAGACCGTACGGACGGACGCCGCGCAGCCGCAGCCCCCCGTCCTCTTCCCCACCCCCGAGTGGGGCGGCTTCGCCCAGCTCTGCCGCGCGGCCGGCCTCCCGTACCGCGAACTGCCGCTGCCCCTCGGCCCCGACGGCTACCGCCTCCCGCGCGGCCCGTTCGCCGGCCCCGCGTCGGCCGTGCTGCTCAGCAACCCCCACAACCCCTCCGGCACGGTGTGGCCGCCCGGCCGGCTGCGGTCCCTGGCCGAGTACGCCGCCGAGGCGGACGCACTGCTGGTCTCGGACGAGGTGCACGGCGACCTCACCCACCCCGGGCGGGCCCACCCCGTCGCCGTCACCACCGTCGAGCCCGCCCTACGCCGCCGCGTGGTCACCCTCAACTCGGTCGGCAAGACCTTCAACTGCTCCGGCATTCCCAGCAGTTTCGCCCTCGTCCCGGATCCCGGGCTGCGCGCCCGCCTCACCGACACCCTGGCCGGCTACGGTCTCTGGGAGGGCGGCCTGCTGGAGCAGACCGTGCAGCGGGCCGCACTGGCCGAGGGCGGCCCCTGGCTGGACGCACTGCTCGCCCACCTCGCCGCCGCCCGCACCCGGCTCACCGACCGCCTCGGCCCCGCCGTCCGCTCCACCCCGCACGCCTCCTACCTGCTCTGGCTGGACGCCGCCGCCCTCGGCCTGCCGCCCGCCACCGCCCGCGCGGCGCTGCTGGAGCGCTGCGGCCTGGAGGCCTCGGACGGCGCCGAGTTCGGCCCGGGCGGCACGGGCTCGCTACGCCTCGACTACGCCCTGCCGGGCCCCGTGCTGGACACCGTCCTGGAGCGGCTGGACCGGCTGTGACCGGGGCATGTGCCCCTGCCGGACACGCCGCCCCCGCTCCTCGCCGCACCACCTCCGGACCCCCGCATTCACCCGTTCGCCACGTTCCTGACCTGCCGGAACGAACATTCACGCGATATTTGCGGAGCGGCCCGGCATGCTCCGTAGCAGACTGGGCAGGGTAGACCGGGCCGCAATCGTGATCCCGAGGATGGTGAGTCCGGTGATACCGACGTCCCGCACCACTCCGCCCGACCGGCAGAGCGCACCGCCTCCCCCCACGGGGGTGACCCCGCTGACCGAATCGGGGGCGCTCAGCCACGTGTCGGGCGTCTGTTTCAAGATCGGACCGCCCAGTCTGGTGGGTGTCGAGGTCGAGTGGTTCGTCCATGACGACCGATGTCCCACCCGTCCCGTCCAGCCCGAACTGCTCCACGCCGCGCTGGAGTCGCTGCCCCTCGGTGGCCCCGACGGCACCTCGCTCCCCTCCGGTTCGCGCCTCACGCTCGAACCCGGCGGACAGGTCGAGCTCAGCTCCCCGCCCGCCACCGGCCTCCTGGCCTGCGTCGACGACACCCGTCGCGATCTGACCGCCTTGCGGGCCGCCTTCGCGGCGCAGGGCCTCCGGCTCACCGGCACCGGCACCGACCCGCTCGCCCGCCCGCGCCGGATGGTGCTGGACCACCCCCGCTACCTCGCGATGGAGCGCTTCTTCGAATCGGCCGGCCCCTGGGGCCGGGTCATGATGACCGGTACCGCGTCCGTGCAGGTATGCCTGGACGCCGGCGACGCGGACGGTCCGCACGCGGCCGAACGGCGCTGGCAGCTGGTCCACCGGCTGGGTCCGGTGCTGGTCGCCGCCTTCGCCAACTCCCCGGTCCTGGACGGCAAGCCGACCGGCCACCGGTCCACCCGGCAGACCGTCTGGTCCCGGATGGACCCGTCCCGCACCCTCGCCCCCGAGTCCGACCACGGCGACCCGCGCGAGGCCTGGGCCCGGTACGTGCTGGACGCCCAAGTCCTGTGCGTGCGAAGGCCGGAGGGACTGCCCTGGACGGCCCCGCCCGACCTGACCTTCCGCGACTGGATCCGCGGCGGGAGCGAACGCCCGCCCACGCTCGCCGACTTGGAGTACCACTGCACGACCCTGTTCCCGCCGGTGCGCCCGCGCGGCCACCTGGAGCTGCGGATGATCGACGCCCAGCCCGGAGACGGCTGGATGGTGGTCACCGCACTGGTCACCGCGCTGCTGGACGACCCGGTGGCCGCCGACGCCGCGTTCGCCGCCCTGGAGCCGCTGGACGCCCTCGACCGGCAGCAGGGCGCCGCCGCCCCGCGCCCCCCGCGCAGCGCGGCCTGGCGCCGCGCCGCCACCCTGGGCGTCGCCGACCCCGAGCTGCGCCGCGCCGCCCTCACCTGCTTCGCCGCCGCCGACGCGGCGCTGAGCCGCCTGCCCGGCGCCGGGCGGCTGCGCGCCACCGTCGCCGAGTTCGCCGAGCGCTACCCCGCGCGCGGCCGCTGCCCGGCCGACGACCAGCTGGACGCCCTGCGCTCCGGCACCCGACGCACTCCGCCGGAGGAGGCATCATGACCGACGTCCGACCGCCCGCCGCCCCGGACACGGGCACGACGGGCACCGAGGCGCTGCGCGAGACCATCGCCGCCGAACTGCTGGCCGCCCGCGCCCGGACCGCCGCGCTGACCGACTGCGTCGAGGACTCCGACCTCACCGCCCAGCACTCCCCGCTGATGTCGCCGCTGGTCTGGGACCTCGCGCACATCGGCAACCAGGAGGAGCTCTGGCTGCTGCGCAACGTCGGCGGCCGCGACCCGATGCACCCCGAGATCGACCCGCTCTACGACGCGTTCCAGCACCCCCGGGCCGAGCGTCCCGCCCTGCCGTTGCTGCCGCCCGACGAGGCCCGTGGCTACGCCCACGAGGTGCGCGGCCGGGTACTGGACCTGCTGGCTGCCAGCCCCCTGGAGGGGGCGCCGCTGCTGGACGCCGGGTTCGCCTTCGGGATGATCGCCCAGCACGAGCAACAGCACGACGAGACGATGCTGATCACCCACCAGCTCCGCCGCGGCGAACCCGCCCTGGCCGCTCCCCCGCCACCGCCGGCCCCCGCCGACGCGGCCACCCTGCCGGCCGAAGTCCTGATCCCGGCGGGCCCGTTCACCATGGGCACGGACACCGAGCCGTGGGCGCTGGACAACGAGCGCCCGGCGCACACCGTCGATCTCCCGGCGTACTTCCTGGACACCACCCCGGTCACCAACGCCGCCTACCAGCGCTTCATCGCCGACGGCGGCTACGACGACCCGCGCTGGTGGACGAAGGAGGGCTGGGACCACCGCCTGCGGGCCGAGCTGAGTGCCCCGCTGTTCTGGAAGCGCCAGGACGGCCAGTGGCTGCGCCGCCGCTTCGGCACGGTCGAGCCCGTCCCGCCGAACGAGCCCGTGCTGCACGTCAGTTGGTACGAGGCGGACGCGTACGCCCGCTGGGCCGGGCGGCGGCTGCCGACCGAGGCCGAGTGGGAGAAGGCGGCCCGGCACGACCCGGCCACCGGCCGCTCCCGCCGCTACCCCTGGGGCGACGGCCCGCCCGGCCCCGAGCAGGCCAACCTCGGCCAGCGCCACCTGCGCCCGGCCGCCGCCGGCAGCTACCCGGACGGCCGGTCACCGTACGGGGCACGGCAGTTGATGGGCGACGTGTGGGAGTGGACGGCCAGCGACTTCCACCCCTACCCGGGGTTTCGGGCCTGGCCGTACAAAGAGTACTCGGAGGTCTTCTTCGGGCCCGAGTACAAGGTGCTGCGCGGCGGCTGCTTCGCGGTGGCCCCGGTCGCCTGCCGGGGTACCTTCCGCAACTGGGACTACCCCGTCCGTCGGCAGATCTTCTCCGGCTTCCGCACCGCCCGTAGCGGGGAGCAGTACTGATGTGCCGCCACATCGCCTACCTGGGCGAGCCGTTGGCACCGCAGGAACTGCTGGTGCACCCGCCGTACGCACTGTACCGGCAGTCCTGGGCGCCCCGGACCCAGCAGTACGGGACGGTCAACGTGGACGGCTTCGGCCTGGGCTGGTACGCGGACGGTGACGAACTGCCCGCCCGCTACCGCCGGGCCGGGCCGATCTGGGCCGACGCGACCTTCGCCGACCTCGCCCGGGTGATCCGCACCGGGGCACTGCTGGCGGCCGTCCGCTCCGCCACCGAGGGCTGCGCGGCGGGCGAGAGCGCTGCTGCGCCGTTCGCCGCCGGTCGCTGGCTGTTCAGCCACAACGGCGCAGTGGCGGGCTGGCCCGGCAAGCTGGACGCGCTGGCCGCCCTGCTGCCGCCCGCCGAGCTGCTGGAGCTGGAGGCGCGTAGCGACTCCGCCCTGCTGTGGGCCCTGACCCTGCACCGGCTGCGCCGGGGCGCGGACCTCGGCGAGGCGCTGGCGGGCACGGTGGCCGACGTCGCCGCGCACACCACCGGGCGGCTCAACCTGCTGCTCACCGACGGCACCTCGCTCGCCGCGACCACCTGGGGCGACGACCTGCACCACCGGAGCCTGCCCGGCCTCGGCACGGTGGTGGCCTCGGAGCCGTACGACGACGACCCGGGCTGGACGTCCGTCCCGGACGGCTCCCTGCTGCTGGCCGATGCCGGGGGCGTCCGCGTCCGGCAGCTCCCCAGCCACTACTGACCCTCCGCTCTCCCTTCATCTTCTGAACAGAGGAACCACCCTGTCATGGACACTTTCGATCTCACCCGACTGCTGCCCGCCGACCACTTCAGCACCGCCCTGCGCCACGACGTCCGGCAGGGGCTGACCGCCGACCCCAAGCGGCTGCCGCCGAAGTGGTTCTACGACGCGCGGGGCAGCGAGCTGTTCGAGGAGATCACCCGACTGCCCGAGTACTACCCGACCCGCGCCGAGCGGGCCATCCTCACCGCCCGGGCCGGCGAGATCGCCGCCGCGACCCGGGCCCGCACGCTCGTCGAGCTGGGCTCCGGCTCCTCCGAGAAGACCCGGCTGCTGCTGGACGCGCTCCGCTCGCTCGACACCCTGGAGGACTACGTCCCGGTGGACGTCAGCGAGAGCGCGCTGACCTCGGCCGGCGCCGCGCTCGCCGCCGAGTACCCCGGACTGGCCGTGCACGGCGTGCTGGCCGACTTCACCTCCCGGCTCGGCCTCCCCCCGGAGGGCGGCCCCCGCCTGGTCGCCTTCCTCGGCGGCACCCTCGGCAACCTGCTGCCGAAGGAGCGCGCCGCCTTCCTGCGCGGGCTGCGCGCCGCCCTGGACCCCGGCGACTTCCTGCTGCTCGGCACCGACCTGGTCAAGGACCCCGCGGTGCTGGTGGCCGCCTACGACGACCGCGCCGGGGTGACGGCCGAGTTCAACCGCAACGTGCTCAACGTGCTCAACCGCGAGCTGGGCGCCGACTTCGACCCGACCGCCTTCGAGCACGTCGCGCTCTGGGATCCGGAGCAGGAGTGGATCGAGATGCGGCTGCGCTCGCTGCGCGCGCAGACCGTGAAGATCCCGGCCCTGGACCTGCCGGTGCACTTCGACCGGGGCGAGGAGCTGCGCACCGAGGTCTCGGCCAAGTTCCGCCGGGAGCGGGTGGCCGACGAGCTCACGGCGGCCGGGCTGCGGCTGACCCACTGGTGGACCGACCCCGAGGGCCGGTTCGGGCTCTCGCTGTCCGCCCCGGCGTGAGCCGCGGGCCGCAGCCGCAGGCCGTAGCCGCACGCCGCAGCCGTCGGGAAGAGTTCAATTTGCTTGTTCACCTTACGAATTCTTCGAGCTGGACCTGAGCCTCCCCGCATACAAGGCTTGAACGAATACGGGTTACGATCTCGACTACCGCTCAGCGTTGAGTACCAGGAGTCAAGATCGTGAGTGTCACCCAGAAGCCCTCCGGGGCGGCCGAGGCCACCGCGCCCGGCCGCCTCGGGTTCGTCGTCTTCATCACCGCCGCCGCGGCCCTCGGCGGCTTCCTGTTCGGCTACGACAGCTCCGTCATCAACGGTGCCGTCTCCGGCATCCAGGGGAAGTTCGGAGTCGGCAGCGGCGAGACCGGCCTGATCGTCTCCTCGGCGCTGCTGGGCTCGGCGGTCGGCGCCGCCCTGGCCGGCCGGTTCGCGGACCGCTACGGCCGCATCAAGGTCATGAAGGCGGGCGCGCTGCTGTTCGCGGTCAGTGCCGTCGGCTCGATGCTGCCCTTCTCCCCCTGGGACCTCGCCCTGTGGCGCGTCCTCGGCGGCGCGGCCATCGGCATCGCCTCGGTGATCGCCCCGACCTACATCGCCGAGGTCGCCCCGACCAAGTACCGGGGCCGGCTGGCCTCCTTCCAGCAGGCCGCGATCGTGCTCGGCATCGCGATATCCCAGCTGGTCAACTGGGTGCTGGCGGACGCCGCCGGCGGCGACACCCGCGGCCACCTGCTCGGCCTGGAGGCCTGGCAGTGGATGCTCGGCATCTGCGTCGTCCCGGCCGTGGTCTACTTCGTGCTGTCCTCGGTGATCCCCGAGTCCCCGCGCTACCTGATCCAGGCCGAGCGCCTGGACGAGGCCCGCAAGGTGCTGACCGAGGTCGAGGGCGAGGGCATCGACACCGACGCCCGGATCGCCGAGATCCAGTCGCTGATCGCCTCCGACCACCGCCCCCGCTTCCGCGACCTGCTCGGCGGCCGCTTCGGCCTGCTCCCGATCGTCTGGGTCGGCATCGGCCTGTCGGTCTTCCAGCAGCTGGTCGGCATCAACGTGATCTTCTACTACTCGTCGATCCTGTGGCAGTCCGTCGGCATCGACCAGAGCAACTCGCTGCTGATCAGCTTCATCGGCTCGGTCATCAACATCCTCGGCACCGTGATCGCGATCCTGCTGGTCGACCGGATCGGCCGCAAGCCGCTCGCCCTGATCGGCTCGGCCGGCATGGCCGTCACCCTCGCCGCGGCCGGCTGGGCGTTCTCCTCCGCGACCGGCTCCGGCGACAACGTCTCGCTGCCCGACCTCCAGGGCACCGTCGCGCTGATCTCCGCCAACGCCTTCGTGCTGTTCTTCGCGATGTCCTGGGGCGTGGTCGTCTGGGTCATGCTCGGCGAGATGTTCCCCAACCGGGTCCGCGCCGCCGCGCTGTCCGTGGCCGCCTCCGCCCAGTGGATCGCCAACTGGGTGATCACCGTGTCGTTCCCGTCGCTCTCGCGCTGGAACCTCTCGGCGACCTACCTGGTGTACGCGGCCTTCGCGGCGCTGTCGATCGTCTTCGTGGCGAAGTTCATGAAGGAGACCAAGGGCGTCCGCCTGGAGGACATGGGCTGACCAGCCGCCCATCGGCTGATCCGACGATCAGGCCTTCGGCCCCCGCACCCTAGCGCGCTGAGCGCCGGTGCGGGGGCCGAATCGTTCACTCCCTGCGCCGGGTCCGCGACCTCCGGTACTCCTGTGCGACAGGAGGGATGTGTCCTTGATCTTCGACCGGATTCGCACCCGCAGAACCGCCACCGCCCCGAGCGGCGGCTGCCCGTACGCCCACGGCCACCCGGCCCATGCGCCGGGCGCTCTCCCGCAGCAGCCCGTACCGCAGCGCCCCGACCCGCAGCGCCCCGACCCCCAGCAGCCCGTACCGCAGCAGTCCGTACCGCAGCGCCACGACCCCCAGCCGCCTGCATCACACCGCCCAGGCCCCCGACTTCCGTCGGTGCCAATGCCGTTCACCGATCCCGACCGGGCCGCCGAGTTCATCCGCCAGTTCCACCGCGAGCAACCCGCCGCCGGCGCCCCGGAGTCGAGGCTGCGCGCCGTCCGGGAGGAGATCGGCCGCACCGGCAGCTACCGGCACACCCCCGCCGAACTCGCCTACGGCGCCAAGCTCGCCTGGCGCAACGCCGCCCGCTGCATCGGCCGGCTGTACTGGCGCAGCCTGGTGGTCCGCGACCTGCGCCACCTGTCCGCCGCGGACGACATCGCCGCCGAGTGCTTCGAGCACCTGCGGCTGGCCGGCAACGGTGGGCGGATACGCCCGGTGGTCTCGGTGTTCGCCCCCGACCTCCCGGG